>Ga0114919_10002123_pt1 | contig 16005 bp, 10 predicted proteins | sample BlataG_FD_88682 | JGI IMG/M metagenome (GOLD analysis project Ga0114919, IMG submission 88682) | Deep subsurface microbial communities from Black Sea to uncover new lineages of life (NeLLi) - Black_00105 metaG | ecosystem: Environmental > Aquatic > Marine > Oceanic > Sediment | place: Atlantic... | reverse complement strand
GGTGCGGTTCTTCGCCTGGCTCGGAGCCGTTGACGCAGGAGGAACGGCACGTAGCTTGTTCTGCCCGACGGCCGACCCGGTCTCTGGTTGACGGGTGCGTGCAGCACTACGTGCAGTCGACCGCGCTCCGCTCTTCAGTGTTCCGGTACGATCGGTCCTGCGCCTCGAATCGGTTCTGCTTGAACCACTGCCGTCACTTGCCCCGCGGGCATCTGCCAGACCACGCCGCCTGTCAGCCGGTCGCCTTTCGTAATCGCGGCTGACCACAACACCGGTGCCCCTTCCGACGTACCAGTATCTGTCATAGTACCAGTAGGAACCCCAGTAGGGATCGTAGTAGAAGGGATCATATCCCCAGTAGGGGCCGTAGAAGTAATGCGGCCAGTACCAGCCTGCGTGTACATATCCCCACCTCCACGGGTACCAGTACCATCTGTAGCCGGGGTCGTAGTAGCAGAAGGTATCACTCCACCACAAGTCCCAGTAGAACGGATCGTACCAGCACGGCTCGTACCATCCGTAGTCGTAGCAGAATCCACCCCACAGCCATCCGACACTCCATCCCCAACTCAATCTATGCGGTCTGTAGTGGAACCTGTGCTGGGCATTGTAGTAACAGTCGACGTAGAGACGTCGGATCCAGGGCCTTCGATAGCTGACGATCACTGTCTCCAGATCCTCATCGTACACGTACTCTTGGTAGCCATCGGGATCGTATGCATAATCCTGCCGATACCGGACCCCCACACCCTGGGACTCCACTTCCATACCGGTGGATGGTAGCCGGACTCCAACGCCCTGTTGCTCCTCGATAAACGCACCGGAAGCAGCCTCCTGTGCTTCAGGCTCATCCCACGCTTCATAGTCTATACCCTGGTAACGATCGAGCAGCCGTCCAGAGCTGCTGGTAGCCACTAATGTGTAGCAGCCGCTGAGCAGCACCAGCAGCGAGATCATTCCTACCAGCAGGACTGTGCCCTTCCAGGCCAGGCTGTTAGCCTCCATGGTCTTCTGCGGCGCTCCGGTCTCGATCGCTTCCACTCTTGATTTTCCTGGTATGGTCTTCATCAGACCCACCTCACTCACTATGCGTCACCTTTTTCACAGGGACGAATTGAGTTGTCAGCCTCTCGGCTTCTACCAGATGGAACATCAAGAAATGTGCCAGCAGGGGTGCAGGCAGGTGGGAGCACAGATATTCAATTATATCTGCCTGTGTAATTTATATTACAGCAACGCGTTACGGCAGCAACCAATGTGCAGAGCCACCATCATTCAATACTGAATGAGAAGGCAAGAACAGGAGCAAACAGCCATAAACTATGTCCTAAATGTCCCTATTCCAGGACACCGTGTGTATCCCGGTTAGTACAGTTCTGAAGGCAATGCACTAACTGGAAATCTATTATCTGATGAGCCAATCTTTCGGACGCTCAGGGAATCCTCACAAGAGCCGACAGTATCCTTACCAACTCCTCCCTGCGGGCGTCCTCATGACCCGGAAGGCGGTTGAGGTATGAAGAGAAGTACTCGATTACTTCCCGAAGCGGTACGATCCTGCGGTATCTGATCACCTGATCGTTCACATCCATCCTGACAAGACCGCGGTCGGCAAGTTGTGCGACAAGCTGCTGCAGCTCTCCCAGACCACCCTTGAAATCGGGATGCAGCCTCGAATACCACTCGAAGATGCTCAGCGGCATATAATCATCCAGTGCGGCAAATACCAGAACCTGTGGATATGTAAGATCCAGATCAGGCGCCGGGACCTCATCCGGGTCGCGCTTCGTCAACCTGTCCCACGCTTTTTTCCCCAGATCGGTGAGGACCGATACCAGCGCCACCGCCACACTGCCGATTGGGATCTGCGGTTCCCCCCTCAGTTCGGCGATACTTCCCGGCACAGGAATCGGCTCTACGTAGCGGCCGCCTTTCGGTGCTTTTCTGGCCTCCTCCATGACCTCATTTGCGATCTGTACCAGACGTTCCTGTGCAAAGAGGAGCGTATCCACCGCTGTAGCCCCCGGTTTGTCCAGCGGCAGGTAGGATGCTGTGGACACCAGCGCCTGTCGGATGGGGCCACTGACCCGCCTGGTCCGCTCCGCAACATTTATGGGGATCCGATCGGGATCGGGCGGACCGCTCACCCAGTTGATTCCTTCCCTTACCCCGACCCACGAGGTGATCTGGCCACCTGCCGTCGTCTCTGCCGGTTCAGGCGTTTCTTCCGGCTCTAGACCGCTGACTGCTTCGCGGGCATCGGGCAGGCTATCAGGCGATTGTGGTGGTGGGATGATCTCGCTCTCAGAGATGCTTAATAGTTCGATCTGCGCCAGCTCAAAGGGTCCCCTGTGCACCCTGATCTGAATCACGATAAACGCAACTCCCAGCAGGGCGTGAAAAAGCGCGGAAACTGTCCATCCATACCGGCGCATCGTGTCAGATCCTATCCCCCTACCCTTTGCGACCAGAGGTAGCGGTACCGATAGTAGTGGTTGAGTATCGTCCGAACGAATGTCCTTGTCTCTGAGAAACCAATGGACTCGATAAAAGTTTCCGGTCTCTCGTCGGGGAGTCCGCGCTCCCAACGGCGTACATTTGTGGGCCCGGCGTTGTACGCCGCCAGCGCCTTTTCAATGGAGCCGTTGAACTGATTAACAAGACGCGCCAGGTAGGGGATGCCAAGCCTCAGGTTTACACTGGGATTGTAGAGGTCCTCGTCCTCGACCGGAGGATGACGGAGACGCCTGGCCCACTCGTCGGCTGTGGCCGGCATCAACTGCATCAGTCCCCGTGCCCCCACATATGAACGGGCATCCTGCTCAAAGGCGCTTTCCTGTTTAATCAGGGCAAGCACGAGGAAGGGATCGAGGTCCCACCCGCTTGTTTCGGATACGATGAGATCGGCATAATAGAGCGGATATGTGATTTCCCTGAACCGCGGATCATCACCATCCCACAGGCTGCCGTTGAGCAGCTGTTCCCCAATACTCACGGCTGCCCCGAAGGCGCGTCCTTCCACACACAGCTCCCAGACAGAGTAGAGCCGGTCCTTCCTCAACGGGCGGCCCCGGATGGTGTAAAGCAGCTGGAACTCCCCCTCTTCTTTCAATCCCACCCTCAGGAGCACAAGAGCAGCGGTTAACGATTGATCGGCCCATTCGGGAACTGTCAGATCCCTGACCCGGGCTATTTCGGAAATCAGTACGGGCTCGGGCAGCTCTCTGCCCATTTCGATCAACGCCCGGGCACCGTAGTAGGTGTCCGGATAACGATCGCCCGCCCTCCCGTAGTAAGTGATGGTAGCGGCTGTATCCCCCTGTGCCTCGGCTATCCGGGCGGCCCAGTACCAACCCCGGGCCTTCTCATGTGGGTGAAACACGCCCTGGCCGAGCTGTACGTACCACCGCCTGGCCTCCAGGAGGTCTCCTGTATCACATGCGCCGCTTCCGAGTTGGAACAGTATTTCAGCGTTCCCCCAGTGCGTGGGATAATCTGTGACCAGGCGTGTGAGCACCTGCTTCGCCGCCCGGTAGTCGGACTCGATCAGACGCTCGCCCGCCATTCGCAGGGTCCGCGGGGCCCACCTGCTTTGCGGAAAGCGGTCGGTAAATGCGATGAGAGCCTCAGCGCCTTTCTTCCGGCTGCTGGAAGCAGCAGTCGCCAGGGCGCTGTAATACGCGGCAGTGGTACGGAACCGTCCCGGAGTCTTTCCCACCTCCGCAAGCAGGGCGCTCGCCTCCCGGTAGGAACGCTGCCGGAAAAGACTGAGCCCAAGACTGTAGCGGGCTTCCGCGCTGAACTCTCCACTTCCGGCCCTATCCAGAACCACTCTGAAGGCCCGTTCCGCCCCGCTCCAGTCCGCCAGGTCGAATAACGCCTTGCCAACGGAGAGAGCATTTTCCGGATCCAGGCCATCGATGGTCCGGAGCAGCTCTTCGGCCGAACGGCCGCGGGCCTCATCGCTTCCCGGCAGCACTAGTGCAAGCGACCGAAGCTCGGAGGCCTTTTCAGCATCCTGCTCAGCAACGATTTCGGCCAACCGGACAGCGTACGCTGCCCTATCTCCCTCCCCCTGCTCCACCATGTCCTCCAGGATGGCGGCTTCCTGTTCCCGCTCTCCCCTTGCATCGGCCGCATATAACTGCAGCTCCATAATACCTGCCCGCAGGGGACCTTCATGGGAATCGGCGGCGAGAAGCGCCAGCAGTGAATCTGCTTCAGCCACCCGCCCCGCTTCTATGAGAACCTGTGCTCTGAAATACTTGATCCATCCCAGGAGCGGCCCGGCAAGATCTGCCTCAGCCTTCGCAAATGCCTCCAGGGAAGAGGTCATGCGCCCCGTCCTGCGGTAGGCCACACCGAGCCCTATCCACGCTTCCGCACCCAGCCTTTGCTCATCGTCGGCGCTCGATCTGAGCAGGGTGACCGCCAGGGGTACATCCCCTTCACGCAGAGCCCGCAGCCCGGCCTCCAGTTCGGGATTCTCCTCCCTGTCGAACGCTTCCGCCCCGGGCCATGTGACAGCAGACAGCTGGAAGAAGCAGAGAAAGAGGGATAGAATGATTATAGTGCTGCGCAGGAGTATCCCTGACCGCTTGCCGAACTGTATATATCTTCTTGCAGGTGCAGACATGATTGCTGAGAACCTAAAAGACCTTTCCAGGTGCGTCAAGTGACTGGAGCCGAAATCCGTATCGGACCGGCCGGCTGGTCGTATGACGATTGGCAGGGGCGTGTCTATCCACAGGGAGCACCTTCAAAGTTCGATCAGCTCGCCTACCTGAAGGATTTCTTCGATACCATCGAGGTAAACAGCACCTTCTACCGCCCTCCCAGACCTAATGTCGCCGAATCGTGGGTGCGCCGCGTAGAAGACAATCCAAACTTCATCTTTACAGCCAAGCTGTGGAAGCACTTCACCCACGCGCCCCGCACCCTCGACCGGGAGGCCGTCGAACAGGTCAGGGAATCAATGAACCCGCTCCATGATTCCGGCCGTCTGGGTGCGGTCCTATGCCAGTTTCCATGGTCTTTCAAGGGCAGCAGGACGAGCGCCAGGTACCTGAAAGACCTCTTCGAGACGTTCGGTGAGTACCCCCTGGCACTGGAGGTCCGTCACGCTTCATGGGACACACCCGAAGTGTATGAATGGCTGCGCGACCAGGGTGTGGCCTTCTGCAACATCGACCAGCCGGTCATCGGCCGCAGCCTGGATAAGACCGAAGAAGCGACCGCCTCGATCGGCTACTTCCGCCTCCATGGTCAGAACAGGGAAAGCTGGTTCAACGAAGAGGCCGGCGTTGATGAACGATATAATTATCTCTACGACCCGGAAGAACTCCAGCCGTGGGCTGAGGCAATAGAGCGGCTGGCGCCCCAGCTCAGCCGTGTATTCATCATTTTCAATAATCACTACCAGGGTCAGGCGCCTGCCAACGCACTCGAAATGATGGCCCGGCTCTCAGGCGCCGGAGTAGAGATACCCTCACCCCTGTTGAATGCATTTCCACGTCTGGCGGAGGTCAGTAAGACTTAGAATGCATCTACCCAGGACCTTCAGACGCTCCATCGATACCGAAATCGCCCCCCAATCCTCCTCCACCGTCCCGGTCAGGATGAAGGGCCCCCGGGTCAGGAGCTCGGGCGCGTACCGCCTGTACTGGCGGGGGAAAACGGTCACTTCATAAAGGGCGGTGGTGTCCTCGAATGAGATGAACTCCATCACCTCGTTGTGTATGGTGCGGATCGGCTTGGCGGTCACCCTCCACCCCACAAGGCGCACCCTCTTTCCCAAATATCTCTCCAGATCCCCCGCCTCTATCAGGGGTGGGCCCTTCTCCTCCGCCGCCCGGGCGATCGCTTCCCCGTAGAGCACCAGAGGGTGGGCGCTGACCAGGAAGTCGAGGGTCTCAGCTTCGAAGGCAAGTATAGTCCGCTCGTCGTACTGGGGCGTCTGGGGGGGCGCCTCTGCCAGGGGGAGATCGAGCGGCAGCTCTATTACGTCACCCGAGCCGTTCCGGCTCGCGGCCGAGCGCCAGACCAGCGCCAGCCACATCAGTTCGGGCCGGCTTCCATCCCCCAGGCCGTCGAGGGCCCCGCACCTGATCAGCGCGTCGACTTCGGTCGGCTGCAGCGGCACGCGTTCCATCAGGTCATTAAACCCCTCAAAAGGCCCGTCCTTCTCCCGGGCGGCGACCAGGGCCTGCCTGCCCTCCTCGGTCAGCCCCCTCACCTGGCACAGTCCCACGCGCAGCCAGCCGCGCCTGCCGCCGGGCAGGCCCAGCTCTTCCAGCTTCACCTCACCCAGAGCGAGGCTCTCGGCCGCCTCCACAGCGGCCGGCCAGGTGTACCCTGTATAGGGTATCCTGCTCTCATTGATGTCAGGACCGCGCAACTCCAGCCCCATTCGCACCGCTTCGGAGATGTAGGCGAAAGTGGTGTAGAACCCTCCGTAGTTGGAGAGGACCGCCGCCATCAGTTCCGCCGGGTAGTGTGCGCGCAGGTAGGCGGCCTGGAATGAAACCAGCGCGTACGATGCCGAGTGCGCCTTGCAGAAGGAGTAGCCCCCGAACGACTCTATCTGGCGCCACAGCTCGGCTGCCGTTTCCGGCTCCACCCCCCGACAGGTGGCCCCCTGCATGAACTGCTGCCGGTAGCGATCGATCCTCTCGAAGTCACGCTTCTTGCCCATACTCTTGCGCAGGCCGTCGGCGTCGGCCAGCGACATGCCGGCAATATGGTGGGCCACCTTGATCACATCCTCCTGGTAGCACATCACACCGTGCGTGTCCCCCAGCAGCTCCTCCATCTTCGGATGGAGGTAGGTGAAGGGGACGCCGTTGTGGCGCTCTATATAGGCCTGCATCATGCCGCTGGAGGAAACACCGGGCCGGATTATGCTCGAGGCGGCCACCAGTGTGTCGAAATCGTCGCAGTCGAGTTTGCGCAGGAGTCCTCTGGTGGCGGGGCTCTCCACGTAGAAACACCCCACCGTGTCTCCCCGACCCACCAGAACCCGCGTGGCCCGGTCCTCGGTCGGGTTGAAATGGACATAGGAGATCTTGTGCCCATGGAAGCGGTCCACATCGTTGCAGGCGTCTTCGATGACCGCCAGGGAGCGGTTCCCAAGCAGGTCGATCTTCACCAGGCCGGCATCTTCAACGGGGTACATATCCCACTGGGTGATCACCAGCCCCTTGGTCGCCCTCTCCACCGGGACGTGGTCGGTCATACGCCCGGGCGCGATGACTATCCCCCCGGGATGAACGCCCAGATGCCGGGGGAAATCATCCAGCTGCTCGGCGGCGGCCAGCACGGTGCTCCACGGCTCGTCGGTCAGGTCGATCCCCCTGAAGCGGGGGTTGGTGGCGATCTTCTCACGCAGCTGCCTCGCCCCGGCGAACCAGCCCAGCCGCTTCGTCACCTCGGCTATCTCACCTTCGGGAAGCCCGTGCACCTTGGCTACCTCTCGCACGGCAGCACGGCCCTGGAATGTGACCAGGGTGGCTATCATGGCCACGCGCTCCTCGCCGTAGGCGCTGTAGACGTACTCCAGCACCCGGTCGCGGTCACGCCAGGAAAAGTCGATGTCCACGTCTGGGGCGTCGGAGCGGCCCTGGTTGAGAAAGCGCTCGAAGTAGAGGTCGTGGGCCAGGGGATCGACGTGGGTGAGCCCCAGCGTGTACGCCACCACACTGTTGGCCGCCGAGCCCCGGCCGCAGGTGGGAATGCCCTCCTGGCGGGCGTAGCGGACTATATCGGCCACCACCAGGAAATAGTCGGCGTAGCCCATCTCGGCGATTATGCCCAACTCGTGCTCAAGCTGGCGGCGCACGTCGTCACGCAGCCGGGCCGGATCGGGGACGGGCATCTCACCGGAGCGGCCCGGCACGGGACACCATGGATCGTCTGTGGGGTATATCTGTCCCATCGTCTGCCGGGGCTGCTCTCGCGTCCCGTAACGCCAGACCACCCCGCGCAGGCACTGCTCCCGCAGGTGCTGAAGGGACCCATTCCACGATTGCAGAAAACTGGGCAGCAGCAGCTGGCCCAGTGGTGGTCCGCCCTCGCACGCCTCGGCCAGCTCGGCGGCGTTGCGCACAGCTTCAGGCACTTCCTCGAATTCCTGTTCCATCCCCCCAAGACCCTTCAACCAGGCCTGCCGGGAAGCCATCCGGTGGCCGGGGACAGCGGAGAGCGCGACGTTCAGACCGATAGCGGTCAGCAGATGGTGCCTCCAGTGGTCCCACGGCTGTGCGAACCAGACATCGTTGGTTGCGACCTGCTTCAGGCCCGCCCGCAGCAACCCCATCCGCCCTGCCTCCACAAGGGTACGCCTCCACGGCTTCCACCCGCACAGCGCCAGGGCGTGGCCGTCACCGCCCCGGGCCCCGACCAGCGCGTCCAGCAGATCCAGATCATCCGATAGCACCACGACCCCCGGCCCCCGGTCCTCAAGGGTCTCGCGAAGGTTAAAGTTATCCATTAAGTGACGATCGCTAATTATCCGGCATAACGTAGAATAACCTTCTTGCGACTCAACCAGGAGAATCGCTTTCTCTGGGCGATCCATAGGGTTCCCTACCCCGTTCTCCACCCCGGCGGGCAGCGGTTCGCGCAGGTCCACCCCCACGATCGGCTTCAACCCAGCTTTCTGCGCAGCCTTCACGAACGGAACTATCCCGTAGAGACCGTTGACATCGGTCAGGGCCAGGGCTTCCATACCCACACTCGCCGCCTGCTCGCACAGCTCCTCCGGAGTGCTGCCCCCGCGCAGGAAAGAGTGGTTGGAATGGACGCACAGATGAGTAAAAGGCAACTCAACTGCCCTCCAAAAACGTTAAGAGAACCAAGGCAGGCGATAAAAAGGCGAAAGTATTTATTAAAAAAACACGCATCTCATCCCCACCGTTCTTCATAGCGGTTACAGATCTGTCGAATAAAGCTGTCGTAGTGAGCCGGATCACCCGGTTGCGGTGCTGGTGAGCGTGACCAGAGTCTCCCCTTGCGAAGATCTATGTTGTCAAACTCCACTACTATTATGCCATTTGCCTCTAACCCATCCCCCCCGACCTGCGTCCGGGCCGGCAGCGCTTTAAATAATCCAATCGTTTCCTTGACTAATCTCCTAATGTCGTGATGTTTGGTGTCTTCTTTTCTTAAAGGCGATCTGAATCGCTCAGAGATATTGATCACCAGGAGAGCAGCTGCGATAGCGTTGCCCTCTGCGCGATGAACATATGTGTGCAACGAGTCAAAATCGCGAAGCCTGTTCTTCCTCGCCTTTCCATGTTCCGTCATCAAGCTCTTCACTTCACATGCCATTCGCACCGTAGCCGGCACTGCTTCGGTGATGCTCCCTGATGGGGATCCCACGGAACTGACGAATGCTGGTGGTCCGATGACTATGTCGACATTCCACTGGATCGGCCCGGCATGTACGGTATGGTTGAGGCTGTATACTACCTCACCCTCCTCGGCATGCTTCTTGAGCAAGGGGCAGCGCTCCAGCAGATCTTCCAGGACAAGATTGCAGAGGGCGTTTGAATGTTTGTCGGATCTCGGGTGGTAGCCCTCCGCCTTCAAGTGCTCGACATATCCATGCGGGGCACTCGACATGTTTATACGAAGTCCACCTTTGCTCCCAGTTCCAACTGACTGAAGCGCACCCGTTGTATCTCTATGTATTCCTTCTCGATTTCATAGCTGACACTGGACCTGTGGGCATCAATTGCTGCAGCTGTTGTAGTACCCGTTCCGGAGAAAGGATCCAGTACCGTATCACCAACAAAGGAGAACATGGAGATCAGACGGAAAGCGAGCTCTTTGGGAAATGGTGCCGGATGGTCCTTCTGATACTCGCCTGGGATGTCTGCCCAGACCGGTTGGAACCACCGCACATGGTCTTCTTTCTCGATAACACTTAAGGCGCGCTGCTCTTCCGTCGGATGTCTGTATCCACCGGGTTTGCGGAAGATCAGTATGTACTCTACGTCATTCTTGATTATGGCGTTGGGCTCGTAGGGCTTCCCCAGGAAAGGAGATCCATTCCCTTCAACCTCGGTAGAAGCATTCGCGATCTTGCTCCAGTAAATCGGCGTTAAATAATCGAAGCCCAACTCCCTGGCCCTTACAGATATGTCGGCATGAAGCGGCACAACGTAGTGCCGCCCCGCCTTTCTTCTGGAAAGGCAAACGTCACCTACCACCACACACATTCTTCCACCCGGAACGAGCAGTTCAAAACAGTGCCGCCAAACCGAGTCCAGCTCCCCCATGAAGCTGCTGTAATCGTCCATACTGCCTAACTGCTCTGGAGTAGTCTTCCCGTTGTACTCCTTCAGCGTCCAGTACGGGGGTGATGTCACTACGAGATGAATACTGGGTTCTCTACCGAGTTCACTCATGATCCGTGCATCGCCGTGATAGATTCGATGCACCGTCTGGAGAATATCGGGATTCCTCTGCCAAGCAGCTCGCTTAGCCTGAAACTTCTCCTCTACCTGCTTCTCTGTCTTGGTTTGAACGGTTCGCTCTCCCATTTTTGCCCCTCCCTGTCAACTATACTCAGGCTATGGTAACTTCTCCCAACGACACACGCTAGTTCGATACAGGATCCATCTGCCCCCTGGGAGCGCAGAGTGCGCGCGCGGAGGATATGACCCCGAAACCGTAGTGCTGGCGCACCCGGTCCACAGCTCCCGCCAGTGCCCGCCCCTTCTGGGCACGGGTGGGAGTCCAGCCTTCCGCTCCTGTGGAATCGTCGAAGAGGTCCACCTGCTCTATTCCACCCTCCAGCCCGCTCAGGCGCATCCCGACCTGCCTTACCCGTATCCGCCGTTCCCACAGTCCCTCCAGCAGCTCCCGGGCAAGGGGGGCAATGTCCCGCTCGAGGTCGGTGGCCGCAGCCAGCGTCTGCTGACGGGAGTGGTCGATCCCGTCGGCGAACCGCAACCGCACGGCCACGGTGCGGGCCAGTCGTCCGTGCCGGCGCAGGCGCCCCGTCGCCTGTTCCACCAGGCGGCGCAGGGCCGCCTCGATCTCAGGCTGATCATTGGTGTCGACGTCGAAGGTCATCGCCGCCCCTGCCGAACGCGCCGGCCCGCGGGGCTGAACCGGGCTGCGGTCCACTCCGCGTGAGCGCTCGCTCAGCAGACGCCCGTTTACCCCGAAGGCCATCTCCAGGTAGCGTGTGGGAACCGCCGCCACTTCCCCGCAGAGGTGCAGGTTGAAATCGAGCAGGCGCCGCTCGGTGACCTCCCCCACACCGGGCAGGCGGCGCACGTGCAGGGGGCGCAGGAAAGCCGCCTCCCAACCCGGGCTCACGTCGCAGAACCCGGCCGGCTTAGCACACTGGGCCGCCACCTTGCTGAGCAGCTTGTTGCTCCCCAGGCCGACCGAGGCGTTGAGGCGCAGCCGCTCGCGTACCTCGTGCTGGATGCGGCTCCCCACATCGGCGGGAACACCGAACAGGCGGCCGGTGCCGCTCAGGTCGAGGTAGGCCTCATCCTGGCTCGCAGGCTCCACCACCGGGCTGTAATCGCGCAGGATGCCGAAGAGCGCCCGGGAGGCCCGGGCGTACAGGTCGGGGTTGCCGGGCAGTATCACCGCATTGGGGCACAGCTTGCGGGCCCTCTTCAACGGCATGCCCGACCCAACCCCCGTCTCGCGCACCTCGTAGGAGCACGAAGCGACCGCCGTGCGAGGGGCGTAAAGCCCCCCGAAGGCCACGATCACCGGCCGCCCTCTGAGAGAGGGATCCGCCACCTGCTCCACCGCCACGAAGAAGGCGTCCATGTCCAGATGCACGATGGCCCGCTCACTCATGACAATCCATGAGGAAGCCTGACGCAGAGATTGCGCGAAAGAACCGCTGCCGCCCCAGCAGGGTAACGAATAGACGATAGCTGGAATTCGGGAGCGAGGGAAAAGAACCGTTCCCGCCCTAGGCGGGGGTGGGGGTATAGACCCAACCCTCCAGGGAAACGCGCCGCATCTCGTTGGGTCTGGGTGTTGCCAGCGTCACCCCCAGAGCACTGGCTTCGGCGCTGAAGAAGATGCTCGTCAGGCCGCAGAGGACCGCGTCGAGGGCATCGTCGTATTTGAGAGCGTCCTCGTAGAAGGAGCTGCTCGTATCCATCGGGACCAGATTGCTCAGGCGAAGCTGCTTCAGGATCTCCTGGCGGCGCTCCTGCGGAATCCCGCTCTCGCCGTGGTACTTGGTGTGAGGAACGCCGAGTTTCTGCAGCGTGACCTCTGGAGCCACTTCGATGATCATGGAGTGGCTGGATTCCAGGCGCTCGAATGGAAGCACGCGGTAGGTAGGCGGGCGGTTGGCAAGCGTCTGCATTCCATACCAGACCATGGTCATGAGGTCTGGAAAGGTGTTCTGCAGGGGACTGGTTGTTTTCAGATAGCTGTCGGTGAGACGGAGCGCCGTACCGTTCTGCTTCACGAACGTATCCCGTTTCCTCTGCACCTTCTTGAAGGTCCAGTTCCCCTGGATCTCCTCCGCCAGTGAAAGCCAGGAGCGTGGCGCCTCGCCTAACAGGTGAACGATAAAGCCCACCGGCCAGGAAAATGGGAAATCTATGGCCAGCAGCACCCTCTGGGAGGCGTACTCCCGGAGCAGGTCGGGGAGCCCGTCGCGACCTATCGATTCCAGCCGCTGCAGCTCGAACCCCGTGAACTTGCGCCTGCCCACCGCCACCCAGGTCTTCTGCTTCCGATCCTGGCTGCTGTAGTCCACACCGATGTAGTGAGTGAAGGTCATTCACATCTCCTGCAAAGCGGCCGGGCAGATACCGACAAACGTACATATATAATGCACCCTGTGACATACTCCAAGATTTCCTTGCGGCCGCACTCACCCCAACGGATCCTGATCGGGCATTTTCCGCAACACCCCGACCACCACACCGATCACACGGACCGCATCCCCGCAAGGATCGAGCGGGACAGCCGCCCCAGATGCCAGCAGGCACCACATCCCCTCCCTGCGGCTTCTCCCCAGCATGTAGCCGTTCCCCTCTAGCTGAACCACAATCGGATCCCCCTCATTGGGAAGTGCGCCTGCCAGCACTATCAGCGTGTCTCCATCGTGCAGGGGAGGTCGCTCTTCCTCACCGCTGATCGGACCGGCCACCCGGAAGAACCGCGCGGCCGGATCTTCGGCCAGCTCGTGCTGTATGCCTTCCGCCTCCCGGGTTGTAAGGGGCACCAACTCTCCCCCGTTTCTGCTACCTTTGTTCAAAGCCATATCTACCAACTTGGTTGCAAAACTCCGATAGGCGTATAAAAGGCGAATACTCCGGTCAAAAAAAGACCCCTCCATCTCTGCGACTACCGCCGACCCGTCCCAATACCGGCCGGCCCTACACAACCCTCCGCCGGTACTTGCGCACCACCCCTATGACCACACCCTGTATGCTCAGGTCGCTTTCCGGGACCATCAGAGGCTTCAGGCTCTCGTTTGCCGGCTGCAGGCGGATGATCTTTCCCTCCCGGAAATAGCGCTTCAGCGTCACTTCCCCACCCGGCAGCAGGGCAATCACCGTCTCACCATTCTCCGCACTGCCCCGCTCCTCGATCACCACGTAGTCGCCATCCATGATCCCCTCGCCGATCATGGAATCCCCCTGGACCTCCAGCGCGTAGGTCCTCCGGCGCCCCAGCATGTCCTCGGGAATCAAGATCTCCTCGGTGTCCTTGATCGCCTCGATGGGCACCCCTGCAGCCACCCGGCCCAGCAGAGGCACTGTAGAGACCCCCGAGCGCACCGCTCTCTCCACCAGGGAGATGGAACGGCTCTGGTTGTGGCCGCGCTGGATCGCCCCGCGCGCCTCCAGGGCGGTCAGGTGCTTGTGCACCGTAGCCACCGAGGAGAGACCGAAATGCGCCGCGATCTCTTCCAGGCTCGGCGAGTAGCCTCGCTCCTCCATGAAATCCTCGATGAAGTCGAGGATCTGCCGCTGCCGCTTGGTGAGATTCATCTGTGTACTCCTCGAAAAGGATACCTGCGGCTATCCTGAGCGAAAACGAGGCGAAAGTCAAGCAGAAAAGCGAAAGTATGTTCGCCTCCGTCAACGGCCCCCTCCCTGCCCGGTCACAGGCACCGCTAACCCCGGGCAACTCTTTGTACCGTTATTCCTGTTCGTTCTTTTCGTAGTGGATAGATTGGTCCTATAATGCAATGCTTTCCACATCAGGTCAGGATGGACCTTCCTCATTTGAGGAGCACGGCATGCGTATTTCATCTCTAGCCCGTCTGGCACTGTTCGGCTTCGTGACTGTAGCGGTAGCGATGAGCTGTGAGCCGCGACACGTTGCAGAACCCACCGGCATTCTACCCTTCGTATTTCAGGACGTACCCGCATACATACCTGCGGATGGTACCTCGGAACTGGAAGTCCCGGCTACAGTCGTCAGCACCGAAGGTGTGCGACTGCCGAATGTTCCAGTAACATTCTCAGCCACGGAAGGCACGCTTACACAAAGTACAGTACTCACCGATTCCAGCGGCATAGCGTCCACCTACCTGATCAGCATCGAAAGCGAAACCGATGTAACTGGTTACGTAAGCGCCTCTGTCGACAGTCCATATACAATCACTCCGAAAACAGTCTCCGGCGCTCAACCACAGGTCGCACCTCCAGGTTCAGTTGCCATCGTCTCAGTTGGCCCTCTTACAGATGAGGAGCTCGAAGCCCGGCTCCATGCCATTCTACTGAAGCGTGCATACGAGCGAGCCCAGGAACGCCGTAAAGGGCTTGGCGCCTTGCTGGGTGAACCGGAAGGAGGCTATGCGGGAGGTTCACATGAGAGTGAAGCTGACAGGCTGACGGTCATATTCGAAGGGGTTGAGATCACCCTTTCTAGCGATAAGACCCAGCTGCCGGCCGACGGGATCTCGACAGCCTCTATCAGGGCCAAGGTCCGTACCGTTACCCGCGGTATGAATGTATCCGGAGCCAACCTTGCCTTCGCCGCTAAAGAAGGGCAGATAACCTCAACAGCTACCACCAATAATTTTGGGATAGCTCAGGTAACGTTTACAGCTGCCATTACCTCAGCAGACGCAGATACGATTACAGCACTGCTGGGAAACACACTTTTTGATACTATGGCACAGCCATACGTTCAGCCAGTACTAACAATCTACGCTGATAAATCGAATATTCCCGCCGACAGAGAATCATGGACAGAAGTAAAGGCCCGACTGCTCACTCCCGCTGGAATCCCTATAGAAGGTGCCACTGTGGATTTCAGTCTATCAGGTCCCAGTGACGTTTCAATAACCGTTCGGGGTGCCACAGACGAAAATGGGGAAGCAATTGCAACTGTCACAGCCGGGGAAACCCCTGGCACTGCTACTGTAACAGCCACATTCAGCGGTCTTAGTGCATCTACTTCAATTGATATTCTTGGCATTATTGTAACTCTGACTTCTGTAAAAACCAGCATTCTTGCAGACGGGGAATCGACTACAAAGATCTCATTTACTGCAAAGACTCAGTCTACAAATGTAGCTGTTGTTGGTAGAAATGTAACTTTTGCAACTGACTTAGGACTTATTCCGGAGTCAGAAAAAACAAATGAATTGGGTGTTGCTGAAGTAAACCTCACTTCAGGAACCACTCCTGGAACTGCCAATGTTACCGCATCAATGGGTACTCTGACTACGAGTACAACAGTTGATTTTGTTGCAGTTGTATTCACCGTCAACCTTTCTGCAAGTTCCTCGAGCCTCCTGCGAGACGGCCAGAACACATCGACGGTCACAGCTACAGTCACGGACAACAACGTAAATCTCCTGAGCGGTCAGGCGGTGACCTGGATTGTCAGTGCGGGTACAGGATCGGTTAGCTCGACAAGCGGCATCACAGACGCCAGCGGCCAGACCACAGTCACCTACACCGCCGATGCGGCAGATTCGCTCAACAGCAGCGGCACTGTCCAGGCAACAGCCGGCGGCAGTTCAGGAAGCACTTCCATTACCCTCCG
>Ga0114919_10002122_pt1 | contig 16008 bp, 21 predicted proteins | sample BlataG_FD_88682 | JGI IMG/M metagenome (GOLD analysis project Ga0114919, IMG submission 88682) | Deep subsurface microbial communities from Black Sea to uncover new lineages of life (NeLLi) - Black_00105 metaG | ecosystem: Environmental > Aquatic > Marine > Oceanic > Sediment | place: Atlantic... | reverse complement strand
TGAATCTGCTGATCAAATGCCGGGGTGAACTGTCAATACCGGAGTTGATAATCCTACAAAACGAGATCAGCAAGCAGTTAGTGACAAAGATAGAATGATCATCCATTCGAGGTAGGTGCTTGAGTTATGACCTCTCTCAGGCATCCTCTCAGGCATCTATCTTTTATTATTCCGACACAAAGAAAGACTATATATACAAGTTGTATATGTAATATACACTGTAATGAGGAGAGCAATACCTTTGACATTAAACCAGGATGAGATTGATTTGATCTCAAAAGCAGCGTTAAAAGAGCGCAGGAGCAGGTCTGAGTTCATGCGTAACAGTGTCTTGGACAGTGCAAAGCAAGTATTGAAGGAATCATGGAATCAACCAACCAAAAAGAGTTGTTAGACTATATGCATGGTTTACCAAGGGAATGGATAACTCCTAAAAAGCTGCATGGCATAATGTCTAAGGACAAAGAGGTAAGTTATTGTTCAGTTTGCAGGAAAATGGAGATATTATGGCGTTGGGGTTGGCTTGAACGTGCCAAAGATAAGAATTATCATAACGGTAATGTGTATCGGGTGACGGATAAAGATGCAATTTAGCGTGAAGTTGTTTGTTGAAAACGAGGTAAAGAATGTTAGGTATAGGGTGCATATGCTTATTGTTGAGATTATTGTGATCATAATCCTTGCTGGCTTGTTCATTATGGCTTATACTGCTAGTGGGAAGTTGAATATGGCCTTAAACATTGTCATGATAACGTTCTTGGTTCTTGTTTTGTCTGGGGTGCACCAGTATTTCATGATGGTTTCTTACATGAAGAAGGTTAAGGATTTCAAGGCTCATGTTGACGAAGTGTATGCCAGGCATCAGCAGAAGGTGCAGCAATGAGTTGGCTGACAAAACCCAGGAAAGGGAGGATATTTGCTTTCAGCAGTTATCTAATGTACAATCCAAAGGCGTTCAGGGACATGATGACATTCATTAGATGGGGTCAGCCTATCATGTGGTGTATTATGGCTTTGATCTTCATATATACCCATATTACTTTTCTGGCAGTATTGTTTACTGTGTTCTTTGTGATAAGTGCATACCAACTGTATAAGTATATCAGATGGGGAAAAGCTATTACAATGACAGTTGCAGAAGCAAAGGAAATCATGATAAAGGACAAAAAGCAACCTTACGCTGAAAGCAAGATAGTATCAGGAGTGAACAGACAACATGGCAGAGATTGAGGAGATCAGTGGCAGGGATTGCATAAACCCAGTAAAGCTGGCAAACAAGATCAACGAGATAATCAAGGTTTTGGAAGATAACGAAGTTTTAACCAAAAAACACAACATCTTGGTATTTAACTCGTATAGGAACTGCTCAACCAGTAAAACACAGTTGAAAGCAGACAAGTTAAGGAACGCTAACGTTGATGATATTGTATGGAACAAGTTAAGCAACAGAGGAGTTATAATATATTACGGAGGTCAAGATGGGACTATTGAATAACAGCGCAAACAAGCTAGTGGGACAGTTGCAATCAGCACAGAAAGAGAGCGCAGACCAGGTGAAACAGCTAAACAGCGAACTTCACCAGTTGGCAGAACTGATAAACCAGGTTTTAGATGCTCAGAACGAGATAATCAAGGCCCAGATAACAACGTATCAGTGCTTATGTGAAATGGCAGACCATTTTGACGTTAAGATTCCTACTCCATTGACAAAGATGGAAATCGAATAAAGGCAGGGAGACAATCGGGGGCAGTACGCCCCCGTTCATTATCATGGAATATGTCAATATTAAGGAAAACTGGCGACAGATAGTAGCTGGACTATTAATCTGTCTTGGTATTGGCGGTTTAATGTTCGGTGCTGGTTATTATGTTGCTGATAAACAGTGTCAGGCAGCAGATTACAATAAACAGTTTAACGATTGGTATCAGAATGAATCAGTACGAAAATGGGAAGGTGACTATGATGCAGGACAGAACGATAGGAATGAAACTGAGTGAGATGGCCGAGATAATCGAAGATGACAAGAGGCATGAGAACACAGTATTGGCCTTGAAAATGCAGGATGGCATGAAACGGCTTAGAAGGATAATGAATTTCAACAAGTTTGTTGAGAAGTTGAGCCAAGTCCAGCAACCTGGGCCTGCGCCAGCACCGATAGCACCGCTAAGAAAACCGCAGCCTAAAAAGCCAGTAGAACAAACAGCGGAAGAGCCAGTAGATGACGATTTTGGTTTACCTCCTGAGCCGGAAGCTGACTTGTTTGGTGAAGAGTTCACAGAAGAAAAAGAATGACATACTCCCAAAATAAATCCGACTAAAGTCGGGGGTATCTAAAAGATGGAAAAAGATAAAATTCCTTTAATTATCCCAAAAGGAACAATTACAACAAAAAGCACTTTAAAATGTCCTTGTTGTGGTGAAGTTGCTGTTAATCATAAATCACATCATTCTATAAGGGCAGGATGGACTGAAGGATGGATGTGTAGGGCTTGTTATAGAACTTGGAGATAAAATGGTTAAAAAGATTTTATATATGTGTCAAAATTGTTTTGCTTTTTACGAAAGTAGAAAAAGAGCCAAATCTTGTCATCAAGGTTTAATAATTATTTATGATGTTAAGATTTTTAAAAGAATATCTTGCTCAAATGCATTTAAACATTTATATACTGATAAAAAAACAGGAAAGAGGATAGATTATTGTTTTTATTGTGGAAAGAGAAAACCAAACGAGGTGAAGCCAAATTCCTCCCCTGATTGAAATCATGGGTATCCTTTGGCACGTTTTATGAACAAGACCCATTTTCGGCTTGTTGTTGTAATCCTTTTTTTCCTTTCTGCTATGGCAGACATAGTTTCAACGTTCTGGCGCAAAGGGATGCTGATTTTCGAGGCAAACCCACTCCACGCAAACCCGTATTTAATGGTCATTTTGAAGGTTGCTGCTGTATTGCTGATAGCTTATCTATACTATAAGCCTCAAGGCCATGTTTCATTCCAGCATTTCTACGCTTTGGCAGTGCTATTGTTAACACTGGTTCAGTTCTACGCAGCAGTAAACAACGCAATGATAGTTCACGGTATGGCAGATGTGCCTGATGTTGAGCTTACAGATTACATTTTATCCAGGGAACAGATGACAACCCAGTATTATGGGACTATCATAACCTTAATTTACTGGCCAATTCTGATGTCAATCTTAGGTTTTGAGTTATGGAGGTGGAGTTATGGTGCTGAGAAACGTGATCTGCAAACAGGAAGCGGTAGAGTTGGTGCTGGAAAGCAACCATCGGATGATGCAGGAGATCGAAGCTGAGTTATTTGTCAAATCAATGGATGGGTAATCTTATGGAAGACTGGCAATTAATGGCAATTATGCTGTGTATTTTTGTGTTTATGGTATATGGCACAGTAAATGCAGTTTTAGTGTTTAGCTGTCTAGCATCAGAAGGGAATGTTACTTGGAATAAAGCTGTTTTTGCCTGCCATTTTGACGATTCGACAAGTATCATAACACAACAAATAATATCCTCTTCACATTCACAATCCATTGAATGTTATCAAAACGGTGTAAAAACAAACTGTTCAAGTCTGGGAAACTGGACTCAAAGTAAGGCAAATTATGAAATCAACCATCGGATGATGCAGGAGATCGAAGCTGAGTTATTTGTCAAATCAATGGATGGGTAATCTTATGGAAGGCTGGCTATTAGAGGCAATGGGGCAGTAATATTATCCTACAAACGATTTATAGGTAGGCAATGCACAGTCATAATACACGAGGAAGAAAAGAAAATGACATACTCCCATACCCTAAAGGGTAGGGTATCTTAACGAACTATGGAAACAAACAAAATATATCAAGGCGATGCAATAGAAGAAATGCAGAAGTTAGAAAATCAATCAGTAGATGCAATCGTAATTGACCCTCCATATTTTCTCCCTGCAAACCACTATCAAACAAGAAAATTGCAGATAAGAAACTTCGTAGATTTAAATTTTCTTGAAAGTTATTTTAAGCAAGTATTTTCTCAATTTCAAAGAATTATAAAACCAACAGGAGTATTTTATATATTTTGTGATGGGCAAAGTTATCCTATGTTCTGGTTTTATTTATTTTCTTTTTGTAAGAATGTTCGCCCTTTAGTTTGGGATAAAAAGACAAGCATAAATGGTTATTCTTGGAGACATCAACACGAATTAATAATATTTGCAGAAATGCCACAGGCAAAACCTATTCCTTCTGGAGATGGAGATATTTTAAGATTTAATGCTGTAAAAGTTGATGAAAGAAAACATCCTGCTGAAAAACCGATTGAATTATTGAAAGCATTAATTTCTAAATCTACAAAAGAAGGAGATTTAATTCTGGATTGTTTTGCAGGTTCAGGAACAACTTTAGTTGCTTGTAAGGAACTTAACCGAAATTTTATAGGTATAGAATTAGCAAGAGAATATCATCAAGTCGCAGAAGAAAGATTAACTAAACTAAACAACGGAAACGACGGCATTCCTCCCAAGCCTAAAGTCTTGGGTATCCTGCCTAATTTTATTTAAAACCTATTGCGAATCATCTTAGCTGCCAGGTTGCGCCATTCCAGGTGAGCATACTTCTGTGGCATTCTTGGGTCTTTCCATCCTATGAAATCTTGCAGGTCAATGCTAGAGAAGTCATGGTGAATCTTTAAGTGTGAAACCCTGGTATGCCTAAGATAATGATTATGGTATCCGGTGTTATGCTTTGTGATCTGCCATGCCCGTTGGTATGATACTGGGAATAGGATGGCTGTGTCTGGGATTGTGTTAAGGTATTGCTGAACCAAGTTCCAGAACTCACGTTCAATGTCATAGATAAGAACAACAGTCCTAGTTTCAATCTTATCACTCACATTTTCAATGGAATATCTCACGTTCTGTAATTCCCTTGACTTCTTAAGGATAGGCATATTGTTTATCTTGACAACCTTCTGGCCTTCATAGTTGGAATACGTGATCTGATCCTTAGTAATGGGCTTAAGTAGAAATGTAACCTCGTTAGGTGACCTGCGCTCTAATACCGGAATGCCGGACTTATTCAACTTCTCTGTGCCATCCTTCTTTAGCTTGACTATCTTCTTGGGTTGAGTCCGGATGCCAACTACTTCTTCAATCCTTGCGCCAGTAAGGTAAAGGAACGAGATCATGGCCCTGTCCCTTGCCTTCTTGATCTTTCTTATTGTTTCCAATAGCACAGGCCTGGTAACAACTTGCTTCGGGCTTAGTGCCTTCTTACGCTCAGTATAGCTAGCAGACCGTTCTGATACCTCCGGATGATAAACTTCTTTGTTATGGCATCTGTAGCAGGTATATGATCCATCCTTCTTGCGGTAGTTCAGTCCCAAACCACAGACCGGGCATCTCATTATTGTGTTTGACATAAATCCGCATTTATATAATACCTTAAGTATAAATAGTTTGTGGTTAGTTGGTACGATATTATTGCATTTATATCATTGTTTATGAGAGAGTTTCCATTATCTCTCTTTTATTATGAGTAAGTATTGTGCTTGTAGTATATAGGGGGAAAGGTTTATATAGTTATATATCTCTGTATAGGATAATGATTAGTGCAATGCCATCACAAGTGGTTAACCAGAAGAAGGAGGTGTCAAGATCGCCTGTTGATGAAGACTATACCAAGTCTACGTCAATCTCTGGGGCACTCAACATCAACAGGTATTATCTTGTCTTGATTGGCAAAGCTCTAGAGTTGTTTGGTGCTGTGCGAATATTCCAATGTTGTAATTCTATTGCATATTATGATCAGCAGATTAAGTATTTAGAGTATGTTTATGATACCATGAGCGCAAAGATAAGCAATGAAGAATGCAATGCGATTGAGAAGTTACTGTCTGACATTAACGAACTGAAGGGCGGTGTTTTCATAAAGGATTATACTGGCAATGCTAGCATGATGAAGGTAAACAAGGCAACAGATTTAAATTCAAAGATACGATTATTATACCGAACCATCCTGGCAACGTTGGAGAACCATCATATGCTGACTTTCAAGGATGTCAACCCTGGCGAATTGTTAGGGGAGTTTGGAGAATAATGGGGCAGCATAACAAAGGGATGCAAAGGAACTTCAAATGTGGCAAGTGTGGTAAATCGTATGCTATGCCCGAAGCCAAAGATAAGCATGAGAAGAATTGTATCACTACTAAAAAATGAAAGTATTTCCTGAGAAGACTTTTGTAAAGAAGACAGGCCGGATAGTCCAAGGCTTTTACATGGATGGTATTCTGAAAGATAACATTGACAAATACTATATTCGTGCAGTCAAGAATGACTATGACGGAATTTCAATAATCAGTGGAATGGAAGGCACTGGCAAAACTAGCCTAGCCTGTAGCCTAGCTTTCTATTGTGATCCTACCTTTCCAATGGATGCTTCAAGGATTGTATTTAACGCAAGACAGATTCATCAGGCAATAGACAAGGCAGACCCAGGCCAAAGTATTGTGATTGATGAGGCAATCTTGAGCATGGGTTCTCAGGATGCTGCTTCTGATATCCAGAAAGTTCTAATAAAGAAGTTCACCACGATAAGGAAAAAGAATCTGTTTATCTTTATCATAATTCCAAGCTTCTTCATGCTGAGAAAATACTTTGCCATTTTCAGGACAAGGTTTTTGATCCATTGCTATACACCTGACGGTGTGAAACGTGGCTACTGGAAACTATATAATCGAAAGACTAAACGACAGTTGTATATCCGTGGCATGAAAGAGATGGACATGGGAGTGGTAAGGGCAGACTGGTATGGCAACTTCACTGACACTTATGGTTTCTTTTTCGACAAGGTATTATATGAAAAGAAGAAGGATGAGGCTATTGCATCAATTGATGTTGACCCTGAGATTCAGTTGAAAGCTGATTATAAGGCAAAGTTCGATAAGGCAGTAGCAACTTTAAAGGAGTACCAATTAAACCTCAGATTGAAGTACCATTCCATGTTCAAGCAGGAAAAGGACAAGTTTAAGGATAATGTCAAAAAGCTCAGGTTGAACAATGTGCAAGATTTGAACGGGCTGAAATCCGACCTGGCAAAGATAAGATCGGGCAAGCGTGACGGTGAACTTATTGAATTGATAGATTTCAGGGATAAGATGTTATGGCATTTGTACCATGACCAGATGCCTATTGAGATAGTTGAGGATTTGAGGGAAAAGAAACTTCTTAAGCTACTTCCCCAGGCTTGCGTAAAGTATCTAGAACGTGGTAAAAGCCTGATGGACTTTGAAAGTGGGGTAAATAAATATAAAGAAGTAGTATTAGAAGAAGAACAAACAGCATCAGGAGGATGAAAAAAATGAAACTAGCAGATAAGGTATATAAAGAATTGTCAAACAGGGAAATTCTAAACGATTATCGTGGCATAAAAAGTGGAAAATATTACAATATTAAAATAGGAAGAAAAACATCATTACAATACCTAAAAGGAGAAATAAAAAGAAGAAAAGAACAGGGCTTAATGAACAAAAACGCAGGATCGCAACCAAGACAGCAGCCACGAGCAATGAACTTCATGGACTTAGTGAGGCGAATGTGAATGCCATGCTATGTAAAGTCAAAGAAGAAGAACGGATTTCTGCTAACCGAGTACAGGGTTAATGGGCAACGGTATCTTACTGGGAAAAAGCTTAAGATTCCCACGCATCCCAAGGTAAAGGGAACTCCTAACCCAATGGGGTTCTAAAATGGTAACAGGTAGCATATGGCATCAATCTTTTGGTGATAAAAAATTCAGAGTTTTAGAGACAGAAAGAGATGGCAAGAAAAGTTATATGGGTGAGATCAAAGGTCAAAGAATGTCTTTCCCAAAAATGTTAAATTTTGGATCTAATCGAACATATGCACAACAGTATATGGGAGAACAATTGAAGAATCATATGTCATGGGCCAAACGTATCCATGATGATAGACAGGAAAGAAAAAGAGCAGTTAATCCATACAAATCGGGTGATATTTTACATTCTTCATGGGGTTATGATCAAACAAATAATGACTTCTATCAAGTTGTAGCTTCAAAGGGAAAAACAGTTCATTTGAGGCCAATTGGTGCAGAATATAGATCAACTGGATTTATGGCAGGTATGACAAAACCAACTCCAAACCGTTTTTTACCAAAAGACAATCTAACTGGTGAAAAAATACTCAAGAGAAGAGTAACTAATGGTAATGTGAGAATAGATGATACAAGACGAGCAAATAAATGGGACAGGGATGAAACTTATGAAAGTTCATATGCTTAATAGGAGGTTTTGAAGATGAAATTCAAGAAACTAACGATGAACTTAGGGATGGGCGCACTGACCGCAGGGATAACAACTTCTATTCTAGGTGGCATGGGCAACGATGACATGGCAGGCAAGTTTGGCAACGCAAGCGCAAAAGGTTTAGGCATGGTTGCTACTGCTGGCTATGGCATGGCAGCATTAGATATGCTAAAACCTAAAAAGAAGCAAAAATGGTAACGCAGAGATATAACACATGGGCAACTGAACGTGCAGCCGAGATAACCCAAGCTCCTTCTAGCGTTGCTTCTAGGCAGATAAGCACAAGGGAAGCACCGAACTTCTTGGATTATATGGAAGAACGTAATCCGCAGAGTGTCATGCCACCTGCTCCAGTTCAACAGCCAATCTTCACACCAGAAGTAGGTGAAGAGATAGTAAGGCAGCAGAGCATTGATAGGGAATTGGAAGCAAAGAAAGTGTATCAGTTACAAAATACAATGCGTGGTGAACGTGGTCAAGAAAATATTGAGAAATTAAGACAGAATGAAAGATATTTAGCTTCAGAAGTATATGGTAATCAACAGTTAGCAATGAGCATAGCACCAGAAAAAGAAGTATTCACTCCTCAATCAACATGGTCAGATGAAAAAGTAAGGGAGTATGGACAATTAGAATACAAGAACCAAAACTTAATCTGGGAAGGTGTCTTATACCCTCAAGGGGAACAATTAACATCTACTTATAATACAGGTACTAAACAGAATAGGGCTGCAATATTGGATATTGCTCAAGGGTATAAATATGAAGAAGATAAGGAAACAGGAGAGATAAAATTCTTAGAACCAGTATCGGAATCAGATTATGAAAAATTACAATATCTAAACCAAAATCAACAATCTAGGCAAACAGATTATATGACTGCCATGATGCCCATATTATCACAATCTAAAAAACAGGCAATAACAACATCTATTTTTAATGATATAGTACTGACAAAAAACGAAATGATGAAGGTTGAAGAAACACAGTTAAACACAGAATCTAATTGGTTGAGAAGTGAGATGTTAGCAAATCGTGACTGGACAGAAGAATATGAACAGCAAGAAAAATCTTATGTTAGTAACGTGGAGAATTTCAATAAGTTATTTAATCCTAGTGCAACTGAATTAACATTACCTCCAAAAAAGGAAGGTTTTATATCAAAATTCACAGGAAACATTGCAGAATGGAATAAGTATTACCAACGTGGTTATTTTGATAGGTTAAGTGTTGGTGGGATAGCAGCCAGTACACTATCATTTACTCCTTTCCTCAAAGCATCTGAGAGAAGAGCAACTTATGATTTCCTCACAACCCCCATAACAAACATTAAAATAAACAATGAAGAATGGAGAGGTATCCGTGATAATATCTTAAGTTATGCTAGAGAAAAACCAATACAAACAGGCAGTTTAGTACTTGGTGGTGCTGGCATTGGTGCATTATCTGTTGCATTTGGCGGTGTTTTAATTGCTGGCATGGCAAGTGGATCAAGTGCGGTAGCAACTGGTAGTGCAGCATTATTTTATGGTGGGAAAGGTGCAATGGCTGGAGCATTAATCTATGGTGGTACTGAGATTGCCACTGAACGTGCAAAATACAGAGACCCTTATGAACGTGGCCAAGTTGTAGGATCAAGGATAGCACAAGCGACAGCAATGTTAGCAGGTGGTTTTGCAGGATCAAAGATAGCCATGTCACCAAATCTTGAAGCTGCTTATGCTAATACCGCAAAGTTCAGTAATGTTGGTAAGGAAAGATTTATTGCTGAAGGTAAGGGTCAGGTAAAATTCATCGAGCATCCGATAGAGTTCTTAAAAAGCTACCGTTTTAGGGCTAATTTTGGTCAGTTTGAAAGTGGGCAGTACAAGTTAAACAGATTTTATAATACTAATGAGGGTTTCACGTTGGCTAATGTAGAAGTTGGCACTGGCGGACTACGTGGTGGTTTAGGATCGAGTTATTATTGGGACACTTATAATATGGCTAGGTTTACGCCACAGACAAGTTCAAGCGTGAAAGCATTTGAGAAGTACGCTCAAAACATGGAAAATTTCAACAGATTTAAAATTTTACAGGAAAGTACAAACATTGCACAGACAGAAGCATTAAAATCAAAACCTAGCGCAGTCAGAGAACTTGAGACAACACGCATAAAAACCATGCGACCAGACCAAGCAGAACAGGTATTTGAAGCTGGATCAAAAGATGTTTTGATTAAAGGTAGTCCATCGGCAAGAACACAGTTGGCTAAGAAAAGTGAGTTTACCACTGGCGATATTGATGAAGAAGTCTTATGGAGTGGGGTTTTAAAGAATACTCCTATGAAACAAATAACCGCAGCAAATAAAGGTGCAGTCGAATTTGAGTTAGTGCCAAACAGAGATATATTACCCAGTGTTGTTAATGCGAGACAATATAATGTAGTAAGCAAACAATTACCTTCTGGTGAGTATGTTGATATACCAATAACTGATGCCGCAAGATTACCATTTAATGTTCCAGTAAAAGATGCTGGCATTGCAATGGACATAAAATATCCCTGGAGCAAGATTGATCTTTGGTCTCCAAATTACGCTTTTGGAAAACCAATAGTTAGCGAAAGAGTAATTATAGGAAAAAACAGAGTAGAATCATTACGTGGCACAACAAGTCAATTATACAATGATTTGTATGTTGATGTTACTGGGAATGAGATAAAGATAGGTAGTCTATCTGGTAAAAACAGGTTTGGCAAACTATCAGAATATTTAGAAACACAGTTAGCAAATAGACCAAATACATACGGACAATTTAAGGAAACATTCATGCCTGAAATAACCAGTGCAAGACAAGCACAAGGTCTTATTCCAAGCGTGACCAGTAGTTCAGTACCATCTTCATTAATAACATTAAGTATTGCATCTAGCCAAACATCTTCAAAACCATCTTCTTTAAGTTCAATCAGTTCACTAAGTTTATTGCCATCATCATTAAGTGCAAGTTTAAGTTCAACAAGCAGCGTTTCATTAAGTAGTTTAAGTAGCATATCTTCAGTAAGTCCTTCATCCAGTAGTTCATTAAGCAGATCACAAAGTCCAAGTTCTAGTATATCCTCACAAAGTAGTAGTATTTCATCATTAAGCAAATCAATAAGTAGTAGCAGTTCATCATTAAGTAGCATATCCTCAATTAGTTCATCATTAAGTAGCCTATCATCAAGCAGTTCATCTTCAAGTAGTTCATCCTCCAGTAGCTCATCATCATCTTCAGTACCAGAACCAGTAATTCCAGTAGTTGTTTTACCATTCACATTTCCTGGTTTATCATTTCCTAGAGATAACAACGGAAGAAAAAAGAAGAAAGGACAAAGAACCAAGTACACTCCTGACTTCATTTCCATCATGGAGAACATAACAACGAGAAAGCATCCAAAATCATTCTTTACGGGCCAAGAGTTGAGGCCTATCGTGGTGAATTGATGATCGTAACCAAGCTAGGCGTTTCAAAGTTGGGCGCAACCAGACTTAATTCTAGGGGCATGACTGACATTGACAGGTACAGGCAGAGGTTAAGGGTAAACGCAGCATTATCCGAGTTTGACAGTACAAACTACCAGCTTAATAAGGAAGGCCAGGAGTATGTTGACGCATTAAAGAAATACAGTGAAGACCTTACCGAAGTTCCTTGGTATTATGGCTTGGAGGATAACAAGATCATTGAGTTAAGCGACACTAAAGAAGTGCAGGATTTGATAGCTAACAACCCAGAACTGCTAAGGCAGAGGTATGAGTCTGGGTATTATGCTGACTATTTCAAAGCCAACCCTGAAGCAAAGGACATAGTTGACAGGTGGTATTATGACAAGGTTGTAGGCAAGGAAGGCCTGGAATACAGGTCAGTAGCACAGAAAGCATCAGACAAATCCAGAAGGTTACAACAGTTGGGCTATCCAGAAAACCCTAATTTCTATTCCGGTGAGGCAAATAGGCTATTAACGTTGCAGGAAGAAATCAAGCAAAGCAAAGAGCAGAACATAGAACAGTATCAGTCACAGGAGAAAGATATACTGCAAGGTGAGATCAAGATTAATAAGGAACAGTTTGTTGTTGCTGTTGGCGAAATGCCATTGCCTATTGGAAAAGACCCGTACCAATATGGCCAGGAATTGTATGCTTGGGAAGGCCAGTATGGTGACGTTCTTGGCAGGAATTATTCTGATACCATGTCCTTATTATCCGGAAACATCCAACTAACACCAGAAGAACTGACTTCAGCGCAGGACATCATACTCCAGTTAAGCCAGTTTTCAACGTATAAAGGTGGCAGTGCAGCATATTCTCAACGGTTGCTAAGCAAATCGCCAAACACTGTATATCTATCGTTGGGCCAAAATCCAGTGCAAATAGTACAGTTTTCTTTCTTGGAAGGTAAATATCAGGAGTTTAACCCGTCAACTTTTGAGATAAGCACAAAGCAAGCAACAGTAACGGGGTGGACTAGGGTGGGCCAGCCTAAAGTTGAAACCAAGTTATTATCCACAAAACAGATTACTGTGCCAAACGTCATGGTAAAACAGTTCGTGATCCAGCAAAATCTGCCAAAATGGGGTTATAAAGGCAATTACAGCCAGGATTTAGCGAACAAAGAGAAGAATGTGATAATGTCCAGGCTAGACCCACGGAACGCATTAACAGAACAGGATTTCATTAACAGGTCGATCAAAGTAACCCAGATAACGAAGAATAACGGTGCTTGGTCATCCGGCATTGTGCTTAAACTGCCCAAAATGCTCAGAGTATAGCAAAGTTTAAATACAAGTAATAACCTCATCTTTTAAGTCCCGATTGTTTTCTCAAGCCTTGAGGTAGTTATGCAGACATTATACACCGCAGAAGGCAGGGAAGTTAACGTACCAGACGCAGCAGTGCCAATTTCTGAGCAAAAGAACGACTTTACAAAATGGCTTTTCTCTTTCAGACAGGAAGTAGTCGAGCCTTTAAGGCATATCTGGAACAACGAGCAGTTTCTGAACGGTTCATGGGAAAAGACAACAAATACTGACCTAAAACCCTTAATGAACGAGAAAGGCATAATGTGGTGCATAAGCTATATTGATTCTTATCTTAACGCTGCTACTGTGGTAACTGACCTGGACTATAATGATGTTTGTTTCAGGATGCGCAGGGCAATAAGGGACATCTGGAACGGGTTATGTTACCAGTATAAAGTGTTCGAGTTAGACAAGGTAAACATTGCCAGGATGGCTAACGAGATGGAAAGCAAGATCCATTTCATAATAAAGGGTGCAATGAATAATGGGTATAGAACGTTTTTCACAAAGACGTACAGTGTACAGGAGATAAAGCAAGAACTGATCAACCAACAGCCCAGGGGTATGTTTGGTATGTTCGGTGGCCAGAAACAACAGCAGGCCCAAGGGATGTTTTAACGGAGATGAAAAAATGCCAGACATGACAGCAGTTTTAGTTTCAATAATACCACTGATTAAGACATTACTCTACGGTGTTGGTGGCTTGATTCTATTAGCAGGCGCATATTACTTTTTCTTCCATGTTTTAGGTGTCAAAAAATGGAATATAAGGGTATATGAACTGACAGAAAGCGGAAAATTAGTCTTGAAATTCTTTGATGTTCTAGTTGAAAAGAAGGTAATGAGCGGTAAAAGAAGGATATACTGGCTAAAGAAGGCCAAGGTGACCACGTTCCCACCAGGCACAGAGTTATGCCAGCATTTAGGTGGCAAAGATTATGCTGATTATTTAAGGATTGACAGGCAGGTTTTCGCTCCAATGCCAGCAACAACGATCAATCTAACGAAAGAAGGCGGTGCGAAAGCTGTCAATATGACAGAATGGGCCAAGAAACAGGTATCAACGCACTCAACCAAGGAGGTTTATGACAAATTTGTTTATATTCCCCTGCATAAGACAATAAAACTTAACCTGAAATATGATATTAGCTATGATGTTGACCAGATGCGCATGAACGCTATTGACTTGGGCGATTTGATGTGGCAAGGGACAAAACAGTTCTGGGAGAAGTACGGTACTTTGATAGTTGCTGGTTTAATGTTGATTTGTATAATAGCCATTGCTGTTTTAAGTTATGAGCATATCCAGAAAGTCATGGCAACGCAAGTTGATATGTGCTCAAAAGCAGTGCAGGAAGGCATAACCCAAGGCATCAGGAACGCACCACCGCCAGCATCATAGTCATAAATAAATATAAATAAGGACACTTATGAGGGTTGTATGAAGCTGTATTATATACTATTTCTGTTAATTTTAGTGCCTTTTGCCTTCTCTGACACTGGTCTACAGATTGGATTTACCAGGAACCCGAGCAGTTCAAGTAATGTTGTTTTGACATATTTCAACTATACAACAGTGTCAAATATGAATAGTAGCAATTACACTGAGAACTGGATAACTTCTGAGGGGATATTACAAGACGTTTCTGACATCCAAGGATCATGGATTACCAATGATTTAGGGTGGATAAGTTCGTATACAGAAGGTGACCCAGTATGGTTGGTTGACAGATCTAACTATATCAATCAAACACATTTAACGCAAGAGCTTCTTGCCATGAACAATCTAACACTTGCAGAAGCAGAAGCAGCCTGGGCAAGAAATTATACTGCTTTTAATGGTAGTTGGAGTTCTTCTTACAATTTAACATATGCTACAGGAACAAACTTAAGCTGGAACGAAACCAGGGGATATGTTGTTTATCTTAATAGATCAAGCGAAGGTTTGTATCTAAGCACATACAACGCATCATACCTGACAGGCGAATCAGACTTGATTGCACTGGCAGCAATAAACAATTCAATCAATATCCAGGTATTGTCTAATGGTAGCTGGATTACGAAAGCGCAGATTGACAATAAGCTAGGCCAGATGAACAACTTAACCATTGCGCAGATAGTAAGTAGTTTGGGACTAGCTAATGTCACAAGGTCAGAAGTAAACAGTTCCATTGAAATTAAATTACAGAATCAAAACAACCTCTCCATGAGTCAGATTATTTCTAGCCTTGGACTAACCAATGTTACAATGGCTCAAATATTGGCAGGCCTTGGCAATTATTCTCAACAAGCACAATACATTGCTAACTTAACAGACATTAATAATTCAATCTCAATAAGAGTAAGTGACAATGCTACAATTTTTAAAACGTCAGGTGGAACGATAACAGGTAATCTTGTAGTCAATGGAAATTTTACAGTCATTGGTTCTACGATTGAAGCTAATATAACAACCCAATTAATGAATGGGAGCTTCTTGCCAACTGTGGGTGATGCCTTTTCAATAGGAAATTATAGCAGAAGATGGCAGACAGTATATGCTAACACACTTAATGGCAACTTATCTTGCACAAATATTACTGGAACAACAAGCAATCTCTGTACTTTGATTGATACTGATTCTTGGGTAAGTAACGCATCTAACTATTTCACCAAGGCACAGATTGATTCAAAGTTTGGACAACAGAACAACGTATCAATAGCGCAAGTCCATGCAATTGTAGCAAACAATAACAATGTCAGTTTAGCCACAATACATGAAATAGTTGCAAACAATAATAATCTATCAACTGCTCAAGTTGTAGGATTTATCAATAACTCTCTGAATTGGTCACAGGATAAGCCAAATTATGTTAACCAAACCCATTTAACACAGG
>Ga0114919_10002119_pt1 | contig 16015 bp, 13 predicted proteins | sample BlataG_FD_88682 | JGI IMG/M metagenome (GOLD analysis project Ga0114919, IMG submission 88682) | Deep subsurface microbial communities from Black Sea to uncover new lineages of life (NeLLi) - Black_00105 metaG | ecosystem: Environmental > Aquatic > Marine > Oceanic > Sediment | place: Atlantic... | reverse complement strand
TCCAAGTAAACATACATCGTACACTAGCCAGCTAGCCTTCCCATCAGGATATGCTTACTGGGATATGGACTTCGCCACTCGCTGGAGCGGCAGCTTGTAGTTTGGGTGGGAGCTCGTCACCATGTTCCAAATAGGACTGAACGAGCTTACGAGCTACATCCTGTGCAATTTCCAGGGAATTTCCAGGGTTTCAGGGGCAGTCCGCCCTTGGGCTACCAAGCCGGGCAACTCCTCACTGGTAGCTAAGAACCCGCCTTCTGGTAGAGGTTCCAGGCGAATCTCCACAAATACTTCCCTCATAAATTATCCTCTGGCCGCTACTGCTTAGTCAGTATATCACGTGGTATAGTACTATGCCTCTCACCACACGCAGTTGCACTTAATCTTTCTATAATCCATCCCTAGCTTTGCCCACATTGCCAGGCTTTCTTTGCAGAGCGCAACTTGGTTGTAACTATGATTTTGTTTTAGCCGGTTGATAATCGTGGCATATATCTCATAGCGGGTATCAAATTTGACCTTTTTACCCCAGTTAGAGTTTTCATCTAAATACTCGACCCAACTTCTGTCCGTGCTCCCGTTAATGGTGCTCTGGAGGCCTCGAAGGGAACCGAGTGTAATTCGGGCTGGAACAAAATTTGTGAAAATCTGGTCAATGACATTTGTATAGTGTGTCTTCCAGTCCGGGACTGGTACCATAGGGTCAATCCTTACTCTCACCTCATAGCCTGCTTGGCTGAGTTTTCCGCCAGCTTCAATCCTTCTGTCAACGGACGGGGCACCTTTCTCCCATCTCCTAGCTACTTCATCTGCGTTAAGACTGAAGCTTATGATAACTTGATGATGAGAGTCGATCTCTAGCAAATTTCTTATATTGTGGGACTTTGTTACGAACAGTACTTTATGCCTGCCCTGCTCTTCAAACATAGGAATAATGAATTTAGAGAAAGGCTTACTTGGACCTTCCCACATTAGGGAATCAGCTATCTCACCTGTGTTAAGGACTTCCGGAGGCGTAGCTTCGCCGAGAAACCTTCTGGTGTGCAATTCTATCTTGTTATAGTCTTTGATGACCGGCCTTGTGCCAGTGGGTAAGAATCTGAAAGTCCCTTTTAGGTAACACCAAGCACAATCAAACGGACAGCCGTAAGCCCATTTCAACTCGAGGAAGTGGGGACATACAACGCTTGTCGGCTTGATAGGAGGGGGTGTTTTGTCAAACCTCTTGATAATTGAGCCATCTCCGACTTGCTGAACAAGTAATACTTTGGAGTCATCCAATAGCTGATACTCTGTTAGGGCAACCCTAGGGTTTAGCATTATTTCCTAATTTGACCTAGTATCCTCGCTAGGATGCAAACGTAATTGTGCAATCACTAGGGTACTGGTGCTTGCGTCGCTTTTTGTCGCCTGTTCGCTTTATTTCAATAATCTTTGGCGGGGTAGACTCATATTCGAGTATCTTCAGCGCTCGGGTTAGGTGGCGCTCAATGCAGATATGGTGCCATGCTACGTCATTCTGTATCAGCGTTTGCTTTGGAATACTCTGTCCACGACGAGACTGATAGAGCTGGCTTGCTAGGTCTCTTGAGTATTCCTCACCATAGAGTTCTTTATCAAATAAGCGTGGTTGTTGAGGATTGCTCAAATCTGAATATCGAAAATCTCCTGTTGGTGCTGCTTTCCACATAGCTTGCTTCATTGCTAGCATACCTCGCCAATGGCTGGTAGCAAAGAAAAGATAGTATTGTGTCTGATTTTGCTTGTTCACCATGCGAAAGGAATGCCCTTTCCATCCGAGGCTTTCTAACGCCTTCTGATAAGCGTTCATCAGATACCTTTCTTTCTGATCAGGATCAGCAATCTGGAGGGCGCGACGCCAAACATCACTCCCATAAAGCTCATCTAAATACTTATGCTTGCGAGGATCTTGTAGAAACCATTCATTAAGGGATTGATAATTGAAGGTGATTAAGACCTCTGATTTAGGCTGTTGGGCAAGGCGGCTAATTAAGGACATAGGAAAACCAGTGGGGCCGAATGGGTCAATAAACACAAAGGACGGAGCCAATTGCTTATTTTGTTCCTCAATCTGGGATAGGATGCTATCAAAAATCTCCTTGAAGCTAGCATGACGTAGCTCTATTCTAAAATTGCTAGGTAGTTGAGGCTTAAACTCGCCAACTTTTCGCTCTAAATTTTGATACCTTGCTTCCTCTTTCTCGATAAAGTAGAAGACCAAATCCATGCCTTTTCGTGTAAGCTTGCTTCTAAACCTATGCTCTAGAGCTACCTTAAGAGCGATAATTGGAGAGCCATCTACTTTTTTGAGAAGGCCATCCACCTTCTTGAGGTATTCTCCTGGCCCAGCAAAACCATCAACATAGAGTAATCTGAGGTAAATTTTTGCTAAGATGGGAAACCAAGCACCAAGATAATATTGCAATATCTCATGCTTGGCTTCAGTATGTGGCGGGATTTCCCAGATTGTATCTAGTTCCTTGCTCATTTCGTTACCTCTTGCCAGAGTTGGTGGAGGAGGCGCTGGCGAAGCCTAGTGTCGAGGATGGAGCCGAGGTAATCCTCAAAGACTTCGTCTGTCTTTTGCTTCAAGGTCTCCAATTCGGGGACAGTTTCGTTGAGGTAATCGTCATCTTTGGGCATCTTAACGCTGGTTAATCCAGCTTGAAGCCAAACCTTGAGGTAGCGGGCTTCCATTTCTGAGGCACAATCTAGGTGTTCTCTGCCTGAAGAAAGACGCCAGCCAAAAAGCCCTTGCTGCAGTTTGATTTCGTCTGAAATCCTAGGCAAGCTCTGGGTGCGCAAAGGCTTGCGGGGCAGTATTTTATCTCGGTAGAATTTCCCTAAGGTATCCGCACCAAGCTTGTCCATCACTGTTTTCACTAAAAGGTCAATATCTATTCCCTCTTTGGTCTTCCGCCTCTTACCAAAGCTCTTGGCTTTCTCAATTCGGGACTTGACCAAATCTACTACTCCTTTGTAGACGTCAAGCTGCTCCTCTTCATTCAAGCCGAGAATTTCACCCATCACAATCTTATCCAGTTCACGGCGGTCGGGCTTGACCTTGTCTAAACAAACTTCTTCGGGAGAGGAGGCACCGAGTTCGGAGAAAAGAGAATTATGAGTAAAGTTCCTATGCTTATTCATCCAGGCTTGCAAGGCGTCAACTTGCCACTCACTCAAAGTAGAAGGAGTAACAGTCAAAAACCTCTCAATGTCTATTCCTTCTGTTTTCAGCGCTCCTTCTCCCAAATTCACCCTTCCACCCAGCTCCTTAATAAGAGGAGCTAGGCTTGAAGCAAAAAATAGGGAAATGGGCATAAGGAAATCCCTTCTCTCCGGTTGTATCTCAAAGAGGTTATGGTCAACATAGACGCTACTTTGATTTAATCCTATGGGTTGGCGGTCGTTATGAATCATAGGATGTAAGAAGCCATAAGGCTTTCTTTCTCCTAAGTCATACCACCTCTCCCTTGAGGCGCAAGTGGGGCGGAGATGGTAACCCTTGCGCTCGCCTTCCCCAATGTATTTGAGAACATTGGTTCCCTTCAAATCCTTCCTGTCCTTGTGGATCATCAGCACTCGATATTTCAAGTCTTCTGGCTTGACCACGATTGACTTGCATTCCCTGGGGCTCTTAATGACATAATTTGGCACCCAGTTTCCCTTGTCATCCTGATGCATCCAGAATTCTCTCTCGATCCCTCTCCGCTTTATCTCCTCCTCAGTCAGATAAAAGAATTCATTGGCACCGGTAGTGAAGCCGCGCCTTACCTCGGCGACTTCCTTCAGGGGAACCAGTTTGCTTTTGCCTTTCTCCAAAATCTTAAAGAAAATCTCCGGCGCCCTCAGGTATTTGCCCCACTTAGCGCCGACATATTTTCCGGTCCCTTTATGGAATCCTTCCTCCCAGAGTTCGCTCTGTGACTTGGGGAAGATCCTTAGTTCTTCATTCTGGTAAAAGTCCGAATGGGCCATAATGGTCCGTATGAGATTATCAATTTCGTGCAGTCGCTCGACCTGCTCCTGCCACATTTCCTGAGCCGGAGGCATGAAATAGCTCAAGGGCTTGAAGAGATAGACAAAGCGAACTAGATTTTCATCCCGCTCTTTCTTGTCTTTGCACTTCTCCAGGATGACGATGCAGGTATTGACATCAGCTTCTTCGAACCATCTCTCCACCTTGGACTCGATGATGGCGATGATTTTGTAGTTGTTAAGGAAGAATTCCTGGAGTCCCTTGCCGTAATCCACATCCAGCCACGAATTGGAGACAATGAAGCCGAAGCGGCCACCGTCTCTTAGGAATTTCATCCCGTGGACAAAGAAGTAAGCGTGAATGCCAGCCCTCTTTGAGATTTCAGCAATTCTCCTGCCGGTGTTATCTGTGAGGGCGTTCTTTATGATTGTCTGCTTATATTCCTTGACTTGAGGGACAATCTCCCGCATTTCTTCCTGGCGGGTATAAGGGGGATTGCCAACGACGCAATCGAACCAGCGAGGATAGGTAATTTCTCTCTCCTTCATATCGAGCCTTTTCGCCATCGCCTTCCTTGCTTTTGGGGACAGCTCAAAGCCGCCTTCAGTGCTCAGGAGGGTGAAGAAGTCCTCCTGCAAGATATTGGGATAGTTCTTGTCTACACTCAAATCCCTGATGACTAGGTTTATGGTGGAGAGGTGAGCAGGAAACTTGGCGATGTCATCGCCCCAGAGGGTATCCAGAATAAGCTGGTGGCTCAAACGCTGATTCATTAGTTTCTTGTGTTGGTAAGCTCTCACCAAAAATGTGCCGGCACCGCAAGCAGGATCCAGAACCTTGTCGTCCTCACGTCTGAGACAAAACTTGAGGATGATATCGACTACATCGGGGTTGGTGAAGTACTGACCGAGGTTATGTCGTTCATCTTTGGGGATAAGCCTCTCGAAGATTGGACCAATAATGTCGCTGAGCTTGGAGAAGTCATATTGCCTGAGAATACTCACCAACTCTCTTATTTCTTTGACTAGATCTTCTTCGTCGGGGAAGGCGATAACGTCAATGAAGTCTGTAGTGTAAATGCTTTCATAATCTATCCTTAGAACTCGGTCGAAGTATCCCTGCAGAGTTGCCTGTAATACCGAGCCTTTCGTAAGGCTTGCTGGAACTTCTAGCGGATCAAGTTCGTGTGGGCGCCTAGCTTGGAGTACATCGTAGAACAGGATTTTATTCACCAGCAGGTAAGCGGTCTGCCTTGCTGCTTTGTCAAAATCTTGAGGCTGCGAGACAAAGCTCCAACCCTGGGATACGAACCATTTGCCAAGTTCTCTAGCAAAAGTATTATCTTTGTGGTAACGGTTATAAATTATCTCGGTGTAATATTTTGATAGCCGTTCTATCTTACTGTGCAGTCTATAAATGAGGAATTCGTCCGTTGGCAATTTAGGCTCAGCTTCTTTACCAGAGTGAACGGCGTAGAGCCTAGTAAGGAAAATCTCCAGCTGCTTTATGATGGCCTCTTTATATCTTGTCTCCTCAATAAGATCTAAATTTTCTATTTCTGAAAGGCGATACTTATGAACAACTTGCTCCTCTTTTTGCTCATTGACTTTTTGCGTATTAAACCAGATTAACTCCTTAAAGTTTGTAGTGGCAAAGTATTTAGCTTTCCTGGCATTTGCCTTCTCCCAAGCAGGCTTTTTGAGGCCTTCGTAATCCAAAACATCAAAATAAGGTTGCTTGGCTTCTATAACACAGAGGACATTCTGGCTACGGCGAGATTCGCAGATTATCATGTCGGGTGATTTTCTATCTGTGCCAGAGGTATCCACATCTGGGAGACCTAGACCAATCTGTTTCTGCTGAATAATTTCCCGCATCCAGTGCATAAGCACTGCTACTGCACTGCGCTCCGTTTTGTGAGCAGTTATTTCGAAGGGACTGGAAGTTTTTCTTGACTTGCCTTTCAGCTCACCCATGTGCCTCATTCCTCGAACACTTCCCTTCGCAATTCTTCGTCTTCCCTCAGTTCCTTAGTGACTAAATCGACACATCTTTTAGCGATTTCGAAGGCGGCGGCGATCCTTATGACCTTCACATCGGAGAGACCCTTTACATCTAAGAATTTCTCCAAAGGCTGGTTGGCCATGCCTTTAAAGCCGCCGAACCTCTGCAGAATCTCTTCAGCGATGCTCTCGGCTGGCTTGCCTGTGATGCCGGGGGCAATGAGAATGGAAAGCAGCTCAGCGTCAGTCAATGTCTCTGCGCCCAGTTCTCGAAGCTTGCCACCGGGGTGCTGCCATCTCTGGGGCTTATTGCTCATCTTCTGCTGCGACATTGCCTCGAGGAAACCGACTTCAGGTTGTACAAAAGCTTTGCCTCTTCCGTGACACTTCCCTGGGCGCTATGATTTCTTCCTGAAAGCTGCCTTTGCTGGCACGTGCAAGGTGTAATCAACTTTTGATGCGAAGGCAGACATCAACCTCTCTCCTTCCGCGCCACAACCGGGGCAGGAAGCGGGCTTATCGAAGTCGGGCATGGGTCGCCTAAGCTCAAACTCCTTCCGGCATTTTGGACACCAGTACTCATACGTGGGCATTCTATGACCTCCTAACGAGACTGAGGCTGTTTAGTCTTGCGTCAGATTCAAAACTGGATTTGCCTCATTCAATCTTAATAATCTTCACCCCCCAAGATTTTCGTAGTGCGACCCTTCAGGGTCGTGCACGAGGCTAAAGCCTCGCACTACGTTTTTAAACGCCCTAAGACTTTCTCAGGCGGCTATCTTTGTTAGTCCCTCTAAATAGGGCTCTCTTATTATACCTTTCTCAGTGATGATGGCGCTTATGTAGGTATGGGGCGTGATATCAAAGGCAGGGTTAGCTACATTTGTTCCTTCAGGGGCGATGCGTATCCCCTGAATGTGAGTTATCTCTTCGGGGTCTCTCTGCTCAATAGGGATTTCGGCGCCAGACGGCAGGGAAAGGTCAATTGTGCTGGTGGGGGCGGCAACGTAAAAGGGGATGCTATTCTCTTTAGCCAGAACAGCAAGGGTATAGGTACCAATTTTGTTGGCAACATCGCCATTGGCGGCAATCCTATCAGCGCCAACGATAACTAAGTCGATCTTGCCCTGGTTCATGAAACAGCCAGCCATGGAATCGGTAATCAGGGTAACAGGGATAGCTTCGTGCTGCAATTCCCAGACGGTAAGCCTGGCTCCTTGCAGAAGTGGGCGAGTTTCGTTGGCGAACACGCTTATTCTCTTCCCCTGTTCCTTGGCCGCTGTCATTATGCCCAGGGCGGTGCCATAGCCACCCGTGGCTAAAGCGCCGGCATTGCAGTGAGTGAGGATGGTGAAGCCGTCTTTGATGAGTTCAGCTCCCAGCTGGCTGAGACGTCTGGTTGCCTCTATTTCTTCCTGGTGGATTTGTTTTGCCTCGCTGATAAGCGTCGCTCTTATTTCGGGAATATTGTCGCCTGTGGCAGCTTTTCTCATCCTGCTGGTAGCCCGGAAAAGGTTGACCGCGGTGGGTCTGGTGGAGACAAGAGTCTGCATAAGCTGGTCTAATTGGCTGAGGAATTCATCCTTGTTCTCTCCCCTTATGCCCTGCGCTCCCAGAGCTATGCCGTAGGCAGCGGCAATGCCGATAGCAGGCGCGCCTCGAACCTTCATTTCCTTGATGGCGAAAGCCACATCCTGATAACCAATTAAGTCAATGAAGCTTTCCTCATGGGGAAGCTTGCTTTGGTCAAGTATTCTTAACTTGTCTTCAAGCCACTCTATTGCTTTTGGCACCATTTGCACCATCGGGTTTTGATAGTATAATCAAAAGCATGGAACTAGGGGAAGCAATTGAGCAGATAGAGTCTTGCACCGAATGCGATCTTTGCCTGGATGTCTGCCACACCTACGAAGTAACGCTAAACAAGGCATTCTCGCCCATAGGAAGGCTTCAGGCGGCCGAGAAGGTATTTCAAGCAGATGACATGACTGCTGATATGGTAGACGGTGTCTTTAGTTGCATGAGTTGCCAGCGGTGCAATCTGGAGTGTCCTCAGGAGATAGATATTTCGGGGATAGTGCATGAAGCCCGCGGTGAGCTGTTGAGAAGGGGGGTGGGGCCTGTAGAGACGATAAATCGCGTTATACAGCAAATGGAAGATTTGGGGAACATGGTCAACGGAGATCCCGCCAAGAGGTGGGAATGGTTACCGGAGGAATTCCTTGAGGGGGAATCGGACACACTGTTTTATGTAGGTTGTCTTCCTTGCTATCTAGTCCCTCAGGTCGCCATATCATCATACTTGCTGCTCAAGAGACTAGGCGTGGACTTCATGATGTTAAGGGACGAAGGCTGCTGTGGGAATTATCTCTATCATATGGGGAGGGGGGATATAGCTCGGGAGAAGTTCGAGGAAAACAGCGAGAGGTTCAAGCGCCTGGGTATTAAGAAGGTAATTACTACTTGCCCCGGTTGCCAGCTTCGTCTTGGGCCTGACCGAGAGGCGCAGGCAAACGGTTTTGAGGTCTTACATCTGGTCCAGATATTGCCTGATTTGTTGAGAGAAAGGCATGAGTGCCAAAAGACGAAGCTCGCTCACAGCTTGCAGGCTAGTTATCAAGATCCTTGCGAGTTGGGTAGAGCGGGAAAGGGGATCTATGAGGAACCCAGGGAAATACTGAGTCTTTGTGGGGTGGAACTGGTGGAGATGGATGAGAATAAGGAACGCGCCGCTTGCTGTGGAGGAATTCTGGCGGTAGCGTTCAAAGATATCTGTACAGAGATAGGAGCCAGGTTTTTAGAGAAGGTCAAACTGGACAACATAATTACCACGTGCCCCGCTTGTCTGCTGCGTTTGAACTACGCTTCAAGGAAGCGGGGAAAAGGTAGGACGGCGATGTACGTGAGCGAAGTTGTTTTGGATTTCCTAAACCGGTCTCGAATGGACTAGCCCGATTTGCATGGAAAGAGCCGGGGCAACCAGACACATGTGCTCATTCTCATTTCGGTGGCTAAGCGCCTGTTGGCTGTTGTAGAATATGCAGAGGAAAGTAGAACGAAGGAGGCGAAATGAAGATTTGTATGATAGGTGGTGGGGGCGGTGCCAGCAATGCAAGCGATGTTATCCGCCGTTTGGATCCGCAGGCCCAGATTGACATATTCACGAATAGGGATGAAATAGGAAACCAGCCTTGTGAAATCCCATTTGTGCTCCGGGGCGACCTGCCCTCCTGGGAAGATAGCTTTGTGTTTAGGGAGAAATACTACAGCCAGAGGGACATAAATGTCCATCTCAACACAGAGGTGACCGAGATCGTCAGGGAGGAAAAGCGTTTGGTAGCCGGGGGCCAAAGTTATGACTACGACAAAGCGATTCTAGACCTGGGCGCTATCCCGATTGTCCCGCCTATTCCGGGGGTGGATGGCCGAAATGAATTTGTCCTGGCCACTGGTTTGCAGCCCGCCAAGGTCTTTGAGCAGGCCATTCCCAAACATTCCAGTGCGGCCATAGTCGGCGTGGGGCAGATTGCTGTGGAAGTTGCTGCCATTCTAAAGGCGAAGGAATATGAAAAGATCTATCTTCTGGGTAGATCGGACCGGCTCTTTCGAGCATACCTGGACAAGGACATGGCAGAAAGGATTGAAGCAAGGGTTAGGGAAAGAGGCATAGAGCTAATTCTGTCGGCGAAGATCAACAGCATTGGAAGCCGTAACGGCAAGAAAATCGTATCTCTTGCAGATCGTGAGCTGGAGGTGGACTTTGTCTTCTTCGCTACGGGTGCCAAGCCTAATGTAGAGCTGGCCAAGAAAGCGGGCATCAGGATAGGCGAATCAGGCGCTATCGCTGTGAACCAATACCTCCAGACCAGCGACCCCGATATCTACGCTATTGGGGATTGTATGGAGAATTGGGATAGAATCATCGGCCGCAAGAGGACTTACCAAACAGCCACTTCGGGGGCTCTAACAGGAAGAATAGCAGCCACGAACTTAGTTCTGGGGAATGTCCTTCCCCATCAAGGTACAGTGATGACATTCGTTACCGAGGTTTTTGGCTACGAGCTAGGCACAGTGGGCTTCACCGAAACTTATGCCCGAGAGCAGGGATTGGATGTTGTCGCCAATATAACAACCACTGCCACGCGACGGCGCTCATTTGCCGGTAAGACTATTCATATCAAGCTTGTCGCCGACTGCCAGAGTAAAAGCTTAGTTGGAGCCCAACTCATCTCGGAAGAACTGGTGGCCGGGAAGATTGACAGGCTCGCTGTTGCCATAGCAGAGAGAATCCCGGTTCAAACGCTGGCCGTGATTGATACTTGCTATTCTCCCACGGTGGGTTCAGCGTACGAGTCAACAGTAATGGCGCTGGATCAACTAATGCCGAAGCTTAGGGAAAAGTAGCTGTGAACTCAGGCTCTGCAGCAAGTTCTTAGGCAAACTAGTTTTGGTTTTATCTGCGGAGGGAGGCCTGTGAAACAGATAAGGATATCCTGCTGGAACGTCAACGGAATTAGAGCCGTAGAGAAGAAAGGCTTTCTAGACTGGCTGGGCCAGGAATCCCCTGATATTGTGTGCTTGCAGGAAACGAAAGCCCAGCCTGGGCAACTCACCCCTGAGATTCAACAGCCACCTGGGTATCATGGATACTGGAATTTTCCCGAGAGGAAGGGCTATAGCGGGGTTGTCACCTTTACCAAGGAAAAACCAATCGAAGTTGAGAATGGCTTCGGAATTGAGGAATTTGATATGGAAGGAAGGGTGATAACTGCGAAATACCCCCAGTTCACGCTGTTCAACGTGTATTTCCCAAATGGGAAGATGAGCGAGGAGCGCTTGAAGTATAAGATGGACTTTTACAACGCCTTTCTGGATTTCGTAGCCCATTTGAAATCCAAGGGGGAGAAGCTTGTTGTCTGCGGTGATTTCAACACAGCACATAAGGAAATAGACCTGGCTAGACCCAGGGAGAACGAGGATGTCTCGGGATTTCTGCCTATAGAGAGGGCCTGGATGGACGAGTTTGTCGCCCATGGCTTTGTTGATACCTTCCGCTATCTCAGTAAGCAACCTGACCACTACACCTGGTGGAGTTTCAGGACAAGGGCCAGGGAAAGGAACATAGGCTGGAGGCTGGACTACATATTCGTAACTGAGAATCTATTAGGCTCGCTTGCCCAGGCAAGCATCAGGTCTGAGGTCATGGGCTCTGATCATTGCCCTGTCGAGATTGACTTATCAATATGAGGCATTGTCTTGGGGCATGGCCAGGATAGAAAGTCTATGGCAATGCGATTTCGCTGGCGGCGAAAAGTCTAAGGACTCTTCCCCTTAGGTTGCTTTCTTCATCATTATTCAGGGCGATGAAGCAAAGAATCTGATTCTCCGCTTTCAATTATCTGAAACATTATGTCTACGATACTGGCGTCATACTTCGTTCCCCTGCCAGTGGCAAGCTCTTCGCAAACCTCTTTCTTACTCCTCGCCGGTCGGTAAGGGCGGTGAGAACTCATTGCCTCCACCACATCGCAGACACCCAGAATGCGGACTTCCAAACTCAATTCATCACCGCTGATGCCGCAGGGATAACCCGAGCCATCCAGCCGTTCATGATGATGCAACGCCATGTCAGCGACTGGCCAGGGAAGGCTCGTGTCCTCTAATATTTCATAACCTCGTTTCGTGTGGACGCGGATGAGATTCCATTCCTCATCAGTTAGCTTGCCGGACTTGGTGAGAATCGTCTCTGGAGCGGAAATCTTGCCTATGTCGTGAAGGAGTGCGCCTATGTACAGCCCCTGGAGTCTATCTTTATCCAATCCTATCTTCTCGCCCACGAGGCGAGCCAGCTCGGCTACCCTTCGTTGATGAACTGCTGTGTAAGGGTCCCGGGAACCTATGGCTCGGGAAACAGTCTCCGCCAGATCAACAAAGGAACGCTCGAGTTGTTGCTCCGCCTTCTTGCGCTCGGTTATGTCCCTGAGGGTCCCCTGAAATCCCACGACTCTAGTACCTTCACTAATGACGTTGACATACCCCTCTATCAACCGTCTTCCCCCATCTTTCGTGACCATTTCATACACAAGATTATGTATAGGTTTACCTGTTCTAAATAACTTGTTGTATTGCTTAAAGACAAACTCAACATCTTCTGGAACAACAAACTTCTTGTAGCTCGCTCCTAGGATCTCTTCTAGAGGATAGCCAGTCAATTCCTCAAGTGCCTTGTTGCCCGATGTAACACTGCCGGCAATATCTACGGTAAAAGCTGCTTCAATGGAATTCTCAAAGAGGGTTCGATAGCGCTCTTCGCTTTCCTTCAGGCTCTGTTCCAGTCGCTTGCGCTCGGTGATGTCCTCTGTGTGAACCAAAACGAGGTCGGGTGGCACAAAGGCATAGCTAACTGCCAAATGCTTGGTTTCACCCGTAGACATATACTCATAAAGCATCTCCCGGCAGATGGAAGTCCTTTCAGCAAAACATCGGGATAGGTCCTCGAGTATAGCGGGCCTGCTTTGATACATTGCTGAGTCTTTCTTTCCAACAAAGCTGGCAACGTGTCCCTGCGTAATCGCCATGGCAGCATCGTTGTAGTCTACCAATACTAAGCCTTCCCCAATCCTCTGCCAGGTGTAAGTGGGGACAGGGATACCTTTGTATTGAGCCCTCAACTTCTCTTCGCTCTCCCGCAGCGCCTGCTCTACCGTCCTGCGCTCGGTGATGTCCCTGAGGGTCCCCTGAAATCCCACAACCTTACCCTCTTTCTTGATGACATTGGCATATCCCTCTAACCATCCTCGTTTACCATCCTTACTGATACGCTCATATGCAATATTATGTACGGGTTCACCCGTTCTAAACAGCTTGTTGTACTCTCCGAAGACAAATTCAGCAGTCTGCGGAGAGACAAAATCTCTATAGCTGGCGCCGATAAGCTCCTCCCGAGAGTAACCAGCCAATTCCTCCATTGCTTTGTTGACTGATGTGTAATTGCCAGCAAGGTCCACAGTAAAAACTCCTTCGGTCGAGTTCTCAAAGAGGCCTCGATAGCGCTCTTCGCTTTCCTTTAAACTCTCTTCCGCTCGCTTGCGTTCGGTAATGTCCTTGACTATTCCCAATGCGTGTGGTTTCCCTTGATACAATACCTTGCTAAGAGACAAGTCAAGCAAAATCCCCTTCCCATCAATTCTTGTTGCCTTCACCTCATATCGTCGCTGCGTCAATTCCCCTTTCAAAGCCTTCCAGATATCTTCCTGCATCTGTTGCCTGTACTCTGGGGAAACAAGCTCCATGAGATTGATTTCGCTTACCTCAGTCATGGAAAGGGAGCCAACTATATTCAAAAACGCGGGGTTTGCATAGACTAACCTGTAGCCGATGGCAAGGAATATGCCATCCATGGAGTTCTCAGCGAGTATGCGGTATTTCTGTTCGCTTTCCTGCAGTGCCTTCTCCGCGCACTTGCGCTCGGTAATATCCATGTAGTTTCCTAGGACTGCCCTTTGTCCGTTGTAGTGGATGGGAGTGACCGTCCCCATAACCCACCTCGTCTTCCCTTCCTTGGTAATAGCTCTGAATTCATAAGCGGAGGAATGATCCCCTTTCAACATCTTCACGGCATTTTCCCTTACCATCGCTCTATCCTCAGGATGCACAAGGCTTAGAGAATCCGTGTGCAACAATTCATCCTGGCTAAAACCTGTGTATTCTTGAAACATGGGATTGACGAACTGAACCTTTCTATCGTGGACAATGCAAACGCCAGCCTGCGATCTGTCCGCCAGAGTTTTGTAGAACTTCAGCTCTTCCATGTGCTTGGTGACGTCGCGAACGATTCCCATATAGCGGTCATCTCACAAAGATGTTGCATCGCTTTGCACTATTACAGCGTTGCCATCCTTCGTCAAAAATGCAAATTCCCCTTTGTCGTTCCCAGTCTCAATCGGTTTCTTGGAATCCTCAGGCGAAGCTCTTTTATTCTCCTCGTCAAGGGCAGTTGCGGTTGTGATGGTTGCTGGGAGAGCAGCCGAGGCGACCCCAGCCGCAGCTACAGCGTTTATCGCCTTAAATCTATTTTTCCTCGTTTCCCACCTTCCAAACATCAGGGACGCAGTTTGATGGAAGCAGTTCGAGCCGCTGTTCAACTGCCCACCTTATGCAGTTCATTCTTGGATTCATCCAGGAAGTCGAGAACATCCTCCCGCTTAAACCTTATGCTATGGCGAGGCCCGATTTCATACGATCTGAGCAGCCCTTTCTTTCCCCACCTCCTCACCGTATTGGGATGAATATTCAGGACAGCGGCGACTTCTCTTAGAGTCAGCATCCTTAGAGGCATTCCGTTGTCGTTACTTTGTGTATTCATTCTTGCCTTTCCGTACTCTTATGGGCCAATTGGCAGTGCGCTAATGTACACTGGTATCCTTCTGTAACGCAATAGGAATTTAGTAATACAAAATAGTGGTAATTTAGTCCCGGTGGCACTTGCGTGCCGCGCAATGACAGACGGCCTGCACAGTCTCCGGCCCAGGCGAAATGCAAAGCATTCTGTGTCAATTTGAGGTGTCGGACTTGGGTGAAGGGTGAGGTGAACGGCACCGTGTTTTGCTTTCTGGCTTATTAGATTATAATAGCTGTAGTCCGTGAGGCAGCATCTGGAGAGTCATAGACAAGACAAGTGCTTCAGCTATGGCTCGTTAGTATGAAATCGCGAAGGGCATGGTAGTAGCTCCGCGATTATGGAACCGACCAATCACTGTTCAATGTTGAGTATGATTATGAATCAAAGCAGAATAGGGCAAGATATTTCGCTGGTATGAGTGGAGAATTACAGTACCCAGAAGACGTCACAGGAAAATCTGCTTTTTGGCAAGCACACGTTTAGACAGTTAGAAAGGAGGTTCATACTTATGCAACTTGGCCCCGTAGCCCTTGTCAAATATGATCAAACGCCAAATGCCTTGAGGAAAGCTCTGGAACTGTGCGATGGGTTTGAGAAGCTGAAACCCACTGACAAAGTCCTGATCAAGCCCAACGCTGGACAGGGCCTCAAAAGGAGCCAGCCGCCAGACGGGGTGGTTACCACTACCATAGTCCTGGAGGACCTTGTTGGACTGCTGCGTGAGTGCGGATGCACCGATATCACCATAGGTGAGGGACCCATACTATTACCGGAGTTTAGATGGGATCCTGCCAGGGCCTTCGAGTGGTCGGGCGTGAAACAGCTTGCCCAAAAACTGGGCGTCGCTCTCGTCGATTTCAATGAAGGGGAATTTACTAGGTTTGTCATGGAAAGGAAAAGGATTGAAATCTCAAAGGTGGCTTTGGAAGCCGATTTCTTGATTGATGTGCCGGTTATGAAAACCCATGCGCAGGCGATGGTCTCTTTAGGTCTCAAGAACCTGAAAGGTTGTTTGCATAATACGTCAAAGAAAAACTTCCACCGCTTTGGGCTGGACCACTTTACTGCCTTGTTGAACACCAAGATCAAGCCTGACTTAACCATCATCGATGGCATCTATGCCTTGCAACGAGGACCGTGGGGGGATGATGCCCATCGTCTCGACTTGATCATTGCCGGGAAGGACGTTCTATCTTGTGACTTGGTAGGCTCAGCGATCTTGGGTATCGATCCTAAGTCTGTGCCTCAATTTCAGGAGTTTGCCCAAATGACAGGAAGATCGCCAGACTTGGAAAGCGTAGATATAAGGGGGGAGAGGATAGAGGATGTCGCCACCAAGCTGGAGTGGAGCTCGGGTTTCACGGACGAAGCCCTTAGGCAGGATTATGAAGTGAGGGGGCTTACCGTGGATGATCCTGGGGCATTGGTTTGCACTGCCTGTGGCACAACGGTGTGGATAGGTATGCGTCAGTTCCTTGACGAGAATCGTGGAGCAGAATTCGATAGTATCGAATTTTGCATGGGGCTGGGGCCAAAAGCCAAGGAAGAATCGTGTCATGTTTTCGCGCTGGGTGACTGTGCTATCAGCGCCAACAAGAAACGCAAGGATGC
>Ga0114919_10002118_pt1 | contig 16017 bp, 9 predicted proteins | sample BlataG_FD_88682 | JGI IMG/M metagenome (GOLD analysis project Ga0114919, IMG submission 88682) | Deep subsurface microbial communities from Black Sea to uncover new lineages of life (NeLLi) - Black_00105 metaG | ecosystem: Environmental > Aquatic > Marine > Oceanic > Sediment | place: Atlantic... | reverse complement strand
GAAATGCAGGACCGGCATTTTGTTTAAAAGAGTCATTAAAAATCTCCTTCTGTAGTTGATGAATTCGTAAAAGCAAGAATTCATCACGTTTTAGGTTTTAAGATCTAAGTTTAAAAAACCAAAATCAAAGCGGGTGCTTTTTCAGAAAATCCTTAATCATCGGAATAATTCTGCCTGCCGCATCTTCGAGAACATAATGTCCCGCATCTTTAAATGCATGAACCTCTGCATTTGGGAAACGGCGCCGCCACTCGGCAAAGTATGTGGAGTCAAAAACAAAATCGTGCTCGCCCCAGCAGATAAGCATGGGGATCTGGCTGAGTTTATACAGGTTTTCATCAACATACTTGACAAGGCCATAACTTGGATCCTTCTCGCTGACGGGAATATCCTGAACAAACTTTAATGTTGCAATCCGGTTATGCCAACTGTTGTACGGAGCGATGAGGCCTGATTTAACATCTTTTTTTAGCCCTTTATAAGAAGCCATATAGAGCGCACCACAGGCAAACAGATTAAATCCTTGTACCGCCAGGGTCGCTAAAGGCGTGATATTCCGCACCAGCCTAAGTCTTATGGGAAGCGTTTTTCCCTTGGGCGGAAGAAAGGCGGCGGTATTCATAATCACGATTCGACCGATCCGTTGAGGGTATGTTACCGCATAGACCATACCGATCATCCCGCCCCAGTCGTGGAGCACCAGTGTAATTTTCTCCTTAACCTCAAGGTGTTCAAGAAAACTTTCCAAATCACGGACACGGCTTTTTAATCTGTAATCGTATTGTTTAATACCGGGTTTGTCAGACAGGCCGCACCCGATATGATCCGGCGCTATGGTGCGGTATCGGTCTGACAACTCCAGGATCAGCTTGCGAAAATAGAAAGACCAGGTTGGATTTCCGTGAATCATAACAACAGGATCACCGGTTCCCTGGTCCAGGAAATGATATTTCAGACCGTTTATTCCCATGTAATGGGACGTAAACGGGTAAAGATGATAAAAGTCAGAAATATTAACTGGTCTGTTTTTTTTCACTTATCAAAAACCCAATACCTAACCCGGAAAAAACAAATAACAAATCGCAAATTACAAACAAATCACAATAACCAAAATTCTAAATTCTAAACAGGTTTTGGTCGTTGAATATTGAAATTTAATAATATTCTGTTTTTTGTGCTTATAAAAAAATTGTTGCTTAAGTCTAAACGCCTTTATGCCAATGAGCGAACCTTCTGGACGGGATAACCCGTTTTGGTCATTGGAATTTGGAATTTTTTTGTTATTTGAATATTGGAATTTGGAATTTAGTTGAAATTTGGTGCTTGTGGTTTGATTTCTTGCCATAAAGCACACAAAATTTAAAACTAAGTACCAAATACCCAACATCCATATTCTTACCACTTTATTCCCAGCATCAGGCAGTTCAGGCCGCTGCCGATACCGAAAAAACCAACAAGATCATTTTTAACCAGAAACTCCCGTTCCTCGGCGATTGCAGCCGTGATGGGGAGGGATACCGTGCCGATGTTCCCGAGGTGTTTGAACGTGGTAAAATCCTTGTCTTCCGGGATCCCGATAGATTCGAGTATATTTCTTTGATGGGTTGCGCCCACCTGATGGCAAATAACCTTGTCCGGCTTATCGTCCGGCCAGGATAGTTTTTTCTTAAACGTGTTGTAGGTTTCTATTCCCAGCGCCACACCGTGCCGTAAAACGCCTACGGAATCTGTCTGCATGACATGGAGCCCGCTGGCCGGCATACCGGTATCCGGCCCCCATCGGCACAGTTTATGATGTCTGGTCGCACTTCTTACGCCCCCTCCCAAAAGACGATGGCCCGTATCGGAAACAGATGCTTCCGTCAAAAGTACGGCCACAGCCCCTGATCCTCCGGTCAGGGTCGCCACGGTCTTCTTAAAATGAACCATATCCTTGGTTTCAAGAAGACGGTCAATGGTAAAATCGATGATCTGTCTTGCAGACTCGCAGGACACTACAAGACCGGCCTTGATCTGGCCAAGCTCTATTGCATTTGCTATCTGGATCATCCCGTTTAAGACCCCCAGGCAGGCATTTGAAACATCGTAAATCTGGGTTTCCGGTCCCAGTCCGAGACTGTGGGATATGGCGCAGGCGGTTGCGGGCTCTAAATTGTCCCTGCAAACACCCCCATATACGAGCATGCCAATATCTTCGGGAGAAATCAAGGAAGCATTTAGGGCTTTTTGTCCGGCTTTTGCGGCGCCTTCATACATGGAGAATCCCGGGTCCCAGAATCTGCGCTCCCGGATTCCGGTTAACGCCTCCAGTTGTCCCTTTTGAAAATGCAGGGCGTTATATAAGGGCTCAAGTCTCTTTTCAAGGTCATCTGATGTGACCACATTGGGAGGCAGTTCATATCCAAATGAATCGATATACACCTTTTTATATAGCATAAAAATATACTCGCACATTTTTTTTACAGGATAACAAGATCAACTTGATAGTATATGAATTTCTTTTATCACCCCCACTCCAAACCCTTTCCCTTATCCTGTCTAACTTATATCGGAATCAATCGAAAACCATAATTTTCCATTTGATAAATATACAGCCCGTCGACTTTCAGAAATCCGTTTGCATATAGGGTGGGAACCGGTGTGTTAATAATTTTAGTTGCCACGGCTTCAACTTCAACCGTTTTATTTTCCGGAATCACCTGGCCCCGGTAGATCCAGTTATGCGGCTCCCCGGTAATCAGCTCAAACCGGTGACTGTCAGCCAGATGTTCCCATCGGTCAATGGCCATGAATTTGACCAGTTGAAGGAACGATTCTATTCCCAAAGAACCCGGCCATACGGGGTCCTGGTAAAAATGAGCCTTGAAGAACCACTCATCCGGTCTTACTTGTTTTACCCCGCGAATAAAACCTAGCCCTTGAGGGCCTCCGGTCCGAACGTAAGTTTCAACCCTGTCGATCATGAGCAGCGCTTTTGCCGGCATTGCCAGAGGAGGAGCCGGATGAACGTCAGGATCATCCGGCCAAAGAGGGGCCTGGTTTTCAAAATTGCAGGAACGGCTCCCCTGCAGCTCAGCCGCTGCGGGACAATAGGCTTGCTGATCCGCCCCCCGGATGCCGATCTGCCGGGCCAGGGCCTGTTTCGTGAAAAAACCGAAGTATGTATCGCCCGAATAAATTACTTCAGCATCCTGCAGCACCTTAAAATCAAAATGTTCGATGATCATCTCTCCGGCTTCGGAAACTTTCGTCATCCGGGCACGCATGGATAATGTTTTTTTGTCCGGTAAAATCATACGATTCAACACGGCATTCCCGCCAAGATTTCTGAATTTCAAATCTTTTTCACTTCTAAGGGCAGATCCCAGATAGGCGGCCAGCCATCCACACGGCTGCAGGGCAATCTCGAGCAATACGCAAAACGGCATGGAAGAGGATCGGTCTGCTTTAAAGTACCATGCATCAGGCGACACGTCATATTCGGCTTCTATCCATCCGCCCGGTTTTAATGCCCATGCTTCGGGCTCAACGCTGATAATCCTGTCCAAAAAGGAATATGGAGGCCCCGGAAGTCTGGCAATTACTCTGTCCCGGTCAAACACTCTGTACGGCTCACCAAATGCTTCAGAAGGCTTGCCAACGGCAAATGCCAGTATTTTGTCGCGGTCAAAAATAGCTGGTTTCCGAATGCGGGTCTCTGGATGCTGGATGCGGGTTGCTGGTTGCTGGTTTCTGGATACTGGATATCGCTGTTTTCCCTCTGTCCTCTGTCCTCTGTCCTCTGTCCTCTGCCCTCTGTCCTCTGCCCTCTGTCCTCTGTCTTCTGTCCTCTGTCCTCTATCCCCTATCCTCTGGCCTCTGTTCTCTGTCCTCTGACATCTGTCCTCTGCCTTCTCCCATACCGCCTCTATCTCTTCACGGACAATGCCTGTCACTTTCATGGACATATCTTTAAATAACACAATCCGTTGCCCGTCGGCATACATGAGCGCGTCGGCAATCACATACGGTTCCGGGGCGTACCCGAGTTCCTTTATTTCCACTTCATACCAAACATGCCGGGTTTCCGGAGTGACCGGCCCACGGCATTTGAGTACGCTCTCAACCCCCACAACCGGTTCATAGCAGACCCCGGGCTTTGCCGTTACCCATCCCATACGCTGGATAAACACCCTGAGTGTATGGGCACAGCATTCATACATCAGGGTTCCCGGCATGACCATGTCATCCATGAAGTGGCAGGTCAGAAACCAGTCATTCGGATTGATATCGGCTTCTGCCCGGATCAGGCCTATCCCATAACGCCCGCCCTCAGGATCGATCAGCAGAATCCGGTTTATCAGTTTCATCCTCCCGCCGGGCAACCTGAGTGATTCCGCAAGTTCAATCCCATCGAAAAAAGGGCCGAAACACCCTGAAAGATCGCCCTGTCTCAGCGCTTCTACCGCCTCATCAGTGTAGCTTTCCGTGTAAACAGGGACAAGGTCTCTCCAGTCAGACGGCTTTTTCCCCGTGCAGGGGCAGGTATCTTCCCCGGTTAAAATAATTCCCCCTGAATTTCGCACTTCTTCATGGGTAAAGAAACCGGCACATCCGTTATGCATGCTGATCAGACGGCTGTTGCCGATAAAGCCTTCAAACCTGAAAAAGAAAAGGTACGTATTCCCCTGGCGCACAAAATGATCGATGTCGATCTCATAACGAATAACATCACCCGGCCGGGGAAGTCCGCGGTGGAATTTAACGATGGCATCGAGAAGCCGGTAACTCCTTTCTCCTTTGACCGCATGGTCGATACCCAGGTACGAGCACAAAAAAAGGTCGGCCTGCCCCGCTTCAACCGATATGCACACGGGAGCATGTCCGCCGTCTAAATACCATGCTTGGGGGAGTACATCATGTTCCGTAACCACCCGGCCTGAACCCAGAGACCTTTTTTCACCCTCCACCGAGATGATTCTGTCCACAAGCATGAGGGGTTCATCCGGCAGTCGCACCCTTACCTTGTAAGTATCGACCACTGCAAACTCCGGCCCCAGCACACGGGCAATCGAGCCGGTGGCAAACTCCATGCACATGTCACGACTGAAAGCCGGTTTAGCCGGTTCTTTTATTTTTTCTATTTGTTCTCTGTTTTCTAAACCGAATTCTCCAACCGGTAAACTGTTGTCTGAAATGAGGGTCTCCATGAGACGTGTCTGTATGTCGAAAGTTTTTTCAAAGCCTCTGGTTAACTCATTTGAAAAATCAAGAAAGGTCTTATGAGCATCGGCGGTGGCTGTATTGCTTTGCGCCATGGCGTTCATTATCTCTTGATACCGGATACCGGGTGCCGGAGGCTCGATACTCGATACTGGATGCTCGATGCTTGATGCTTGATGCTTGATACTGGTTTCCAGCTTCCGCCTTCTGCCTTCTGCTTTCTGACCTCTGACTTCTGACTTCTGTCCTCTGATCCCTGCCCTCTGTCTTCTGTCTTCCGCCCTCTGTCCTCTGTCCTCTGTCCCGGGCATCGACGGGCACGGTATCTTTCCACCCACAATCAGCTTTATCTGACGATCTGGTTTTTCCTCTGTAATTTCACTGATAGTCGGGGTGCATGCATGGATCCCGTTTAATTTTTCAAGATCAACCGGCACCCGTTCAGCAATCAGGCCACCTTTTCTTTCTCCGGCAACCTTTTCAGGTATCCGGTCAATAGATTCATATTCAACGCTTTCGAGGATGACATGCATGCAGTTGCCGTCTGTTGTCATCGCGCCGGTGCATGCCCTGCGGGGACCGTCTTTTCTGTCTCTGAGCCAGTATTGCGGAAAAGCGGGCATATGAAATGCACCGGTTTGCCAGGATGGGTCGCCGGGTTTGATAAAATTATTTAAAGGGGGGATGATCTCCTGGTACAGGCACAGGCTGGTTTTAACTAATGACGCCAATCCGGAGGCGGCTCCGGCGTGCCCGATATTCGGTTTTACGGATCCGATGGCGCACGGCTCTTTACGGCCCGCGAAAAACTCGTTAAGCGCTTCTGATTCAACCCGGTCTTCCAAAGGGTTGCCGCTGCCGTGAGTTTCAAAAAAACTTATGGAAGACGGTGAAATGCCGGCATTTTCAAAGGACCGTTTCAGAGAGAGAATATACGCGTTTTTTGAAGGCGTATGGGTGTTGACACCCCCCCGGCCTGCTTTTCCGATTCCTTTGATAATACAATATATCCGGTCGCCATCCGCTATTGCCCGGTCAAGCCTCTTGAGTACCAGCGCCGCAGCGCCTTCGCCGGGAAGCGATCCATCCGCCGACCGGTCAAACGGACTTATTTTGTGACTTCGGGTAAACAGTCTTATCTGATGGGATGTAAGGACACTGCGGACATCGCCGCAAAGATCAACCGCTCCCACAAGAACGGCGTTGGTTTCTTTTTGTTGCAGGGATCGCACCCCGATTTCAAGGGCCTTCAGACCGGAGGCTGCTTCATTGGACACCACATAGCTCGGACCTCCGAAACGAAATTCTCTGGCGATCCTGCTGGCAATAACTCCGCCAAGAGCGCCCAGGGTTCGGGTAGCGGTAAGGGGCGGTCGAAATGAATCCCGTAACAATTCCAGCCAGATGCCGGTTTCTTTCTCATCATCAAGAGTTAATCCCGGGCGGTTTGTTTTTTTCCACTTCCGAACTAAATTTTGCAGGTTCCAGCGGAGGTGAAAATCCGTGGCTTCAAAGTCAAAATCGATGCCGATGTAGGCCCCCATGTCCGTTCGCTCTTGTCTAAGGGGAAGGCCTGCATCTTTCATTGCCTCGGCGGAGACTTTAAGCATTAAAAGATGCTGGAGAAGGATATCCGGAATCTCATTGGGAGGTATTCGAAACTCTCTGAGATTAAAAGAAATTTCATTCATGTATCCGCCCCAGGCGCCCCGTCCGTCAAGAATGTCCTCGGCGATAGTGTCACACCCGTTCCACCGGTCTTCGGGCCTTTTTGTGATGATCGATTCTCCTCTGAAAACAGTTTCCTGAAACTCTTTCAGAGATTTTAAGGGGCCGAAAGCAGATGCCATGCCGATAATCGCTACAGGGGGCTTTTGGATTGACGATTGATGATTGATGATTGACGATTGACCATTGACCATTGACGATTGATAGTTGACGGTTGAAGCGTGATAATCGGCAATTTTTAACCGGCAATTTTCAATTTCAGGGTCCCATTCTTCAAAAAGCAGGTGGCTGTTTATTCCTCCGAATCCGAATGCACTGACAGCAGCTCGCCGGGGAGTGTCTTTATCCTTCCGGATCCATTGTTCCGCCTGGGTTTGTACTCGAAACGGACTGTTATGAAGGGGACTTTTAGCCAGGGGCTTACTGAAATTGAGTGATGGCGGCAAGGTTTTGTTTTTTAATGCCAGAAGGGTTTTGATCATCCCGGCGGCGCCTGCACCGGTCAATAGATGGCCGATCATGGATTTGACGGAACCGATGGCGCATTGTTGATTTGACCAGCCGGATTCACCCCAGAGCGTTCTCAAGCTCTGAAGTTCGACGGCATCTCCCACCGGTGTGCCGGCGCCATGGCATTCGATGAGATCGATGTCTTGAGGAGACCAGCCCGCGTCGGCATAAGCACTGCGCATGGCCCGAACCTGGCCGCCGCTGTCCGGCGCCAGAAGATTGCCCCGCATGTCATTGGAAAGCCCGATACCTTTTATTAACGCATAAATATGGTCTTGATCCCGCAAAGCGTCATCCAGCCTTTTTAAGACAAGCATGCCCACGCCTTCTCCCACCACCAGACCGTCTGCACTTTGGTCAAACGGGGCGCAACGGCCAGAAGGGGATAACGCCCGGAGCTGGCTGAACCCAACCTGAGTGTAAAGAGATTCCGGTCTTGAGACGCCCCCGGCCAGCATGGCGTCTGCACGAAAAGAACATAATTCATCGCAGGCAAATTTAACGGCATACAGGGATGAGGCACAGGCGGCATCCAGGGTATGGCTTCCGCCGCCCAGGCCGAGTCCTTCGGCAAGTATGGCCCCGGGCAGGCTGGTTACCCTTCCGGCCAGGCATTCCTCCCTGGAAAGTCGTATAGGTCTATCCGGGGTAATATCGCCAAAAAGTTTTTCTTCAAAGGAAGTCCCCAGTATCTTTCTTGTGATTGAAGAGGAAGCGTCCGTGGGCAGTGCAATGGCAGCGAGAACGGTCCCGATGTTTTTTTTATTCATCGACGGAGTCACGCAGGTTGATAATGCTACCCGGCCGGCAGTCAGCACCATTTGATGCAACGGATCCAGTTCTTTTAACAATTGTTCGTCAAGGTCAATTCCTCTGGGATCGAATTTAAAATCATGTATAAGACAGGATCGTTTTGAAAAAGCTTTGTCCGGCATGGGATCGGAATGATACATGGAATCAGGTTCAACGATCCATCTGTCCCGGGGCACCTCGCCGGTTGCATCAACCTTGTTAACAATGTTTTGCCAGAACGTATTCAGATCCGGAGCCCCCGGGAATAGACAGGCCATCCCGACCACAGCAATGGGTGTTCTTTTTTTCATAATTCCATTCTGCAAATAACCAATGACAAATGACCAATAACCGGTAACCGGTAATCAGCAACTTCTGATTACCGTACAATAGTTTTACCTAAAATCTGCATTAACTTTTTTCGAAAGAGATAAATTTGCTATCAATACAATGCAGTATCGAGACATTATTGTCAATATCCACACACCGATAACAGGTAAAATAAAAGGATAAAATCCAGATTAAATTTCGAAAAAAGTTAACCCTTCGGGAGCCTCGTCTCGACCGGATCTACTGCGTTATCAATCGATTGCAGTATTACAATACGGCTGCACGATTGATGCCTTGTATATCCGACCGATACGAGGCTTGCAGAATTTAGGTTATATAAAAAAAACAATAAAATGTGCTGTAACTCCGTTTTAAGATTTTTTGTAGGCGTTCACAGGTTGACGGTTTCGTAAAAAGTCAGATTTTGATGGCAAAGTAAAAAGCTTCAAATTCAAGGCGCGCAAATTCCGAGGAATGAGACGTACTTATAGTACGTCGCAGTGACGAGGAATGCAGCGCAACGCAGAAGTTGGACTTTTTACGAAGCCATCACAGGTTCAGAGGTTGCCGGTTCAAAGTTGATGGAAGATTGCATAATATATTTAACCCCGAACTTTGAACCCTGAACGGTTACATTTTTTAGCTACCATATATTGTATTATTTTTTTCTTGACATACAAGATATATAGTCCTATATGGTTTTTTAAATTTTTTACTTTTTCACCTCTTCATGCTCTATGTGTATGTAAATTACTTCACAATGTGAAATAAAACTCATAGAGTTTAGTAAAATATTTAGTGCATTGGAATTGTTTGTAAAGATAACTATTTAAAATAATAAACAATAAAATCATCTATAATTTTTGGCATGATTTCTGCTTCCAATAACTTCCAAATTCAGAATTGATCTTGAAGATATGCTCTTCGAGATTATTATATAATGAATTGTAATAACTAAAGGTTTAAAGGTTCGGGCGACTCCTCACCTGTTTTGGGTAACGGCTCAACCGAACTGATAACCGCCTTGAATCAAACAAAAAGGCAATTCAAGGCGATAAAGGAAAGGCAGGGCATTTGATTGGCCCTGCCTTTTTTTGTTGTATCGCCGCCAGGTAACATCTCCCAGGCGTTGCAGGTATACTGCTCAAGGGACAACGGATAAACAACTTCCTCCTTGCATTTTTCACAGGCATGATTATAGTCTAAAATTATGAAAGAACATAACGAAAAAATACCGAATCCAAAAGAAATTGAAAAAGAGATAGGCGATTTTCTTGCCAAGAAATTCGGCGGTAGTGTTAAAATGGTATCTCCGCTGGTTGTACCCCATGAAATCACTTCCGAAAAGGTGGAAAAGCCTACCCGTAAAGAAAAGAAAATTAATTTTGACCTAAAACCCGAAGATCTTATTTCTTATCTTGACCAGTATATCGTGAAGCAGGATAATGCCAAAGCCATACTGGCCACAAAAATATGTACGCATTTCAACCGGATAAAGCGTGCCGAAACCTCCTCTGATGACATCAGTGACATGGTCGGCCACATCAAAAACAACATACTCATGTTCGGTCCCACCGGAGTTGGAAAAACATATATTATCAAACTGATCGCGAAAAAAATCAATGTTCCTTTTGTAAAGGGTGACGCAACCAAATTCAGCGAAACCGGTTATGTGGGCGGTGATGTAGAAGATCTTGTCCGGGATCTCGTGCGAGAAACTGACGGTGATATTGAACTGGCTCAATACGGTATCATCTATATCGATGAAATTGATAAAATTGCGTCGAGCCGCAACATTATTGGTGCAGATGTATCACGATCAGGGGTTCAGCGCGCGCTTTTAAAACCCATGGAAGAAACCGAAGTTGATTTAAAAGTGCCCCATGATCCGATTTCAATGATTCAGGAAATCGAACGCTTTCGCAAGACCGGTAAACGGGACAAACGTGCGGTCAACACCAGTAATATACTCTTTATCATGAGCGGCACCTTTGGCGACCTGGCCCGGATTGTTAAAAAACGGATCGCCGATCAGCAAATCGGCTTTGGAGCAAAAATTAAAAACGCTCGGGATGATACGGACATTCTTCAACAGGCAAAAGCTGAAGATCTGATAGAGTTCGGATTTGAAACCGAATTTGTCGGTCGTCTTCCGGTAAGAGCTGTTTTTGAAAAATTGACCCAAGAGGATCTCTTTGAAATCCTGAAAAATCCCAGCAACCCGGTCATTCTGGGTAAAAAACTCGATTTTGCAGCATATGATATTGACGTGAAATTTGAGAACAAGGCCCTTCGTATTCTTTCTGAAAAAGCCTTCAATGAAAATACCGGTGCCAGAGGCCTGGTTAGTGCCGTGGAAGGGGCACTTCTTTTGTTTGAAAAAAAATTGCCATCGAGCGATATTAAAAAATTTCCGGTAACTGTTTCCGTAATCCAAGATCCCGACAAATCGCTTGAAAACATGATGTCATTATCAAACCGTAGCGAATTGGAAGAAACATTTGAAAAGCTTGTTCGTGAAGAAAAAGAATTTATCATAACCTACTTGAACGCCAACAAGAAAAACCTGTCGGAAAAATACGGTCTTACGTTGACGCCTTCTCGCATCCAAGTGGTGGCCTCTTATTACTCAGGTCATATTATGGATATCGAAAAGGTGATCAACAAAATCAAATCCTTTTATGATGACATTAAAAAAATAGAACTGTTATTTTTTAAAAACAACGACATTAACATTGTCCTGGAAGATGATGCCGTGGATTTTATTATCGAACAGTTTGAAAAGAACGATATTAATATTGAAGATTATTATGAACAGCTGACAGACGATTTTAAACACGGTCTGAATTTGATTCGGGAAAAAACCGGAAAAAACCGTTTTTTTATCACAAAAAGCGCTCTTTTGAATCCCGAGGCTTTTATCAGCAAATTCATTAAAGATGAGCTGAAACATGGATTGTTGCCCGACGCTTGAACCCTGGACCCTGATTTAATAATTAATAATCAATTGTTAATTATTAACCGTTGGTTATTAACTATTATTTCCTGAACCTTGAACCCCAATTATCCATATGATCGGAATATCAAAACTTTACTGCGGAACCGTTGAGCCGTCGGATGCCCTTCGTTATGGGCGAATGTCATCAAAATTACCGTCCCACCTTTTACAGTTTTCCAGCGATAAACGGCCGGTAATTGTCTGGAATATTACAAAGCGATGCAACTTAAAATGCGTGCACTGTTATGCCCACGCAAAAAACATGGCCTTTGACAGTGAACTTTCAACTCGGGAAGGCAAAAATCTGTTGGATGATCTTGCAGAATTCGGTGTTCCGGTTATCTTATTTTCCGGTGGTGAACCGCTGACCCGGAAGGATCTTCCTGAACTTGCGGCCTATGCCGTCAAAAAGGGTATGAGAGCCGTTATCTCCACAAACGGAACCCTGATTACCCCTGAAAAAGCCCAAACCCTGAAAGAAATCGGTCTGTCTTATGTGGGCATAAGTCTGGATGGAATGGAAGAGATTAATGACCGGTTCAGAGGCGTCAAGGGAGCTTTCAGAGCGGCGTTGGAAGGAATTGAAAACTGTAAAAAAGCAGGTATAAAAGTTGGGCTTCGCTTTACAATCAACAAATCGAATGTAGCTGAAATCTCAAAAATTTTTAATCTGCTCCAAGAGATGGATATTCCGAGAGCATGCTTTTATCATCTGGTGTATGCGGGTCGTGGAACAAAGCTCGTAAAAGAAGATCTTTCTCATCAGGAATCCCGAAACGCCTTGGATCTTATCATGGATCTTACAAAACAATTACATGACAAGGGGCACATTAAAGAAGTATTAACCGTGGACAATCACGCGGACGGCCCGTACCTTTATTTGAGGCTGCTTAAGGAAAATCCGGAGCGGGCCCGGGAGGTTCTGGAACTTCTTCAAATGAATGAGGGCAACAGCTCCGGCATAGGCATCGGCTGCATCAGCTGGGATGGAGAGGTGCATGCCGATCAATTCTGGCGTCATTACAGTTTCGGCAACGTCAAAGATCGGCCCTTTTCTGAAATCTGGGCCGACACCTCGGATCCGCTTATGAAAAAACTTAAGGAGAAAAAAAAGCACGCCAAGGGAAGATGTGCAACCTGCAGATGGTTGGACATTTGCGCCGGCAATTTCAGGGTCCGATCCGAAGCGGTAACCGGTGATGTCTGGGCGCCGGATCCGGCATGTTATCTGACAGATGAAGAAATAAAGAATCCTGGCCCAAAGAACCAGGCTTTGGTTTGTCCCTGAAAGGGGCTGTTTTGCTTAAAGCCGTACAAGTTAAAAGTGTCTAAAGTGATCTAAAGTGCCTAAAGTTATGGTGTCGCTTCGCTCCGCTGATTTTATATAATTGACAGAATTCCTTAACTTTAGCTCACTTTAAACTTTATCCGCCACCGTACTTTGGCGGATTTAGTTCACTTCAAACTCTTGCAGCGATTCTTCAAGCAGAGCCGGAGAACTCTGACCTGGCCCAAAGGACCAGGTTTTTCAGGGCAAAATAAAATAGGAGCTACTATGCTTTTCCCCGAATACAGGCCAAGACGGTTGCGACAAAATGATGCGTTTCGACGGATGATTCGCGAAACCAGACTTTCGGTAGATGACCTGATCCTCCCTCTTTTTGCCATTGACGGCAAAGGGATTAAAAATCCAATCGATTCCATGCCCGGACACTTCCAGCTGTCCATCGACCACCTGGTTACCACGTCAAAAAAAGCATGGGAACTGGGTATCCCGGCGATAATGCTTTTTGGAATACCGGACAAAAAAGATCCCCTGGCAACCGGCGCTTATGCCAAAGACGGCATCGTTCAGAAAGCGACCCGTGCTCTCAAAGACAAGATACCCGATCTTAATGTCATAACCGATGTGTGTCTGTGCCAGTACACGGATCACGGCCATTGCGGGTTTGTTGACGGTCAAATCATAGACAATGACGCCACCCTGGATCTTCTTGCCAGAACCGCACTGTCTCACGCAAAAGCCGGCGCGGATATGGTTGCCCCGTCCGATATGATGGACGGCCGTGTGGCGGAAATTCGCAATATTCTGGATGAAAACGATTTAAGCAATATCCCGATAATGTCATATGCCGCCAAATATTGCTCCGCGTTTTACGGACCGTTCCGTGATGCCGCGGACTCCGCCCCCAAATTCGGAGATCGACGGACTTACCAGATGGACCCCGCCAATGCGCTGGAGGCCATTCGGGAAGTAACCCTGGATATAGAAGAAGGGGCGGACATCATAATGGTAAAACCGGCCCTCCCTTATCTTGACATTGTCTGCCGCATTCGCGAAGAGATAGATCTTCCCCTGGCAGCCTATAATGTCAGCGGTGAGTATGCCATGATAAAAGCAGCTGATAAAATGGGGTGGATAGACGGAAAAAAAGTCATGATGGAATCTCTCACGGCAATTAAGCGGGCCGGGGCCGATATGATCCTAACCTATTTTGCCATTGAAGCTGCCCAAGAATTACGAGCATAGCCTAGTTTCCATCCATAAATGGCTATTTTTCCGATGAGCGGCGTTCTCCGCGGGTTTCCGCCCTCGACGTACTTCAAGTACGCCTCGGGCAAAAACCCTTGTGCGGCCTTGCTCATCGAAAAAATCCCTCATTTATAAATTGGAAACTACTTGGTGCTCAAATGTATTTATGGGGTACTAGCTTATCACGAAAAAGTGCCTAAAGTGTAGGCATTCTATCAATTTAAACATTAAATGTGTTGCGCCTGTGGCGCTTTCCTTAACTTTAGATCACTTCAAACTTTAGCTCACTATAAATCAATAAATACCATGACAAACACGAACCATACCTCATCAGAACACTCTCATCCCGAAGGCAAAAACAAAGGCGCCGCTCTGCGCCTGGTTGCCTGGGAAACCACGCGCAACTGCAACCTCGCCTGTGTGCACTGCCGCGCATCCGCAGAACATGGCCCATTCAGCGGCGAACTTGACACTAAGGCATCTTTTCACCTTCTGGATCAAATCGCAGAAGTGGGAGAACCCATCGTAATTTTGACCGGCGGGGAACCGCTGTTACGACCGGACATCTTTGATATCGCCAAATACGGTACAGACAAAGGGCTCAGAATGGTCATGGCGCCAAACGGCACACTCATCACTGGAAAAACGACCGGGCAAATGGCGGATGCCGGCATTAAACGGATAAGTGTCAGTCTGGACGGTGCAACCAGAGAAAGCCATGACAGGTTCAGAGGAGTGGAAGGCGCCTTTGAAGGTGCGCTTCGCGGAATACGGCGGGTCAAAGATGCCGGGATAGAATTCCAGATAAACACCACGATTACAAAAACCAATCTTAGCGAAATCCCAAAAATCCAGGAACTGGCCATAAAACTGGGGGCAGTTGCTCACCACATCTTTCTTTTGGTTCCAACCGGTCGCGGCAAATATATTGTGGACCAAGAAATAACCGCAGAGGAATATGAGCGCACGTTAAACTGGTTTTATGACCAGAGGGAAAAGACGTCTTTACAGCTCAAAGCCACATGCGCTCCCCATTACTACCGCATCCTCCGGCAAAGAGCAAAACAAGAGGGAAAGTCTGTCACCTTCAAAACCCACGGAATGGATGCCGTTACCCGAGGATGCCTGGGAGGGACCGGCTTCTGTTTTATTTCTTGCCGAGGCATTGTGCAGCCCTGCGGATTTCTCCAGATTAATTGCGGAGATATTACCAAAACATCCTTTGCGGAGATCTGGAACCATTCAGATGTATTTTTATCTTTACGCAATTTCGATAATCTCAAGGGAAAATGTCACGGGTGTGAATTCAGAAGGGTTTGCGGCGGCTGCAGAGCTAGGGCCTATGAAGCAACCGGAGATTTTCTGGCCGAAGAACCCCTGTGCAGTTATCAGCCGGCTTCCATGAACCAATGATCAAGCATCCAGGTTAGCCCACCTTCCCCATCTCGCTTGAAGCAGGATTCATTTGGTGTCCCGTCACCAACTCAATCAGATAGCCAATTCAAAACCTGACTTGCTCTCTTGAGATTTTTCCTATATAAATATGAATAATCGAGTTTGCTATTTCGGAAATAAATCATTAATAAAATTTAACTGATACCGATTGAATGTTCGGAACGAAATCCTCAATGAAATTAGTATTATGCTGATGCAAGATAAGGTGCGGTATGTTGAACGAAAAATCGGAATAAGGAGGAAGGGAAAACCACAATATATAGGATCGGGGGATCATCGGGGTTGGCCAATATTTTTAACAAGAGCGATCGATATCTAAACGGTATCACAAGCTTTTAACATTACTAAATATTTCATGTATTGGCAAGTTATGTTGTCAGTTTAATTATGTTGTGATTATTTACTTCTCCTCATCTACTTCTTTTTATCTTATTCATAAAAAAAAATTGAAAATCCATTTAATTCTTTT
>Ga0114919_10002117_pt1 | contig 16019 bp, 15 predicted proteins | sample BlataG_FD_88682 | JGI IMG/M metagenome (GOLD analysis project Ga0114919, IMG submission 88682) | Deep subsurface microbial communities from Black Sea to uncover new lineages of life (NeLLi) - Black_00105 metaG | ecosystem: Environmental > Aquatic > Marine > Oceanic > Sediment | place: Atlantic... | reverse complement strand
CTCTCACATACGAGATTGCTGCGGGTATAACAAACGCAGGTATTGGAATCTCCACAGCGCTTGGGCTTGGTGGAGACCCCTGTGTAGGAGTCACAGCAATTGAGGCAGTCAAACTCTTTGAACAGGTCAGACGGGCCGGGCACTACGATGCCGAACGCTGGCTCGACACCTATGTCGATTTCATGCTCACGCCAGGTCGGCACCGGGACACCTATGCCGAGGAGTACCACCGCCACTTCTTCACCAACTATGCCTCCGGCCGTAAGCCGATCAATTGCGGCGTCCGCGACATTCATATCGGCGGGCTGGTGCAGGTGCCTGCTCTGATCGCCGCCCTCGGCCCGCGGCATCCTGAGCTGCGGGAGATTGTGCAGACCCATGTGGCCCTCACCCACAAGGATGCCGATGTGCTGGCCGCGGCCGACGTGGTCGTGCGGATTCTCGCCGCCGTCAGCCGCGGGGCCGACCTCCGCGAGGCGATCCTCGACGAGGCCCCCGCCTGGATCTCAGCCGCCAAGCTCAAGAAGTGGCAGGCCGCCCCCGACCGCATCGTCATCGGCGGCATCCTCTCCTCAGCCTGCTACATTCCCTATGCCTTCCCCGCCGCGCTGTTTCTGGCCTATCGCCATGCCGGCCGGCCAGCTGATGGCATCTGCTCCAATGCCCAGTGCGGCGGCGATTCCTGCCACCGCGGCAGCGTGGTCGGCAGCCTGCTGGCAGCGTCGGCGCCGCTGCCCGAGCGGCTGGTCACGGGGCTTGTCAACGCCAACAGGGTGATGGGTGACTGAGCGGGCAGCACGACCACTGCATGAAAGGAATCCTCCGATGACCTCATCCGCCGCCCAGACTCCAGGCGCCGCCCTCTATGAAACCAGCGGCCTGGTCGAGCAGTACCTTGAATTTCACTATGGGCCCGAAGCCCTCGGAGTCCGCAACTTCCCCGTCGCCTGTGTCGAAACGGTCATGACAGCAATCGGCCCCGGTGGCCGCGACCGCTGCCTTGACGTCGGCTGCGCTGTCGGCCGATCGGCCATCGAGTTTGCCCGGCAGTTCAGTCATGTCGACGCCATCGACTATTCCGCCGGTTTCATCGCTGCGGCGGTGCAGCTGCAAGTGGAGGGCTCAGTCGACTTCCGGGTGCCGACGGAAGGGGCGTTGACGGTCGAGCGTCGGGTTTCGCTCGCTGATCTCGATGCCACCCCCCTGGCCAGCCGGATCACCTTCGCCACCGGTGACGCCTGCGACCTGCCGGCCGATCTTACCGACTACGACCTTGTCTTCGCCGGCAACCTGATCGACCGGCTCTACGAGCCGCAACTGTTTTTGGCAGCGATGGCTGAGCGAATTCGGCCCGGCGGCTGGCTGGCGATCACATCCCCCTATACCTGGCTGGAGGAGTACACGCCGAGGCAGCACTGGCTGGGCGGCTACACCGATGCCGTCGGCAATCCCGTGACGACACTCGCCGGCCTGACGGCGGCCCTGGCAGGGTCATTTAGCCTGCAGCAGCGGCAAGATGTGCCCTTTATCATCCGTGAAACCGCCCGCAAGCATCAGCACACCATGGCTGAACTGACGGTCTGGCAACGACACTGAAGGTTTTTCTGCATGCCGGCATTGCAGGAGGCAAGGTACCTTCGGACTGCATTGGGAATTATTGACGGAGGGAAACACATGACTCCAAAACAAAAGATGTCGTGGTGGTCGGCTGGTCTCGTCGCCCTGCTTTGTGGCGGCTTCTTCGGCTGTCAATCAGGTGAGACTCCATCCCCGAGCCCCGCGGGAAAGCCCCGCAAAACAATTGGCAAGACAACGCAGAACGTGCTCGAGATAACCGCCGCCAAAGCTGCTGGTGGTATTCCTGCAAGCATGGAAATCACCGGTGCCGGGCTTGAGGTGGCTGCTGATGCCTATCGCACGAGTGTCGGAAAAATGGCCGTGCTGGCAGTTGAGCAACGGCTGAGCCTCTATCAGGCTCAGCATGGTGAATTGCCGCAGGGCTATGACGGCTTTATCAGCGAAATTATTCAGCCGGGAGAACCTGCGGGTCTCCAGTTGCCGATGCTGCCCTATTACCAAGAATATGCTTACGACCCCGCCACAAAAAAACTGGTCGTGATGGAATTTCCGGAAAAGAAAAAGCAGTGATGAGCAAGGCTGAATCAATACCAGGCGACACGGGCGAGACAATGGCGAATGCAACGCCTCCTCCGCTCCCGCCTGCTCCCCGGTTCTTCGCGCCGCCACCGCCCCGCTCTATCGCGGCGTCCGATCTCGCTGTGGGAGGCGAAGGGTTTTCTCTTCCTGTGGAGGCCGAACGCCCCCTTGCCGGCGAACCGGTGGTGGGCATCGTGATCGATCCGGTCGAACCGCATCGCCGCCGCCGGTCAGACACCGCCCTTTTGATTGCCATCCTCGTCGCTCTCGCCGTGATTGTGATCGGCCTGGGACTGGCAGTACTGTTCAGTCCCACCGTGGACTAAAAAAGCCCGTTTAATAGACCGATTCAAGGAGCCCGCGGAGATCGGCCGTCGCCAGTTGCACCGGGTTGCCCCGCATGCTGTTGCCACCGGAGTTCTCGGCCAACCAGCCCAAGCGATCCCGCGAGAGGCCCAACGCCGCGAGTGAGCGGGGAATGCCCGCCTGACCACAGAGTTGGTCCACCCGTTCAATCAGCCGGGCAACCGCCTCGGGCTGCGGCAGTGGTGGCCCGCCGAGGGCGGCATCAAGCCGGGCCAGGTCGGCCGCTGCCGCCTGCCGATTGACCCGCAACGCCACTGGCAGCATCACCGCACAGGCCAGACCGTGCGGCGTCCCGCACTCTACGCCCAAGGCCGCTGCCACCCCATGAGCCAACCCTAGCCCGGAATTGCCGAGACTGACCCCCGAAATAAAAGCAGCGTGCAGAAGGGCTGCCCGGGCAGCATCGTCTGTCGGATCAGCCAGCACCTGCGGCAGAGCGGCGAACGCACGGGGAAAGGCCTCCAGCACGAGGGCCTGCGGCAACGACCACCGTCGGCGTGAGATGAACGACTCAATCAACTGGGTCAGACAGTCGAGTCCGGCCGCCGCGACAGTCTGCCGGCTGCAGGAGCCGGTAAGGTCAGGATCGAGGACTGCTACCCGTGGCACCATCAGGGGACTGCGAAGACTCTTCTTGAAGCGGCGGCGGGGGCAGGAGATCACAGCGTTGCGGGTGGCCTCGGCGCCGGTCCCAGCCGTGGTCGGCACGGCCACCACTGGCAGCGGAGCCCGACTGATTGGCAAGCCGCGGCCGACCCCCTCTAGCCGATCGATCACGGCAGTCTCAGCAGCCGTCACGTCACAAGGTTCGACATTTGCAGCCAAGGCCGCCAGTGCCTTGGCCAGATCGATGGTTGCCCCGCCGCCCACTGCCACCACCACTATGCCACTACGGTCAGCAGGCAAGGCCGCCAGGACGGTAGCCAACTGGTCAACCGTCGGCTCGCCGGCAGAGCGGGCCACCTCCTGATGCGGCAGACCCGCCTCCGCAAGGCTGGCCAGTAGTGGCTCGCGGGCTCCGCTGCCGGCAAAGCTGGTGCCGCCGGTGACCAGCCAGACCCGTTCACCATGAGTCGCCGCCAGGCGGCCAACGTCAGCGACCCGACCAGGGCCAAACACCACCCGTGGCGGCATGGTCAGCTCATAGGGCTGTAGCCCCATGACAGCGGTCATGGTTCCGGCAGGCGTTCGAGAAGATTCTGACATTCGTTGGGCTCCAACCGCGACAAAAGGTGAGGATGTAGAGTATTGTCCCAGATGGCGGAATTTTCCGCAGCTGGCTGTGACACCGACCGGTCCGCCAGAGCGGGCCGCCAGCCTTGACCACGCTCCCTCTGGCAACCATTCACCCATGCCGCCGCAGTCCCTGCCCAATCAGCTTCCAATCAACCCGGTTGACCATCCCATCAGTGGCCGCGTTCGTCCCCCAGGGTCCAAGAGCATCACCAACCGAGCGGTGATCTGTGCCGCACTTGCGCAAGGCACAAGCCAGCTGACTGGGGTGCTTGACAGCGACGATACCCGGGTGATGGTGAACGGGCTCATGGCACTCGGCTTTGCAATTGAGGCCGATTGGTCAAACCATCGCCTCACCGTGACGGGCAGTGGCGGACGGGTCCCGGCCGACACCGCCACCATCGACTGCCGGGCTAGCGGCACAACCATGCGGTTCCTGGCGGCTGTCACCAGCCTCGGCCACGGCAGCTACCGGCTCGATGGCACACCGCGAATGCGGCAGCGTCCGATCGGTGACCTGTTGACTGCCCTCCGGTCCCTCGGTCTTGAGGCCGAAGCGGGCAGCCCGGGTGAGTGCCCGCCAGTCACTGTCACTGCCACCGGCGTGACCGCGGCGGCGGTGACGATCGCCGGCAATACCAGCAGCCAGTTTGCCAGCGGCCTGGCCCTCGCCGCCCCCTGCATGCCCCATGGGCTGTCGCTTGAACTGGCCGGCACGCTGGTCTCAACCCCTTATCTGACGCTCACCCGTCAGGTCATGGAGGCCTTCGGTGGCCATTGCGATCTGACGGATGAACGGCACTGGCAGATTGCAGCAACCGGCTACACAGGTTGTGACTATTCCGTTGAGCCAGATGCCTCAGCTGCCAGCTACTTTGCTGCTGCTGCGGCCATCACCGGTGGCATCGTTGAAATCCTCGGGCTCAGCCGAGCCAGCCTGCAGGGGGATGTCGCCTTCTGCGAACTGCTGGAGCAGATGGGCTGTCGGGTTCGGTGGCCCGAAAGTGGCTCCGCTGAGGCCTCAATTGTGGTAAGCGGAGGACCGCTACGAGGCATCGATGTCGACATGAACGCTGTCAGCGACACCGTGATGACACTGGCCGCGGTGGCTCTGTTTGCTGACGGGCCGACCACTATTCGCAATGTTGCCCACATCCGCGACAAGGAAACCGACCGCATCTCCGACCTAACGTGCGAGTTACGACGCCTCGGGGCAACCGTAAACGAACAATCCGACGGGCTGACCATCGTGCCCGGCCCGCTGCGACCAGCCGCCATCGAGACCTACGACGATCACCGGATGGCAATGAGTCTGGCCCTCGTCGGCCTGCGATCTCCGGGCGTGACCATTCTCGATCCCGCCTGCGTGGGGAAGACCTTTCCCAACTATTGGGAAGCCTTGCGGGAGATCACTGCCGGCAGTTAGCCGATCACCTCGTCAACCTCATCGGCCCGCGTGTAAGCGGGGCCATCGGGGACAGCCTGGTACGCCCCCAGTCGCTCGCTGAAAAAGCCTGTTTCGTTTGCTTCCGCCGTGTGGGCGAGCGTTTCGTCTACCCGGGCGAGCAGTTGCTCGACACGGTCTACGTCAGGCCCCGGCTCTGGCCCGCCGGCAGTTGACTCAAGGTCGGGGTCAGTGGCACGAAACCCACCGCCGCAGTGCTGGCAGTAGACCCGCCGCCCCAACAACCGAACACCGATCCGCAGCATCCGCCCACAAACGGGGCAGCCCTGGTGGTAATAGACCGAGTCGCTCATCGCTTGTTCTCCCGGTTTTCCTCCAGCCACAGCCAATCGATTTCTCCAAACCCTATCAGCGGATCATGTGCTTCGCGTGAGCGGCACAACCATTGAATGATTTTTGTTCTGCCCCGTGCTGACAGGCTTAGTGTATGAACTTCACCTGCAAACTGGCAACTCCATTCGTGGCACCGCAGGTTTGGTCGGAAAAAATGGCTTTTCCTGGCGAAGATTCCTTCGGGGAGCCATGACACGCGGGCCACGAACTGTCCGGGAGAGGGGCATTCGCCACCCTCTAGCCACCCCGGGGATGCGGATAGTTCTCTTGGGCGACACCAGAAAACGCTGATGTTTTTGGAGTTGCCGTTCGCCGCATCCGAGCGGCAGCAGACTGTTTTCTCAGCCTGCTAGCCAGCGGGCCGCCGGCCAGCGAATTGATAGAAAGCTCACCATTCAGCGGCTAGTATAGACCGTAGCAATTTTTGTTCCTACCTGAGGAGGGGTCGGGCATGCAGCGACCTTTGGTGACAGTTCTCATCATCGCCACTGCCACGCTGGCAAATGGCTGGCTGTTCATCACAAAAATTCTGCCGACGCTCAGACCGGGAACCCCACCGGGTTACCAAGCCCTCTACACCACCGGCAGCACCCCCCTGCCAGTCGCCTGGACCATCATGCTCAACGACCGGGCAGTCGGATCAGCCCTGAGTCTCGCCGAGCAGACCGGCGACGGCGGGCTGACTGTTCGGTCAAACCTGCGGCTTGAGCACCTGCCGGTCGATGAAATTGTTCCGGCCTGGGCTCAGATCTTCATCGGCAACGTGCTAGCGGCCCATCCGACCATCACGCTTGAGGCTGCTGGCCGAATGAAAATTGACCGTTATGGGCATCTGCGGCAGTTTCAGTCCGTTGTCCAGGTTCCAAACACGAAGCAGCAGGTGAAGCTTGAAGGATCAATATCAGACGATAATAAGGTTGTTGTCTCCCTGAAGGCGGGCGGAATGCACTACGAAACCGATCGGTATTTGCCAGATAACGTCTCGATCGGTGATGAACTCTCACCACAGGCAACGATGCCCGGGCTTTACCCTGGCCGCACCTGGACCGTCCCGATCTACAGTCCCCTGCGGCCAGGCCACAAGCCAATGGAAATCCTCCACGCCAAGGTGGAAGGCCGAGAGACACTCCACTTCGACGACCAGTTGGTCACCACTGATATCGTTAACTATCGCAGTGAACTCAGCGACCACCATCCTCCCCGCAGCCGCATGTGGGTTGAACCCCGGGGCCGCGTCCTTAAGCACGAGGCGGTGATCCTTGGCTCAAAATTGCAATTTGTACGATGCCCTGACGAAGTTGCCGAGATGATGAGCACGCGGCTGGAAGGCCACGACGAACTGTTCATCGACTTTCCTCCACTCAATGCCCCTGACCGGTTGCCTGGCCAAGCATCGACACCAATAGCCGGCACTGCTGAGCCTTCGACAGCCACCGCGGCTGAATAATCACCCAGTCCGTCGGACGCCCAACTTTCCTCTTGTCTCGTCACACACCCGGAGCCATAGATGATTGAATTCGGTCATGTCACCCGGCGATACGGCGCGAAGACCGCCGTTGACGATCTCAGCCTCGCCATCCCTCGAGGTGAACTCTTTGCACTTCTTGGCCCCAACGGAGCGGGTAAAACCACAACGATCAAAATGCTCGTTGGTCTGCTTCGACCCTCGCACGGTCATGTGCGGGTTTGCGGACACGATCTGGTCACTGATTCACGGGCCGCTCACATGCACTTGGGTTACGTCCCGGATGAGCCTTGCCTGTACGACAAACTGACCGCCCGCGAGTTCCTGCGGTTCATCGCCGACATGTACGGCATTCCCCGACACCTAGCCGCAAAACGGATCGATCGTGAGATTGAATGCTTCGAACTGCAGGAGTTTGCTGACGATCTGGCGGAGAACTATTCCCTCGGCATGAAGCAGCGGCTGGTTTTTGCCGCTGCGTTTATCCACGACCCCGACGTGATCGTGCTGGATGAACCCATGGTTGGACTCGATCCGCGCAGCGTCCGAATCGTCAAGGATTTGCTGAAGGCCCGCACCGCCGAAGGCATGACGGTCTTTATGTCAACTCACACGCTGGCGATGGCCGAGGAGATGGCCGATCGAATGGGCATCATGGTTCGAGGCCGGCTGCGGTTCCTCGGCACGGTGGCAGAACTCCGGGAACAGATGGCGATCGAGTCAACCAGCCTAGAGCACCTCTACCTTGAACTCACCTCCTCCCGCACCACGCTGCGAGAGACCACGTTGGCGGGCGACGAATGATGGCTACCAACGGTGCCTCTACAACTGCCACCTCTCCGCTGTCGATTGAACAGGAAAGCCGGTTGCTGTTGTGGCTGCGGACGACGACTGCGGGCCACCTGATCGGCACAATGTTGACACAGGCCCGGCTGCGGGTCGCACTGGTCGTGCTGCTGAGCGTCATCTTCTGGGCTGCTCTATTTGGCCTCTTTTTCGAGGCTTTCACGTTCATTGACTCGATGCATGCTGAGGTGATTTCACTCCTCTTCAACGTTTTCTTTTCGTCGCTGATGGTGATGATGGTCTTCTCAACCGGCATCCTGATGTACGGCGGTCTCTACACGTCAGCCGAGGCAAAACTGCTGCTCACGTGCCCACTGCGGCCCGAGGCGATTCACGCCCACAAGTTCCAGGAGGCTCTCTGGTTCTCAAGTTGGGGTTTCGTCCTCCTCGGTAGTCCCATGCTGGTCTCGTACGGAATCGTACGGGATGCACCCTGGACCTTCTTTGTCATGCTGTTGCCATTCATGGTCTCGTTCGTGGTTATCCCGGCGACAGTCGGCAGCATTCTCTGCATGCTGATTGTGGCGGGACTCCCACGACTGAGGGTCCATGCCATCAGCATCTCGATTGGCATCGTTTCGCTCGGCCTCATCTGGACGGTCTGGACAACGCTCCAATCAACCCAGAGCGAAACGATGACGGTCGCCTGGTTTGAGGAGACACTCTCACGGCTGACCATGACTGAGCAAAAGGCCTTGCCCAGTTGGTGGCTGTCTTCTGGCCTCCTCGACAGCAGCCTGAGGGGCGAGACACCCGAACAGACTTGGGCCAGCACTGTGGAGTCGCTAAAGTTTCTCGGCCTGCTTATCGCCAACGCGCTGTTGCTCAACCTGATCGCTGGCTGGATTGCCCGCTGGTGCTACCGGGCCGGCTATAGCCATCTGCAGGCTGAGATTCCGCAACGCCGGCACCACACGATTAGCTGGTTCGACAATCTGCTGGCCCACAGTGGGCCTCGTTGGGGCAGTCCGCTGCGACTGTTGCTGGTCAAGGACCTGCAAATCTTTCGTCGTGACGCCACCCAGTGGTCGCAGTTCATGATCTTTTTTGGGCTGCTTGGGCTCTACTTTTTCAATCTCAAGTCGTTTAATTACAGCCATGCTTACGCTTCGATCATCGGCTATCTCAACCTGGCCGTAGTGGGGCTGATTCTTTCGACCTTCACCACCCGGTTTGTGTTCCCTTCAATCAGCCTTGAGGGGCGTCGCTTCTGGATCCTCGGTCTGCTGCCGGTCAGCCGCGACCACATCGTCTGGTCGAAGTTTTTGTTCGCCTTTGGTGGTGGACTGCTGCCGTGCCTTGGGCTGGTCGTGCTGAGCGACTCGATGCTGAGCGTACCTCGTAACACGATGCTGATTCATCTCTTCTGCTGCAGCCTGCTCTGCAGCGGACTGTCGGGCATCGCGGTCGGCCTCGGTGCCTGCATGCCCGACCTCCGGGAGTCGTCGCCGGCCAAGATCGCGGCCGGCTTTGGGGGCACCCTCAGCCTCGTGCTCAGTGCGCTGTTCATCATCGCAGTGGTCATGACGACCGCCCTGCCAAGTCACTTGAACCTGTTGCGGCGATCGATGGGGCAGATGCCGGATGAAAATTTTCTTGGCTTCGTCAGCAGCAGTCTGGGAATCGCCGCTAGTCTTGGGATCGTAGTGATCCTGGGGCTGGCGGCGACCTTCGTACCGCTCGTTTTTGGCGTGCGGGCCTTCCGCCGGTTGGAGCCGTGACCCGGGGCTCGGCAAAGAGCCGCCAAAATGGCCCCGGGCGGCACGATTTGCCCAGCCTCCCAGATTGCCGGCAGTGGCCCGGCGGGGCGGGCAGTCTATCCTAAAGATGAATGTCGATGTCCTCAGAGAACCATCCAACCTGACGTCAATGCTTCGTTCGTCCGGCCACCACCGTTCGCTCCACGCAAAGCCCAAGGTGCGTGAGGCTGCTTCGCGGCAACCGCGGATTGGGGCGGTGCAGTACCTCAACACCCGGCCGCTGATCTACGGACTGGGGGGGGAACTGATCTTCGACCTGCCCAGCAGACTGGCAGATCGTCTTGCTCAGGGTGAACTTGATGTTGGGCTGATCCCCTCAATTGAACTTTTTCAGGGGATGGCTCATGCTGGCGAGGCTTCTGGTCAGGCTGGTTATCAGATCATCTCCCGAGCCTGCATCGCCTGCCGAGGGCCGGTGATGAGCGTCCGACTATTCTTTCGTACCCGCCCCGAACGGGTCCGCACGCTCGCCGTTGATGAAGGCTCACGCACCAGCGCCGCACTCTGCCGGATCTTGTTGGCTCAGCGGTTTGGGTTGGCCCCCAGTCTGGAGACGCTTCCACTTGATGCAACTATCGACCAGACGTCTGCAGATGCGGTACTGCTGATCGGCGACCGGGCCATCGGCCCGACCGACGGTGGGTTCCAGGCCGTCTGGGATCTGGGCGATGAATGGTTCCGATCGACTGGCCTCCCATTCGTGTTTGCCGTCTGGGCGGCTCGTCCAGGATTTGACGCTAACCGGGTCGGCCAACTGCTGGATGCCGCCCGGGACCGGGGGGGGGCAAATTTGGCGGCCATTGCCGCAGCCGAAGCCGCTAGCCACGGCCTCACTGTGCCGCAATGCCTCGACTATCTCTCAGACAATCTGCATTATGATCTTGGTCCGCAGGAAAAGCGGGCCCTTCAGTTGTTTTACCGCGAAGCTCATCGGCTCGGCTTTGCTCCAGCCGGCCTCGATCTCAACGCTGCGTTTGCTGTCTCAACTCCTCTCGCCCCCGGTTCTGCCTGATGGACGCCCGACTCTCGCAGGTTCTTGATAACGTTGCCGCCGGAGCCCGCCTTGAAACTGCCGATGCCGTGCGATTGCTTGAGTCGCACGACTTGGCAAGCATCGGCCGGGCAGCCCATACGGTAACCCAGCGGCTTCATCCTGAGCCGTACCGCACATACAACATCGACCGAAACATCAACTACACCAACATCTGCACGGCGGTCTGCGACTTCTGTGCCTTCTACCGCGGCCCGAAGCACCCCGAAGGATATGTGCTTGACCGCGATGTCCTGCTGAAAAAGATCGAAGAGACGGTCGCAATTGGTGGGGACCAGATTCTCATGCAGGGCGGCTTGCATCCGACGTTGACCCTGGAGTGGTACGAAGACCTGCTCCGCGAAATCAAGTCGCACTTTCCGGACGTCAACGTCCACGGCTTTTCTCCGCCGGAAATCTATCACCTCACCAAGGTCGCTAAGCGGCCCCTCCAAGAAGTACTCGAGCGGCTGGCAGCGGCCGGCCTCGGTTCGCTCCCCGGAGGCGGTGGCGAAATTCTGGTTGATCGCGTGCGGCAGGCGATGACCCGCGGTAAGGTGCTGACCGATGATTGGCTTGAGGTGCATCGCCAATGGCATGCCCTGGGCGGCAGGAGCACCGCCACCATGATGTTCGGCCACATTGAAACCCTGGCGGAGCGAATCGAGCACCTCGACCGGCTGCGAGAACTGCAGGACGAGACGGGGGGCTTCACTGCTTTCATCTGTTGGTCATTCCAGCCCGACAACACCGAGATGGACAATATCCCGCCGGCGGGCTCGTTTGAATATCTCAAGACTCAGGCGGTGGCCCGGCTCTATCTCGACAACTTCCCCAACATCCAGTCCAGCTGGGTGACCCAGGGCCGCGAAATCGGCCAGCTGGCCCTGCTGTTTGGGGCCAATGACATGGGCAGCCTGATGCTCGAGGAGAACGTGGTAAGTGCCGCGGGCACCGTCCACCATCTCACCCTTGAGGAGATGCGGTCCGCCATCTCTGAGCTGGGCTGGATTCCGCGGCGACGGAACGTCTTTTATGAATTGTTCGAAGACGATGACTCACCCGCCGTGCCTGCCCCTGTCGTGCCATCAGGCTCGCAACTACCGGTGCTGGCGTCATCATCGTGAACGTCCGACGCTCTCAGGCCCCAACCTTCACTCGTTGTCGCTCGTTCATCTTGAGAGCCCGCTGGCTGTTGCCTGAAACCGGCCCGGCCCTTGAATATGCCTGGCTGCGATGCGATTGCGGCCGGGTGACAGGAATCGGTTCCGGTCGACCGCCAGCCCGTGAAGGCTTTCAGTTGATCGATCTTGGCGAAGTGGTCATCACCCCGGGCTTCATCAACGCCCACACGCATCTTGAATTTTCCTCACTTGACCGACCCTTCACAACAGCTGGAGGGCTGGCAGCCTGGATCGAACAGGTAGTGGACTGGCGTCGGCAACAGCCAGTGGCCAGTGCCAGTGAACGCGCATCGGCAATCACCCGCGGCCTGATCGAATCAGCTGCAGATGGAGTGGTTGCGGTGGGAGACATCGGCACCGGGTTTGTTTCTGTTGGCATCCTCAACCAGGGCCCCCGGCTGAGAGTCTTCCGGGAACTACTGGGACTTGGACCGTTGCAGGCCGGCCATATCCCCACGGAGGTTCTTGTCGTGCTCCGGGATGCCGAGCGACTGGCCCGGGCTGGCATCGCCGTCGGGCTGTCTCCTCACGCTCCCTACTCCACCCAGTGGCCGCTGGGTCAGTTGGCCCTTCATGCTGCCCGACAACTGCGGCAACTGGTCCGCCGCCAAACTGGTGGTGATCAAGCAACTATTCCCTTGGCGATGCACCTTGCCGAGTCGGTAGACGAGGCCAGCCTGCTCACGGAACAAGCCGGCCCCTTCCGGGACCTCTTCCAGCGGCTGGCCGTCTGGCCCACGCGACCACCGAAGCTGGCAACGACCGCTGACTGGATCTCGCTGTTGGCGCGGGCGGATCGCGGGCTGGTCGTCCACGGCACCCACCTGCCGGACGATCCCAGCGCGTTGGCCCGGCTGAGGCGGCACCGGGACCGGCTGGCGGTTGCCGTCTGTCCGCGGACCACCCTGGCGTTGGCAGGTCGGCTGCCACCCATCGCAGCCTTTCGAGCAGCGGGGCTGCGAATCTGCCTGGGCACTGATGGCAGGGGATCCAACCCCGACCTCTCACTGCGGGCGGAGGCCCGGTGCCTGGTCGAGGCCGGTGTGGTGTCGCCTGCTGAAGCCCTAAGAATGGTGACCCGGAACGCTGCTTGGGCCCTGGGCTTTGAGCGCACGACGGGGCGGATCGCGGTCGGCCAACCGGCCGACGTGGTGGTCCTGCGGCCTGGTCAAACACCGTCGACCGCAGAGGCCGCGACGGCTGCCATCTTCGCCGCCGACACCGAGGTGGTCGCCACCTTTCGCGGCGGCCGGCTGATCGCCGGCAGGCTGACCACCTGAGTGTTACAGCCGGCAGTTGGCAATCTGGGTTTCGATGATGGCCGAGGCACCGATCGACTCGAGCCGCTCCATGATGCCGTGCGACTCTTTCCGGCGAACCATCGCCCGGACTGAGCACCAATCGGAATCTTCAAGTGAGCTGACGGTCGGCGAATTGAAACCCGGCGTGATCGTCTCGGCCTCAGCCAGCCGGCTGCGGGGCACGTTGTACTCCAGCAACGACCAACTGCGGGCGATCACCACGCCCTCGAGCCGCCGCACGATCCGATCGGCCATGTCAGGATCTACTACGTTTGAGTTCTGCACCAGCACCGTTTCGTAGCGGCCGATCTCCTCAAGCACCCGCAGTCGGTTGGCCGCCAGTGTGCTGCCGGTCTCGACCAGATCGACCACGGCATCGGCCACGCCAAGGGCAACCATGATCTCGACGCTGCCGGAGAGTTCGACCAGATGGACTTCGACGCCATGCCGGGCCAGCCAGTCGCGGGTGATCTGGGGGAAACTGGTGGCGACCCGCTTGCCTTGCAGGCCCTTGGGCGAGGCAATATCGGCATCGTCCGGCACGCAGAGGGCAAGCCGGCAAGAGCCGACCCCGAGTGAGAGCCGCTCAACGAGTTCCACTCCTCCTTCCGCAACCAGGTCGCCTCCCGTGATCCCGAGGTCGATCGCCCCCTCGGCCGTAAGCACAGGTATGTCATCTGTTCGCAGGAAAACAATCTCCAACGGTATGTCGCGGCAGCGGGCAAACAACGACCGCTCAATGCGTCGGAATGACAGTCCGGCATCGTGCAGCAGGTTGGCCACCACCTCGGACAGCCGGCCTTTGCTGGGAATACCAATTCGTAACAGCCGCTCAGGAGCACTCTGGGGAGAATCGGCCATTGGGATTCCTTCTGTTCTGTAGGAGAGTTTGTGGGCGAAAAAGCGGCCCTAGCAACTTTGGTCTGCTCAGGAAGGCTGGCTCGGCCGCCGCGCGGCTTTTTCGTCGAGTCCGGACACACCGAATCGTCCGGCAAGAGTCTCTTCAACCTGACGCAGGGACAAGTCACGGGCCGCGAGTAGCACGAGCATGTGATACAGCAAATCAGCTGCCTCTGAGACGACTCGGTCATCTGGCTCTGCTGCGGCGGCCTGCACAAGCTCCTCGGCTTCTTCGGTCACTTTGCCGGCAATTTTCGGCACTCCACCAGCCAGTAGCCGGGCAGTGTAGGATCGCTCAGACTCGGCGGCCTTCCGGGCATTGATCACACCCTCTAGCTCTTCCAGAACGGCACCCAGTCTGGGATTCATCCGCCAGCCTCCAGATCATTCACGCGACCAACCGGGCTGACCGCCAGCCCGCAGGCGTACTTTAGCAAACTCACCGATCGTTCCCGACCCCCGGCTTTGCAATGCCCGTCAATGCCCCAAATCTGGACGCTGATTGCTTGATTCTGACCGGCCCGACCGCGTCCGGAAAGACCGCCGTGGCCTTGCGGATGGCACAACGGCTCGACGCCGAAATCCTCAGTGTCGATTCGGTTTCGGTCTATCGCGGCCTCGACATTGGGGCGGCCAAGCCAACCACCACCGAGCGGGCGCGGGTGCCGCACCATTTGATCGACCTGATCGAACCGGCGGCCCGGTTTTCCGTCGCCGATTGGCTGGCGGCAGCAGCGACTGCCGTGGCCGACTGCCGGCGGCGGGGCAAACGCATCCTGCTGGTTGGCGGAACGCCGCTCTATCTGCGGTGCCTACGGGATGGCCTCGATGACCTGCCCCCCGGCGACCCGGTGATCCGCAGCCGGCTGCAGGCAGAAGCCGATACTGATGCCGGTGAATCGCTCTACCGGCGACTGATCACCCTCGCACCGACGGTCGCCGGGACGATCCACCCCCGTGACACCAAGCGGATCATCCGCAGCCTCGAGATCATGGAGGCAACGGGCAGGTTGCCTGAGCGGTCCTGGACTGCAGCCACTCCCGACCAGCCAAAGAGCTTCCCTTGTCCAGTCCTGGTCCTCGACCTCCCCCGCCGGCTGCTGGCTGAGCGAATCCTCAAGCGAACGGAGGCGATGTTCACCGAGGGCCTCCTCGCCGAGACCCGCGCCGCGTTGGCCAGCGGCGGTATCGGCCCCACCGCCGCCCAGGCCGCCGGCTATGCCGAAGCCCTGGCCTGTCTCCGCGGCGAGTTGACCGAGGCTGAAGCGATCACCCGCACCGCCCGCCGCACCCGGCAATTGGCCAAGCGACAACGAACCTGGCTCCGGAGTTTTCCTGACGCAGTCTGGGTCAGCGGGTAGCAGCCAGTTCAGTGGAGGAAAGCCTGGGCATCGTGCTCGGCTTTCCAGCGGGCAGAAGCGCGCGAGGCCGAGGTTCGCACGCTGCTGCTCACGCTCATTGGCGGCATCCGCCGACTTGGTGGCACTGCGGTCAAACGTTCTGCTTGTCCAGTCGCTTCCGCTCCTGGCTTCCTTTCCGTGATCCGTTTGATGGGCTCGGGGGTATCCATGCCCACGAGTGTGCTGCGGGACCGGTCGCTCCCGCTTCCGGCTTCCTTTCCGTGATCCGTTTGATGAGCTCGGGGGTGTCCATGCCCACGAGCGTGCTCTGGGAGCAAGCGAAGCCCGGAGGGCGAAAGCGCAGCGGACAGGCAGTGAACGACGGCCTGGATGGCCGGAGTGAACGTCAAGCGAGTGGGCGTGGGCACCCCCGAGCGGCGGTTTGCTTGCTTCGCGGAAAGCCCGGGCATCGTGCGGCCTGGTGGCAACCGCAGTCAAACGAGCTGCAGGTCCAGTCGCTTCCGCTCCTGGCTTCCTATCCGTGATCCGTTTGATGAGCTCGGGGTTACCGGTGCCCGTGAGTGTGCTGCGGGACCGGTCGCTTCCGCTTCCGGCTTCCTCTCCGTGATCCGTTTG
>Ga0114919_10002116_pt1 | contig 16020 bp, 18 predicted proteins | sample BlataG_FD_88682 | JGI IMG/M metagenome (GOLD analysis project Ga0114919, IMG submission 88682) | Deep subsurface microbial communities from Black Sea to uncover new lineages of life (NeLLi) - Black_00105 metaG | ecosystem: Environmental > Aquatic > Marine > Oceanic > Sediment | place: Atlantic... | reverse complement strand
CCCCCCCCCCCCTTCCCCCCACCCCCCCCCCCACCCCCCTTCCCCCCCCCTCCCCCACCCCCCCCCCCCTCCCCTTGCCCCTCTCAACCCCTCCCCCCCCCCCCCCCCCCCCCCCATCCCTTTCTAGAACTCCCATCACCTAAAAGCATTCTGCACACGAGGCACCTATGTCAGATACCTCCGAGCCAGAAGCTGGAACCTCAAAAAAGCCACCACCATGCTCAAAGAAACACTACAATGGCGAAGTGATTTCCAGCCCCATATCCTCACCTGGGAGACCATCTCCCAAGAGGGCCGTAGAGGGAAAATGTTTATTTTGGACCACCCAGACAAGGAAGGCCGCCCTGTTGTCCTCATGCGACCTAGAAATGAAGACGTCTTCACTGGAGATCCAGAAGAGAGAATTAAGTGGTTGGTTTACACTTTAGAACAGGCCAGTAGGAGAGCAGATCAAACATCTCCAGATGGTAAAATGACATGGCTGATTGACTTTGTTGGAAATACTAGGAAGAACTCCCCCCCCATATCAGTATCCATGAGAACCCTGTACATCTTACAACATCATTACCCCGAGAGGCTGGGGAGAGCGGTGAGTTTCCAACCACCGATGATATTTCAAATAACATGGAAGGCAGTGAGCCCGTTTGTAGACCCTGTGACGTATAAGAAATTGGTGTTTCTGAGGCACAAACAGCAGGAAGAGGCACATAAGGCTTTAGGTGAGCATTTTTATATGGAGCATATTGATGATACACTAGGTGGTGGGATGCCATTGGAGGAGTTGTGGGATTTTGAAGGGTATGGCGAGAAGATGAAGGCGGCTGATCAGGAGTTTAGAGATGTGTTGAAGATATACGATGATGCTATGCAGGGATTTGAAGAGGAGGAGGAGGAGGAGGAGTTTCATGATGCATCATCTGATTGTGAAGTTGCTTGCTGATAGATGGGAGAGAAATGGAGTGTCGGTGACGGGACGTGCCTGGGTTCTCTAGTTCTTTTTTTATACGTTGATATTTATCAAGAGTACCGCGTGTTTCAGGTATCTATGTAATGTACAGGATGCTGATGAATTGTTGATGGTAAAAATAAGGACATAATGTCGCAGTTGGGTCGTTTGTCACCTTGGATTAATTGGGATGAGTGGCAAACTGTAAGCGAATGGTTCCTCTCCAGGGATCATAGCAATGTTAAGAAAGCTATAGATAGGGTGAGTTGATCAGAAGGCTGTTTTTTTGTTTCTCCTATCATTCAAATATGTGCCATCCATTCCTCACCGACACTCCTTCCTCTTCTCTCATTACTCTTCTCCAGGTTGCTGCATGGAGAGTCAGAGGCCGTATTCCTCTAGGCATTGACGCTACCGCATCACTATGGGAAACATGCATCCAAGACACCTCCCAAATCCAACCCTCCAGTGAACTCACTCTCCGTCTTCAATACTCAATGTCAATCATTCGTCTCGTCAATGATATCGCCGACTCCTCTCAACGAGGCAAAGTCGCAGCTTCCATAGCTTCATTAGCATCTGCAGCAGGTCTTCCTCGTGTTTTAGTAGACCTCAGACATCAGGCCACTCACAATGAACTACCTTCTCTAGCAGTGCTAAGAACAGGGGCGGGAATGGCCCTACAATGGCTGATGGAGAGCTATTGGAAACAACAATCAGAATGTATTGCTATTGGCCAGTCCAAGATCAATGATACATTAAGAGCTTACATACAGCTTCATATAAAAGCTGCTCAAATATCGCATACCAATCAAATGAGTATTGACGACGACGACGAGGATGATACTGATGATTGTGATAAGGAAGAAGTAGATCGAGATGGCAATAGCAACAATAATAGCAAGCTCAATGGCGGTAAATCGTCCCCTTTCTTTGAATACAATGCAGCAGAAGCCAAGAGACAAAGAAAAGCTCTCCTAACAGAGTTGAAAGCAACAGTACCCCCGGCATCAATGCACCTCCTCCTTCCTGGACTATTAGATGCTTACACTACTGATAACGCGAGTAATAGCAGTAGTATTGAAACTGCTCTCACTACCCTCTTGGATCATCTCTCCACTCACTGGCCCTCTCTGTGTCCTGTGTTGTTCAAAACTGCGACATCACAGCTATGTCAAATGAGTACTATTGAAGTGATAAATAGTGATAATGACAAAAGCAATAAGGTTCAAGCACCGATAGAAGCTTTAATCAAGTGGATACAGAGGTTTATTCACAAAGCACAAAGAGTAGAGGAAAAAGGCCCCAGCAACAACAATAGTAGTAACAAAGGTTGGATTCCAAGTCAAGCACAATTACTGCATATTGCTCACAGTATGATGAAGACACTTATAATTATCAAGTGCTCAGTTAATAGTAATAGTAATAATCCATTATTATTAAGGGAATCATTGGTGAGGTGTATGGCTGACATCGTGGTGTGTCTGGATAAAGACCACCCTGGGAGTCAGAGGTTGTTGGTACGATGGAATCGTTTATGTATAGATAATATCAATGATGATGATAATGGCGATACTTTGATAGTAGGGGATGCTGTTGTAGAGCAAGCAAAACAAAACTTGGAGAAAGTATTAAAGGGCAGGGCAGCTGGTAGTAGCAACAGTCTTGTTGGTGGAGGAGAGAAAGGGAAAAGGAAGAGATGGTCTAGGGTGGATCATCATCATCAGCCAGAAGAGTGTGCAATAGGAATGGTTGCTTCTCTATTTGATGATAATGGGGAGGTTCCTCTGTTGGATTGTGACGTTGGAGATGTTAAAGTGAGAGTGAGACGGAAAAGGGAGGGAGGAAGGTGGGGAGTGTTGAAGGAGAGGGAGGCGAGGTACATACAAGAAAATCCGGAGAGAAGTGGAGGTAGTGATGATGATATTAGTGATGATGATAATGCTGATACTGATGGTGTAGAGGAGAGGCCACAGAAACATAGGAGACTGACTGTAGATGAATTGAGAGAATAGAATCGATGTGTGTTTGTTGGGGGCGGTGGAGTGATGGGATGTGAAAACAACAAGCCTTTAAAACCTACGATGTGTACGCAGCATCGTGTAAAATTAACGATTCTTACAACACCATACCGGAGATACTTGCTGTTGTTGAAAGGGTTTCAGATACAGAGACTACACTGCACTCGATCCCAATTTATAAGGAAATAGCAGATAAAAGATGTCTGGGAAGGAAGTAATTAGAGCAGCTCGCATGTTTGCAGAACCAGGTGTCTCCAGTAACTCTGCCGCTGTTAAAGATATGATTGTAGGCATTGTTATGGGTATGGGAGCAGGATTTCTCTGGCAGACGTATCACTGGAACGAGAGTGCCAAGTGGGAGAACTTGTAAGTGCAGCAAACTCTACTGTAGCATGCTGGATCGGATGAACCCCGGTCTCCATCGCACTCTATCACTCTCTCCTCCTATTCAGCACTTCCTTCCCTACCCTCATCGCTCACCACCCTCCCTCGTCCCCTCTTTTCTCTCCACAGCTACAAGGCAAAGAAGGAAGCCTCTTCTTGAAGCAATGCTGTGAAGCCTTACGTAATAGATATATACTATACTATATTATAATACTCAAATGATCAATGTAACTTTAGACTGATGGTATACCACGTCTCTTTCTTACACAAAAATATCCAACGGTTTTGTGGAACTTATTTATTTATTCTAAAACTCCATCCTCCTCCTCCTCTTCCTACTCCTTGCTTCCACCTTCCTCCTCCTGCGGCACAAATTTCAAAGCTGCTGCATTAATACAGTACCTCTTCCCAGTTGGCCTAGGCCCGTCATTGAAAACATGTCCTAAGTGTGCACCCGACTTTGCACACACAACCTCTGTCCTGGGTGCAAACGGTATGGACCTATCCTCAACTTCAATCACATGCTCAGGGTCAACAGGTTTGTAAAAGGAAGGCCAACCTGTCCCACTTTCGAATTTATGATCCGATGAGAAGAGTGGGAGACCACCTATTGCTGATACGTAGGTTCCTTTTTGTTTGTTGTCGTGTTTGTAACCATTAACAGTTGAGCCCGAGAAGGCTCTCTCTGTGCCTGCCTTGAGGGTGACATATTTTTGGAAGTCGGTAAGATTTTGGGCTGCTGCAGTTCTTTGTTCTAGGGTGAGAGGAGTGATGTCTTGGCCAGACTTGCTGACTTTCTTTTGTGATGGATCGACGGATGCTGGGGCGGCAGAGGGACTCCAGCCAGTTTTGCTTGTGTTGCTGCCCATGGTTTTGTTTGCACCTTTGATGATCTGAATAATGCGTTGGAAGAAGCAATATGTATGGCGTATAGTTAATGATTGTCTCTTGGGAGAGTTGGTTTTAAAGAGTGTTTTAGAATCAGAAGGTGATCTGAGTTTTATGCTTGCTTTCATTTGAATAGCAGAGGTGTTGGGTATTTGGGATCGATTTGAAGACTATTCACACACTGATATTTAGTTTATTGTGGCCCATTACATCATGGAATACTGGTTTTCGAGTCATTTTGAGTGGCGGACAGAAGGTGGGCTCTGTTTGGAAGAGACGAAGAGGGAGTTGGCGTCCTCCATTCCAGTTTGAAAATTATGCATCTGCATCAAACGCTAGTGCCCGCATTGATTGGCAACCATTTTAAACCATCATCATATGCAATCTGACAGCAAAATCTCTTAATTCAAGCATTTGCAGCTGCTATCTTCTCTTTTCATCAACATCTCTTATCCCTCCAACTAAAATGTCAGCTCCAGCCGCCACAAAGCAGAAGACAGCTGCAGACCAAGCAAAGCAGGTACATCCAACTTCATATCAACCATATTATAACTCGATTTTATCTACTCGGTGACAATTTCTCTCAACCATCCGACCCCGCCCCTCCACCGCCCCTCAATGTGACCAACACAGGACTTCTTAAAAGTCTTCGAGCGCCTCAGAGATGAGATCATTGAAGATGAATTGCTCAAAGGCCAACCAGAGTCTTCCCAGGAATGGATGAGAAAGATGTTGAACTACAATGTCCCTCACGGCAAGCTCAATCGTGGAATGGCCGTCATCGAGACCCTGAAGGCCGTGGTCGAAAGAGATCTCACCGAACAAGAAACCTTCCTTGCCAGCGCCCTTGGATGGTGCATTGAATTCCTACAAGCTTATTTCCTTGTTGCTGATGACATGATGGACAACTCCATCACGCGCCGTGGCCAGCCTTGTTGGTACAGAGTTCCCCAGATTGGCCTCATTGCCATCAACGACGGCATCCTGTTGGAATCATGCATCTACAGAATACTGAAGAAACATTTTAGCTCCCTCCCTTGCTACACTAGACTCTACGAACTATTCCACGACGTGACTTATCAAACCGCACACGGTCAACTGCTGGATACCACCACTGCCCCCATTGGCACGGTTGATCTCACCAGGTACACCATGGAAACCTATGATCGCATCGTATTGTATAAAACTGCATATTACACCTTCTACCTCCCTGTAGCCTGTGGTCTGGAGATCGCAGGCATCACTGACGGTGCTGCATACAAACTGGCAGAAAGTGTATGCCTAAAAATGGGGAGGTACTTTCAAATCCAAGATGATGTCTTAGATTGTTTTGGCGACCCAGAGGTCATCGGTAAGATCGGGACCGACATAGAAGATAACAAATGCTCTTGGTTGGTGGTGACGGCTCTGTCCAGGGCTACTGAAGAGCAACGTGCAGTCATTGAGAAGCATTATGGCAAGTCGGAGGAGGAGGATGTTGCAGCGGTCAAAATGGTGTACAGAGAGATGGAGTTGGAGGGGGTGTTTAGGGATTTTGAGGCGGAAAGTCATAGTGGATTGATGAAGGAGATTGAGGAGCAGACATTGTTGCCTAAGAATGTGTTCTTGCCTCTCTTAGGGAAGATATACAAGAGGACCAAGTAAGCAAGGGGGGAGAAGAGAAGAAGGAGAAGGCGATGGAAGGAGGTGGGATGTCGGAGGAGGAATTCGTCAGTGATGTGATATGATATGATATGTTTAAAGCATTTTAATTCAGTGGAACCGTTATATGAGTATGATGGCAGAGGAAACAACAACTGCTTAGCATCTAGCTTGTATAATAAGATAGATTATTAATATTGCATCAATTGGTCAACCCATGCCGTCGCCGTCTCTCACTCTGAGATCCAGGCCTGGGTGGTGATGATTGAACTTTTTACAAAAGGGGTGATCATGAGAGGAATATGGGACCCACTGCTTGATACTTTTTCTTATCAGACATAATCTAACAGTATAGCGTCAGGTTTACCATATACCTGAAGGTTTCAATATTGAATTGGAAGATGTTTTCTCAAAAACTGGGGTTGCAATCCACAGGTATGTCTCATACAATAAAATATATGAAACATAACATGTCTAAATCTAGATGTCGATGCAAATACCGTATTATCTCTCCAAGCTCTTCTAATCTCTTTATCCTATTCCCTCTGATCTTCTTTAATCACCTATCTTGCAGGGCTCGGGTCTCGCCACAGCATTCGCGGCCAACCCATCATCTCACACACCTCTTACAGTAATAAGAAAGTCAGCGCCAAGGTTAGTATCACAGCAATGCTCGTTTCCACAGGGTGCCCCTATCCTCGCCTTACCCCCCGTGCCGTCTCCCTCTCCCCACCCCCTCTCTCTCCGCTCTGTGCCTCCACCACCACCATCCTTTTCTCACCCTCCCTCCCTTCCCTCCCTCCCAGTCCCGTGTATCTCTATCTATCAAACCAATCACCACCGCAGCAGTCCAACTCGACAACCCCAACGTAATCACCACCACCAATGGCTTCCCAGACAACAGAAGCCAAGACATGTCAAAAACCGTCCTCGGCATAATCTTAGGCGGAGGAGCAGGCAGCCGTCTTTACCCCCTCACCAAGAAGAGAGCCAAACCAGCAGTCCCCCTTGGAGCCAACTACAGACTCATTGACATTCCAGTCTCCAATTGCATCAACTCGGGTATCAATAAAATCTACTGCTTGACTCAATTCAACTCCGCCTCCTTGAATCGCCATCTTTCCCAAGCCTACAACTCCAACATTGGCGGCTACAACTCTAGAGGCTTTGTAGAGGTCCTGGCTGCTTCACAGACCATTTCAAGCAAAGCATGGTTCCAAGGTACTGCAGATGCTGTCCGCCAGTACCTCTGGCTCTTTGACGAGGCTGTCAGAGATGGCGTCGAGGATTTCCTCATCCTCTCTGGAGATCATCTCTACCGTATGGACTATGCCGAATTCGTTCTTGCTCACCGCAAAGCCGGTGCTGATATCACCGTTGCAGCTTTACCATGCAATGAAAAAGACGCCAGCGCCTTTGGGCTGATGAAGATTAACGACAGCGGCCGCATTGTAGAATTCGCCGAAAAGCCAAAGGGTGATGAACTCAAAGCCATGCAGGTGGACACCACCATCTTGGGCCTCGACCCCAAATCAGCTAAAGAGCAGCCATACATTGCCTCCATGGGAATCTATGTGTGCAAGGCTGACAGTTTGAAGTATCTGTTGAATGAAAAGTTCAAAGAGGAACATGATTTTGGAGGTGACATCATCCCAGGCGCCAACAAATCAGGCATGCACGTCCAGGCCCATCTGTTCAAAGGCTACTGGGAGGATATCGGTACCGTTCGCGCATTCTATGATGCCAATTTGAGCTTGACAGAGTCCCCCCAACCAAAGTTTTCCTTTTATGACAAGGACGCCCCAATCTACACGACATCTAGATTCCTCCCCCCCAGTAAAGTCATGGAAGCTGACATTGTGGATTCAATCTTAGGAGATGGGTGCACTGTTGAAAAGGGCACCCGTATCGTGCACAGCGTGATTGGACTCCGTTCCCGTATTGCAAAGAATTGCCTGATAGAGGACTCTCTCTTGATGGGTGCTGATTACTATGAACAACTGGAGGAATGTCTCGCCAGCAGTGGAGGAAATGGGTGCCATCCAATTGGAGTGGGGGAAGGTACTCATATTAAAGGAGCTATTGTAGATAAGAATGCGCGTATAGGGAAAGCATGCAAGATTATTAATGTGGACAATGTGCAGGAAGCTAACATGGAGGAGTTGGGGTGGGTGATCAGGGATGGTGTGGTGGTGGTGGTGAAGGATGCTGATATTAAGGATAGCACTGTTGTGTAGAAATATTAAAATTTTGATGAATGTGGGGAAAGAAGAAGAAAGGGTTGTGTTTTTTTTTGGATGTGTGCATATTACCCACAACTATTAGTAGATCAATACAAGTAAGTAACACAGAATAATGGAATAGCTTTAATACTATAGACTAGAGTATGTAATGAGAGCTGTACTCTGTATTATAATTTACATGATTGGAAGGAGGACTACACACGGCAATCCCAGCCTCCTGCGCGTGGGGCTCCTTTGGGTAAGCAAAGGTTGGTGGTTTGATTCCTTGAACACATGCTCCTACACAGTCATGAATCGATGATATAAATAACATTCCACAACTGCGTAGACAGCCCTTATTATTTACATTTCAGTCACTGCTGTCCTATAAAACAAACACTCTCTTGGCATTCTCAGTAGTAACCGCAGCCACATGGTCCTCACTCTGCCCTCTCGCCTCTGCCACTTTCTGCAGTACCCAAGGCAACAAAGCTGGTTCATTCCTATGCGGCCTTTGTTTCTTAGGAATCTGCCTTGGAGTGAGGTAGGGGGCATCAGTTTCTATCATCAACCTGTTGTCAGGAATGAGAGGAAGGAGAGATGCTAGCTCAGCACCTCCTCTTTCTGGCCTGTCATCACATATCCAGCCGGTGATGCCTATGTGCAGGCCAGCAGCCAATGCTCTTTGTAGCTGTTGTTTGTTTCCAGTGAAGCAGTGCAGCACACCTTGAAGCTGTGGCTGATGATGGGCACCCCCTTGTTGTTGTTGAGCTGTTGACAGTATTTCAAAGAATTCATCCCATGCGTCTCTGCAGTGAAGGAATAGTGGTTTTGAAGTGGACTGTGCTAGTTTTATTTGAGCAGCAAATGCTGCTTTTTGATCTTCTTGAGGACTGAAGTTTCGATTGAAATCAAGACCGCATTCTCCCACTGCTACACAGCTTGGGTGAGTGAGGAAGGATGTTATTTTAGCACATGTGTCTTCGTTCCAGAACCGTGCATTATGGGGGTGGATACCTGCTGTGAATCTTAGTGATATCGGTGAAGGAGAGAAGGAAGAGGAAGTGGGGGATGCTGATGCTGCTACTGATGCTGCTGTTATCAAGGCAGCTGCTGCAGTGGTGGTCTCTAAACAGCTGCCAGTGACAATGATGCAAGAGAGACCTGCTTGATGAGCTCTTTCAATGACAGCTGACCTGTCTACATTGAAACTATGGGTGTCGCAAATGTTTGCACCTATGTCTATAAGGGGTAGTGGAGAGGGGATGGGGGGTTGGTCGGGTGCTGATGGGGGGTCGGAGAGAAGGCGAGCGACCATCTCGCCTTGGGATGGTCGGGAGCGGGATTGCTGTTGTGACATGGCGAGGGTGGTTGAATAGCGAGTGTTTGGGATGCAATGGATGTGAGATATATGTGGGTGGTTTAGTGCAGGTGTTATCTTGGCTATTAGAGATAGAAACGGACGACAAGACGCAGAGTGAAGCATGTGATGATCAGATTCAGAGATAAAAATGAGACCCGCCGTGGTAATTCTTTATCTAATACACCATCAACATGCAGTTTTACATCACTACAATAGAAAACAAAGAGCCTTCTACCAGTAGACACCCATCTCACCAAATTTAATGACCAAGTGCGCTGCTCATAGCCGAGTACACCTCTACTCCAATCTGAGCTGCTGCTGCCTCATAATCATCTCCCTTTCCTGAAGCTACTCCTAACTTGGCTTGATACTCTGCCAATCCTGCTCTCACAGCCTCCCCATCAAGATCCTCAATTGGAATTGCCTCCACTGCACAGATATCAGCGGTGGAGTCAGCATGTACCATTGCGAAGCCTCCGCTGACAAAATACTTCTTAACATCCTTATCTTGCTCTGTATGTATGCTCACCACTCCTGGACGTAGCTGTGCAAGTGTAGGGACGTGTCCAGGCATGGCTCCAAAATCACCAGTGACAGCTGGCAATAAAACCAAATCTACTTTTTCATCTTTCAAGATGGTCTCGTGTGGGACAAAGAAGCTAAAAGTGAGCTTTTCTGGGATGCCAGATCCTTCAGGAGCTGGTTCCTTCTTAGTTAAGTAATCTGAAGGGAATTTAGGTGGCTCCAGTGATCCAGCAAATGGTTTGAATGCATCCAAGAACTCCTGTACAAGAGAGAAGGGAGGAAGGGGCGGAGATGAGGGAGAGGGTCGGGGTTTGGCATCAGAGACGGGAAGTGACGAAGGATGCAGTTTGGGTGGATTATATGGAACACGAGCTAGCATCACCCATCGCAAGTGTATTTCAGACACGTACCTCTTTACTTTTCTCCTCTGTTTCTTGCAACCAAGCTGCACTGGTGTTAATCCCACGTCTTGCTTGCGCTCGCAGCAGACCACGTGATGCTAGCCTTAACATCGTTATATATGTGATGTATTAAGACGTTAATGTCCTTCGGGTCTGTTGCAATAAGGGCGAAATCAATGTTGCGTTGATGAGTATCGACCTGGATATGAGGCAACAATGGCTTGATGTATGCTTAGAATGTAGTCCGAACAGTTGTTCTATCAAGTTTTTATCTGCCACAATTGTGCCGTGCTTGGATGCTATATAGAGCCAAACCAGATGTCGCCGAACGGAGCTAAAACTTTTGGGTCGCTTAAAGAGCTGGTTCCCAGCGATTGATAGCAGTTGTCATAGACATCGTACATTGATTCAGATTGTTTTATTATCATCTGATGATGATTAACTTCAGATATAGAGTCAGAGCACTGGAAGCGATCTCGAAATAATATTTTCTGTACAACTTTGCTTTGCTCTCTCTTGACTTTATTTCAAGAAAATCAGAAGATGGAAACAAAGGTACTTCTCTCATCACGATGCACATATCCTACTTTGTTCTTTTCACCACTGATCACAAAGCATTTCCCCTAAAACCATCACCGCTCCTCCTTCCCAGTTCCTCGCCCTTCTCCTTTTGCCACTCCTCCTTCTACCACACCTAGCAACACCCTTATCTGCAGCACCCCTTACCCAAGACGACCACAACGACGCAGATACAAAGTACAGAGAAGCTATGGACATCCGCCTCTCAGAAAATCCCACCTCTCGGGCCATCAAACGCTCAGTCGCCCTTCTCTTTTCCGCAGCAGCAATCATCAACATTCGCACAGAACCCCTTGACAAAAACACCACCACACATGGTAAGGCACATACATATAAAGGAGTCAATATTTCATACAAACCAGATTCTATTCCCCATACTGGAGCTCTTTGGGAATTAGCTCTTGCTTTTAGAGATGTTAAGAGCGACCATTCTTCCTCATCCGCGTCATCGTCATCTGCCTGGGCAGGGGTGACATTTAACCCAGCAGTATCACATAGATTACTATATGAAGCAGCACAATTCGGGGATCCAATGGCCCAGTCATTAATAGGCATGTATGAAGCTCTGGGAATAGTCTTCCTCTCACCAAGTCACCCATCTGGGGCTCTGTTTAAAGTCACCCCCCCAAACACGCCATCAGCATTAACCCGACTGTACTTTGCTGCCAGGGACGGAGATCCCAGCGCACAGACAGTCATGGGTAACCGACACTTATATGGCATAGGTGTACCAGAGAGCTGCTCAGCAGCAGTAGCTTATTATGCCCCTGCAGCTGAAGCAGCAATAGAATTGTCTAAAAGGAGAGATGCACTGCCGCAGATAAAGAATACGAGGTTGAGTCGTAGAACGGTGGGATTCCGGCCGAAAACGAGTGCAGAATAAGAAGTTTTGCATTATCAATGGTTTGCAGACTTTGGGAATATAGATGCAGCGAGGATGGTTGCTCATGTGTTGAGTCATGGAGCAGTGAGAGATGCAGACCAAGCGGTGAGGTATTGGGAAGTGGCAGCAGATGCTGGAGACGCTGGAGCAATGGCACACCTGGGTCATGCACATGCTAATGGTATTGGAGTGGATAGGAACTCTACCAAGGCTGCTGAATGGTTTCAGAAAGCTGCTAATAAAGGGCATCCTGGCGGGTTGCTGGGTTTGGGGTATATGCACTTGTCGGGTGATGAGGGGGTGGGTGGGAAGATTGATCATGCCAAGGCATTTAGGTATATGAGGCAGACTATTGAAGGTGAAACGCGAATGTCGTGGACTGGACAAGCTGATGCATTCTTTTATCTAGGTAAGTAGCGAAGAGAAGGGAAGATAGTTGCTTTTCCCAGAGGATACGGTAGGTACAGAAACTCACCTGGGTGCAACTGTGCTGCTGTGCCCGAGTGGTTAAGGGGCCGGACTTGAATTTGTCCCTGGTAACTTTGGCTTTGATGATGAAGCCGAGCCAGCTAAGAATCAAGACAATCCGTTGGGGAGACCCGCGCAGGTTCAAATCCTGTCGGCAGCGTTTTGTTCCCGATTTTTTTTGCCTTTTCTTTTTCAAAAACTAAGTCAACCCCGTGACCAATCCTATTCATCTTCTAAACCATGCAGGAATGATGTATCTCAAAGGGTGGGGCACTAGAGCAGATATTAAAGATGCTACCAATTTCTTCACCCTCTCCTCCACCAGCGGCAACATGCTGGCAGCTTACAACCTTGCCATGCTCCATCTAGGTGGCCAAACCAAACACAATAATGCCTGCCAGGAAGCAGTAAAGCTTCTCAAAAAGGTAGCAGAGCGCCAGTTCTTCACTCTCTCACACGCTAATGAGGCATTCACACAAGGCCATTACGATTCCTCCCTCCTTGACTACTTAATATCAGCAGAGCTGGGTGCAGAAGTTGGCCAGAGCAATGCTGCATGGATGCTGACAGAAGGATATGGATCTGTATATGATTCTGCTTTAGATACATCCAACGGATCAGTAGCAACAGCAGCATCTTCTTCTCAAATTTCAACTTTGGCACTGGTCCTGTATCAGAGAGCAGCCGAGCAAGGCAGCACCGCAGCTCTCATTCGTCTCGGAGATGCCCACTGGTACGGTCGTGGTGCCCCCAAAGACTGGAAGAAGGCAGTTTCTGCCTACAATGAAGCTGGAAAGAAAAACAGTGCCAGAGGGCTGTTCAATCTGGGCATTGCTCACACATGGGGAGCGGGGGCTGTTCAAGATGCCCACCTGGCAAAACGTTATTTTGACAGAGCTGTGGTAGCAGAACCAGATGCTGCATTAGCAGTGCAGCTTTCATTGTTTCTGTTGAGAACTCAGGCGGTCTGGGAGTGGGTTGAGCCTAAGCTTCCTACTAAATTACAGCCACTATGGACCTTGATCAGGCATCTACTCATGGACCATCTTCAAGAAGATGGTGGGGGAGGATTTGGTTCCCTTTTGAATGATGATAGTACTGCTGTTACTGATACTGGTACTGCTGGTGGTCATATACATGGAGATATAACACAGCCACAATTTTATAGTAGCAGATTTTTATCAGCTGTTAATTCATTTTTAGACGGTGTTGATGATGTGGCTTCTGAAATGCCAGTTTTGTTGGTACTGGTGGCTGCTCTGGGTCTTGTGTTGTGGAGGAGGAGAGTGCTGAGAATGAGAGTAGGAGGAGGAGGAGGAGGAGCGGGAGGAGGAGAGGGACAGGGTGGTATGCTGTTGGAGGGAAGGAATAATGGTGGTGAAGGGAGGGAAGGAGTTGTTGCTGCTGTTGATGATAACAATGAAGCACCCATACGTCAGCAGCAACAGCAACAGCAACAGCAATAGCACTCGTGTAATAAAGTAAGTTCTTTGTTCACTTATTTATAACTTTGCAACTGTTTCTACAGATAGATAGACAGATAAATACAACACAACTCGAATGTGTGTGTGTGTGTGTGTGAGAGAGAGATAATTTATACTGCATTACCATTACCCCTAACACCATCATTAGCAGTAGTATCAGCTCCTTCAGTCCCAGTGGGCGGTGGTCGTGGCATTGGCTTGAAATTATACGGATCATTCAGGCACCTCTCCCAAATAGCCTCCAGCCTCTTCTCTGCTTCACATATCCCAGCACACCATATCTCGTTATATGCTAAACACACTGAACCTTTATCCTTTTGAGCCGCACACTTCTTCTCGCTATCACAACACAACCGTCTCTCATCTGCATACGAGACATTCAACCCCAGCAGCCATGCCCCCACCCCTACATCCTCATTAGCATATGTATGCAATATCGCCTGATTAGCTTGAATGTATAGGGCTAATGGACGGGAAAGGCCGTATATTTGACCAGTAGCATGTCGGGGATAATTCATCTTGCCACCTCTTTCTACTGGTTCCCCAAATCTCCAGTGATCTGGCTCATGCCACTTCCATTTACTCTCAGTCAGTACCTGCCCACTCTTCATGCATCCAAGGTAAAGATTGCCTTGAGATCTCTTCTTGTCTAGATAATCGGCCAATTCGGGAATGTTCACCACCACATCGTCGTCTATTTTGAAGTAGAAGTCTGCGTCAAAAATGGTAGGCATGTCTGAGAATAATCGTACTGTTTTACTTGATAAACTATGATAATCATCATCCAAATCTAGCCTGATTATATCACCGTACTGCTTTTGTTCCCGGTCTAGTGTCTTTTCCACTGCTTTTGTATCATGTCCTGTCGCTCTGCCAGTCACAAACCGAATCACAACACCCAGGGTTCTCTCCAGCTCTTCAGCTGCTTGTCTATCAGAAGGCACCCATGTCCTTCTCAGTCTTGCCCTTTGCTCTAGTGCATCTGGTGCTGTGTTAATAGCAATAGCTACAACCAACCTATTGCTATCACTTTTAGCATCTTTGCTCCTACTATTCATCATGTTACTAGTATAATCCAAAGTGTCTGTTCTAATCAGCGCATCTCTCCATGGCTGCTGAGTGTGGACTTCATTCCACATTGCCGACAACTGTGCATTTCTTAATAATATAATAGCATCCTTCCTTCTCAGCATTTCTTCTGCATCTGGCTGCACATCACTTTCTTTGAAATACAGGGGACTGTTGTTTAGTTCTCTTTTATACCCCTTATTGTTGATCTTCTCATTACCGTTATCATTGCTATGGGTGGTATTATCTATCATGAGAGTGTCTTTGTCTGGCGAGAGGGCAAAGACGCGCAGCTGATGTCGGCCTAATTCAAGAGGTGGTAGTTGCGCTTGAAAACCTAGTGCCATTACCTGTTCTTCTTGCTTATTACTACTACTATTGTTATCATCACCATCACTGCCATTGCTACTCTCATGTATGTGGCACAGATTCTTGATTATCTTGGCAGAGGGAAGGTACTGTACTGCCACGGAAGCTTCAATCTCGGCAAAGAACATTCCATCCACGTATAAATGTACTACTATTGTCTGCAACTGTTGTTGTTGTTGTTGTTGTTGTTGTTCTGTTAATGTATCTCCTATATGCACACTACTACTACTCATATTAGTACTTTCACCTTTTGGATCTGAAAGAGGGCGGTAACATGCCCATCCACGTACAATTCCAGCTTCAATTCTATCAACCTGGCCAATAATAGGAGATGATGACGGTGACGTAAGTGAGTCAGTAATTATGGAATCTTGTTGTAGTGGAGGGCCTTTAAATGGAGGGGTAATAATACCATGGGATAGAGGGGGCTGAGGACGGATGGAGTAGAAGAGGATGTCATTGTCATAGGCGGAGGGGCGGAAGCTGGTGGGATGGCGTTGGAATGGGGAGGAGGAGGTGTCTTCCTCTTGAAAAGGGAGGCCTGAGGTGGTGAAGTCTTGAGATCGTTGTCTTTGTGATGATGATGATGATGATGATGATATGATTTGTATTTCTGATCGCTGGAGAGGTTGGGAAAGAAGAAGAAGAAGAAGGGAGTGGGTGTGAGTTGTTGTTGTTTGTTTGTTTTTTGAAGAGGGGGGGGGGGGGGGGGGGGGGAGTGGGAAGGATAGGGGGGGGTTTTTTGGTTTTGGGAAGGGAGGAAGGGGTGTTGGATATG
>Ga0114919_10002115_pt1 | contig 16021 bp, 13 predicted proteins | sample BlataG_FD_88682 | JGI IMG/M metagenome (GOLD analysis project Ga0114919, IMG submission 88682) | Deep subsurface microbial communities from Black Sea to uncover new lineages of life (NeLLi) - Black_00105 metaG | ecosystem: Environmental > Aquatic > Marine > Oceanic > Sediment | place: Atlantic... | reverse complement strand
TACGCCGTCGGCCCCTGACTGGAAGGCCTTTAAAACAAAGGTGGGGTCTATCCTTCCGCTGCACATTACCCGGACTACTCTCACGTTAGGGGCATATTTCACTCGTGAAGTGCCCGCCAGGTCCGCGCCGGCATAGGAACACCAGTTGCACAGGAATCCCACAATCTTTGGTTCAAAGCTCATACCACAACACTCCTTCTATAAAATGCTGGCAATGCGTCCTAAGGAATGCTCTCCTTCCTCAGCAATTTACAGAGCAAGCTCGACAGCTTCTAACTTTAGCTCTTCATCCGTAACTGTTCTCAGCGGGGGCAGAGTGTTTATATCCATCCCAGGCTCATATTTGAAGATGTCGGCCAGCTCTCTATTGAGCATAAAAATCAACAGGGAAAGTGGCAAATCCATGGGGCAAGCATCCTGACACTGACCACAGTTGACACAGGAGTCCATGACGTGGACAGCCCTGACCATGGGGAACATGGGGTCGGGCGGCACCTCTCCACCGCTCACCAAGCCTCTATCTGCCTCCAGGATGCAGTCCTTACAATAGCAAATGGGGCAGGCATCCCGGCAACCGAAGCACTTGATACACTGGTTGAATTGCCCGAACCAGTAGTCGAATCTTTCCTCCGAGCTCATCTGTTTAAAGCGAGTGAAATCCTTCTCCTGCCAGTTGCGTGCCGCATCAATTGCCGCTTCATCCTCCTTTTTTCTCATATCCACCGCTGCATCATCCGCCTTTTCCACGCTGATAATGCCAGCCTTCACCGCTTCCTCAATAAGGCTGGAGCCTTTGTCAGAGCAAACCTCGATGAAAGTTGTCTGCTTATCCTTTGTCCCCCACTTACCACAGGCGACATCTGCCATGATAGGGATATTGGTCTCACATCTGCGGCAGTTCTCCCTCCTCCCATATCCTTTCTCCTCCAACTCCGCTAAATCCCGCTCCTTCTCCGTGCCATCACTCAATACGATAGTAAGTTTGCCATCTTCGATATCCTCCCTGATAACATCGGAGGGGTCGAGTCCGAATTCTTCTGTAATCATCCGCTTCGCCTTTTCTGAGGGAAGGGTGCCCGTGCAGTTTATACCGATAAGGAGCAGGTTATCGAGGTTTACCTGGGTTCGCTTGGCGAGCTCGATGATAGCCTTGGCATCGCACGGTTTGGCCACGACTGCGATCTTCATATTGGCAGCACCATCCAGATATTCCTTGAGGAAGCGTGCGATATTTGGTGACGCGCAATGCAGCGAGCCCGCAACCCCGATTACTTCCTGCGGGTCAGTGATCAAGACAGGGATACCATCATACCTGTTGCCACCCCTGGCCTTTACTGTCAGCACCGCAGCCGCCCTCTTGCTTTCCAGAGCAAACTTGAGCAGCGCGGTAACCACACCCCCATTTTCCGCCCCGTTCACTACCGCCTGATCCGTGGCTCGGGCAATGTACATGTCTCCCTTCATCGCTTGACCTCCATCCTGACAGCGCATACCTTGGTCTCCGCACACTTGGCGGCGGGGTCTAAGGTGGGATTGGTGAGCACATTGGCGAGGGAATTGGGGAAGTGAAATGGGACGAATATTAGTCCAGGTGGCACACGATCAGTCACCCTGGCTTCGGCCTCAATGCTGCCCCGCCTGGTGGTTAACGTGACCGTATCCTTCTCTTTAATCCCTTCCTTGGTGGCATCATCGGGGTTGACCTCAAAGAAGCCTCGCGGGACCTCATCCAGTAGCCTGGGGGTCCTTCGTGTCATGTGACCGGTATGGTAGTGAAAGATACTCCTTCCCGTTGTCAGGAAGTAGGGATACTCTTCATCGGGAACTTCTGCCGGGGGCTTATACTCCACCACCATGAAGTGTCCTAGGCCATCGGGCGTGTTGAATTTCTCCAAAAACATAGTGGGCGTGCCCGGATGGTCCTCAGCAGGGCAGGGCCAGTGAATGCCTGCGATCGCCCGATCCAATCTTTCATAGGTTATGCCCTTATACTGGGGGACGCAGCTTCTCATCTCATCGAAGATCTCCTGGGCAAAGGAGAAATCGAATTTACCCGGGTAGCCCATCTTTGCTGCCAGCTCGCAGATTATCTGCCAGTCTGGCTTAGCCTCGCCTGGAGGGTCGATGACCTTGTTTATCTTCTGTACCCGCCGGTCTATCCAGGTATGGGTGGCTTCCCGCTCCACCCAGGTAGCCGCGGGCAGGACCACATGAGCTAGCTTGCTTATCTCGGTGGGGAATATATCCTGCACCACGATAAAATTGGCCTTCTCCAGGGCCTTTCTGAGATTATTGGTATCGGGCACCACCATCATGGGGTCGGCACCCACAACATAAAGGTTGGAGACGTTGTAAAGCATGTCTATGTAGGTGAGTCCGGGCTTGGTGGGCAGGTTCTCCACCTTCCAAGCCTCTTCGAAGAACTTCGCTGATTCCTCGCCCACGCGCTTGAACCCGGGGTAGAAAACGCAAAGGCAGCCCATGTCACCGCCGCCCTCGCCATTTATTTGACCCCTCATTGAGTTTATCCCGCTACCTGGCTTGCCGGCGTGTCCGCAGAGAAGGGCCAGGTTAGCATGTACCTTAACATTGTCGACGCCAACATAGTGTTGGGATATGCCCTGGTCATAGAGGATGCAGCCCCGCTCCGCCTTGGCATAGATGATGGCAGCCTCTTTTATCTTCTCCAGGGGCACCCCTGTGATCTCCTCCGCCTGCTTCAGGTCCACTGTGGAGAGGAACTCGCCGAGCGCCTCGAAGTCCGCGGTGCGCGATGCGATGAACTCCCTGTCCTCCAGCCCCTCGTCCAGGATGATCTTCATCATGGCGTTTATCAGGGCTGCATCCGTCCCCGACCTCAACTGGAGGTGGATGTCAGCCAGATACCTGGCCGTATTCGTCTTTCTGGGGTCGGTGTAGATCACCCTGGCACCCTTGGCCCTAGCCCGGGCCACCCTCCTGGCGATCATGGGAAAGGTCTCCTTGACATTGACGCCAGCGAGGAAGATGCAATCGGCATCCACGATGGATTCCTGGTTGGTCTGCATCGCTCCGGAGCCCATCATGGGAATTAATGCGGCCGCCGCTGGAGAATGGCACAATCTGCCGCAGTATTCAACACTATTGGTTCCCATGACTACGCGGGTAAACTTCTGCATCACATATAAATCCTCATTGCTATTGCGGCACGAGGCGATAAAGCCAAAATTATCCGGTGTGGCCTCCTTTAGCTTGGAGGCGACCAGGTCAAGCGCCTCATCCCAGGAGGCCTCCTTGAGATCGCCGTTCTTTCTTACCAGTGGCGTCCTCAGCCTGTCCTCGCTGTAGAGGTATTCGTAGGCATTCTTGCCTTTGGGGCAGTTCGTCCCTTCGTTTATGGGGTGCGCCTTCCATGGCTCCTGCCCTATTATCCTGCCATCTTCAACTACTAGGTAAATGCCACACCCGCAACTGCAATAGGGACATATGGTAGGTACATACTCAATGCCCATTTTGCCTCCTGCTGAGCGGGCTGGGACCAAGTTGCTTTATCGTTTCTGTAAAGCTATTGATTGTCTCAGGCACCATCGGCCCATCCGATGCACCGATCCACTGTAGTCTCAGTCTATCCCTTCCAATACCTACAGCGTCAAGGAAGGGCCTCAAACCAGTAACTCTCCTTCTAGCACTCAGGTTGCCCTTCATGTAGTGGCAGTCTCCGGGATGACATCCGCAAACCAGAACCCCGTCGGCACCGGCGACAAACGCCTTCAAAATGAGCCTCTCATCCACGCGGCCAGTGCACATCACCCTTATTAACCTTACATTCGGCAGATATTTCATCCTAGAGATACCGGCAAGGTCGGTAGCAGCATAAGAGCACCAGTTACAGAAAAAGCCAATGATCTTGGGTTCAAAACTCACACCAGCACTCCCTCTACTTGCGCCATGATCTCCTCGGTGGTGAAGTGCCTGCTCGTTATTGCGCCGCTGGGGCAAGCAGCAGCGCAGGTGCCACAACCTTTACACAGGGCCTCGTTGATAGAAGCGATCTTCTTCTCTTCATCGAAGGAGATTGCGCTATAGGGACAGAGTTGTATGCATATCTTGCAGCCAGAGCAGAGTTCCTCATCGACTACTGATATGGCAGCTTCGACCTCCACACTACCTTTACTTATCATAGCCAGAGCACGTGCTGCCGCCGCCGAGGCCTGAGCCACTGTATCCGGGATATCCTTTGGACCCTGACAGCAGCCGACAATAAAGACGCCCTCGGTTGGAGTAGCTACCGGTGCAAGCTTGGGATGCCTTTCCAGGAAGAACCCGTCTGCACCTCTGCTGATATTGAACAACTTGGCTACCTCGTCTGCGTCAGAGTGTGCCTCTAAGGCTGTGCTCAGGATGACCATGTCGACGGGGATGCGGCGCTGGCGCCCGATAAGCGTATCTTCAACAAGAACGATGAGTTTGCCCTCTTCCTCTGGGGTCTCCGCTATATTGGTTACCTCGCCAGCGCGACCCCTGATGAAGTTAACACCCTCCTCCTGAATCCTGTTGTAGAACTCCTCATACCCTTTGCCGAAGCAGCGAAGGTCGATATACATCTGATAAATGTCCACATCTGGTATCTTTTCCCTCAGCAGGTGGGAATATTTAAGCGAGTACATGCAGCATACCCGTGAGCAGTACTTATGGTAGTTCTCATCGCGACTGCCTACGCAATGCAGGATAGCTACAGCCTTCGGCTCGCCGCCATCTTTGAGCAGCACCTTGCCGCCAGTGGGTCCTGAGGCGTTAGACTGCCGCTCAAACTGGAGGCCGGTGAGGACGTTATCATACCGGCCATAGCCATATTGATGGATGACCGAGGGATCGAACGACTGAAAGCCAGTGGCCATGATTATGGAGCCCACATCTATATCAATAAATTCGTCTTTCATTTCATGATCGATGGCCTCGGCCTCGCAAAGCTTTACGCACTCCAGGCATTCTGAGCATGCTGCGCAATTCAAGCAACGCTTAGCTTCCTCGATAGCCGTTTTCTCATCGAAGCCTAACTCCACCTCGGCGAAGGTGCCAGCTCGCTTTTCAAGGTCAAGCGTTGCCATAGTGCCTCTGGCCTTCTCTACCACGCCCTCCTTGGATATCTCCTTGACTTTCTCAAGTGTGGTTGGCCTTCCCTCCTTCAAATCAACTCCGCTGAGATAGCGTTCAATGGAGACTGCTGTTTCTTTGCCCGCGGCGATAGCGACGATGACATCAGCGGGGCCAGCAACCACATCGCCCCCAGCGAAGACGCCAGCGATGTTGGTCTCCAAGCTGACAGGATCGACTTTGAGCGTGCCCCAATTAGTGTATTCCAGTTCTTCAGGCAAGCCCTCTTTAGCTACGGCTTGGCCGATGGCGATAATCACGTTGTCCACATCCAGGGTGAATTCCGATCCTTTAATGGGTATGGGGCGCCGCCGCCCACTGGCATCGGGCTCACCCAGCTCCATCCGAATACATTCTATGCCGGTGACCCGGTTGTCCTCGGTCAGCACCCTGACCGGCGCGGCCAGGATATCGATCTTAATCCCTTCCCTTTCAGCCTCGTCGACCTCTGTGTGCACAGCGGGCATCTCCACTCGAGAGCGGCGATAGACAATGGTGACCTCTTTGGCACCAAGGCGCAAGGCCACCCTGGCAGCGTCGATGGCAGCATTGCCGCCGCCTATAACCGCAACCCGCTCTCCCAAGCTAACCTTGGCCCCAGCGTTCGCCTCTCTTAGGAAGTTGAGACCATGGATTACACCTGGTGCCTCCTCACCAGGTATCCCCATCTTCGTGCTCGACCAGGCACCGGTGCCCAGGAAAATGGCCTTATAACCCTGATTGAAGAGCTGACCGATGTCCTTTACCGGGCTATCGGTCTTGATCTCTACACCTAGTTCCTTTATGTAGTCAATTTCGCTATCCACAACCTTTCGGGGCAAACGATACTCGGGGATGCCATAGCGCAGCAGGCCACCGGCCTCGGGAAGGGACTCGAAGACCGTGACCGGATATCCCTTCTTAACCAGGTCGTAGGCACAGGCCAGGCCCGCAGGCCCGGAACCGACAATGGCTACCTTTTCTTTGTTTGACGGCTCAATAGGAACTGCCTTTTCTCTGCCCACCTTCAGCTCGTAATCAGCTACAAATCGCTTCAGGGCACGGATGGACACGGGCTCATCGACAGTCCCTCGCTCGCAGTCTATTTCGCAGGGATGGGTACAGACGCGCCCACAAACCCCTGCGAAGGGCATGGCCTTTCTGATAACCTCAATGGCCTCTTTGAACTTGCCCTGGGAAATGAGGGCAATATAGCCCTGAGCGTTCACACCAGCAGGGCAGGCAACTCGGCATGGTGGGTAGCCTTGCTTATCTATGGTAGCTTTGTTGGGCACTGCATAGGGGAAGGGGATGTAGATAGCCTTGCGCTTGCTCAAGCCCTCGTCAAATTCGCTTTTCATCTCGACCGGGCAACCCTCAATGCACTCGTTGCATCCGGTGCACTTCACCTCATCAACGTAGCGGGCCTTTCTCCTCACTTTGACCTTGAAATTGCCCACATAGCCGGAGACATCCACTACCTCGCTATAGCTCCAGAGCGTGATATAAGGGTGCTGCCCCACAGTGGTCATCTTGGGGGTCAGGATACAAGCGGCGCAATCCAAGGTGGGGAAAGTCTTATCAAACTGGGCCATGTGCCCGCCAATCGAGGGCTCACGCTCTATTAAGTAGACCTGTTGCTCACCGTCGGCGATCTCAAGAGCTGCCTGGATCCCAGCAATACCACCCCCCACCACCAGGACATTGGGATTGACAGGAACCTCCTTTGTCTCCAGAGGTTCATGGTAGTAGACTTTACTCACCGCTGCACTGACTAAGGCTTTGGCCTTCTCAGTCGCCATTCCGCCATCTTCATGTACCCAGGAACAGTGCTCACGAATATTAGCCATTTCGAACAAATACTGGTTCAGTCCAGCATCCTGACAGGCACGGCGGAAGGTGGGCTCGTGCATCCGCGGCGAGCAAGAGGCTACCACCACCCGGTTGAGCCCTAGCTCTCTAATATCTTCCTTAATAAGGTTCTGCCCTGGATCAGAGCACATATACCTATAATTGCGGGCAACTGTAACTGAAGGCAACCCTTGGGCAAACTCGGTCACCTTTTCTACATCGACCGTGTGTGAGATATTGGTCCCGCAATGACAGATATAGACGCCGATTCTTCGTTCCACTACGTCCTCCTTATTATCTCTCAACGTATCTGGTCAATACTTTCTCCGCTGAGACTATACACTTTTCCACACCCAACGCCCTGCTATCTATTCCGAAGGCCACACCCATAAGCTGGGTGAAGAACAAGACAGGAAGATCGAAATTGGTCTTGAACTTCTTGTTAACCCTCCTTTGATAGACATCCAGATTCGTTTGACATAAGGGACATACGGTAACGATGCACTCAGCACCGTTGCTGGAAGCGCTGTCGAGAAGCTTATGAATCAATCCCAGAGCAAGGTCCTCTTCAGATATAATTAGAGACCCCCCGCAGCAGCGGGCCTTCAGGGGAAAGGGGGTGGCCTCTGCTCCCAGGCTCTCTACCAGGCGATCAAGGGATTGGGGGGATTCTGGGTGATCAAAGCCCGGTCCAGGCCTCACAACCTGGCAGCCATAATAAGGGGCTACTTTCAGCCCACTGAGGCTCCTCTTGACCCTGGATGCGATTTCTTCATATCCAATATCATTTGCGAGAACATCGAGGAGATGCCGCACCTTAATAGTTCTATGATACTCCAACCCGCCAGCTCTCAGGGCCTCATCTACCCTGTCCCTAAGCTCAGGGTACTCCTTTAAGGATGAGTTGGTTCTGCTCAGGATGACATAGCAGGCGCTGCACGGTGTTACCAGATCAAGGCCTCTTTTTTCAGCCAGCGCCAGGTTGCGGGCTGAGACGCAAATGGACGTCAGTTCGTCAACGGCGGTGTAAGGCGTAGACCCGCAGCAGTTCCAATCCTCAAGCTCGTCAAGTTCCACGTCCAGAGCTTTAGCGACGGCTTGCGCTGAAGAGCCATATGCCTTAGCACCCCCATCCGAGGACGAGCAACCGGGAAAGTAGGTATAATATCTCATAGAGCATCTCCTATAGCCTGAGCCTTCTCAATAATGGCTTTTAGTTCCTTCCTTCCCTTTATCCTGCTGGGTCTAAGCGACATGCGTCCATGCGAAAATAGACCCACCGCTAAAGGGAGCATCCCCAAGAGCTTAAAAGCCCTCAATGGTTTCAAGGGATTAGTTCTGGTTGGCAGATAGAACCTGATAGCTCTCAGATAATATCTCAGGGTGAAGCTAAATTCGTGAACACGCCCATTGCTCTTAACGGAATCAACAAAAGCTCGGTACATGATGGGGGTGAGGGTCCGTTTAGTGGCTACACCATGACGAATAGCCAGGTACTCCAGGGCATGCATGAGCTCAGTCGGCTTAATCCCCCGGGGGCAACGCACCGTGCAGAGATAACAAGAGGCGCAATACCACATCGAATTGCTGGATAAGGCCTCATCTCGAATGCCAGCACGCACCATGGCGATGAGCTGGCGAGGAGGATAATCCATTTCATTAGCATTGGGACAAGATGCGGTGCAGCTACCGCACTGTATGCAAAGCTTGACCCCCTCACCACCCGGAATGGCAGAGACCTCGTCTATGAATCTCTTATTACCAGCTTTCTTCGTAATAACGCTCATATTAAAGCACCCCTTTAATCCAAATATATACTCTATGTAAAGAAAAGTAGCCGAGAGCCCAACTCAATCGGCTACCTTTTCCAGATAGATTTAATACCATTTGTTCAGATTTCCTAAATTAGCTCCGCTAACCCAAGACCCCTCACTTATAAAGTTTATCATCTCAGCTAAACCTTGTCAATGAAATGTAGGCTCCATGGTTGCGTTTAATAGTTGGTTACACTTTTTAAGCTCACCTAAGAGAGATTATATAAACACCGCCCTGCTTGTCAAATATAGGAGTGCTTTCCTCAAGGTAATTTTAGTCCATTTGGGGCACAGATACTCTCTGCATCGCATCACCACCCCCTGACAGGTTTCAGTTGGCCCTCCGGCACTAGTAATCCTTCCAATCCCCGTGGTCGTATCTCAATATCCTAAGCTTCAGCAGATTCTGAGCACCGGCACGGCTCCAACTCATCCCCCTCCCCTCAAAACGGTGGCAGAGCATAATGTCTGTATTCTTCTCCACACCACCACTGCCAACTACCAGTACCTCCCTAACAGATACCCTGTCCCTAAGACTCCTTGAACCATAGACGCCATTCCAGTTATCCTCCAGGTAATCTAGGAGGTCATCCAGTTTCTCAGAGGGAGCATCCACCATACTCTTTAGCTTCAGTAGCCTGCGGTGTTCCTCGCTTTTACCTTCGTGGAGCAGGTCCATCAGTTTCTGCTGCAACTTCACTTCCCCCGGGTAGGGCAGCCCTTAGCTTCTTCTTGTAGTGCCACCAATCGAGCTAGTAGGTTGCCTTAAGATAATCGGCCCCGGCAATATCGGCAATCCACCTCGCCCCATCGCTGACAAGGAGGAGATTCCTGGCCAGGCTCAAGCTCAGCTTCTCCTCACCCTTGATATAGAGCTTCTCCCCGAAATCATCAGCCCCTTCCACCCCTCCGTAGATCACCTTGTCTTTCAACCGGTAGCGTCTTTGTTTCGCCTTCTTGCTCTCCAGTTCCTTGCCCGAGTACGTTATCCCCAGCTTCACCTCGAAGTTATCCTCTCCCTTCTCTTGAGGGTGGACCAGTGTCCCATCCACCTCCGTCACTACGATCTCCCTCGCCTTGCCGTCGTTGCCCACTCTGTCAGCTCAGCCAAAGACTCTATCCTGTCTTGACTCCTCCTCTTTCCTAAGCCTTCTGCCCTCATCCTGAGCCCAACGATGGCTGGTGCGATAGCTTATCTCGTCCCCTATTTCGTGCCTGAGCAGGGACCTTGCCTGGCAGTAGGGGTATTCCGTAGCCAACTCAAGGGCACGCTGCCTTACCCACTTAGTCTCAGCCTGGTAGGGGTTAACCCCTAAGACATCATCCAGCAGAAAGCCAATTCTGGCTTCCTCCTTATACTTCACCTTGTGCCTTTCAAACCCTATCAGCCCCAGGCGGGTGAACAGGTATCGTGGTACCTTCTCCCTGCAACTTGCCCTCCCCTTTGCCTCCTCTAGTGCCTTATCCTCTAACTGCTGCAATACCTTACTAAATACCTGCTTCCTAAACCTCTCCATTTCCTCGGCTAGATATTGCTCCAGCCTATCGACATCCAAGCTATCTTCTGGTATATTAAGGTCTAGAATCACTTCGCTGAGTGCGTTGGAAGTATGCTCAAAGGGATAGATTACTGACATTGCCCTGAAAAGCCTGTTGTCAAACATTTATGGGATGGTTAATTTGGAAATCGAGCAAACTCAATCCTTGCAAACTAGGCAGGAGCAAAGGCAGTTCCTCCGATTGGAACAGGCCAATCTGCTGGAAATACCTGAGGAGGATTTTCATAGTCTCATCAGTGAGATAGAAAATAGCCCCCTTTTCAAAAAGCTTTACCGGGAAGAGAAGATAATACGCTACCAGCCATTCCCCAGAACTGACATCTCCTCTAGTTTCTATCAGCTTAACGAAGAGATCGTGGCTGATAAAGGCTCCCTCGATGTCGAATCCCTCCTACTAAACAAGGAACATATCGTTCGTCAGATACAAAGATTGGGGCTGGAGAGATTCAATCGATATTTCCTATACCCTGAACCGGACGTGGGCTTGGAGGAGATCGCCCGAGAGTGCGATTTGGAGGTTTCAGAGGTTCAAAAGATAAACAGCCTTATCGATGAATTCTCTATCTTGAGCGAGTTTTATAATCCGTCCTCTCTCAGCGCGGAGCACGGAATCCACTATTCCAAGATCGCCTCGGTGGAAAGGGGACCAGAGGGATTTGTCATTGGCTATTTCTCCCCCTCCTTCGCCCGGGGAAGGTATTCCATCGATTATGCGAGATTTGAAGAGTTGAAGAGGGGTATCACTTTTAGTGAGACAGAGGCCAAGGAGGCCAAGCAGCTATTGAGGAAACTGGAGCTAATTAATACTCGTAAGGACACGGTAACTCGAATATTGCAAAATATTGTGGAAAAGCAGGCGCTCTACTTCGAATCTGGCAATTTAAAGGATCTTCTACCTTTTAGCCAAAAGGAGGCAGCCAAGAAGATTGGGCTTGCTCCCAGCTCCATTAGCCGCGCCATCTGGGGCAAGAGCCTTGACACACCCAGGCGTGAAGAGAAACCCCTTAAGGACTTTTTCCCCCGACCGCGGAGGTTTAAGAAAGAGTTGGTCAGGCGAGTCCTTGAAGCTGAGCCTGAACCCCTATCTGATGAGTCAGTTAAGCGCAGACTGAACAGGGAATTCGGCGTCTCTATTTCCCGTCGCTCGGTAGCGAGCCTGAGAAAGGAGTTGAAAATACCCCCAGCATGGAAGAGGAGGAAAAACCTCCCTAAAGAGGCAGAGAGAGCCTGAGAATGGGCATTATCTACACAGAGCGAGAGAAATGTAGGGGGTGTTATGCCTGTATTCGCAACTGCCCAGTCAAGGCAATCAGGGTGAGAGAGGGCCTGGCCGAGGTAGTGGAGGAGCGTTGCATTACCTGTGGCATCTGTCTTCAGGTCTGTGTATCAAAGGCAAAGCAACTCGAGAGTGACGTCAGCGCCGTTTGGCAGCTATTGGGGCAATATCCCTCGGTAATCGCTGTCCTTTCTGCCTCGTTTCCTGCTGCCTTCCCGGAGGTTCGCCCAAGACAGATAGTAACTGCCATCAAGAAGCTAGGTTTCAGTGAGGTGATGGAGGACTCGTTCGGCGCCGAGCTCATGTGCCGAGAATACGCCAGGCTGTTGCAGGAAAACAAGGGCAAGTCTTTCATCTCATCCAGTTGTCCAGTTGTGGTTAGCTACATCGAAAAGTATTACCCCCAGCTAATCGGTAATCTGGCACCTATCGTTTCACCCACGATCGCTACCGGGAGGTTGATTAAGTGGCAGTATAATCCGGAGGCTAAGGTGGTCTACATTGGCCCTTGCGTAGGCAGGAAAGCTGAGAGCAGAGACGAAAAGGTCACTGGAGTCATAGATGCTGCTCTGAGCTTTGCTGAGCTGAAGGAGATGTTCGCTGCCAAGGAGATTGCTGCTGAATTTGAAGAGGAGGAGCAGTTCTCTGGGCCAAAACCCAACCTTGGCCGCCTGTTTGCCATATCGGGAGGCCTACTTAAGGCAGCGGGAATCTCGGATGACATCCTGTTAAGCGATGTCGTCAACGCCTGTGGTAGGGACTATATGCCTCATATCCTTCACGAGTTCGCCGCAGGCAGTATCGCTGCCAAGTTCGTCAGTCTGTGTTTCTGTGAAGGGTGCATTGATGGGCCAGTCATCGATAATGACCTTAGTATTTTCAAACGAGGGGAAATCATCACTAATTATGCTCTGAGCGAGGCAGACCCAGTTCAAACTGAGAAGGATATAAAGGAGTATGCCGGCATTGACCTCAGCCGTCGATTTACCAACCGAGGTATCACCCTGCCTACCCCCACTGAGGAAGATATTGAAAGTGTTTTGGAGATAATTGGCAAGGTAGATCCTAGTTACCGAATGGGCTGTGGTGCTTGTGGCTATAGGTCCTGCCGTGAGCTGGCTATTGCTGTCTGTCAGGGTCTAGCTGAGCCTACTATGTGCTGGCCATATATCCATCAGAAGTTGAAGGACAGCCAAGAAGAGCTACTGCAGGCGGAGAAGCTGACCTCCCTGGGCCAGATGGCTGCCTCCATCGCCCACGAGATCAATAATCCCTTGGCTGGCGTCCTAGTCTACACTCAATTATTAGCCAAAAAGGTGGCTGGCGACACCCTTGACAAACAGGTAGCCTTGGACTATCTAGGCAAAATGGACTCGGAGATCAGCCGCACCTCGAGAATAATCCGCAACCTATTGGATTTCGCCCGGCAATCGAAGCCGCTATTAAGGCCAGTGGATAGCAATCAGGTTATCGAGCAGGCTCTTTCTTTGGTGAGCCATCAGGCCAAACTGCAAGACATCGAGGTGATAAAGGAGCTTGACCCCTACCTGCCCAAGGTAACGGCGGATTTCGATCAGCTTCAGCAGGTTTTCACCAATCTTACCCTGAATGCGATTCAAGCCATGCCTGATAAGGGCAGGTTAACCCTTCGCACCTCGCTGGTCGGCGATGGTCAAGTCAGGGTCGATGTTCAGGACACCGGCTGTGGTATTTCTCAGGAGAATATGCGCAAGCTCTCTACCCCCTTCTTCACCACCAAAGAGAAGGGGAAGGGCGTGGGCCTGGGATTGGCTGTTGTCCATGGGATCATCCAGAGGCACCAGGGAAGGATCGAAGTGCAAAGTAAGGAGGGGGAGGGTACTACGTTTACTATCTATTTGCCGGTGCATCCTGAAGAAGAAGGAGGAAAGCAATGAAAGCAAAGAAAAGGAAGATTTTGCTCGTAGAAGACGAGACGGTGGTGAGAGAAGCCCTGCGGGACTGGCTCATAGAGGATGGATATGTTGTTGATGTTGCAGAAGATGGGGAGGAAGCTCTAGAGAAAATCAAAAAGGAGGAGTTTGGTGTTATTGTTCTTGATTTAAAGCTGCCGGGCATTGATGGTTTGCAAGTATTCGAGGAAGCTAAGGAGCTTAAACCCGAAGCCAAAGGGGTAATCATTACTGCCTACCCTTCGAAAGAAACGTTGGAAAAGGCGAAAAGGTTGGGACTCCTCGACTATTTGCCCAAACCTTTTAACGTTGAAGACCTGGAAAAGATAATCAGTGCAGCGCTGGGAGAGCTAGAAAGAGAAGAAAAAGTTGAGGAACATCTCTGGTTATCACTGGGTGCTGTTTCTTATCGGCTCTGCGATCGCAACTATGAATGTGGCTCATGCGAATTTGCACAGGACATACAGGATAGATTTGGAACAATAGCAGTTATCGGTGAAGATGAGGTTGCCAAGCTCATGCAGTTGCCTGCCAACCAAAGACTGTGCCGGTATGCATCGGTACATTTTGTTAAGAAGGAGAAGCCAGGCTCAGATTAGGCATAGTCAGGGCCCCTCCGATAGGATTATCCAGGGCCATCAGGGAAGAGATAGAAGTGTAAAGTAAGGAGGGGGAGGGTACTACGTTTACTATCTATCTACCGCTGCACCATGAAGAAGAGAGTTAAAATCCTTGTTGTTGATGATGAACCTATCGTTCGTGAATCGCTACGCGACTGGCTATGCGATGCTGGCTACCAGGTGTTGATTGCGGAAAATGGCCCACAAGCCCTGGAGATCATTGAAAAAGAGAAGCTAGGAATCGTCATCGCCGATCTGGTGATGCCAGGGATGGACGGGATTGAGTTGATGAGGAGGGCGAGGGAGATCCTTCCCAACATCCAGGTGATCATCATTACCGCCTATGGAAGCATCCCCACCGCTATTGCTGCCATGAAGGAAGGAGCCTATGACTATATCGAGAAGCCCTTCTGCCCCGAGAGAGTGGAACCGCTGATCGAGAGGTTGGTTGAGCATCAAGGGCTAATCGAGGAAAACCTCTCCCTACGCCAGAGATTAGAGGACCGCTACTGCTTTGAGAATATCATCGCCAAGAGCCCCAAGATGCAGCAGGTGATTGAGCTGATCGAGATTGTGGCCAGGAGCAACGCCACCGTATTGATTACAGGCGATAGCGGCACTGGGAAGGAGCTGGTGGCGCGAGCCATCCACTCTCAGAGCCATCGCCGGGACAAGCCCTTTGTTGCCGTCAGCTGCGCTGCCCTGCCTGAGAGCCTCCTGGAGAGTGAGTTGTTCGGCCATGAGAAGGGTTCCTTCACCGGAGCTTACACTCAAAAGAAGGGGAAATTCGAGTTCGCCAACCGGGGGACACTCTTCTTGGATGAGATCGGCGACATGAGTGCCAACATTCAGGTCCATCTATTGAGGGTCTTAGAAGAAAAGGTATTCACCAGGGTTGGCGGCAACGAGGAGATTAAGGTAGATGTGAGGATTATCTCAGCAACCAACAAGGAACTGAAAAAGGCAGCAGCGAGTGGGGAATTCCGTGAAGACCTTTATTATCGGCTCAATGTGGTCACCGTCGAATTGCCTCCATTGAGGGAAAGAGGGGAAGACATCCCGATCTTAGCTGAGCATTTCTTAAATGAGTTTGCCTTGGAGAACCGGAAAGAGGTTGCCGGATTCTCCCCCGAGGCGATGGAGCTTCTGTTGCGTTATGATTGGCCGGGAAACGTCCGTGAGTTGGAAAATGCCATCGAAAGGGCAGTCATCCTGGCCAAGAATTCTTTGATTGAGGTTGCCCACCTGCCTCAACAAAGCTTGTCGCTCGCACATTCAGCTTTGCCAGGGAAAAGCCTTGAAGAGAGGGAGAAAGACCATATCCTGAGAGTCCTCTCTGAAACTGGGGGGAATTATAGCCAAGCGGCCAGGATCTTGGGGATTACCAGAATGACGCTCTACAATAAGGCGAGGAAGCACGGTTTGGATGTCAAGAAAATAGACAATGATTGACTAATTCCTTTACACATCACAGTAAGACAGTAGATCCTTAGCCTCTCCGCTGAGGCGAAGCAAAAGGCTATTCTGAGATTTCAGGGTGGCCTTTTTGGCATAAAAATTGCATACATATAGAGTGAGAGGAGGTTGTAGAAATGAGAGCTCCACAGGTTCCAATAGCCGAGGAAAAAGAAAAGGATATAAGTAAGATTAAACCGGTGTTAATTGTAGAGGATGAAGCCATCATGCGGGAGTCACTCAGAGACTGGCTTAAGAATGAGGGCTACGAGGTAGAAACCGCTGAGCAAGGTGAAGAGGCTTTGCATAGGATCGGCGAGGTGGACTTTGGTGTTTTGGTTCTAGACCTGAGACTACCGGGAAAGGACGGGCTTGAGGTTTTGAAGGAGGCCAGGGCAAAAAG
>Ga0114919_10002114_pt1 | contig 16022 bp, 15 predicted proteins | sample BlataG_FD_88682 | JGI IMG/M metagenome (GOLD analysis project Ga0114919, IMG submission 88682) | Deep subsurface microbial communities from Black Sea to uncover new lineages of life (NeLLi) - Black_00105 metaG | ecosystem: Environmental > Aquatic > Marine > Oceanic > Sediment | place: Atlantic... | reverse complement strand
GAAACCGGTCGTAATATCCTGATGCCTCGTCCCGCTGGACGACGAGTCCGGCGAGTTCGAGGAGGCGGGCGGGGATGTTCTCCCCTTCGGCCGCCTTCAAGAGGCTGTCCCAACCCTCGGGGGTGAACCCGAGATGGAATGCCTCGATCATCCCCTTATTAAACCCGCGGTCGGCCAGATAGTTCCGGGCCGGTTTTCCCACCGTCGGGTGCCGCAGGTTGCCCTCGAAGTAGCGTGTGGCCCACTCAAGGGTCTTTCGGGCCCGGGTTCGCGTGGCCGCTGCTTGGTCGCCGCGCCCCCCCGCCCGGCGCTTCAGTTCGACGCCGGCCCGTTCGGCGAGGATGCGGACGGCTTCGCCGAAGCCCACGTTCTCGCGGAGCATGACAAAGTTGAAGACGCTGCCGCCGCGGCCGCACCCGAAGCACTTAAAAATCTGCTTGCCCGGGCTGACGTAGAAGGACGGGGTCTTCTCGGGATGGAACGGACACAGAGCCTTATAGTCCTTGCCGGCGCGTTTGAGCGGGAAGTAACCTGTGACCACTTCCACGATGTCGTTGGCGCGCGCGACCTGTTCCAGGACGTCGTCCGTGTAGAGTCCCGACAAAGCAACGACCCGAACCCCTCACGCCCTAATTTTGGTCCACTTTGTCAACTTCGGCTTTCGGGCGGTCGCACCCCCCGATACTGGTCCAGAAACGAGGGTTTGCCCTCGCGATAGCCTCAAGGTGGCCGAGTTGACAAAGTAGCGTTAACACATTGTTGGGGAGCCATCCTGCACCTCCCCTCCTCATTACTATACCCCATAATAGGCCAAAGTCAAGGAGACAGCGAGATTTTAACTTGGAGCGCAAGGGGCCAGCCCCGGGGGGGGTTGCGGTGCGCGTAAGGACCGTTGTGGCAAGAGGTTACAGAGTTTCCGTCGGCGCGGCGGCGGAGGGTTTCTGTGGACACGGGGGGCTTGCGGAGCATTGCGAGAGCCGCCGCACGCTCGGAAATGGAGGTGGGGGAAGGGGCGGGGCCTTGCGAGGCAAACGCGGAATGTGGAGTGAGCAAAGGCAAGGGACCGGGGGCCAGGAACGAGGAACGAGGGACGAGGGCGCAGGGGGCGTCTGATTGCAGATTGCGGAGTGGAAAAAGGAACGGGACGGGGCCCTTGTTATTCTGTTGCCAAGCGGGCCGGGGCGCGTAAACTGTGAGCGGGTCGCTGGGACACGTGGGGCAAGACGCCTTTGGGGGGCTAGGAGGTCGCCATGTTCAAGGATCGGACCACTATCTGGATCATTGAGTATGTTTTGGGCGGGATTCTGGTTGTGGTCCCGTGGGTGGTTTTGGCCTGCCGGCAGCCAGCCGTGGAAACCGAGGCGGGGCTGTGGTCCATCGGGTTTCTTGTTGTTTCATTGGGTGTGATTTTGATTGCCAGCGCCAGTTCGATGAGGCGTCGTCTGGCCCTTGCGCGCCGCATCGATTCGGTGGCCGAGCGCCTGGCGAAGTGATTTGGCCGACGGATGCCATTGCCGGATGCGCAACACGGCATGAGTGACGAACGGACGGGATCGTCAGGGGCGGCCTTGAGTTTTCTTTTTTCGTGGACAGTTTCGACGGGAGCGGACTATAATCGTAGAACGAGGCAGCCAGGTCCGGCTGGATTCGGCGCGAGGTCGCTCTTGGACGCTACGGTGCCGTGGATTCAGAGGGCGCAGCCGTCCGGGCAGAGGTGGAAACGATGTCCACCCTATTTGGGTTGTTGGTGCGGGAACCGAAAGCGGGGCGGGTCAAACCCGGCCTGGCGGAGGTTCTCGGTCCGCCCGCGGCGGTGAAGTTGTACCGTAGTTTCATGATGGATTTGTGCGAGCGGTTCGCGCACCTGTCGGTCCGGACAAGGATTCTCGCCTACGAGCCGCGCGGGGCACGCAAGAGCGTCGGCCTTTTGGCGTCGCGACACTGGCGGCTGATGCAGCAGCAGGGCGGGACGCGCGGCCAGGCGCTGGCCGCCCTGTGCGAGCACGCCTTTCGGACGGGGCATCGGCGGCTGGTGGTGATGCTGACGGACTGTCCAACGGTGCCGGACGCCTTCGTGATTGAGGCGTTCGACCGGCTGCTGATCGACGATGTCGTCCTCGGTCCGACAACCGAGGGCGGCGTGTATCTGGTGGGGCTGAGCCTGGAGCGGCCGGAACTGTTCATCGGATTCGACTGGAACGGCGACGGCGTGTTCGAGGCGATGGTGGACCGGGCTGAAGCGTTCGGCCTGATTCTGGGCCTTGTGCCGCACTGGTACGAGGTGGAGGACGCAAGGGGGCTTGAACGGCTGGCGAGCCACCTGCGGGCGCTGGTGGTGGCGGGGAGCGAGACGCTGCCGAAACGGACGCAGATGATGCTTCAGCGTCTGCGGCAAACGGAGTAGGCGTTCTTATAGTTTTGCGCGGGGTCTTCCCAGGCCGCCACGTCTTGAGAAGGAGGGTCGGATGGCGGGCGACTTCGAGCAGGAGGTCCGAAACTCGACGGTCCTCATTGCCGACGACAACGAGCAGAACGTGGAACTGCTGGAGGCGTATCTGGAGGACCTGGGGTGCCGCGTCGTGGCCGCATACGACGGCGCCGAAACGCTGGAGAAAGTCGCCGCAGAGAAACCGGACCTACTACTTCTTGATATCATGATGCCGAAGGTGTCGGGGTTTGAAATCTGCCGCCAACTCAAAGCGAATCCCGAGACGGCGGCCATCCCTATCTGTATGGTGACGGCCCTGACGGAGATGGCGGACATCGAGCGAGCCGTCGAGGCCGGCACCGACGACTTCCTCTCCAAACCGATTAACCGGCTGGAACTGCTGACCCGGGTGCGGAGCCTCCTGCGCGTGCGGCACCTTCAGAATGAACTCGAACGGACGCTGGCGTACCTCGAGGAAGTGGACAGAAGCCGCGAGTAAAAAGGTGTCAGGCACCTTTTTCGGTGAAAAAGGTGCCTGACACCTCTTTGGAGCAAGGATGCTCCCAATCCAGGGAAGCAAGGCCCGAGCCTTTATCCAGAGCCGCCGGGAGCGCCTGCGGCAGTACCTCGTGGATTTGATTCGGGCGCGGACGGGGAATCCGCCCGGCGACGAGCACCTGGCCGCACAAGTCATGACGGCGTGGTGTGATGCGCACGGCATCGCGCACGAGATATTCGAGAAGGAGCCGGGGCGGACGAACGTCGCGGCGCGGATCGGCTCGGGCCGGCCGCGCGTTATGGTGCCGCTGCATTTCGATGTGGTTCCCGCGGGAGACGGGTGGGAGACCGATCCATTCGAGCCGGTCGAGCGGAACGGCCGCATCATCGGCCGCGGGGCGAAGGACAACAAAGGCCCCCTGGCGGCGATGATGCTCGCGGCAGAGTTCCTGAAGCAAAACGAGGCGGGCCTCTCGGGACAACTCATTCTGGTGGGCGCGGCCGACGAAGAGTCCGGAAGCGCGCTGGGCATGCGGTACTTGACAGCGGAGTGCGGCCTGGAGGCCGAGATGGCCATCGTCCCGGACGCGGGACATTCGATGCGCCTGATTGACGTCGGCGAAAAGGGCGCACTGTTTCTGAAGGTGATTGCCGAGGGTCGCCAGGCGCACGGTTCGACGCCTGAGCGCGGGGCGAGCGCGCTTTGGCCAACGATTGATTTCCTCGGGCGCATTCGCGAGTGGCGCCCCCCAGGCCCGGCATCGAGTCTGTTCACGCCGCCGACGCTGAACGTCGGGGCGGTCCATGCGGGCAGTGTGCCGAACATGGTGCCCGGCCGCTGCGAGGCGATGGTGGATGTTCGGTACCTGCCGGGGACCGATGGTGAGGCGATTCTGTCGCACCTGCGCGGCGCGCTCGGCGAGGTAGAAGCCAAGACAGAAGGTGTGCGGATGCGGCTGGAGGTCCTTTCGGATCAGCCGCCGACCCAGGTGCCGCCCGACCATCCGATGGTGGGTGTCCTTCAGGAGCGCACCGAGGAAGTGACGGGTGTGCGGCCGAAGGCGTATGGGCAGTCCGGCGCGACGGTCGCGAAGTTCCTGATTCTGCAAGGCATCCCGGCCGTGGGATTTACGTGCGGGCCGGACGGCGTCGAGCACACGGCGGGTGAATGGATTGACCTGGAGGAACTGGCCCGGTTTGCCGAGGTGATGGCGCTCGCCGTGTGGGACCTGGCAGGCGGAGCGCATGGAACATGACGCGCCCGCGGCGGATTCGAGGTGGACATTGAGTGGAAGGATGGTAGTCTGACTGCGGCCGCCATCCGCTCCCAATTGGGCGGTCCGGGCGCGGATGCCACTTGCTGTGAAACGGGCGGCCAAGGCCGTGAAAGCCCTCGTAGAGTGCCCCTGACAGGCAAAGGCGCTTGAGGAAGGGGCCCTGGAGTTCGCGACCAAGGCCGACGGCACATACGTTCTCTCGCCGCAGCCGTAGTCGGTGTCACCCGGCGGCATAGTTGCATGTGCGCCGCACGGAGGAGAAACCATGAGTTACCACAGCAAACCGTTAGTTCGGTATCTGGAGGATGCGGCGGCGGCGAAGGCGACGCCCGGCGGCGGCAGCGTAGCCGCCATGGCCGGCGCCCTCGCCTCGACGATGGCTTCCATGGCCGCGGGCTTCACAGCGGGCCGCGAAAAGTTCAAGCACGTCCAAACGGAAATCGAGGCGGCACTCGCGCGCCTCGCGGACCTCAGGGACCGGCTTCTTGACCTCGCGGACAAGGACATGGACGCTTACGAGAAGATCATGGCGGCGTATCGGTTGCCCAAAGAAACCAACGAGCAAAAGAAAGCCCGGAGCGCGGCGATTCGCGACGCCACCGAAAACTCGCTCGCCGTCGTCGAGGCCGTCCTCGATGCCTGCCGCGAGATCCTGGTCGTCACGCGCCGGCTGGCCGACATCGCGAATCCGAATCTCATCAGCGACGTGGGTGTGGCGGCGGAACTCGCCCTGGGAGCAGCACACGCTTCGCGGATTAACACCGAGGTCAACCTCAGAGGTCTCGGCGACGAGGCGGATGCGGCGGCAATACGCGAGCGCGTCGAAGAGGCCTTGGCCGACTCCGAATGCCTCGCCGAGGAAACGCGCACGGCCGTCCTGAACGTCCTGAGAAGATAAGCCGCAGGGAAGTCTCAGCGCCGGTCCCGATGTGCATCGGGATTGGACCGAAGCGCGACGACCGGGGAACGCGCGCAACACATCAGGTGGCGGTATGGTTCTGGAGCCGGAATACAAGATTGAAGCGTCGTCTCGACGCTGCCGGGCGTGCGGGCGCGCCTTTCAGGTGGGCGACGAGTTCTGTTCGGCCGTCGTCGAAACGGAGCAGGAGAACCGGTTCACGCGCGAAGACTATTGCCCCGACTGCTGGGCGCCCGAGCGGGAATCGTTCTTCAGTTTCTGGCGGACCCGCGTGCCGCAGCCCGAGGAGAAGCGCCGCGGGCCGCGCCTCGTGGACCTGGAGCGGCTGATGGAGATGTTCGAGCGGCTCGGCGACGCGGAGGACGAATCGGCCCGGCGATTTCGATACGTTCTGGCGCTGGTGTTGATGCGAAAGCGGCGACTGCGGCTGGTTTCATCGCGGCGACTGAGCCCGGGGCGCGGCGAGGAACTGACGCTGCGCGAGGTCGGCGGGGATCGGCAGCACATCGTCACCAGCCCCGGCCTTTCGGAAGCGGAGATCCAATCGGTGGCCGACCGCCTCCGCGAAATCCTCGACATGCCCGAAAAGTGGGACCAAGCGCATGAGGATAAGGCCTAGCCTCAGGACGGCGGGCGGCACGCCCTCGCGCTTGTTGCGCGGGTATGCGGCGTTTCTACTGGGCGCTGAAACTTCGCGCGGCGGGTCTCCCGACCCGCCGCGACCAAGGCCTATCGTGCACGGTGGCACAGGACTCCCACCGCGTAAAATGCGTTGGGCCGGCGTTTTCGCATTGCTACTTGGTGTCCTTGCGGCCGTTGCCGGGTGCGGCCCCGTGCGCGAGCCGGCGCTCGAGCCGGCGCCTGGGAGGTCGGCCCGGGAGATTCTTGCGGCCCACAACGCGCGGGCCGACGCCGTCGAGCACGTCTGGGCCCGGGCGCACCTCACGCTGAACGTCCCCCATCCCGACGAGTCCGGCAAGCGAGACCAATTCGACCTTGACGGCCACCTGTTCCTCGACAAGCCGCACAACCTGTTCCTCCACGGCCAGGTCTTGGGGCAGGACCAGTTCACGCTCGGGATGAACGCCGAACGCTTCTGGCTCTGGGTCAAGCCGCAAGTCAACACCGTCTGGACAGGAAAGCGCGGCGGCCCGGGCGAAGAGCGGCTCATCCTGTCGCCTGCGATTCTCACAGCGGCGCTCGGCGTCTGTGAAATCTCGCCATCGGCAGGCCTCCGCCGGCGCATCGATGCGTACGGCTCACACGCCGTGCTGAGTGAGTATCAGCGAAACGGCGGGGCGCCGGTGCGGCGGATATGGTTTGACCGCTCGGCGCGGCCGGCGCGGATTGACCTGTTCGACCCGACGGGTCGGCAGATTTTGATGGCCGAACTCTTGAAGTATAAGCGCGTCGGCGAAACGGACGTTTGCGTCGCCTATCGGATGAGGGTTTACGGCGAAGTGGAGGAAGTGGACCTCGTGCTGCGCCTCAACGACGTGCGCCTCGACAAGAAACCGAACCCGCGCATCTTTGAGTATCGCCTCCCGCCCGGCGCGGCGGAGAAGGACCTCGACCGGCGGCCTGAGACGCCCTGAAGGCGCGGTTCCCCGCCGAAAATCCCTCCGTGCCGATTCTCCCTTGGCGCGCCTAACCTCTTGTGTTTTCGAGGTTTAGGAGCCGATCTCGTTTGCCCATCCTCAAAAAGGATAGATTTTTGGCTGGAGTTGCTTGACAAATTGGCATTCCTGTGTTATACTTCGTTGAGGCTGGATGGCCTTAGAGAGCCAGAGAGGTAACGTTGCGGGGCTGGACTCCGGGAACGGAGGCCGGCCCGTTTTGTTTGAGTAAGCGCATCGGTGTGCGCAAGGGCCGGGCTCCGACAGAGATCGGGAACCGGCCCTTTTTGGTTTGGCAGGGCCACAGAAAGCAAAGGAGACATGCGATGCGAGGACGAACCATGATGGCTGTCGCGGTGGGTGCGCCAGACCTGCCGCGCTCTCTCCTATGGCTAGCGATCGGCGCGGCGGGAGGTCCGCAGCGTCTGACATCGGACAGGTCAAGTGAAAGGAGTTCTCGCATGAGGAAAGCCCGAACATTACTGCTGGCTTTGCCGCTGCTGGTGGTGGTCAGTGTCTGCGTGAGCGCGGCGCATGCAGCCATCGACTACGAGTACTTCTACGACCCACAGACAGGAATATTCACAGAGGTGTACGACCCGCTGTCCTGGGGGGCGCCATCCTGGGTTTCCGGGAACATGCGGGTACCCAACTGTGCGCGCCCGGAGCCCTGGGAGAAGACCGTCGGCGTGACGGTTGGTTACGTCGGAGGCACGGCTCCAGATGCGCCTGAGGGCATGGTCTGGGTAGTGAGCGAGGGCTCAGGAACCCCCGTCCTGATGAGTGAATGGGCCCTCAAGTACGACCTGTCGGGCTACGAGCTGTGGAGCGGGAGGTGCTATCTGCCGGACCAGCCCCCCAGCGAAACCATCGACTTCGGAGAAGCGGGATACCGCACCGGCGTGCCGCTGGCCAACGGCTTCACCGTTGACGGCCTCTACGTGTCCAGCGAGTGCACCCCCGAGCCGGCGACGCTGTCCTTGCTGGCCGTGGGAATCGGGACACTGCTCCTCCGAAAGCGGCGGCAGTAGAGCGCCTTTGCCGGCGACGATAGAACGGTCGAATCGGGCGGCGGGGATCTTTCTACTCCGCCGTCCCCTTTTCACTCCCTTCCCGGCCCAGGCAAGTTCTGCGCGGCGGGTCTCCGTACCCGCCGAGCGGGGAAGCCAGGGCCCCATCCGGCGCGACCTGAAGGAGCCGGGCCGCGGGCCCGGCGCGCTGCGACGGGAAAGAGGGCCCCGAAGAGATTTTTCCCTCGCGGCCAAATCGGTTTTCCATTGTGACCGCACCCAGCCCCTGGACCCGGTCGGGGGCTTCTTGTTGGGGACATTTTGTTGCAGCGCCTAGGGTTCGCGGTTACGGTGCGCCCCCGTCGCAGCGACCCAGGAGAAAGGAAACGCGATGCCCAAGCCGTGGATGGATCCGAAGCATTTTATCGTGACCAAGGAGGACCTGGAGATCGAGCAGCGGCAGGCAGACGAGGAGGGTAGGGACCTTTCGAGCGTCCTTGCCGAGTTCGAGGCCCTCCGGGCCAAGGATCTCGACGGCGACCTCACCTTCCGGTCCGAGGCAGAGGCGCTTCTTGGAACGATTCAGTCGCTACCGACGCGGCCGGATTATCCTTACGACGAGCCGAGTGACCTTGCCGGCATCCGCGCGGGGCGCCCCGCCGACGGTCCCGCCATCCGGCCGCCGCGCCTCTCGGACGCGGTGTTCTACGACAAGATGTACGGGGCATGGCTGGGGCGGTGCTGCGGGTGCCTGGCCGGAAAGCCGGTCGAGGGCCGCCGACGCCCCTCGATGGAGCGAATCCTCAAGGCCCAGGGCCGCTGGCCCCTCCTCGATTACTGGTCCATGAAGGTGGACCCGAAGGTGGCCCAGGAAGAGAAGTGGTACGAGGACCAGTCTGCGCCGCCTCCGCCGACCGTGATCGAAGGCATCCGGGCGATGCCGGAGGACGACGACACGAACTATACGGCGGCGGGGTTTGCGATCCTGAAGCAGTGCGGCCCGAACTTCGCGCCGGCCGACGTTGCACGGTTCTGGCTCCAGAACATTCCGTTCTTTCACGTCTGCACGGCCGAGCGGATTGCCTATCGGAACCTCGTGATGATGGTTCCGCCGCCGGGCCCGGACGGTTCGGTGGATGGGCCGTTCTCGAGCGCCACGTGGTGCAACCCGTGTCGCGAGTGGATCGGGGCGCAGATCCGTGCAGACTTTTTCGGCTGGGCGGCGCCCGGCAGGCTCCAGCGGGCCGCCGAGTGGGCCTGGCGCGACGCCTCGGTCAGCCACGTCAAGAACGGCATCTACGGCGAGATGTGGGTCGCGGCGATGCTGGCGGCAGCCTGGACCACCGACGACATCGAGACGATTATCCGGGCGGGGCTTGCGCAGATTCCGGAAAAGTCGCGCCTGGCCGCCGAGATCGAAAAGGTTCTCGGTTGGAAAAAGGGCGGCTGGGCGTTCGACCAGGCCATTGACCAGATTCACACCGACTGGGACGAGGCGTTCCCCCACGACTGGTGCCACACGATCTCCAACGCGGCGATTGTGGCGGTGGGCCTGTTATGGGGCGATCTGGACTTCGAAAAGAGCGTCTGCCGGGCGGTCACTTGCGCTTTCGACACCGATTGCAATGGCGCGACGGTCGGCTCGATCGTCGGCCTCGTTCTTGGCGCGAAGCGGATGCCGGCGAAGTGGACCGAACCTATCCGCGACACGCTGCTGACGGGTATCCACGGGATGCACGAGGTGAAACTGTCGGACCTGGCGAAGCGGTCGTGCGATCTTGTGGCCCGGCTGTGAACGGCGGAGCAAGCGGCAAGGGGTGTTCTGTGCGGCGAAGAGGGGAGAGCGCCATGGAGGGTTCCCTCAAGTATCTCCTGTATGTTCCCGACGCCTACAACCGGACGCCGACGAAGTGGCCGCTGGTCCTTTTCCTGCACGGGGCAGGGGAGCGCGGCGACGACCTGGAACTCGTCAAGAAACACGGTCCGCCGAAACTCATCGCCCAGGGCCGCGAGTTCCCGGCAATCATTGTTTCGCCCCAGTGTCCGAAGGAGGCGTGGTGGCCGGACCACGTTGCGGCGCTTGAGGCGCTCCTCGACGAAATCGTTGCACGTTACCGCGTGGATGAGGACCGCATCTATGTGACGGGACTCTCGATGGGCGGGTTCGGCACGTGGGCGCTCGCCTTCGATCAGCCGCAGCGCTTCGCGGCCCTGGGGGTCATCTGCGGCCGCGGCGATCCGGCGAAGGCGGCGCTCCTCGAGCATGTGCCCATCTGGGTCTTCCACGGCGCCAAGGACCAGACCGTGCCGCTCAAAGATTCCCAGGACATGGTCGAGGCGCTTCAGGCGGCGGGCGGGAGCCCGAAGTTCACCGTCTATCCCGACGCCGGCCACGATTCCTGGACCCGGACGTACGAGGGCCCGGCGTTCTGGGAGTGGCTCTTCGCGCAGCGTCGGCGGTAGCGGTTCGGTCGGCCCGCGGTTTCGCGCGGCGTGCCTTTCTCCTGTGCCTTTCTCCTTGACACACCCGTGGCGGACGACTAGGCTTCTGGTGGGCGGAATGTGTTCCTCCCCGCTCGTTCCCGAGCCATCGCCTGGAACCGGCGCGTGCGCATGAGCGTTTTGTGTGTGATACCTGCCCGATACGAGTCCAAGCGATTCCCAGGGAAACCTCTCGCCAGCCAGACCGGCAAGCCGCTGATTCAACACGCCTATGAGGCGGCGTCGCGCGCGAGGCGCGTGGACGCGGTCGTCGTGGCGACCGACGACGAACGGATCCGCAAGGCGGTCGAGGCGTTCGGCGGACGGGCCGTGATGACCCGGGCGGATCACCCCTGCGGGACGAATCGCGTCGCCGAGGCGGCCCGGGGGTTCCCCGACGCTGAGATTGTCATCAACTTTCAGGGCGACGAGCCGGAACTGGACCCGGAGCTCTTGGACCGCATCGTCGAGGCGATGGAGGAGGACGGGGGGATTGAACTTGCGACCCTGGCCGGGCCGCTCACGCCGGAGGAAACGTCTGACGCGAACGCCGTCAAGGTGGTCCTTGCCGCCAATGGCGACGCGCTCTATTTTTCGCGCGCGGCCATTCCGTTCGCCCGCGACGGCGAGGGCGCGCGGCAGGCACCGTTCCTCAAGCATTTTGGCATCTACGCATTTCGCTCGCAGGCGCTCAAGGAGTACGCGGCGATGGGGCAAACGCCACTCGAGTTGACCGAGCGGCTGGAGCAACTCCGGTGGCTGGAGAACGGGCGGCGGATACGCGTCCTGGTGACGGACCAGCGTCCCGTCGGGATTGATACGCCCGAGGATTACGCGGCTTTCGTGTCACGCTATACGCAGAAGGGCGGCGAGTAAGGGGAGGCGATGGAAGGGGACAGGCTGTTTCGGCAAGTGGCCGACCGCACGGACGACACAGAATTCTACACGCCCGTGCCCGAAGGCTATCACATCGGCCGGACAAAGTATGTCGTCGTCTTCGGCACGGTGATGAGCGGGCTGGGCAAGGGTATCTTCGCCGCCAGCCTGGCCAAACTCCTCCAGGACAGAGGCCTGAAGGTCGCCGCCATCAAACTCGAGGGCTACCTGAACGTCGATTCCGGGACCTTGAACCCCTATCGCCACGGCGAGGTCTTCGTCCTGGACGACGGGATGGAATGCGACATGGACCTCGGGACATACGAGCGGATGCTCGACCAGGACCTGACGCGCGACCACTTCGGAACGAGCGGGCAAATCTTGCGGGCCGTGCTCGAACGGGAGCGCCGCGGGGAGTATCTCGGGCGCGATGTCCAGATGATTCCCCACGTGACGGGCGAAGTGAAGGCCAAGTTGCGGAACCTGGCGCTGAAGACGGGCGCAGAGGTCGTCTTCGTCGAAATCGGCGGGACGGCCGGCGACTTCGAGAACGCCTACTACAGCGAGGCGATGCGGCAACTGGCCTACGAGGAAGGGCCGGGCAACGTCTGCTTCGTCGCCCTGACGTTCATCCTGGAGCCGAAGATTCTCGGCGAGCAGAAGTCGAAGGCCGCCCAACTGGGCATCAAGCGGCTGCTGGAGATGGGCATCCAGCCCCACATCATCGCCTGCCGCGCCGCCAACCCCGTCACCGACAAGGTCCGGGAGAAGATTTCCATTTACACGAATGTCCCCGTGGCGCGCATCTTCTCGATGCACGACGAGCCGTCCATCTACCTGATTCCCGTGCGGCTGAGGCGCGAGCATCTGGACCGCCAGGTGGTTCACCTGCTGGACCTTGTGGAGAGCGTCAACGCCCGCGCCGAGCAGGAGGCGATTAAGGTGTGGGACGCCTTTTGCGAGAAGATCCGCCATCCGAAGCACGAGGTCACGATTGCCGTCACGGGCAAGTACACGGCCGTGCGCGACAGTTACGCGAGCCTCATCAAGGCGGTCGAGCACGCGGCGGCGGCGCTCGACGCCCGGGCCAACATCCGCTGGATCGACACGACGGACGTGACGGACGAGAACGTGGCCGAGGCGCTGGCCGGCGCCGACGGGGTGATTGTGCCGGGCGGCTTCGGCACACGCGGCGCCGAGGGCAAAATTGCCTGCATCCGCTACGCGCGCGAACGCTTCCTGCCGTATCTTGGCCTGTGCTACGGCCTCCAGTTGGCGGTGGTCGAATTCGCGCGGAACGTCTGCGGCCTGGAGAGGGCCCACTCGGCGGAAGTGGACGCCGACACGCCGCATCCGGTGATTGACCTTTTGCCGGAGCAGAAAAAGGTTGTGGATTTCGGCGCAACGATGCGCCTGGGCGGCAAGGACGTCGAGGTCCGCCCGAATACGCTGGCGGCTAAATTATTCAAGGGCGCGAAAACCGCGCGGCTGCGTTTCCGGCACCGCTGCGAGGTGAACCCCGACTACGTCGAGCGGCTCGAGCGGGGCGGCATGGTCTTTTCCGGCAAGGTGCCGGGCAAACCGATTATGCAGATCCTGGAGTTGCCCGACCATCCGTATTTCATTGCGACGCAGGCGCATCCGGAGTTTACGAGCCGGCCGCTGCGGCCCAGCCCGTTCTTTCTGGGCCTGATGGCCGCGGCGCTGGGCGCCAGCGCGGTCGGCCCGTTTGAAACCGAACAGGCCAAAGTGTGAAGGAACGTTCGATGACGGAAGAAAAGGCGAAACCGGAGCAGGTGCCCGATGCGAATAAATCGCGCGAGCACCAGTCCAAAATCCACGTGGACGCCGATTGGAAGAGACAGGCCCAGGAGGAGAAGGAGCGGCTGGCCCGTGAAGTCGAAGGCAAGGGCGAAAAGGAAAGACGAGCCGGCGCCGACGTTCGGGCCCGCGGTCCGCGTGCCGAGCAGATGCCGCCCGCGGATTTCAGCACCCTCGTCCAGACCCTGGCAACACAGGCGGCGCTGTTCCTCGGCGACCACCGCGACCCCAAGACCGGTAAGAGCCTGCGGAACCTCGACCTCGCGAAGCATCACATTGACCTGTTGGACGTCCTGGAGAAGAAGACGAAGGGGAACCTCTCGGACGAGGAGAAGCGGCTTCTGGATTCGCTTCTCTATGAGTTGCGTCTGGCGTATGTTTCGGCGGCGTCCTAGGGTGGGGCGATTCATGAGGCGCATGGCGATTCTGTGTCTGGCGGCGGCGATGCTGGGGCCGCTGGCGCTGGCCCCGGCGGGGGCCGGATGTCAACGCGTGACGGCGACCGGAAGGAAAGCGTTTATCCCGCTGGGTTGGGAGGAGGAGATCGCTCTCGGCCGCGAGGCCGCGCCGGAACTCGAAAAGGAGTTCGGCGGCCCGCTGAAGAACCTGGCCGTTCAGGCCTACGTTCGCACGGTGGGCGAACGCGTTGCCCGGTCGGCTCGTCATCCCGACATGCCCGCATTGCCCTACCGGTTCACCGTCCTCGACAGCGACAGTGTGAACGCGTTCGCCCTGCCGGGCGGGCCCGTCTATGTCACGCGGGGGCTGCTTGAGCACCTTGCGACCGAGGGCCAGTTGGCGGCCGTGTTGGGCCACGAGGTCGCCCATGTCAATGCCCGGCACGGCGGCGAACAGATCGGCCGCCAAATGGGGTTGCAAGTTCTCATCGCTGCCGCACAAATTGCCCTCGACCACGGAGAGGGAGGAGCCGATAAGGCTCGCCATGCCGAAACCCTGGGCAAGGTGATCGGGGGTCTCGTCAACCTCCGATACGGCCGCCGGATGGAAAGCGAAGCCGACCACCTGGGCCTCGACTACATGGTCGCGGCGGGGTATCACCCGCGGGAGATGGTCCACCTGCTGGAGATTTTGGTGGAGATGGGGGAACGGCGGCCAATCGAGTTTTTAAGCAGCCATCCGAATCCCGACAACCGCCTCGGCGCCGTCGAGGAGCAAATCAGCGAGAAATATCCCAACCGCGGCGGTCGTGTGGCCGAAAAGGAATATCACCGCGAGGTTATCAATCGTTTGAAGACACGGAAGTAGGTGCCCTGCGATTCGCCGCGAAGGGAGGCAGCGATGCGCGCCGGCAGGTCGGTGATGGCGTTAGTGCTTGCAGCCGCGATGGTTGTTTCGGCCGGGTGCGGGCGAAATGCGGCGCTATCGCGGCAGGCGGAGCGGACGTATGAACGGCTCCTGGCGTCGGCGGACGAAGCGCAAAAAGCGCCGGCCGTCTCTCATCCGGCCACAGTGGGCGCGGCCGGGGAGGGCGGTGAAAGGCTTATCATCTTCGCCGCACCCCTCGAGCCGGACGCTCCGGCGATGGCCGGCGCTGTGGGTGTAGAAGCAGCAGACGTGGGGGCCACCTTTGAGTCCATTGAGGGCCGACCCTTCGGCGAGATCCTCAAGCGAGACCTGAAAGAGGCGCCTCGGTCCATCGGCCGAGGATTCATCCATTCTTACGCGAAGCCCGAGAATCTCATCATTCTGGGCGTGGCGTTCGGCGCCGACCGGATCGTGCGCCACAATCTCGACGGGCAAATCCGCGACAATTTGCGCGACAACGACACGAGCCTGGCGGAGACGGGCGACTTCGGCAGCGTGATCGGCAACCCGGCCTTGCATTTCGGCATCGCCGGCGCCTGGTATCTGGCGGCCGTTCGCGGCGAGAACGCGCGGCATCACGAGATGAGTAAGACCCTGATGGAGGCGCTCGCGGTCAACGGCCTCTCGACGATGGCCCTGAAGTTGTCGATGGGCGACGAGTCGCCGAACGGCGAGAAGTGGGGCTGGCCCTCCGGCCACACGTCGTCCAGCATTTGTTTCGCCTCGGTCCTGCACGAGTTCTACGGCTGGAAAGCCGGCCTGCCACTCTATCTGTTGGCCGGATACTCGGCCGCCTCGCGGTTGGAGGATCGGGAGCACGACCTTTCGGACATCGTCTTCGGCGCGGCGCTGGGCTGGGTGGTCGGCCACAGCGTCGCCAAGGGGGAACTTCCGCAGGTGGCCGGCTTTCACGTGCTGCCTTATGGCGGCCCGGACGCGGGCGGACTGATGTTCGTCAAGTCGTGGTAGCGGCCGGCGAGAGGTGCACCTCTGGCGACGCGGTCGAGTGTTTTGTAGAATGGCCTACCTGAAGCGCGGCGCTCGGTGCCGCGGCGTTCTCTCCTGGGCGATTCCTTCAGGCGCTTTGACATGCATCAGTGGATAGTCTTGCTGGGTTTGACTGCGGGGACGGTGCTGGCGGGGGCGGGCTGCGCGCCGTCGGAGGCACCCGGTCCCAAAGCCGCAGCGCCCCTGATCGCCACAGGCAACTTCGACAATCTCTATGCCGTGCTCGTGGACGGCTCGCGCGGCCAGTTCCGTTACCGGCAGCGTGATGCAGAGGGAAGTTGGCGGGACGAGGTCGGGGTCGGGCGGGGGCTGCCGGCGGCTGCCGTCGCCTGGCGCGAGGACCTGGTCATCTTCTTCCCCAGCGGCCGTTACGGCCTCTTTCGGTTGGGGGAAAGACCGGCGGTCCGAGCGGCTCCTGTCGCGGCGTGGGAGCCGATAGCCGCTTGCGAAGACGGTGCGGCCATGGACGTGTTCGGGTGGAACAAGGCCGGCGACCTTATCCACGCCCGATTCGAGGAAGGGGAGTGGGCGTGGGACCGCGTTCCCGTGGCCCTGGAGCGCGACAGCGTCCGCGATCCGTGTGCGGCAAGGTTCAAGGGGCGCGTTTTTCTGGTCTGGCGAGCGGAGGAGACGCTCATCGGTGCCTCGCTGCGTTTCCGCCTCCGATTTCTGTATCGGAAGGAGGGACGGTGGTTTCCGCTTCGGTCGCGGCTTAGTGTGGCGTCGGCGCCGCGGGTGGCGGCGACGGCGGAGAAAATGGTG
>Ga0114919_10002113_pt1 | contig 16024 bp, 10 predicted proteins | sample BlataG_FD_88682 | JGI IMG/M metagenome (GOLD analysis project Ga0114919, IMG submission 88682) | Deep subsurface microbial communities from Black Sea to uncover new lineages of life (NeLLi) - Black_00105 metaG | ecosystem: Environmental > Aquatic > Marine > Oceanic > Sediment | place: Atlantic... | reverse complement strand
TCAGGAAATTATTCAAGACCGGCAGGAAAAGAAAAGGCAAAAGTAGTTAATGGAAATTATTTAATAAAGTTTTGGAATGAGGATGAAAAGAACACAGATACTGGAAACAATGAAATAAAATGGATGCAGGAAATCGAAATTGATAATGAGCATTTTAGGGTTAAAAGAATATTTGTAGAGGAACTTGAACAAAAAAGAAGTTATGAACTTAAATATAGCGATTTAAGAAAAGTAGAAAATGTATTTGTTCCTTTCAGAATAGGAATTGAATTTAGCGAAATAAACAATTTGTTAAAGACCGATATTAGAATTAAAAAAATGAATATAAATAAGGATGTTGAAGTAAATATAAAAGCGGGTAAGAAATACAAAAGAATTGAATTTTGAGCGCACTCCGAAAAGTCGCGAAATAAATACTTTTCGGAGTAGACTAAATTTTAAATAGAAAAGAATGCGTATTTGGGCAAAGAAAATTAAGATAATAGCAGTTTGTATAGTAATTGGGACAGCTGGGTATACGCAAAGCCGTTTGGAGCTCGAGAAAAGAAAAGACGAAGCATCAAAGGAAATTAATTACACCAATAAACTATTAGAGCAAACCCAAAAAAACAGAAAAACCTCACTAAATAATCTAATATTATTAAAAAATAAAATTGAGAGAAGAAAAAACCTCATTGCAAGTATAAACGAAGAAATCAATTTGATAAGTGAAAGCATTAAAGAGAAAGAGAGCGTTATAAAATCGTTGGAAGAAGATGTGAAGAAAATCAGGAAACAGTATGAGATTCTGATTTATTATGCATATAGAAACAAAAAATATAAAAGCAACTTAAGTTTTATTTTTGCGGCAGATAATTTTAATCAAGCCTATAAAAGAATAAAATACATGCAAAAAGTTGCAGAATTCAGGCACAAACAAGCAAAACTTATCAAAAGGCTACAAAAAGTTTTAACAGATAATATTGAAGATTTGGAGGAAGAAAAAAAGGAGAAAGAATTATTGCTTGTCGAAGAACAAAAAGAATGGGATAAATTGAACAGAGAAAAAAGCGAAGAAAACAACCTTGTGGTGAATCTGCAAAAAGAAGAAAAGGAATTAAGAAGAAAACTCAGGGAAAAGAGGCGTATAGCAAAAAAGCTGGAAGAAGAAATTGAAAGATTAATAGCTGAAGAAGCCAGGAAGGCACGAGGACTGGACAGATTAACACCAGAACAAAAATTGGTAGCTGATAATTTTAGGAGTAATAGGGGTAGGTTACCATGGCCTACAGAACGAGGAATTATTACAGAAAAATTTGGGTTACACAAACATGAAATATTGAAAGGAGTACAGGTAAGAAACAATGGCGTTGATATTGCTACCTCACAGGGAGCAACTGCAAGGACGGTTTTTGAAGGTGAAGTTAGAAAAATTATTGCAATTCCGGGAGCAAATCAAGCGGTGATAATCAGGCACGGTAATTATTTGTCTGTGTACCAGAATTTAGTAAATGTTGCTGTAAAAACAGGTGATAGTGTTAGAATTAAGGAAAGGATAGGAACTATATTTACAGATACGAATAGTGACAATAAAACCGTGTTACACTTTGAAATATGGGAGGAAGATACAAAACTGGATCCATCTGTATGGTTATCAAGTTATCAATGATAAAAAAATGTAACTATTATGCCAAAAATGAGTATAAGATATATTATAGGGGCGCAGGAAAACAGAAACATATTTTGAGTATAAAATATGGAAAAGAAACTTGAAATTGCTTCGTTGCGAAAAAATATAAGGCTTGTTGAAGCTTTAATCGATGAAATATCATCGAAACAGGAACTGAAAGCAAATATATACGGGAAGATTTTGATAGGAACAGTTGAGGCTGTAAATAATGCGATTATACACGGAAACAAATCAAATCCGGAAAAAGTAGTTAATATTAAAATTTACAAGACGAAAAAAGAATTACATATTGTTGTAAAGGATGAAGGAGAAGGATTTGATTATAGAAACATACCTGATCCTACAGCCCCTGAAAATATAGAAAATATTCATGGCCGGGGAGTCTTTCTAATGACAAAACTATCGGATAAAGTTGAATTTTATGAAAACGGTTCAATAGTGGAATTAATTTATAAATTATAGAAGATTGAGCATTTTTTTCCATAAAGAAGGAATAAATTTTGATATAAGAGAAAGGCAAAAGATAAGACAGTGGATCAAAAAAGTTATTGAAAATGAAGGAAAAAAATTAGGAGAGCTGAATGTTATTCTTACCGGAGACAAGGAACTGCTTGAGCTAAACAAAACATACCTTTCCAGAAAATACCTCACAGACGTAATTACCTTTGAATACAACCAGGAAAAGAAAATTTCAGGGGATATATACATAAGTGTTGAACGCATTAGGGAAAATGCGTTAAAATTCAATGAGCGGGTTGATAGGGAAATCCTGAGAGTAATCATACATGGCATTCTGCATCTGATGGGATATAAAGATAAAAAGGATGAGGAGCAAACAAAAATGAGGCAGAGAGAAGATGAGTGTTTGTACATGTTTGATAAAATGAAAGGATAAATAAAGAAGAACATAGCTTCGAATCATGATTGCAGACTGTCCCCGTAGGAATGGGCAGGCGTAAGGCAGGTCATCAGGAATCCCACAAGAGAACCTTAGATTTTTATTGGAAAAAGCACAATATTGGAGCATAAGAAACTATATATCAACAAATTCGATAAAATAAACTATATGTTTTTCAGAATGCATTATTTACATTGATTTAATAATGATTAATTTGTGATCACGAACGAAGTAGAGCACACCGAAGGTAATTAATCAGGTTATATTAAGTAAATTTGAAGGCATAAAACGAGATAAAAAATGTTACCTGAGTATGATATAATTATTGTTGGAGCGGGTCATGCTGGAAGCGAAGCTGCAGCTGCTGCAGCTAATATGGGATCAAAAGTATTATTAATTACTATGGATATGACAAAGATTGCAGAAATGTCATGTAATCCTGCAATGGGGGGAATAGCAAAGGGACAGATAATAAGAGAAATTGATGCATTAGGAGGGTATGCCGGAATGGTAACAGATAAAAGCATGATACAGTTCAGAATGCTGAATAGGTCAAAAGGACCAGCGATGTGGAGCCCGAGAGCTCAATGTGACAGGATGAAATTTTCAAAAATTTGGAGACAAAATTTGGAAGAAATAAAAAACGTGGATTTTTGGCAGGATACAGTTCAGGAAGTTGTCATAGAAAGAGATAAAGCAATAGGTGTAGTAACAAGATTAGGGATAAATATTTACGGAAAAACCGTTATAATTACAAGTGGTACATTTATGGATGGTCTTATGCATGTAGGTAAAAAGAAGATAGAGGGAGGAAGGGCTTCGGAACCCGCATCTGTAGGATTATCGAAACAGTTGAAAGAGTACGGATTTGAGGTTGGGCGAATGAAAACAGGAACACCTGCAAGGGTTGATGGGCGAACAATTGATTTCTCAAAATTGATTGAACAAAAGAGCGATGAGAAGGGTGGTTGTTTTTCATTTTTACATGATGAAGAGATAATAAAAAATCAAAAGAGCTGTTATATAGCGCACACTGATACAGAGGTTCATAAAACGCTTGAAAAGGGATTGAATGAATCACCGTTGTTTAATGGAACAATAAAAAGCATTGGGCCACGATATTGCCCAAGTATTGAAAATAAAATAGTAACATTTTCAGATAAGAAATCACACCAATTGTTTATAGAGCCGGAGGGAGAAAATACAATGGAGTATTATGTAAATGGTTTTGCATCATCATTACCATGGGATATACAAATAAAGGCGTTACGAAAAGTTAAGGGATTGGAGAATGTAAGAATATTCAGGCCGGGATATGCTATAGAATATGATTATTTTCCCCCTACGCAGTTGAAACATACAATGGAAACAAAATTGGTAAAAAACTTATATTTTGCCGGACAGGTAAATGGAACAACAGGATATGAAGAAGCGGGCGCCCAAGGTTTGATTGCTGCAATAAATGCACATTTAAAAATAAATGAAAGAGAAGAATTTGTTTTGGGCAGAGACCAGGCTTATATTGGTGTATTAATAGATGATCTTGTAACAAAAGGAGTTGATGAACCATACAGGATGTTCACTTCAAGAGCTGAATACAGAATATTGCTTAGACAGGATGATGCAGATTATCGTTTAACGGAACTTTCATATAAGATTGGTTTAGCGAGCAAAAAAAGATATAAGCTATGCAAGGAAAAATATTCAAAAAGAGATAAGATTATAAAGTTTATCAAAGAATTTAGTGTAAAACCAGAGGTAATAAATGAAATGTTAATAAAATTGGGAACAGCTCCAATTAAGCAAAAAATAAAATTAAAGGATATACTAGCGAGGCCGCAGGTAAAATTAGAAGATCTGATAGATGCTATTCCGGAATTGAAACAGGAAATAGCAGGAATAAGTAACAGAACAAGGGAAATAATAGAATCAACGGAAATATTTATTAAATATGAGGGATATATTAATAGAGAGAAAAATATAGCAGAAAAAATAAAAAGGCTGGAACATATAAAAGTAAAAAATGATTTTGATTATAATAAAATATTATCGCTTTCGACTGAAGCAAGACAAAAGCTGTCGAAAATAAAACCAAAAACAATCGGACAGGCTTCAAGAATTAGCGGAGTTTCTCCATCCGACATTAGTGTACTTTTAATCTATATGGGAAGATAATGTTCCACGTGGAACATTTTTATTTTTAAAAATGAAAAAAAAAATAAAGAAATTTTCCGGAAATATAGTTGATGTCAAGGAAAAACGAATTTATAAAGGTGAAATTTCTGTCCGGGATGGTTTTATCCTCAAAATAACACCATGTGAGAATGCTAATGACCACTACATTCTCCCGGGTTTTATTGATGCACACGTCCATATTGAAAGCTCCATGCTTACACCCGGGGAATTTGCAAAGCTTGCCGTTAGGCATGGTACGGTAGCAACCGTTTCCGATCCTCATGAAATTGCTAATGTTCTGGGAGAAAAGGGGGTTAATTTTATGATAAATGATGGGTACAAAGTGCCCGTGAAATTTTACTTTGGCGCACCATCCTGTGTGCCAGCCACACCATTTGAAACCTCAGGTGCGGATATTAATAAACACGGTATAAAAAAGCTGCTAAAAAGAAAGGATATTCATTTTCTATCTGAAATGATGAACTATCCGGGAGTAATAAACAAGGATAAGGAGGTAATGGAAAAACTTAAGATTGCGAGAGAGATGAATAAAAGAATTGACGGACATGCTCCCGGGTTAAGAGGTAAAGATTTGAAAATATATGTGAATGAAGGTATAACAACCGATCATGAATGTTATAATTTGCAGGAAGCGATAGAGAAAATAAGAAAGGGAATGAAGATACAAATCAGGGAAGGCAGCGCAGCAAAGAATTTCAATACATTATACTCCTTAATAGACCAATTTCCGGAACAGATTATGCTTTGTACCGATGATATTCACCCCCATGATCTGGTAAATGGGCATATAAATTCAATTATTAAGAAAGGGCTGGAAAGAAAAGTTAATTTATTTAACCTGATACGATCTGCAACATTGAATCCGGTTAAACACTATGGATTGAAGGTTGGATTATTACAACAAAATGATCCAGCTGATTTTATTGTTGTTGATAATTTAAGAGATTTAAATATAAGTGAATCGTATATCGATGGACGGTGCGTATATAAAAACGGAACGGTGGGATTTTTGTACCAATGCAGTACAAAACCAAATCAGTTTTACAAAAACAGGATAACAGTAAATGATGTAAAAATTGTTGCGAAAGGAAATGAAATAAAAGTCATTGAAGCAATCGACGGTGAATTGGTAACCAGGGGGAAAATCGTAAGTCCATACATATTAAACGGAGAAGTTATAACAGATACAGAAAAGGATATTTTGAAAATCGTAGTATTGAGCAGGTACAGGAAGGCAAAACCGGTCATTGGATTTATTAAAGGGTTTGGATTAAAGAAAGGAGCTTTTGCCAGCAGCATTGCTCACGATAGTCATAATATTATTGCTGTTGGCGCTTCTGATAAAGATATTGTAAATGCGATGAATCGTATTGTTGAAAATAAGGGGGGAATTGTGGTGTCAGACAATGCTGAAACAATGGAGTTAAAACTGGAAATAGCCGGAATAATAACATCGGAAAATGGAAGCACGGTGGCAAGTAAATACCTGGAAATCAATGAAAAAATAAGACAAATGGGGTCTGAATTGCATGCACCCCTTATGACCCTTTCCTTTATGGGATTGCTTGTAATTCCGAGTTTGAAAATTGGCGATAAAGGATTGTTTGATGTAAATAAGTTTGAGATCACGTCTTTGTTTGTTAATGGGGCGGATTAATTTAAGTTGCTAGTTACAGGAGCATATTTCACAGTGGTTGCGGGTTAATACCCTAATAAATGTAAAATTTGTTTATTTTTAGTCTGCATTCATCATTAAACATTGAGCCCCATCCGAAAATTCGTAGTTTAATACTTTTCGGAGTGGACTCAACATTCTAAATTCTACATTTGATATCTGGCTTTACATGCTGTCAGGTGTTTCCACCTGACATTGAATACCGGATTAATTAAAATTTTGTCATATCATTACTGTCGGATGGAAACATCCGACAGCATCGTAAAGGATGAAACAATTGAAGTATCAGAAAAATAAGCTTGCAGACGTATTGTCAGTTCTGCCTGAAAAGCCAGGGGTTTATTCGTATATGGATAAAGACGGGGAGATCATCTATGTTGGAAAGGCAAAAAATTTGAAAAAGAGAGTTTCTTCCTATTTTATGAAAAAACTCACGGGAAAGACGCGAATTTTAGTGGGTAAAGTAACTGATATTAAACACATTATTGTAGATTCGGAATCCGATGCATTGCTATTGGAAAACAACCTGATCAAAAAGCACCAGCCTCGTTACAATGTCCTGCTCAAGGATGATAAGAACTTTCCATGGATTTGTATTAAAAATGAGCCCTTTCCAAGGATTTTTTCCACAAGGAATGTTATTAACGACGGTTCGCGGTATTATGGTCCATACACCTCAATGCTGATGGTTAAAACCATTCTGGATCATATAAGGCAGATATATCCTTTAAGAAACTGTAAATATAAGCTTACAGAGAAGAACATTCAACAAGAAAAGTTTAAACTGTGTCTGGAATATCATCTGGGAAACTGCAGGGGCCCTTGTGAAGGCTTACAGACTGAAGATGATTATAATAAAGCAATTGCAAATATCAGGAACATCTTAAAAGGTAATATTCAGGATGTTTTGAGTTACCTTAAAAAATTAATGAAACAATATTCAGAATATTTGAAGTTTGAAGAGGCGCGTTTGATAAAAGAAAAGATTGAAATACTGGAGAGGTATAAAAGCAAATCCACCATCGTTAGCCCTGCAATCAAAAATGTGGATGTTTTCAGCATAATCGATGAAAAAGAATATGCATATGTAAATTTTCTTAAAATCGCAAATGGAGCAGTTATTCAGGCACATACGCTTGAGATGAAAAAGAAACTGGATGAAAGCAGAGAGAATTTACTTTTGCTTGCCATTACTGAAATCCGGGAGAAAGTATCAAGCAATGCTAATGAAATTATAATACCCTTTAAAATCAATGTAAATATTCCTGGTGCAAAATATCTTATTCCCAAAAGAGGGGACAAAAGAAAATTATTGGAATTATCAGAAAGGAACGTTAAGTATTATCGGTTAGAAAAAAGAAAACGATTCGAGAAAAATATTTCACTGTCCAGGACTGTCAGGAAGCTGGAAAACATACGAAAAGATTTGAATCTGAAGGAATTACCGGTTCATATCGAATGTTTTGATAATTCCAATCTTCATGGAGCTCACCCGGTTGCTGCATGTGTTGTGTTTAGAGATGCTAAACCCAGCGCCGGAGATTACCGTCATTATAATATTAAAAGCGTTAAGGGACCCAATGATTTTGCATCAATGGAAGAAGTGATTTTCAGAAGATATAAGAAATTACTGGATGAACAGAAGTCTTTGCCCCAATTGGTTATCATCGATGGTGGCAAGGGACAACTAAGTTCTTCGCTTAAAAGTTTCGAAAAACTAAACCTGCGCGGTAAAATTGCCATTATTGGGATTGCAAAAAAACTGGAAGAAATTTACTTTCCGGGGGATTCAGTGCCTGTCTATCTTGATAAGGGTTCGGAAACGCTGAAAACCATTCAATATATCCGGAATGAGGCACATAGGTTTGGCATCGGTTTTCATCGTAGAAAGCGATCAAAGAGTTTTACCACCTCGGAATTAATCAACCTGAAGGGAATCGGGCCTCAAACCACATGCACCTTACTATCACATTTTAAGTCTATTAAGGAGGTTAAGAAAACACAATTGGCGGATCTGGAAAGGGTCGTGGGAAAATCGAAAGCGGAAATTGTATATCGACACTTTCATAAAAACCAACCCGGATAAACCTCGAGGTAACGGAACCGTCATGAAGAACAGCTATTTTTCCCTGGTAATGGTATAGTTTACAAATTCAATTAAGGAGGATTTGGCATCATTTTCAGGAAATTCAGATAATATTTCCAGGGCCCTGTCCTTGAATTCCTGCATTTTCTTTGTTGAATATTCAATGCCCTCATTCTCTTTAACGAACTGAATTACCTCATTGACTTTTTTTGAGTTTTTGTTGTGATGTCTGACGATATTCAAAATTCTTCTTCTTTCCGAATAAGTGGTGCTTTTAAGTGAATGAATCAAGGGCAGGGTTATTTTTTTTTCTTTAATATCATTACCGGTGGGTTTACCAAGTATACCTTTTTTCTGATAATCAAAAAGATCATCCCTGATTTGAAAGGCAATACCTACATTTTCTCCGAATTTCTTCATTTTTTCAACAACTTCATTGTTTGCTTTAACCGATTTAGAGCCACAGGCAGAGCATGAAGCAATTAGCGCAGCTGTTTTTTTCCTGATAATATCAAAATAATCCTCTTCGGAAAGATTTAATTTACGGGATTTTTGTATTTGCAGCAACTCTCCTTCACTCATTTCTTTTACTGCCTCCGAAACAATTTCCAATAATTCAAATTCTTTTTTTTCAATTGCGAGCAACAATCCCCTGGAAAGGAGATAATCTCCCACCAATACGGCGATTTTGGATTTCCATAAGGCATTGATTGAAAAAAATCCTCTACGCTCATACGATTCATCTACAACATCGTCATGGATTAAAGTTGCAGTGTGCAGCAGTTCAATCAACGAAGCTGCAGTATAACTGGATTCCCGGATCTCACCATTTAATTTGGCTGTAAGAAAAACGAGCATTGGCCGCATTTGTTTCCCTTTTTTCCGGAGGATATAATTCATGATAATACTTAGCAAAGGCACCTTGCTTTTCATGGAGGAATTAAAAAACGAATTAAATTTTTTCATTTCCACAGCAATCGGTGCTTTAATCAAATCCATTGTCGACATTCCCGGCGCAAGTTTATGGCTTAAAGATAGCAATTTATGATAAAGGAAGTTCAAAATAAAATTAAGTACGGCTTCAAAAAGGGAAGGAAAAAATACATATTATTTCCTTAAACACAACACCCTTCGACAGATAATTGAATGTGTGAGTAAGTGTGCACAATAGTGTGATACTCGTCCACTACTGCTGCCGGGTGATTAGTTAGGATTTGAAATATTGCAATTATGTTATAGTTTTGGTAAAATGTTAATGCATTTTAGTGGTCAGACGAGTAGGTTCAAAATTTAAAATCCAACAAGATTATGGAACATATCCAAAAATTATTATATATGGCTAAAATACAAAGCATTATACGTATTCTTGAAACAATTAGATAATAATATTTACCTGAAATTTTTATAAAACCCTGGTTTTTCCAGGGTCTTTTATTAATGAGACTTCATTCCTTTTATTTACCTTTTTAAAATATACAGCAAAAACCCTGTTTGTATGTTATCTTTGTATTAGGTTGTAATAGTATCGAACAGTTTAAATCGTTGGCAAATGACAAAAGTTAGAGTTACAAAAGAATTTGGGTTCGAAATGGCTCATGCTTTATGGAATTATGATGGTCCATGCAGGAATGTTCATGGCCATTCATACCGGTTGTATGTAACTGTGATCGGTGAACCCATAAATAGTCAAACGGATCCCAAAAATGGAATGGTAATCGATTTTGGCGATTTGAAAAAGATTGTAAAGACAACTATAATTAATAAATTCGATCATTCTGTAGTTGTAAGCAAGGAAGCACCACACCATTTGTTGCAAAACATTGAACAGATGTTCGAGAAGTACGATGTGATGGACTATCAACCAACGTGTGAAAACCTGGTTGTGGATTTTGCCGGCAGATTGATGGAGAAATTACCGGAAAATTTGAAGTTGTTTAGCTTAAGACTCGTGGAAACAGCCACATCATACGCAGAGTGGTATGCAGAGGATAATTAGGAAAACGGAAGGGTTGAGGAGAAGATATGTTAAAGTGTTGATGTGTTATTGTGTTTAAGTGGGGAAGTGGTTGTGTTTGAAAAAGTTTGAGGTTTAAAGTTTAAAGTGAAAAGGGGGAAACAGGAAGCAGTCAATTATATTGTTAAATGGTTAAATTGCTAAATTACTCGCTTCGCTCATGAGACCGCCCCGATACCCGATAGCTATCGGGTATCGGGGCTAAGTTGTTGAATTGTTACCGTCCGCCCGGGAAATTGTTAAATGTTATACGTTGGAAATTATTTGTTGTTTGTTATATTGTTGGAAACAGGACATAGGGCAGGGTGCTGGGCGTATAGCGTAGAAACATGGAGAAGGGGTGACTGTGTGAGACCTGCCAGTGTTTGGAGGACCTGGCAGAGTCTGTGAAGAAATGGAGACTAAGATGTTGGAAGTAGCAGCAGCAGGAGGCAGGAAGAAGTCACCAGTCCGCTGTAGGCTGTATACAGAAGAAATCTCAGAAACTCATAACTTTGAAATGGTTTAATATTCTAACAAAATTCTCCTCCTTGGAAAGGAGCCTGCCCGAAAGAATGAATTCTTTCATTCAGGCGGGGAGTACCCGACCGAAGGGAGGGGGAGGTGGTTGATTCAAGTTCATAATAGATCTTTAAATTTACACATTAAAAAGCAGTACTGGCTCATATCTCGAAACTCGGAACTCGCAAAGCATAACTCGAAACAAGTAACTTCAAACATCGAACTGTCAAACTTTAAACTATAAACACGAAACCCGAACGTTGGGTTGGAACGAAGTGAAAATCAAACCTCACGAGCAGGTAGTAAGTGTGGCCTTGTGGGAGCGAGTAAACTCGAAACCTGAAACTACAACATTCTATAGCCAATGAAAGAAACAAACAGAACCGACAGCCAAAAGAAATTACTGCTACTGGACGCGTATGCCTTAATCTACCGGGCGTATTATGCATTTATCAGGAATCCAAGATACAGTTCAAAAGGTTTGAATACATCTGCCATTTTTGGATTTACAAACACATTGGACGAATTGATAAAAACAATGAATCCAACACATATTGCTGTTGTATTTGACCCCCCAACTCCAACATTTCGTCATAAAATGTTCAAAGAATACAAGGCCAACAGGGAAGCAACACCGGAGGACATTAAAAAGTCAATTCCTTATATTAAGGATTTAATACGTGCTTTTAACATCCCAATTATTGAAGTTGAAGGATATGAGGCTGATGATGTAATCGGCACACTGGCTAAAAAAGCTGAAAGAAAAGGATTTGTGACCTATATGATCACTCCGGATAAAGATTTTGCACAATTGGTATCGGACAAGATATTTATGTATAAACCGGGAAGAGGCGGAAATGGTCCGGAGATTTTGGGTGAACATGAAATAAAAGAACGTTTTCACGTGGAACATCCGGGTCAGGTTATTGATATACTGGCTTTATGGGGTGACTCGTCTGATAATATACCCGGAGCACCCGGTGTTGGAGAGAAAAGAGCAAGGGAACTTATTGGTGATTATGGTAGTATTGAGGAGCTTTTTAACCATACAGAAGAACTTAAAGGAAAACAGAAAGAAAATATCGAACAAAATATCGATCAAATCAGGCTTGCTAAAGAATTAGTTACTATAGTTCTTAATGTTCCGGTTGAATTAGATGAAGCGGAAATGAAAATCAGGGAGCCGGATAAGGGAAAATTATCTGCTTTATTCAACGAATTGGAGTTCAGAATAATTGCCAAAAGAATATTGGAAAGAGACGGACGAACGGCAACCGGAGAAAAAGCTGTTCAGACCACTCTTTTTGGTGATAATACCCATGCGGTGCAAAAAGATATGCTTAGGGATATTAATTCAACAGAACATTCTTATTATATCGTTGATTCAGAGGAAAAAATTTCTGGTTTAGCCAAAAGCCTGGGTAACCAGCAGGAGTTCTGTTTTGATACGGAAACTACCGGATTAAATGTGTATGAATCAGAACTGGTTGGTATTTCCTTTTCTTTTAAAGCGCATGAGGCATATTATCTGCCATTACCGGAAAAACGTGAAGATGCACAGAGAATTCTTAATGAATTCAAGAGCATTTTTGAAGACACGGGAATAAGAAAAATCGGTCAAAACATCAAATATGACATACAAATTCTTCGATCGTACGGGATTCAGGTTCAGGGTGAGCTGTTCGATACGATGCTGGCCCATTATATCTTGCAGCCCGATATGCGTCACAATCTGAACTATTTAGCTGAAGCATACCTTGATTACACACCGGTGTCCATTGAGGAATTGATTGGAGAGAAGGGGAAAGGGCAATTAAGTATGCGTATGGTACCAAACCAAAAGGTTGCAGACTACGCCGCCGAAGATGCCGATATTACCTGGCAATTAAAAAAGAAGTTGGAAGAGGAGGTAAAAGAAAGCAATCTGGAAAACCTGTCGGAAAAAATTGAAATGCCCCTGGTATATGTCCTTGCCGATATGGAACGGGAAGGTGTGAGGATTAACGTTGAAGAGTTGAGGAAATACGGAGATTTGCTGCGAGAGGACATTTTAAAGTTGGATCAGGAAATTATTAGAATGGCGGGTGTTGATTTCAATATCGCTTCTCCGAAACAGTTGGGACAAGTGTTATTTGAGAAGATGAAGATTGTGGAAACTGTGAAAAAAACCAAAACCAGGCAATATTCAACAAGTGAAGAAGTCCTTATGCAATTAGCTGACAAGCATGAAATCATACCCAGGATACTCGAATACCGGTCGTTGAAAAAGCTTCTAACCACCTATGTTGATGTACTTCCGCGATTGATCAGTGTAAAAACCGGAAAGATACATACTTCATTTAATCAGGCAATAACCTCAACCGGCAGGTTAAGTTCGAATAACCCAAACCTTCAGAATATTCCAATACGTGAAGAAAAAGGCCGGGAAATCCGCAAGGCTTTTGTGCCAACCAATGAAAATTATATTATATTGTCGGCTGACTACTCACAGATTGAACTAAGGCTAATGGCCCATATGAGTGAAGACCCGAATATGCTCGGAGCTTTTCTTGCCAATGAGGATATTCATGCAGCCACTGCTGCAAAAATAAATGGAATACCGGTTGATATGGTTACTAAAGAAATGAGAAATAAGGCCAAGACAGCAAATTTTGGAATTATCTATGGGATTTCAGCATTTGGGTTATCACAACGGTTATATATTTCACGGAAAGAAGCCAAAGAGCTCATTGACGGATACTTTAATACTTATCCCAATGTAAGGGCTTATATGAACAAAAGCATACAATTTGCCAGGGATAAAGGTTATGCTGAAACCATAATGGGAAGACGAAGATATTTGAAGGACATTCATTCAAGAAATGCGGTTGTAAGGGGAATGGCAGAAAGAAATGCCATAAATGCCCCGATTCAGGGATCGGCTGCCGATATTATTAAAATGGCTATGGTTTGCATCCATAAAGCCATCAAAGAAAAGAATTATAAATCAAGGATGATCATTCAGGTTCATGATGAACTGGTCTTTGATGTTTATAAAACGGAACTTCAGGCTATCACCGAAATGGTTAAGGATGCCATGGAAAATGCTGTAAAGTTAAAAATTCCCCTATTGGTTGATCTGGACACAGGAAACAACTGGCTGGAAGCACATTAAAGGTTGCTCCCTTTCAGTCCCTTCGGGACGTGAACATGAAGATACATTCCTTTCCCAGGCATTGAAATACCTGTCTATTACCTTCTTGTCCCTACGGGACGTGGTTTTCGAATATCATTTTTGATGATGCAAAACGTTAATGACATGTTTCACATTAAGGTCCTGTAGGGACTAACAGGTAATAGGCCCGCCTGCCCGTATTAAATGAAGCAGCAATACACCCAGCCCGTAGGGCTTAAAAGAATTAATCTACATTCCTTCTGCGACTTCTTTTTGGGCGTTCCCTTCAAGAATGCTGGTGTAAAGGTTTTGATCCTCTAATACCTCAACCGCCTTTTTTACTTGTACATCATATGGTAAAGAAGATTGAATCCTGCCAGCCCTATAGTAATAACGTCCCACAATTTCTGTCTGAATCAGTTCTTTTATTTCCTTTTTGAAAGATTCCAGATCTTTAGCTTTATTATGGGAAAGTTTTTCTCTGAGCAGCATAAATTCTTTAGCAGAATGCTGGTAATATTTTTCCTTTTTAGCTAAATCTTCAAGTTTTTCTAAAGCAATTTCTGTTTGTGTTTTATAATCAAATTTTTTACTGTCGACAAACTTGATAAAATCCTGGTATTCATTGTCTGTAAAGGCATATTGCGTTGGAGGTAAAATGGATTCGTGTTCTGAAAAATATTTGTTGGTATAGTCAAAAATGATAAATTTGGAGTAGAGCTCAAGGGCAATCTGGCTTAATTTTTCCGGTTTTATTTCAATATCCGGCATAATTCCACCTCCATTGTAAACCTTGCGGCCATTTCTTGTTGAATATTCTGAAATCAGGGAATCAGGGATGTAGCCCACACTACCATCTTCATTGCGGTGGGAAAAGTCCAATGCCTGAATACACCGGCCACTGGGAATATAGTATTTTGCGGTGGTAATCTTCAGTTGATTGTTATAACCAACCGGACGGGTGGTTTGGACCAGTCCCTTTCCATAGGTTCTTTCACCGATAATTATACCACGGTCAAGATCCTGAAGTGCTCCGGCAACGATTTCGGACGCAGATGCCGATCCGTGGTCGACCAATACAGCCACAGGAATTTGAGTATCCAAAGGATGATTTTTTGCTGTGTAGGCATTATCAAGTTCTTTCATTCTGCCACGGGTACTGACGATTTCCAAACCCTTTTCAACGAACAGGTTTGAAACCTCAACAGATTCTATAAGCAAACCGCCGGGATTGCTTCTTAAGTCAAGGATAATCCCCTGGATATAACTGTTTTCCTTCAAGTCAAGCAAAGCTTTTTTTACCTCTTTTCCTGAATTCCGGGTAAAGTCGGAAAGCCTGATGTACCCGGTTTTATCACTAACCATTCCATAATATGGAACACTTTTAATCTGGATATTCTTCCGTGTAAGGGTCTTCTTAATGGGTTTTTCAACACCATATCGTTTGATAGTTAGCACTACTTCGGTATTAGGGAGTCCTTTAAGACGGTCACTGACCTTTTCCAACATAAGGCCCTTGGTTGAGTGACCATCTATTTCAATAATCAAATCACCGGGTTTAAATCCTGCCAGATCTGCCGGGAATCCTTTATATATTTCAGAGATAACAGCATAATTACCACTCTTACGAATTAATGATCCAATGCCTCCGTACTGGCCGGTAGTCATAAAGGCAAGATCATCCATTTTGGATTCAGGAATGAAAACGGTATACGGATCCAGGGATTTCAGCATTTCATCAATGCTGGTTTTTATCAGTTTATCAGAATCAACTTCATCAACATAAAATAACCGGAGTTCGGTAAAAAGCGACCTGAATATTTCTAAATTT
>Ga0114919_10002111_pt1 | contig 16026 bp, 11 predicted proteins | sample BlataG_FD_88682 | JGI IMG/M metagenome (GOLD analysis project Ga0114919, IMG submission 88682) | Deep subsurface microbial communities from Black Sea to uncover new lineages of life (NeLLi) - Black_00105 metaG | ecosystem: Environmental > Aquatic > Marine > Oceanic > Sediment | place: Atlantic... | reverse complement strand
TGACCATTGGACTGCCCGGCCGCAGCAATGCCTTTGCTATCGCCAGTCGTCTGGGGCTCCCACGGCCGATCATTGAGCAAGCAAGGGAGCTGATCTCCACCGAGGATCGAGACGCGGACCGTATGATGGATCGCATCCGCAAATCGCGCAAGGAAGTTGCCCGTGCGGCTCACGCTGCGCAGTCTACCCTGGCCTCCGCCCGCCGCAAAGAGAAGGAAGCTCGCCGCCGCCTGCGTGAGATTGAGCAAGAGCGCCGTGAGCTCTTGGGCGAGGCACGCCGTCATCTCGAGGCAGCAGAAGAGGAATGTCGCCGCATACGCAGCGCAGTGGAACGGCAGGAGGTAACCAGACAGTGGCTAGAGGAAGCTGCCCAGCGCTTGCACAAGCTAGAACAGGAGCAAAAGCCAGCGGCGCCTGTGCGGCTTGCTCCCTCTGCAGAAGATGCGCTTCCGCAAGAGCCATTGGAGGTTGGTGATACGGTTTGGATATCCAGCCTGAACCAGATGGGCCAGATTATTGACCTGGCTGACGAGGAGGCGGAAGTACATCTGGGCACATTCCGTACAAGAGTGCCCGTGCTTGATCTGGAGAAGCGGCCACCGGCTGTGCCGCACGTTGGCGAAAGCGGAGTGCGGGTTTCGCTATCTTCGCGCCCACTGCCCGGTGTGGAGCTCCACCTGCGAGGGTGGCGCGTGGAAGACGTCTTACCGCGCCTGGACAAGTACCTGGACGATGCATATCTGGCCTCTTTGCCCTTCGTGCGCATCATTCACGGCAAAGGCACAGGCACGCTGCGCCGTGTGGTGCGCGATGCCCTGGCCGAGCATCCGCTGGTCGCCTCCTTTCGGGCCGGCGAACTGAATGAGGGTGGTGACGGCGTCACCGTCGTGAAACTGGCACCGAGGTCGCTAGGCTAGACCGCTAAGCCTCCGAAGATTGAAATCTCCGGCTGAAAATCACAAGTGCCCTCAGGCACTGGGAAAATGACAGACACCTGCGGGGACAGGATCAAGACCCTGAGGGGTCTTTTCAGTTTCAGCCGGCGAATTCACTCCCTGCCTCTGGCACGTTTCCATCTTGACACAGCGGATTGCTTGAGAGCAGGTATGTTACCCAGTACAGGCAGCCCCAGCCATTGTTCCACTTCCTGCGCGGTTTGCACGAAATCCACGCGCGCCCATTCCAGAGCCAGCGCGATGAGCAGGCCCAACATCAGTCCACCACCTACTCCGGCGACTGCAAGGAGCTTGTTCCTGGGCCACGTCCTGGTGGCTGCCTGGGCACCGCCGTTGAGCATGGTTGCTGTCAGGCGATCCAACGGGTCCTGGCGCAGGGCGAAAGCCTGCACGTCCCCGACAAAGATCTCTGCAGCCGCTTGAGCGACGCGTTGGGCGAATGCAGGATCTCTGTCTGTGACCTCGATCTTGATCTTGAACTCCGATTCGCGGGCCTCAGCTTCAATCCGCGTGCGCAGGGTGGCAGCATCTATGTCGTCCAAGCCCAGGCGCTCGATCACCCTGCGGGCCATACTCTCCGATTGTATGCTCGATACGTAGTTGCGCAGCAGGTTGATGACCGTCTGGCTCAGCCCCAGCTCGAGCCGGACTGGCGTGACGTTCAACTCCACGATCGAAGTGTAGCGCGGGGTTTGCAGCTTGCCGAAGCCAATTGCAGCCGCAGCGCAAAGCGCGGTCACCAGCACGATGACCCAGCCCCATCTGAGCAAGACCTCAACGTACTCCCAAAGCTCCATGTGCACTCCTTTGGCCTGATAGAAACCAGGTTTTTAACAAAAACCTGGTTTCTAGACACCCAGCACTAGCTCTCCAGGCTTCTGAGCCGCTCTTCCAGCTTGCTGTACCTTTGGCGATAATCGCCGAGCTTGGTGCGCTCTTTGTTGACCACCTCGGCAGGGGCTTTCGACACAAAGTCCTGATTGCTCAGCAGCTTCTCTGCGCCGGCAATCTCCTTCTGCATGTCCTTCAACTCTGCGGCCAGCCGTGCGCGCTCACGGGCCATGTCCACCAGTTCGGCCAGCGGCAGGAAGACTTCGTAGTCGCTCACTACGAGCGCAAGCGCCTTGGCCGGCTTTTCAGCTAGTTTCTCCTCGATGCGCAATTTGGCCGCGTCCACACGCGCCAGGCGCGTGAGGACGGCAGCCTGCGCTGCCACCAGGTCGCGCTTCTCCCCAGCTACCACAATTGCAGCGATAGGCTTCGACGGTTCCACTTCGTATTCGGCGCGTGCGTTGCGGATGGCACGCACCATCTCCATGATGGGCCCCATCTCCATCTCGGCTGCTTCATCAATGGGGTCTGGTTCGGGCCAGGGGGCGATGATGAGCGCCTCGCCTTCGTGCGGCAGGTGCTGCCAGATTTCCTCGCTGACGAAGGGCATGAAGGGATGCAGCAGGCGCAGCGTGCGTTCCAACACGTACACCAAGACGGACTGCGTCCTCAGCGCCGCCGCCCTGTCCTCTCCGTAGAGCGGAACCTTAGCCATTTCAATGTACCAATCACAGAACTCGCCCCACAGAAACTCGTGAAGCCGACGCCCCGCCTCACCGAACTGGTACTGCTCAATCAGGCGATTCACTTCTCCGATGAGCCAATCGTGACGGCTCAGAATCCAGCGGTCAGGCAGGCTCAGCGCCGCCCGGCTTTTCTTCCAGTGGGCGGCCGCGCTGGCGGTGTCCTGCGCGCCGTAGCCCTCGTCCAGGTTGCTGACTACGAAGCGCGCCGCATTCCACAGCTTGTTGGCAAAGTTGCGTGCAGCCTCCACCTTCTGCAGAGAAAGCTTCGTGTCCTGGCCGGGTGTGCTGCCCGTCAGCAAGGTGAAACGCAGCGCGTCCGCGCCATAGTCCTCTATGACGACCAACGGGTCCACCGCGTTGCCTTTAGACTTGCTCATCTTCTGGCCATACTGATCACGGATCAGCCCGTGCAGGTACACGGTGTGGAAGGGGATGTCACCGGTCATCTCCAGCCCCATCATGATCATGCGCGCCACCCAGAAGAACAAGATGTCGTAGGCAGTCTCCAGCACGTCGGTGGGATAGAAATAACGCAGATCTTCTGTCTCTTCGGGCCAGCCCAGCGTGGAGAACGGCCACAGCGCAGATGAGAACCAGGTATCCAGTATGTCAGGGTCTTGCCTGATGTTACTGCTGCCACATTCCTCGCACGCAGCCACCTTCTCCTCAGTGCTCGCACCCGTGTGGCCACAATCGTCACAGTACCACACCGGGATGCGGTGCCCCCACCACAGTTGCCGTGAGATGCACCAGTCACGGATGTTCTCCATCCAGTTGAAGTACACCTTGGTAAAGCGCCCAGGCACTAAACGGATGCGCCCGTCACGTACAGCGGCCATCGCTGGGTCGGCAAGAGGCTTTATCTTTACGAACCACTGTGTGGAGACGCGCGGCTCGACTACCGTATTGCAGCGCTGGCAGTGCCCGATAGCGTGGGGGTGTGGCTCCGTCTTGACCAGCAAGCCCTCCTTCTCCAGATCAGCCAGCAGGTTCCGCCGAGCTTCGTAACGATCCTGTCCAGCGTATGGGCCGGCGTTTTCGTTCAGCGTGCCATCGTCACTCATGATATTGACGATCGGCAGCTTGTGTCGCTGGCCTACGTCATAGTCGGTGGGATCGTGTCCAGGCGTCACTTTCACCGCTCCCGTGCCGAACTCGCGGTCCACGCTCTGGTCGGCAATGATGGGAATAGGCCGATGCAGAGCAGGCAGAATAGCCATGTGGCCAATGAGGGCTTTGTAGCGCTCGTCGTCGGGGTGCACCGCCACTGCCGTGTCCCCCAGGATGGTTTCGGGTCGTGTAGTGGCCACAGTGATATACTCGCCTTTGGAGGACTCTAACGGGTAGCGCACGTAATACAGTTTGCCCTCTTCATCCTTGTGCTCCACTTCCAAGTCAGAGAGGGCCGTGCCGCAGCGCGGACACCAGTTCACCATATAGTTCCCTCGGTAAATCAATCCCTTTTTCAAGAGACGCACAAAGGCTTCGCGCACTGCCCGCGCCAGGCCCTCGTCCATGGTAAAGCGCTCGCGCGTCCAGTCACACGAGGTGCCCAGACGGCGATGCTGTTCGGCAATAACGTGGCGGTAGCGATGCATCCAGTCCCAGACCCGCTCCAAGAACTTTCCCCTCCCCAGGCCCTGGCGCGTCAATCCCTCTTTGGCGATCTCTTTCTCCACCACGTACTGCGCAGCGATGCTGGCATGGTCTTCGCCCGGCAGCCACAGCGTGGGTTCGCCTTTCATGCGATGGTAGCGGATCATCAAATCCTGCAGAGCGGCGGTGATGGCCTGACCCACGTGCAACCCGCCGGTCACGTTTGGGGGCGGCATAGAGATAACGAACGGCTTCCTGGCCGGGTCAATTGGGGGCATGAAATATCCCTTCTTCTCCCACCAAGCGTAGATCCGCTGTTCTACGCTTCGGGGGTCGTAAGTTTTGGGCATCTCTGGTTTTTCCATTGCTCTATCCTTTCTGGGCAACACGAAGGGGATTCAACACAGCGCAAACAGTTTGGACATCAGTATCAACGTCGTCCATCTTCATCCCCTCCTTTCGGCAACGATGTACATGGATGAGTTACTGTAAAACAAAAGCCCCTTTCATCACCAAGGACGAAAGGGACCTTCCCTCGCGCGGTACCACCTTGCTACCGCAGCGAACGATCTGCTGCTGCGCTCTTCGCTGTAACGGGCTTACCCGTGCCAGCTTACTGTGGACTATCGTCCTGTTCTGCTGGCCAACTCCCAGGCGACCTTCGGCGGTTTGTTCTGCGGGTGGTTTTCAGCCAGTGACCACCCTTCTCTACCAGACACGCCCCCGCCTACTCCTCCTGTTCAGTGCCTTTGCCTTTCTCAGTGACCACATCTTAGCACACTTCCCGCTCTGTGTCAAACTCCGTATCCTCCCGCAGGTTTGCTCTTGTCAAGGACTACCCACGGCCAGTTGGTTCTCTGCCGAAGAACTCAACCTGCGGGAGGATAGAGTTAGTGCCGGATGTTGTAGAATGCGTCAAACCCAGGGTAAATAGCGGTGTCGGCGAGCTCCTCCTCTATGCGCAGCAACTGGTTATACTTTGCCACGCGCTCTGAGCGGCAAGGAGCGCCGGTCTTGATCTGCCCAGTATTGAGGGCTACGGCCAGGTCGGCGATGGTCGTGTCTTCCGTTTCGCCACTGCGGTGCGAAATCACTGCCGTCCAACCGGCTCGCTTGGCCATCTCCACTGCCGCAATCGTCTCGGTGAGGGTGCCGATTTGGTTCAATTTGATCAGAATCGAGTTAGCCGCCTTACGCTCGATGCCCATTGCCAGGCGCTCGACGTTTGTGACCAGCAAATCGTCACCCACGATCTGCACACGGTCCCCGATGCGCTGCTGGAGGAGTTGCCAGCTTTCCCAGTCGTCCTGGGCCAGACCATCCTCAATAGAGATGATGGGGTATCTGGCGACCCAGTCTGCGTAAAAGTCCACCATTTCCGCCCCGCTGAGCTTGCGCCCCTCCTTCTTCAGGACATACACCCCATCCTGGTATAGCTCGCTCGCGGCAGGGTCCAAGGCGATTGATATCTCCTCACCTGGCTTGAAACCTGCCTTCTCAATGGCTTCGAGGATGAGTTCAATGGCCTCCTGGTTGGCGCCGAGTGCAGGGGCAAAGCCTCCTTCGTCTCCCACGTTGGTGTTGTATTTCTTGCCGCGTAGCACTCTTTTGAGCTGGTGGTAAACTTCGCTTCCCCAGCGCAATGCGTCGGCGAAAGACGGTGCACCCACAGGCACGACCATGAACTCTTGTAAGTCGGCGCTATCCTCAGCATGCTTGCCGCCATTCAAGATGTTCATCATGGGCACGGGCAGAACCCTGGCGCCGACGCCGCCCAGGTAGCGGTAGAGAGGCAGGCCCAGTGCTGCAGCCGCCGCTTTGGCAATGGCCAGGGAGACGCCCAGAACAGCGTTGGCTCCCAACTTGCTTTTGTTCGGCGTGCCATCCAATCCGCACATGAACTTGTCAATGCCTGTCTGGTCCAGAGCATACCAGCCGGCCAGTTCTATGGCAAGGGTCTCGTTGATGTTTCTTATCGCCTTCAGTACGCCCTTGCCCCCGAAGCGCGTCTTATCGTCGTCACGCAGTTCGAGTGCCTCGTGCACGCCAGTAGAAGCTCCAGAAGGGACTGCCGCCACACCCACTGCTCCACCCGACAGGATCACCTCAACTTCGACGGTTGGGTTTCCACGTGAATCCAGGATTTCACGCGCCATAATGTCCTCTATGAACGTCGACATCGCATCATCTCCTTGCCCATGTTCGGGATGCGTCTTCTGCCTCAGGCAGCTTACGCATGCTGCAGGCCTAGTGCCTTGTACAGCCTGGTGAAGTCAAAGCGCTCGGCGAGCATGCGCTCAAAGCGCTCGATTTTCTTCTCCTGGTGGAAACGTGTCTTACCAAAGGCTTGTTCTGACAGTTGTACGGTGGTCATGGTGTCATACTTCACCAGAATCACGGCTACCCCAGATTCTTCTGCCCGGCTGAGGATTAAGGGACTGGGGTGAAGATTGCCGGTCAAGATCAGGCACCTAAGAGATGTCTCCAGCGCTGCCAGTTGGATGTCGGGGCGGTCGCCGCCAGTTATGACGGCCTTGTTCAGCTTGCGACGGAAGTACGTCAGCGCAGAATCAACGCTCATGGCACCCACCATGAGGTTCTCGACCAGTGCGTCGGCGAGGTCAGGGCGACAGATAATCTCGCCTTGCAACGCCTCAGCCAACTCGCCAACCGAGACGGAGGCAAAGATGCGTTCCAGAGGCAGCACGGCGTAGACCGGCACATCATTCTTATTTAGAAATGGCACTGCCGCCTCCTGCACAAAGTCCAGCCGATGTCGCTGCACAGCATTCAAAACAACACCCAACATCGAGCTTCCTAACAACTCCCTGGCCGCCAGAAGGTCATCTACGACCAGGTCCGAGTTGTACTTGACCACTACTAACTCTTGTGCTTGCAACAGCTTCGAGACTTTATGGCAGGGGAGGCCAATCATCGAGCCTTCAGTCAAGGTGCTGCCACCTTCAAGGAGCACGATGTCTTTGTCTTTGGAGACCTGAGCAAAGGCGTCTATGACCAACTTTGTATAGTTCCCACCTTCGCCACGCAGGATGGTTTCAACGGTATGGGGGTCGAGACAGACGGGCCAGATGGCGTCCACTGGATCAGTTAAGCCCAAGGTCTGGCGCATCAACTGCGCCTCCTCGTCAACCATGCACTCTCTAATGCGCGTGATAGCGGTGGTCAAGGGGCGCATGTAGCCGGTAGTGTAGCCGTCCTTCTCGAAACGCCTGCTCAGACCGACGCACAGAGCACTCTTTCCTGCATAAGGTGTCGTGGAAGTGATGTACAGCGTGATCATTATTCCTTGCTCTCCTTTTCTTTCAGCACGAATCGCATGTCAACAGCGACTGCTCCTTTACCCGCTTCGTGAACCATCAAGGGATTGATGTCCATCTCCACAATCTCTGAAAAGTCCGTCACCAGTTGCGAGACGCGCAGAATGGCATCCACTATCGCCTTCAGATCAGACGCCCTCTCACCGCGCACGCCGCGCAGCAGATGATATGAGCGTATCTCGTTAATCATTTCCGTCGCTTCCTGGCGTGATACCGGCGCGATACGGAAAGTGACATCCTTGAGTACTTCTACATAGATACCACCTAAACCGAACATCAGCAAGGGCCCGAACTGTGGGTCGCGATTGACGCCGATGATGACTTCTTTCCCCTTGGAGACCATCTCCTGTACGAGCACGCCCCATATCCGGGCATCCGCCATGTAGCGCTGAGCACGGTAAGTGAGCAGGTCAAAGAGGTCCCGCACCTGCTCTGCGTCGCGCACGTTCAGGCGCACGCCCCCGATATCTGACTTGTGCAGGATGTCTGGCGACGCTATTTTCATCACCACTGGATAGCCGATAGCCTCGGCAGCGCTTACAGCTTCATCTGCCGTCTTGGCCAGTATGGAATGTGGAATGCGCAGGCCGTATGCCTCCATGATATCCCGGGATTCGGCGTCACCCAGCGTAAGCCGGCCTTCGTCCCGCACCCGATCGAAGATGTACCTCACACGTTCTTGGTCAACTTGGAAGTGCTCATAGTGCGGTGCGGGCTGGTCACGCCACTCCCAGTACTCAGACATGGCCCTCAGAGCGCCCACAGCCCGCTCTGGGAATGAGTAGTTGGGAATCTTGTGGCGGTTGAGAATCTTGATTCCAGGGCCGACCTTCTCTTCGCCCATGAAGCAACCCAGCACTGGCTTATCATGTGCTGCAGCCAGGCGGCCGATGTCTTGCGCCGTCTCTTCGATCTGAGTATAGACCTGCGGAGTCAGGATGACCATCACGCCGTCAACGTTTTTGTCCTCTAACACGGCCTTGAGTGCGAGCGCATAGCGGTCCGCCAGCGCATCGCCTATGACGTCAATGGGATTGTATATGTTGGCGGCTGGCGGCAGCCCCTGTCTGAGGAGCTCAATCGTCTCTGGCTGCAGTGTAGCCAGCTTCAAGCCACTTTGCTCCAGAGCATCAGTGGCCATGATGCCCGGGCCACCGGCATTAGTGACGATAGCAATGTTTTGGCCCTTGAGATTGGGCTGATAGGCGAATGCCAGAGAGTAGTCGAACAAGTGCTCTATCGAGTCTGCGCGGAGTATGCCAGTTTGACTGAAGGCGGCATCGTAGGCGCGCTCGGAGCCGGCCAGTGTGCCAGTGTGTGAGGAGACAGCTCTCGATCCGGCGGCCGTGTTGCCCGATTTCACTGCGATGACTGGAGTGTGCTGTGTGACTTGACGCGCTACCTCCATGAACTTGTGCCCGTCTCCAAGCCCCTCCATGTAGATAAGGACGACGTGGGAGTTCTCATCTTTTTCCCAGGCCTCCAGGAGGTCAACTTCGTCCACGTCCGCCTTGTTGCCAAGGCTTACAAAATGAGAGAACCCGATTTCCTTAGCCAGCGCCCAGTCGAGGATGGCCGTGCACAATGCGCCGGATTGTGACATGAAAGCAATGCCCCCTTTGGGGGGCATACCAGCGGCAAAAGAGGCGTTAAGGGGCGTGTAAGTGCTGATAATGCCCAGGCAGTTCGGACCCACCACGCGGATCCCGTACCGCTTGGCAATGTCCAATATCTGACGCTCCAACTTGATGCCGTCCAGTCCGGCTTCACGGAAGCCAGCGCTGATGATGATCGTCCCCCGGACACCCTTTTCACCGCATTCTTCCATTACCTGTGGCACGAACCTGTTGGGAATAACGATGATAGCCAGATCGATCTGGCCAGGCACGTCAAGGACACTGGGATAGCACTTGAGGCCCAGGATCTCATCTGCTTTGGGGTTGATGGGATAAACCTTGCCGCTGTAGCCGCATTGCAGGATGTTGCTCAACACACCATGCCCTAGCTTGCCTGGCTTGCGAGCGGCCCCAATCACTGCCACAGATTGGGGCGTAAACAACATATCGAGCATAGTCACACTCCCCAGTTTATCCAACCATGCCAACTAGGCAACTGCACGTGCCCGCCTAGCTATCTTACAACATGTCAGGTGAAATCGCAAGCGAGCCTGCCTGCGAGTGTGTCCCAAAGTTTGGGCAGCAGTTGCTGAGACGTAGCATGCTACGTCTCTACAAATGCCGTACCAACGCGTAGAGACTGGGCTGCTGTCAACCCCTGCTGAATTGACAAGGGCGATACATTATGATATGATGCACCAATGAGTAAGTCATACCTAACTTTGGCACACAGACATATGGCAAGAGGAGGAGCACTATCGGTGGACAATACTCGTCCGCTCAGTGAATTACCAACGGGTCAGAGCGCCATAGTCCAAGACCTGCGTGGCGGCTATGGTTTCCGCAGTCGGCTGGCTGTGCTTGGTTTCACACCCGGGGTTGAAATCACAATGTTGCAGAACCTGAGCCACGGGCCGATCATTGTTAACCTGCGCGACACACGGATTGCGCTGGGACGTGGAGAGGCAAAGAGGATCCTGGTCAAACTGAACAGGAAAGGCAAATGACAGAGAGTGAAGGCAAATTGATCCGCGTAGCTTTGGCGGGACAGCCCAATGTGGGCAAGAGCACGGTCTTCAATCTGCTCACTGGCTTGAACCAGCACGTCGGCAACTGGCCCGGGAAAACGATCGAGCAGAAGGTCGGCACCTGCCACTACAAAGACTGGACATTCAGTGTCATTGACCTGCCCGGTACGTATAGCCTCACTGCCAATTCGCCAGAGGAGTTGATCGCACGCGAGTACATCATCAAAGAGAAACCGGATGTTGTGGTGGTAATCGTGGATGCGGCAGCTCTCGAGCGCAATCTATATCTCGTTTCTGAGCTACTACCCTTGTCTGTACCAGTCATCATCGGCCTGAACATGATAGATGTGGCCGACCAGCAAGGCGTCAAGATTGAATCACACGTACTGGAAGCTGCCTTGGGCGTGTCCGTGGTACCCATGGTTGCCACCAAGGGGCAGGGCATGCGAGAGTTACTGGTGCGCATCCAGGATGTCGTCTGTGACGGCGCAGAATACACCCCAAATGCTCCAGATATCCGCGCAGATCACAAAGATGTCCTGGAGCGCATCGAATCGCTCATCAATGACTATGTGCCGCCAGAGTACCCGCGCACGTGGGTGGCACTAAAGATTCTAGAAGGCGATAAGCAGCTCACCGAAATGATGCGTTTGCGCCTGCCGAAGGAAACGTGGGACGAGGTTTACAGCATCATCAAGCAGCACGAAGATGCGTGTGTCGCGGTGGCAAGCGGGCGATACGCGTGGATTGCACGCATGATTCGCGCAGCCATAGTGAAACCAACAGCTGGCCCAATCTTGCTTACCGATCGACTGGACCGTTGGGCAACTCATCCTTTGTGGGGCCTACTTATCCTTGCTGGCATTCTGGCCTTGACCTTTTGGCTGACCTACGCCATCGGAACGCCGCTCCAGGAGTTGATAGACGTATATGTCGTAGGTACTGTGGCCCACCTGGTAACAATGGCATTGGCCACAGCACCAAGCTGGGTTACGGGCTTGATAGTGGACGGCGCCATCAACGGCGTAGGCACTGTGTTGACCTTTTTCCCCATCCTGCTAATCTTCTTCGCCATGCTCGGCATACTGGAAGATGTGGGATACATGGCTCGAGCGGCTTACGTCATGGACCGCTTCATGCACCTGATGGGGCTGCACGGCAAGTCCTTTTTGCCCCTCTTTCTGGGCTTTGGCTGTAATGTGCCCTCCGTTATGGGAACTCGAGTCATTGAGTCGGAGCGAGCCCGTCTCTTGACTATTCTCATTGCTCCGTTGGTACCCTGCACTGCACGCATGGCTGTAGTCGCTTTCCTAGCACCTGCGTTCTTCACTGCTCCAACCATCGTCACCTGGGGGCTGCTCGCCCTAAGCCTGCTCGTACTCATGCTTTCAGGTCTGTTCATCAACAAGATCGTTTTCAAAGGAGAGCATTTAGCATTCATCATGGAGCTACCTCTCTACCACTTGCCCAACTGGCGTACGATCACCCTCAGCATCTGGCAGCGCCTCCTATCCTTCTTGCACAAGGCAGGCACAATAATCCTGGCTGTCTCTGTCATCGTCTGGGCCCTATCGGTCTTGCCCGGTGGGGACGTTGAAACCAGCTTTATGGCAAGTTTCGGGCGACTGCTGGAGCCTGTTGGCAGACTAATGGGCCTAGATTGGCGCATGATGGTGGCCTTGCTAACCAGCTTTATTGCCAAGGAGAACGCCATCGCTACCCTCGGTGTGCTCTTTGGCGCAGGGGACAGCGAAGCAGGACTGGCTGCCATTCTGAGAACCACCCTTACTCCGGCAGCAGCGCTCGCTTTTCTGGTCATACAAATGTTGTTCATCCCGTGTGTGGCCACGGTAGCTGCAATCAAGCAGGAGACGAATTCATGGCACTGGACGACTGTAAGTGTTGTGTTCCTGCTTGTGGTCTCCCTGGTGGGAGGCGTGCTGACTTATCAGATAGCGAGTCTGCTAGCCCACTAACGATCATCCAACCACTAGGGGCTTGTCCCCAATACTCTTGGCCGTGTATCTGGCTGGAAAGCGGGAATTGGTGCTGCACAGACTTCTCTATATAGTCAGTTCTGGAGGTGTGCACAACATCAAGGAACTGGCACAGCAATTAGACGTCAGTGAAGGGCTTGTCGAGAGCATGATTGACGAACTGGCACGTATGGGCTATCTAAGGCTCCTGAATGCAAAATGCGGCGGCGACTGCAAAGGTTGCCCAGTGGCCAGCACGTGTGCCATTGGTGGTTCAGGCCGCGTGTGGATGTTGACAGAGGCCGGGCACAAGGTTGCGCAGCCGCACTTGCGCTGATTGCTGGCCAGCGGCGGGCCCCTTCACTCTAGACCCAAGGCAGTTACCCAGCCAGCCCATGCCAACAGTCTAATGATAGCCTGATCAAAGACGGGGTCGAGCGAGCCTCAACCCCGTCTTTCTCTGTTGGCCAACCATGTGTTAGACATTTATATGAATTGCCGCAGAAACCTTGACAAGCATACACTAAGGTAGTAGAATGACATTGCGACTCGTCAGATTAGTCTCAACCCAATGACAGGATCAAAGTTATGGACAAGGACGCAGTTCCTCAAAATGGCCAGCAATACAACGACCTGGAGAAACAGCTCGAAACGGTTCGACAGGAGGCAGCCGAGAACCACGACAAATACCTGCGTGCCCTGGCGGCGTCACAGAACATGCGTAAACGCCTGGAACGTCTCTGCGAGGAGCGCATGTGGCAGGAAAAGAAGCGCCTGTTGACTCACCTCCTCGAACTCAGCGACCAACTCGAGGAAGCTCTCAAGTATGTTGTTGCCGGTGATCCGGTGGGTGCTGGCGTACGCATAACTCATCAGCAGTTGCACAACATTCTGGCTCAGGAAGGTGTGCGGGCGCTGCAATCTGTGGGTGAAACCTTCGATCCCAACATCCACGAGGCCGTCGAGTTCACGGATAATCCAGGGGAGCAGAACAAAGTCACCCATGAGTATCGAAAGGGGTATATGGCTGCGGGCAGACTGCTGCGTCCAGCACGGGTGCAGGTAACAAGGACTGATTGAGAGACAATCGGCTCCAACGTGGCTGCGCAGTTGAGGAGGCAGGTGTAAAGCTGCATGGAATACAAGGACTATTACAAGATACTGGGCGTAGATAAGAAAGCCACCCAACAGGATATAAGAAAGGCTTATCGCCGCCTGGCTCGCAAACATCACCCGGACGTTAACCCAGGAGACAAGACTGCCGAAGCACGCTTCAAAGAGATCAACGAAGCCCATGAAGTGCTGAGCGACCCGCAAAAGCGGCAAAAGTACAACAACCTTGGAGCCAGTTGGCAGCAGTGGCAGCGCACGGGTAGAGACCCTCGTGGCTTCAATTGGAGCCAGTGGTCCACCGGTGGACAGCCTGGCGGCAGACGGGTGCACGTCGAATACGGGAACCTCAGCGACCTCTTCGGCGGCGGATTCTCTGATTTCTTCCGCAGCATCTTTGGAGATGTAGGCGGTACTGGCGATACACAGCGACCGCGCAGCCGTCGTGGACAAAACCTGGAACAGCCAGTCGAGATAACGCTTGAAGAGGCCTACAGAGGTGCCAAGCGCATACTGCAAACGGATAGCCAGAGGCTAGAGGTCAAAATCCCGCCAGGTGTGGATACCGGATCGCGAGTGCGCATCTCCGGCAAAGGTGCATTCGGGCCTGGCGGCGGGCCGAGAGGCGACCTCTACCTGCGCATTTCCGTGTTACCGCACAAGGCTTTCCAGCGCAAGGGGGATGATCTCTATTGTGAGGCCCCCATTGACCTCTACACCGCCGTCCTTGGTGGTGAGGTGACCGTGCCAACACTGAAAGGCCAGGCCAGGCTCAAGATCCCACCGGAGACACAGAGCGGGCGGCGCTTCCGGCTCAGGGGGTTGGGCATGCCCAATATCAAGAACCCTGAAGCAAAGGGCGATCTCCATGCTGAAGTGAAAGTTGTCGTACCACAGAAGCTGAGCGGGCGGGAGAAGGAATTGTTCGAGCAACTGGCCTCACTACGGAGTCGGTGAGGATGTCTCAGAAAGGAGCATTTCAGAGATCATGAACGTCAACAGATTAGGCACTGCTATTCTCTCGAGTTTTTTGGTCCTAAACCTGGCAGGTTGCGGCGTATGTGGGTTATCGACCTTTGGTCGTCTGGCGCGTCCCGCTTCCACGCCGGCGCGTGAGTACATAGTAGTTACGCCAACGCCCTTGCCACCAGAGGTGATACGAGAGGCCGATGCCGAAGAGCAACTGCTGATCAACATCTACAAGCGCGTGAACGCTGCGGTGGTCAACATTCGTGTCGTCAAGCGCGTTGAGAACACGGGCTCAAGCCTGCCTGAAATCCCAGGCGTGCCGAACACACCAAGAGACCAGGAGGAGTTCTACCAGCAAGGCGTCGGCTCTGGTTTTGTCATTGACAAAGAGGGGCACATCGTTACTAACAACCACGTGGTAGAGAGTGCGGATGAAGTGCAGGTTACTTTTCACGATGGCACGATCGTGCGTGCCGAGACTATCGGCACAGACCCGGACAGTGACCTGGCTGTGATCAAGGTTGACCTGCCCGTGGAAATGCTCTATCCCGTCGAGCTGGGCGATTCAGACAGCCTGGAAGTGGGACAACGGGCTATTGCCGTTGGCAATCCCTTTGGCTTGCGGGGGACATTGACCACCGGTATCATCAGCGCCCTGGGCCGCAGCCTGCCACTGGGTCGAGCCTCGGTTGTGATCGGTGCGCGGTTCACTATACCAGAGTTGATCCAGACAGATGCGGCGATCAACCCCGGCAACTCGGGCGGGCCACTCTTGGACTCGCAGGGACGCGTGATTGGCGTGAACATGGCCTACAATGCCAACGTGGCAGGTATTGGCTTTGCTGTGCCAGTTAATACCGTCAAACGCGTGGTGCCCAGATTGATCAAAGATGGCCACTATGCATATCCCTGGCTGGGCATCTCCGGAACAGATCTCTCATTAGACATTGTTGAAGCCATGAAGCTGCCAGTCAAGCGCGGTGCAATTGTGCTCGAAGTCACGCCAGACAGCCCTGCTGCACACGCTGGTCTACGGGGCAGCGACGAAACGGTGAAGGAAAAGGGGCGAGAGCTCAAGGTCGGCGGTGACGTCATCATCGCCATTGATGGACAGAAGGTCGAACGATTTGAGGATCTCCTGGTCTACATTCTGCGCTACACAGAGGTAGGGCAAGAGGTCAAACTGACGATCATCAGGGACGGTCATGAGCGATCAGTGAAGATGAAGCTTAGCGAAAGGCCGAGCGAATGAAGCAGACGAGGAGGCCACGAGCTGTGAATACCTCGCGACACAAAGCTGGCATAATCGCACTTGCATTGTTGACATTGGCCACACTGCCGGGATGCAGTTTTCTGGTGCAGGCCCATCCTACGCCACAGCCCACTCTTACTCCAATTGTAATTGTCGTTACTCCTACACCGCTGCCTCCAGGGGTACTGGAAGCTGCAGATGTGGAGGAGCAACTGGTGATCAACGTCTACGCACGCGTGAGTCCGGCGGTGGTTCACATCACCAGCCGTGTCATCGTTCGCGACTTTTTCTGGGGTGCAGTGCCACAGGAGGGTACAGGTTCTGGTTTTGCCATTGACAAAGAGGGACACATCATCACTAACAATCACGTAGTTGAGGGTGCCGAAAGGATCGTCATCACTCTACCCGACGAGACCTCCGTCGAGGCCCAAGTGGTGGGTACCGACCCAGCCAGCGATCTGGCAGTGCTGAAGATTGATGTACCGCCGCAGAAACTATACCCGATCGAGTGGGGCTCTTCAGCTAACTTGCGGGTCGGACAACGGGCCATTGCTATCGGCAACCCATTTGGTCTTGATCGTACCCTGACCACCGGGGTCATCAGCTCG
>Ga0114919_10002108_pt1 | contig 16045 bp, 27 predicted proteins | sample BlataG_FD_88682 | JGI IMG/M metagenome (GOLD analysis project Ga0114919, IMG submission 88682) | Deep subsurface microbial communities from Black Sea to uncover new lineages of life (NeLLi) - Black_00105 metaG | ecosystem: Environmental > Aquatic > Marine > Oceanic > Sediment | place: Atlantic... | reverse complement strand
TTTGCTGTTACTACCGCATCACGGCTCAATTTTCTATAAGACATAAACCATTCAACCGCACCGGTGCCGGTGCCTGTAAGCGTCTGCTCAATCTCACCTTCGGGACAAAACCAACTTAGTGGTTGGCCTGCGTTCTGGTTGGCTACGAAAGTCAACACACCCACACTTACTGCATCAGTGAAGGTTATAACATCACCGGCGCCCACAGTATCGATGGTTACAGAAGTCGAGAAATCATTGTCATAGTTGGTACCGTCAGTGGCGTCTATTTCAATACTCATATCTCCGGGGTTGCTTGCCATCGCAGTAGTGCATTGACCAAACAAAGAAACTATCTCGATAGGCCCGCCGGCTACTGTGAACATCTGGTCTGTAGTGGCGGTCATTACCGTTGACATTGTAATCGTGCGAACATCCTGGTCGTATGACCTTACAACGGCAAATAACGGCTTGATAACAGGGAATAAGCATGTACCAATAAATAGGCAAAGACCTATTGTGATAAATACTTTTTTCATTTTGTTCCTTTCAAAAATAAGGGGCCAGGAACTCACGTCCGGTTATTCAGTTTCAGGCCAAAGCCTGTTGTGCCTTTTTTAACGTTATGTTCGTGGCCCCCATTAAAACTTAACCCATTGTTACTGTAACGCCTTCATCTAATACCCTGAAAGTGATATACCACTTAATTGCACCGGTTCCGGTACTCGAAGTTGTCTGTATAAGTAAACCGGCAGGACAGAACCAGCTTAAAGGATAACCGGCGTTTTCATTGCCTTGCGCAACTCCCGCGTTTTCAGCGTTAGTTACCGCAGCAAAGGTGTAAACATCGCCCAACATTCCATTGGCAGCCGCCACGACTATACTAAAATCTGCGTCGTAATCGGCCCCAGCAGTTGCGTCTAAGGTTACACTCAGATTGCCAATATCACCGGCCTGAATCGTAGTAACCTGACCAAAACAGCTAATTATCTCAATGGCTCCACCAGCCACAGTAGCTATAGTGTCGGTAGTGGCGGTTACCACAGAAGTCATTGACATTGAATAAATCTTGCCTGGCTCCAGATAACTACCCTGAACTTCGCTGTAGATATTGTTGCGAACATGGCAATCGTCAGCAACTATAGACAGGGGTGGATTGGCAACATTTGTAGCAATAACATTGTTGTAAACAAACCCTGTTGTGGTTGCCACAAGCGTAACAGCAGGGGTCGTGTCCAACTTGGCATCGCCGATAGCGCCCAGATGAAACTCATTATCGTGGATTGAAACGAAGTTCGATGCCGTAGTCTTGTTCTCAATGTGCGCAACGGCAGCGTCGCCAGTGAACAGATTGTCGTATATCCGCAAATAATGAGCATCTTCAAAGCCGATACATGCTTGCGGGGCTGAATTTTCAGCCGAGTCACCGAGAAACTTGTTGCGCCTGATTATACCGTTGTTGGCCGCAGTTCCGTGAATGTAGATTGTGTTAAGAAACTCATCGGTAGTTGTAGCCTCAAAAACACAATCTTCGATAACGTAATCGGTACACCCATCTTCCACGACAATCGCCGAGGCTATATTGTCGGTCGCCGTGTAGAACTTGATGTTTCTAATCGTACAGCCATCGCCGGTCGCACCGAGGATACAAGTATCCGTAGCGCCATCATAGGTAATCGTAGTCATAGCGTCGCCTTCGCCTAAACCGATAAGTTTAACACCATCTAAGTCAAGGTCGAAAGTGCCAGGAGAAGCAGTTTCGGCGTGATATGGAGCACAAACGATAACGTCCCCTGCGTTTGCGGTGCAGTGAACCAAAGCAAGTTCTATGGTTACATCCGCGTTAGTCCAATCAGCAGCAGTTCCAGAACCACTTGCAGCGCTATCAACATACCACACATTACCAGTACCCACCCCTGCCATCGCCAATATATCGGCATTGGTCAACGCCAGGGCATCAACCACTGTATCTACCACGGCAATCGCAGTTGAATCATCGGCATCGGCAATCTTTGTTGCAACGGCGGGAGCACAAAGCAGTAAAACTAAACAAATTGTAATGAATCGTCTCATTTTCGTACTCCTTTCTTTATTCGATGGTTAGGTCGACAATCGCGTAGTCGCCTTCAGCAACAGGCGCTTTCGCACAATAACCGATATCTACGTCGCCTTCGTCGGCAGTCGCGTTATCGTCCGGCAAAGATGCGTGTCCAGCCGTAATACCACCAGCGGTTACATGGTCACCAATAACAAGAGTGTCCGTAGCTCCCACCTCGACGGGGCAATAACCTCTTACTTGCGCCCAGAAGAAGTAGGCGGCCGTTATCGCCGTCATAGTAACGCCGGTACACGGGCCGGTTGGGTCGGTCGGGAACACAATGACGTCTTTGTACTTGTTCTTCCAGACGGTAACGTCAGATGCAGCCGCTATTGCGGTACGAATACCACCGGCGTCGGCAATGTCGATGATGGTGTCATACCCAGACGAGGCGTTGTCCGTACTAACCTTGTTGTCCTTGATGATGTACATATTGCCTTCGCCCGTACCATCTGGAACGTACATATAGCCGTCAATGAGGTCATGGACGGCTAACGCAGTGTCAGTAACCACCGTAACCCGTTTGTCTCCAGCAACCCAAGTGGTCGGCTGGTTGTCCTGGGCGGTATATGTCCAGTTTGTCGTTTCAGCACAAGCCTGAACGATATTGGCTATGCTAAGAGCAAGAACGGTTTCTTGATACCGCCACAAACGACCATCACGAGATTCAGCAATAGCACCAAGCGGAAAATACTTAGCTGCTGTCGGATGCCAAATGTCCCGGTCGGCTAACAGACTTTCAGCTTTGATGCGCCACTGACTGTGATTAGGGGTAGTAAAATCACCCCAAAATAAATTGTCATAACTCATGTTTTTACCCTTTCAAAAATGCGGGAAACACCCGCGAGAATAAAATTTACGCCTGACATTCGATTTTGATGACTTTATCTTCATCGAACCTCATGGCACCCATGTTCATGTGAACGTACACCTGTTGACAATAGGAATAGTCGGGCAGTCTATCGATTTCGATAGTCAATTCATCGGCCACGCCGAGAATCATGCCGTCCATCGCCCACATCCAACACTCGAAGACATTGGTGTTACTGTCAACGTCGTTAGACGAACCAAGAACTATCTTGGGTGTACTTACCCAGTTGATACCCATCCAGTTACCGAGCAAACGACCGGTAGTTAAGGGTTTGGAGTCGTTGTAGTCCACATTAACGTACTCTTCCTGACCAAACAGGTTTGTTGCCTGTCTTGGCGAGAGGGCACACCAGATAGGAATGTCCTTGGGGACTTCGTTGTTCGAGAAATACTCAAGCGCAAGCTCTATCTTCTCGGTCGTCATGCCGGTATCAGATGCGCTACAGTTACCAGATGCACAGTCGTGTGCGATAGTGCGTCCGGTATCTTTGGCGGTGTACTTGGTGTTACCGCCCTGACTTGCCCATGTGATTGAACTTCCCGCCCTGCGACCGGAAACGGTCGCGGCCTCAAACGCAGCAAGGATAATGTCATCCTTTTTGCGATTCACACCTTTTTTGAAGGCCGAAACGTATTCACCGGTCAAGCTGAGTTTAATACTAAGGTCATCGTCTTTGTCATACCTCACCGATTGATGGTACGGTGTGGTTTCAACCCAACGCCTCTGGGTTGACTCGCTCAGAACAGGAGTCTTAGGGCTTCTGCCCGTTTTCTCCTGCAACTCGAACTCGTCCATCATGTCAAAGGCTTTGTCTTCGGCGGCAACAAGACCGTATTCGGTCCTTACCGTGCCAGCAAGCCTCGACTCTTCCTGTTGACAAACCTGATATAAGTCATCATGGAATTCATCAACGAAGAAATTCGAAGTGCTATAACCCATTGCAATACTCATAAGAATTATCCTTTCCAAAAAACTTTAATAACTAATCCTGTTTTACGTTTTTCGAAAAGGTAATCCGATGAAGGGGCTTTTCTGACATTTTACGCCTGTGTTCGGCGACACTACTTTAGTGCAAGCACTGGGACTCTTTCGAGGTAATCCAGACCTCTAAGCGTACTTATTAAGATACAAAATTGCGCATCTTAAGTTTTCTATGTCATCTCTTAAAAAACCAATCCCTCTATTGCATTTATGGCACAACAAGCCTCGTACAATTCCTTTTTTGTGACAGTGGTCAACACAAAACCGTTGTTTTATTTCGCTTTGGTGTTCCCCGCAAATTGCACATTTGCCATTTTGCTCTTGGAACATTCTGTTCCAGTCATCTATTGTCAGCCCATGTGATTTCATGGTAGCTCTAAGACGGGTTTTGCGCTGTCTGACTCTTTGTTTTTTAGAATATCTCCTTTTTTCATACCACTCCTGTTTCCGTTCCCTATCGTTGTAAATCTTTTTACGCTCTTTATATCCAATCATTTGCCGATACTTTTTCATATACTGCTTTTGAAATTCAGCCTTTTTTGTTTTATCTTTATACGGCATAATTCTGTCCGCTACGCTGACATCTTCTGTTTATATAATGCGCGTTTCCTTTGTTCCAAATCTTTGTATTCGGGGCTATTCTTGAAATTAACCGGATTCTTTTTCATAACAGCGTCTATCTGCAAACGCACTTCGGTTATCTGTGCATTGATATTCGCCGCCGTCGTTCCGGTCGGAGCGGCAAGACCTTTCAGGGTATCTTCGGACATGGCCTCTGCGATATTGTCAAGGAACTTTACCATCCAGGGCGCATTTTGCAGATTAGCTTTCGCTATAGCATCAACACCACCATATTTTTCCATAACACTCTGGGCACGCTGTACTTTCGCGTTATATTCCGCATCGCTTCGCCATCCATCTGTGTTCCTGAGTTCAGCTTTAGCTTTTTCTGCATCTTCTGCCGTCTGCTTTGTGGTCTGTTCGCCAAAAGTGTCTATATCCGCGGCCACACTATTGTGATAGAAGTCGAGAATGTCCTTGAAATCCGCCTGCGACCAATTCTTACTTTTGCCAAATTCACGCAAAGCAGTCATCTTCTTGTCATCAAGCGGGCCAAGTTTAACAGCCATCTCGTCAGACAGTGCATACTCGTAAGTTTCCGGCACGTTATGAGCTTTTACCCACGCTGCCTTAACTTCATCGGAAGATGTCTCTGACGGCACCTCTACCAGTGCGTCAGGATTCCTGCCGAGCTTACTCTTTGTGTCTATGTGAGATTTTACCAGCGATGGCAAATCTTTGTATCTCGATAGATGGGCCTTGTTCTTTTCCCCGTATGGCTCCATCCAGTTTTCAACGAAACTGCCATCGGCGTTTACAACACTTGTCGCAGTACCTTCCCCGCCACCTTCACCATCGCCCCCTTCCGAACCTTCAGGGAAAAATCTTACAAACGGCCCGTGTACCTTCGCCAGTTCTATCACTCGCTGTTTCCATCTTTTAGTTATCATTGTCATCCTCCTTGACCTCTGGGACCTCTGGTTCCTGAGCATAATCGAAGTCGCCGGGGAGGGGCTTGCGGTTCGCCCTGAAACCCGCCTGTTTGAGTTGGCCGGTTGTCATCGTCGGCCCCCAGTTAAGGCGCTCGGGTTCCCACCTACGAATATATATCTTCGGCATACGACCTTTTATGCGCTGGCCACGTTTGTCCTTCCCACCCAGATTTTTCGGGTAGTCAAGAAGGTAGTCGGCAAACGTAGCCACTCTACCCTCATTTTTCGCGCGTTCAGAAACAGGTTCGATTTCCCCGCCGTCGGCCTTCTTGCACTTGCCACTGCAATAATCTTCGTAAGGCCATTCAATATTTTTATTGCGTTTTGCGCCACAATACCTACATTCGTTTTTCCTTTTACATTCCGCGCTGCAATAGTCTTCAAGTGGCCAAACTTCGGCCTTGCGCGCCTTACCACAATACAAACATTCGTTACTCATTTCTTTTCTTCCTTCTTAATTAAAAGTTTCTTTGCTTCATCTATGTCCAGGTCAATAATATTGTGCATAAATATCGCTCCCGCTCTTTTACCTGCATTGTAAGCGGCTATATGTGAGTCTGGGTCAAAGGTATCGTTCTTGTAACCCAAAAATATATCAAGTTCCTTGAAAGTAAGTTCACCGTCAGCGCCACTGAACACTCTCTGGAAACAAGCCGAACGATGTATTCTTTCTGCGACTATTTTCTGTTCTTCTTCTGTCAATTCCACTTTAGGCGGCATTTAGCAACTCCTGAAATAATTGCGCATGTAGTCGCTTACGAATTTGCTTGGCAAGATAACATTCCCGCTTTTTGCTCTTTCCTCTGCTTTTTTGCTAAGTTTAGTAAGAAGTTTTTTTGACATCATTTGTACTTCCTTTCTTTCTTTAGGCTGCGGCATCCTATGCCCCCTTTCCAACAAATTTAAATTTTGGGTGAACCTTACCGTGGCATTTCCGACATCTTGGAGAAGAATACTTTGGCATATATTACGCTACTTCCTTCAATAATTCATCTGTTAGAGAGCCATCTTCCGGTTTTATCCCGCCCGCTTTTGCGGCCTTGGCAAGGTCGGGCGCCATTTCCAACATCTGTTGCGCCCGTGCCGCTTGTGCGTCTGCGACTCGTTTGGCGTCCCTTTCCTTCTCACTCACTAACCACGTAGCGGGTACGCCACGGTTCCTTGCAGAATCCCTGAACGCTGCATCAGTGCTGAGGTTGTCCATGTGGTCGGATATTTCAGCCATCGGCGCCCACTCTAACAATAACTGGGCTAACCCCTCACTCTCTAACGTCCTTAACGCCAAGGCCAACCGGCCTAAGTACATAACGCTAAATTCCTGCTCCGATAGTTCGGAGGGCATTTCAGGCAGCTTTTTCTGTTTCGAGAGTATGCCAATCATCCTGTGAATCATCGGGTTGAATAACTCGCTTTGCAGCCTGCCGATTATCGGGGTCAGGAATCTATGGGTGTGCTCGATTCTTGCCATGACCTCCGTAGCGGTCATGTTCTGCCTATCGATAAGCGGGTCGAACATATCTATAAAGTAACCCTTTTGTATATCCTGCTGGACAGAAAGGATGGCCTTTTCCATCTCAGCCAGATTGCCCTTGAACTCCCAATACTCCGGCTTGTCGCCACCGGCACGATAAAAGATAACCCCGCCAGGCTGAGTGGCCAGCGGCCAGATAGAACCGTCGTCGGGCAAAAGGGTGGGTGGGTCTACCATTTTTTCCCAGCCCTTGATACGGGTCTTCTTCATGGCGCCGGCCATTTTAGCATCGGGTAGCTTCTTCATAGTAGGCGACCGGCCATAATCCTCTAACGCATCCTTATCGAACCTGTCAACCTGATAGGGAAGTTCGGGATAACCACTTTCCTCCAACCCTCCTTTTGTTTTTATTATCGACTTCTCGTCCCTTGAAACATAGACAGAAGCAAATTCCATACTTATAGGGTCGTCTTTCGACGAGTCATATTCTTCCCTCGGATAGACCGCGTGAAAAAACTTAAACTTCTTGTCCCTCTGGGCAAGACTGTCGTATGCTTTGTTTATCTTTTCGCCAAGATTCTTCGCACCAAACTCCTGTACGGCCTGACGAGCAGAATACTCGAAAGTCCTGAACACCGTATCGACTATACCATCGGAATTAGTGGCTATGTAAACCCCCGATATGTGAAAAGTCCTGAACACGATAGGGGTCTTCTTGCCCTTCTCCTCGTAAAGACAAGCAGTGCCGAAACAACAAAGTTGTTTAAGGAACCCAAAAAATTCCTGCCGGAAATTGGAACTTACCAGGTACTTATGTAGAACTTTCGTGGTCTTTTCCAGCCACTGCTTCACGTCATCGTTCTGCGAAAGTTCGTCGTCATCGACTTCGAGGACAAAAGCCCTGCTGTCGGTGGGGAACATATACGAATACAAACCGGCCGCAAGCTGGATAAGTGATTCTTCGGCAGTGGTATCGAATAGGTCGTCATCCGGCTCGCCCTTGGCCTTCCTGCGTGTTATCTGATTGTTCTGGGGCATGGCATAATCGGCGCAATCCTGGTATTGACCGTCCCAGTTCGAACGGTCGTCCTCGAATTTGTCCATGCGCTTTATAAGCTCTTCCACTGCTACCGACATTTGGGCGCTCCAACATTATATTTTTGCAGATATTGCATCATCTTTACGAGCCTCTCGGGATTATCTTGCAACCTACCAATAGAAGTATTGCAACCAGAACACAACAAACCTCTGATTTTTCCTGTTTTATGGTCATGGTCTACGGCAAGCCTGCGCATTATTTGTGGCAACCCACAAATCCCACATACGCCATCCTGTTCCTTAAACATCTTGTCGTAATCATCTAACGTAATATTGAATTTTCGTTTATAATCACAATTTCTTTTTACTTCCTCGAAATATTTCGAGGAATACCCTTTTTTCCTATCGCTATTTTCCCTATACCATATTTTTCCTCGCAATCTTTCTTTGTCTTTATTTGCTGTTCGGTATTTTTTCTGTCGCCTGTTGATTTTTTCTTTGTTTTCGAGATAGTATTTTTGCCCTTTCTGTTTGCGACATTCCTTACAACTTGGTCTAAGGCCGCTTTTTTGGTATATGTCCTTCGTAAAACAATCTAAAGGCAGTAGCTTTTTACACTTACTACACTGTTTTTCTCTCATATTTCAACCTAACCGAGTCTTAAGAATATCGTTCTGTTGAGAAGTTAAACGACCGGCAAGTATGTTCGCTTCCCTGCCTCCCCGTCTCCTGCGAACCTTCTTCTTGGCCTCCTCTTCTTCGCGGCCCGCTACCGGTTGCGGCGTAGGGTCAGGGTCGGACGGGGTTTTTATTTTTGGTGGGCCACCGGTCATAGTAACTTCCTTTCAAGAACATTTTCGTGTTCCATTGCTTCGATGCGACCTTTCAGGCTTGCAATATCATTAACAATAGTTAAGAGTTCGCTGGGAGTTATTCCTGGTGGGCCAATCGAACCTTGAGGACCTACCTCACCCCTGATGCTTTTCCCGTCAACTGCGTTCCTACCAGAAGGACCAATAGGTCCTGCCGGTCCCGTATCGCCTCTGGGTCCTCTTGGTCCGGCAGGTCCCGAATCTCCAATTAGTCCTATGCTTCCCTTTGGGCCCCTAACCCCAACGGCGTCTTCACCCCTGTCACCTTTTTCACCTGCGGGACCAATGATTGAGTCGCCCTTCTCACCTTGCTCGCCTTTCGGACCACGCTTCCCAGTAAGTCCGGTCAATCCGACAGGCCCGGCAAAACCCCTGCCATCATCGCCTTTGTCGCCTTGGGACCTTTGTCACCCTTCGGCCCCGCATCGCCTTGTGCTAAGACTTCCAGTGGCCCGCCCCCCTCACCGGCAAGACAAAGTCCGCCCGCCTTAACGATAATTCTGCTCAATAACTTAGTTGCCATCTCTTCGGAGAACACTTCTGCTGCCGTTTTTTTAAGCCGTTGCTTTTGTTTGTCCATTATTTACCTCGTGTTTCCTTAAATAATCTATCATGTTTGAGAGTGTTTTTTGGCTTTCTTTTATTAAGCCCAAAGACGTATTGCACGCGCTACATAACAACCCCCTTACTTTGCCATTGTCGTGATTGTGGTCAACTGCCAATCGCTTTACAGTGCCAAATTGGTGTTTTCTTGTCTCTGGATTTCTACAAATAGCGCATAACCCATCTTGCTGTTCCAATAACTTGTTATAATCAGATAGCACAATATCAAAATTTCTTTTCATAATAGAGCTTGCGTCTCTTTCGTGCTTACATCTTTTACATAAATTTTGCCAACCGTCCCTATTACTACCAGATTTCACGAAGTTAGTGACAGGAAGGAGTTTTTTGCACACCGAACAAACCTTAGCAACACCATATTTTCTCTTTCGCCCATTCCTTTCGGCGCGTCGCTTCCTCTTTTTATTTTCACAATCTTTGCAGGCCCCTAATAACCCACAAGGAGAACATGTTCGCTTGCCAAACTTACCTACCCCCAACATTTTGTCGCAAGAGCCACACAATTTCTTGTCGCCAACAATCACATATTGAGGTTTTGGACCTTTTCTTACATGCCTTGAGCGAACTTTTGCATTGTGACATTTCTTACAACTCGCCGCCAAACCATGCTTAGCAGCACTGTCTTTAGAAAAACAACTAAAGGATAGATATTCCTTGCACGCAGCACACCGTTTTTTGTCCCCAATTATATACTGTATTTTAGGGGTTTTTCTTTCGCGCTTCATCTTCTGTCTCTTACAAATAAGATTTCGATTCGCCCGCTCTCATGCGGCGGCAATTCTTTCCTTTAGAGCTTTAGCAGAGCCGCTGGCCTTTAAGCCAAGTTTTTTGGCTTTGGCCTGCAATTCTTCGTAAGAAAGCTCCGGCTCCCGCTTAACCTCAACCACAGGCTCAATCAGCTTTGGTGTAGATTTCTTTACGCTTCGTTTGTTTGTTCTGCTAATTTGTGTCATTTTTTTGTTCCTATAACTTTAATTCCGTTCTCTATTAACATCGTGTAGTATTTATTGCGCTCCATCTTGTAATCTTCCGCTTCGCCCTTGAACTCAAAAGTCAATCTTTCCCATCCGGCACGTTCGTTTTCCAAGCTACTCAAGTCTTGCCGCAAATCGTCTATTCTTGCAATATCATCTCGGTATTCTTCTTCAAACCCCTCCCAATTTTCAAGTATCTCTGTAAGATATTGCTCCTGTTCGGCTAATTGGTATTCCGACAACACATAACCGGCATAAAAACCTATTGCCGCGATTGTAATGGCAGTCATTAAGTTTTTCTTCATCTTCATTCCCCTATAACTTAAAACTCATATCCTGTTTAACCCCAACATTATGCATTTCTGTAAATCTTTCTTGTAACAAAAACCCCGCCAACCATTTATATAAACCATGAAGTCCATATCGAAAACAATCTCCGGGAGGCACAACTGGACACATAATATACGATTTAAATTTACCACTCGTATATTCATTCCAATTCCCTTAAACAATCTATACAATATAACTTCACAGAATCATCTTCCGGTTTATCGCAATCAGGTATTTCTATTTCTTCGCCACATTGCTCACAATTAAATTTCATAGCTTAAAACTCATATCCTGTTTGACTACCTTTTGTTTTCTGTGCACCTCAGGTATTCCGACCTTTTTGCTCGCAAGAAAGTAAAAGTTAAGGGCGTTTCTGTAATGGTCTTGCAAATCGCCTATCTTTTTGTAGTGATACGAAGTATTGCCCCTGCTGTCGGTTTCCAGAAACTTCGCCCTCTGGCACATCTGGTGTGCAAATACATCGACTTCATGGCACCGTCTCGGTAAAAGCATCCTGCCGGGCTTCGTAACCATGCGGTGCGTCTCATCGAAAAGGTCCGTCATATTGACCTTGACGATGTTATCGGCACCCCAGCTATCAAACATTTTTAAGTTGTGCTGAACATAGCAGGGATAAACAGTGTTCCCGTAAGAAGCCTCTGTTCCCGCCCATTCGCGTATCTTATGGCTCTCCGGCATCGCATCGCCGACAGTGGCCTTAACATTAAATCTCTGGGCCAAGTCATGCAAAGCATCCCAATTATCGACGCGGGCCAACTTGATTATCCTGTACCTATCATTTCCTATCCGGTGGCCGATAACGGCATGAATGGTTGGGTATCCTACATCGAACCCCATCGCGCACGGGCCTTTGTGTTCGTTTAGCATGTGGTCGGAAGAGCAGCATTGAAGCACTTCCGTCTCTCTCAGGACATCCTCTGCGCGGGCAAAAGCACAACCCATGACCGTTCTTTGGAACTCCGCCTCAGTGGTATCGTAATCTTCGGGATAGTCGTATTCCTTGAGAACAAGAGCCAAATCCCTGTTCGGATTCAACAACTGAGAACACCAGTACCCGACAGTCTCCTTTGCAGGCGAGTCCATCTGCCATGAACCGTCGACGCGGTGTATGCGTTCCCCGCAATGAACACATGCCGGATAGCCTTTACCCTCTTTGTCCAACTTGATACAGGCGGGGAAATCCGTCTCCATGCAGGTAAACTTTCGGCAATGTTCGCACTTTATCTGCCATCTTCGCATATCAGACCTGCCGTAGAGTCGGTCGATACCATCGTCGGGGAGTTTGGGGGTGCCCATATCGCTCCTGCGCCGGATAAGAGAATTGCCGAGCCTCTGGTTGACCTGGGCGGCCATCTCGTCGTCGAACAAGTCCCTCTCATCAAGAAGAATCCAATCGGCGGGGGTAGACCGGACGGAGGTAGAGTCTTTCGCCATCCCCCCGATAATAGTCGTACCGGTACAACCGTGGAAACTCACGTTGGTATTGCCTATCCTTCGGGTATAGACGGCATTTATACCCTCACAAGAGTCCTTCAGAAACTTATTGTCAAGCAGCATTGGCTTGAACCGACTGCCGGAGAACTCCTCAACGGCGGTCTTCGAGGGGAAGAAATATATAATACCCTGCCGGTAGAGTCCGTGGAGAGCGCCGTGGGCTATCTCAATAGACTTGCCCATTGTCGCACCCGTCTGGGAACCTTTCTTGATAACCTCGTTCGTTTTGACCTTACCATCTTCGGTAACGGAGCGCATCAACTCCAACTGATATTGGCGACCCTCCAGGGTAAAGGAACGACCGTCTATTAGTAGCCCGTTGGTCCACGCCCAATAAGGGGCGTCTACCGCACTGTTGTTTTCACGACTTAGTTCCATAATTAAAAAAACCCCACAACCTTTCGGTCATAGGGCTTCGCTTTTTACGATTGTCCCAAACTATTTAGTTTTTATGCTACTTGCGATAATGCCTGTTCGTGTTCAATCTCCACCAAAAGTTTATGTGCATACTTATCAACTTCCCTAAAAAATTCCTTATTTATACGCCTCTTTACATTATACGTGTGTTTTTTGTAAGTACAGAAAGAGGAACGAGATGTATGTATATGATAGTGCCTATTTTCAAATTGTGGTTCTCGACACAAAAAAAGTACATCCAATTGTGTTGTTCTATGCTGACGGCGCATTATATTATTTCGGGCAGCCAATGGTAAGTAATTATATTCACAAAATGCTTTCTTGAAAGAATCAACATAAAATTGTTTTAACCATAAAGGCAAACAAAGCTCTTCCGTTCCTCTATACCATTCACCTCTTATATGAAATAGCCCCAAAAAACTATGAATAAGTTTTTCTAATTTTCTATCTCCTGTAGTCTTTAATATCAAATCTAACCCATCGGGACAATACGTTTGAGCATCCCTAAATCTCTTTTTGCATCCTTCCGGTGTTGCCGAAAAACCTATTTTAATCGGGGCTTTATGGCCCAATAAATTTTTAATTTGTAGTGCATATATCATGTTTGGTTCCTTTAATTAAGGTTTTCCTTTTTAATACTCTGCTCTATATTTAGGTTGGCATACTTGCCATTATAGAGATTGAACGTAACTTTGCCATAAAATTCTGGGAGAATCTTGCTTAATTCCTCACCTATTCTATTTAATGCCTTTTTGGTTTCGGCGTCAACCATTATTTCTTGTGTTTTTCTTGGCCTTACGCAATTAACCGCACCATGCGAGTTCCCTTTATATTTGTTTTGTCTATATGGTCTTGCCGACAATGACAATTTGCACAGAGCAACATATATAAGGGCAATATTTCATTTGCTTGGACTACTTCACGGCATATCTTTTTCATGTCATGTCTATTTTTGCGGTTATCTCCACTTCTATGATGCCATTGCAAAACAATAGGGTCTGACTCGCCACAAACCTGACATTTGCAACCATATATATTTAATGCTCGCCTTATCAGTTTATCTGTAATTTCACGCGACATTTTTCTATATTTAGGCATCACGCCATTCTCTTTCTGGCAAGCCGCGCAAATCCTCGTAGAAACGTACCGCCTTTCAAAATGCCCTCGCACACAAGCTTTCCCAGTAAAGTAATATAACAAGCCCAATTTCTTTGCTTTATTTCTACTTACTTTTTCCATATTTCCGACTCCTATATCCCTTATAGGCTCGCTCGGCCTTCGCCTTACTGCCGTACATAGCCTTACCAGACCCTATTGCCCATTTTTTGCCCTTTTTTCTTACCGGACTCATACTATTATCCTCCTGTCAGGAACCACTAATGCAGGCTTCTTCTCGACCTTAACGGGCTTGAAAACAAAAGCGTCCTGCTTGGGGTCGAAACCTATGGCCAGGGCCATGTCCTTCGGTAAAGCTTCCAGGCCCTTGCACGGTATTGTTACAAAACCAACCTCCTCCTTTTGGCATATAGTATGGACAAGAAACAGAAATGCCCGCTGGAAACCCTTCTGGCTCAATGCCTTCTTGTTAGCGTCCACAGGCCCGCCACAGCATTGCTTGTACTTCTTGCCCGAACCGCAAGGACAAGGTTCGTTACGAGCTGGTTTATTTACCATCATTCTTTACCTATTACCTTTTTCTTTCTTTTACCGTAAATACGCTCGTATTCATCTCTATACCGCTGACGAGACTCCTTAGTGCTCTCCCGCGGCTTATCGCCCTTGCCGGGACCTTTGTATGTTAACTTATTGCCCAGTAGCTTGCCCATTACCTACCCTTTTGGTATAGTTTAAGTCTCAAAATATAAAAAATATATAAGTTTGAAGGGGGTATATATAATACTCACCCCCAGCCCCGCTTCGGCGGTGCCCCCATGCCCATATAATTAAGCATGCTTTTTCCCCTTAGCTCTACCTTGCCAGTAGTGCAGGGATGTATGGCAGTTCATGCTGTGGCCCCTTGCATTACTTCCGCCACGCCCTCGTAGTCCCAGTCCCCGGGGATGGGTACGCGGTTGGCCTGGAGTCCTGCCTGTTCAAGCTCAGCCCTGGTCATGTACCCTGTCCAGTTCAAGCGCTCAGGGTGCACACGTTGGACATAGCGCTCGGGGTGGGTCTGGTAATCCTCAAGTGTGGCATCCTTGGCACAGCCCGTGATTGGGCGTCTTGTTACGGTTGGTTCTGCCGATGTAACGCCCTGCGTAACGCCCCCTGATGTAACGCTTTTTGCCTTATCCCTGTAACGCCTTTGCCTGTCCCTGCCTGCCTGCCTCTGCTTGTCCTTATCCTTATACATCATAACTCCTATCTAAGCCAGTTTAAGCCCCCTACGGGCCTCCTGCTCGGTCCTGAGACGTGCTGCGAGCGTTGCCAGCTCCCTATCCTCCTTAGACATACGGGCGGCCAGGGCCTGCTCCTTCTCTTTGTTAGGAGCTGCCTCACGATGATAACCTAACATTTCATTAAGCTCGCGCAAGGCAGAGACTTTAACCGTGTCAAGCTGTGTATTATCAATAATATCAAGTAAACGCCTGTATTGTGCTTTCCTTGTTAAATCCATTTCAGCCGCAAATTCATCATCTATAGCCTTAATAGCTGCAATTACTCGCACATTTCCCCACACCGCTCTATCACTTCGTCCGCCCAGGTAATAGCTTGGTTTATACCCCACAATGCGCAGTGTCTCCGTTTTGTTCCTTTTTGCTTTACCACAAAAGACCCTTGCAATGGCCTTAACTGTGCTCGCATCTTTTATACTTGGCATTTGTTTATCCTGTCAACGATTAGTAACTACTCGATTCCTATCTTTTACACTTGTACGACATTCTGTCTATTTTCACCAATTATCCTCATTTTCAAGGCGTATACTGCTATTTTCATTTTATTTCCATTTTTTTCTTGCAATCGTTCATGTTTTATGTTATTATTGCCGATAGTTAAGATTGAGCTTTATTAAACCTCTTTTAAGGATTGAGCAATGACCATTATTGAAACAAAAACATTATTGAATCAAGTTGACCGAGCCACACTCACGCGCGGTGAGGGTATCGCGTTGTCATCTTACAAACGAATGCTTAACAATATCTGCGAGGAAGGTGTTATGGGTGGCGAAAGCCATGTCCAACCCGTAGCATTAGACTATGCTGCTGCCTTTGCTCGCAAACATGGTGCAGTTTAACAATTTGGTCGGATGAGCGGCTTAACAATCTTTGGCCTTTGCCGAGCATTTATCAAGCTCAATCCTTGGCTCGGCGAGGGCCTTTTAACC
>Ga0114919_10002107_pt1 | contig 16046 bp, 15 predicted proteins | sample BlataG_FD_88682 | JGI IMG/M metagenome (GOLD analysis project Ga0114919, IMG submission 88682) | Deep subsurface microbial communities from Black Sea to uncover new lineages of life (NeLLi) - Black_00105 metaG | ecosystem: Environmental > Aquatic > Marine > Oceanic > Sediment | place: Atlantic... | reverse complement strand
CCCTGCACCTGCGCCTGGGTTCTTACCGGCAGTCCCCAGATGTGAATAAAACCAGGAGAGGCGCTCTGGTCAAACTGGTCGCCCTTGTCGTAGGTAGCCAGACCATGGTGATATAGCGAAAATGGTGATTTCCGCCCGACGACACTACAGCTTGCCTTGAACAGCTTTAAACGGACGGTTCCGGTGACAAAACGCTGTGTAGATTGCACATAGGCAGCCAAATCTTGATGCAGTGAGGTGAACCATAGACCATTATAGATAAGGTCGGCATACTCCACAGCCACCCTTTGCTTAAACCGCAGTTGCTCTTTGGCTAGGGTCATTGCCTCCAACGCCTGGTGCGCTTTTAGTAGTGCTGTAGCTGCCGGTGCTTCATATATCTCCCTCGACTTTATCCCTACCAGCCTATTCTCCACATGGTCAATCCTGCCCACCCCATGCCCACCAACCAGCTCATTTAGCCGCTGAATTAAGCTAATGCCGTCCAGTTTCTGCCCGTCAATAGTAATCGGGACGCCTTGGTCGAAGCCAATTTCAACATAGCCTGGCAAATTAGGAGTTTCAGTGGGCGACTTCGTCCAGGTGTAAGCGTCCTCGGGTGGTTCAACCCATGGGTCTTCCAGCACCCCACACTCGATACTCTTCCCCCACAGGTTCTCATCAATTGAGTATGGACTGGCGGCAGTAACTGGCACCGGAATCTCATAACGCTGGGCATAGTTAATGGTCTGTTCCCGAGTCATACCCCATTCCCGAGCTGGAGCGATAATTTTGAGATGGGGAGCCAGGGCGTTAATACTCACCTCAAATCTCACCTGGTCATTCCCCTTACCGGTGCAACCATGAGCCACTGCCGAAGCCTCCTCCTCTAGGGCGGTGTCTACGAGCAATTTAGCCATTAGTGGACGAGCCAGGGCGGTAGCCAGCGGGTATTGTTCCTCATAGATAGCATCTGCCTGCAATGCCGGGAAAATGAAGTGATTGACAAATAGCTCCTTGGCATCCTTCACTAGTGCCTTCACCGCACCGACCTTAAGCGCCTTTTGCTGAATAGCCGAAAAATCACGCTCATTGCCAACATCAATGGTAAGGGCAATAACGTCTAGATTATACTTATCGGCGAGCCATTTGATGGCTACCGATGTATCTAAGCCACCGCTGTAAGCTAATACTACTTTGTCCAACACTCCTGAACCTCCGTTTAAACTAAGTACTCAACCATTTAATTCCAAAATATTGGTCAAAGAAGTTGGTAATTTGGGCACAGACCTCAGGATATTGCCACCAATAGTCATGTCCGGGCACTCCGACATAGTGGGGAGTGGTACCAAAATTGTCTTCTGGTTGAGCCAGACGAAACCAACGCCGTAAGTTGCCCCAAGCTATGTCCCAGAAATCCCCCTGGCTAAAGGAGTCAGGGACTATCCCGTTGGTAGTCAGGAGTAGTGTTCTGTCTAATGCTATATTCTTATGCCAAAATGGAGGACCGGTCTGAATACTATAAACCTGTGGGTTATTCTTCAGAATGTTCATTACGTAATCACAAACGGGTGTGCCCGTACTTTCACCGGTTAGAATGACTTTAAGCCCTGGATTATGCTCAGTGAGAAACTCCACTCTGCCGGCTAAATCCTTGGCCCTTGATGGATAGCCAGTTATTCTTTCCATAACCTCATCCAGGCAGCCGCGTAAACTTTTAACTGACCGCTTATAATTTAGCCATAGTGATGTGTAACCTGAGCTAGCTAACTCAGAGTCAATACCGGTAAGAATGCTCTGCCAGCCTAAAGAATTTTCCAACAAATTCTCTCCCCAACCACCTGAGTTAAAGATGACAACAAAATCCTTGTCTTTAGCCTTGGAATGCATGGCTAATAGCTGGCTGACAAAATCATCGCATTCTTCCTGGCAATCTCCGAATAGCTCCGTAGCTAACCTAGCGGCATCCTCAGCCACCGATTGGGGCACCGCCGAAAGGTCATCGATTGACAGGGGAAGCCCCCCACTCCCGACTTCACAGGTTACCCCAATTGCCAGGGATGAGGAGACTAGCAGCCCAATAGCTAGTGATAGGGCTACGGTTAGGGGTACTACCACCTTGAGTCTACGAATTTTACTCTTCATCTCAACACCTTCAATCAATACTGGATAATACTCTGTCCAGAATGCCTATTGCCTCATCAACCTCGTCGTTGCTAATAATGAGCGGCGGCATAAAGCGCACGGCATTCGGCTTCACCCGGTTGACCAATAAGCCTCTATCAAGGCAAGCCATTACCACCGACTGGGCAATATCGGTACTGAATTCCATAGCTACCAACAGCCCCCGTCCACGGACATCAGTGATAAACGGGAATTTCTGTCTCAAGCCTTCCAGCCTGGTAACAAGATACTGCCCCACTTTTTTGGCATTCCCGGCAATGTCATTATCAATAATAAACTTTAATGTCGCATAACCGGCGGCACAGGCTAAAGGATTACCGCCGAAAGTAGAGCCATGTTCACCAGGGGTAAAGACAGACACCCTTTCCTTAGCCAGAATAGCCCCAATCGGTATGCCGCTGGCTAAGCCCTTAGCTAATGTCATTATATCAGGTTCAATGCCATATTGCTCATAAGCAAAGAGTGTGCCGGTTCGCCCTAACCCGGTTTGAATTTCGTCTAGAATAAGTAAAATGCCCATCTGGTCACACCAAGCCCGCACTGCGGCTAAATAATTATCGTCAGGCAGGTTGACCCCTCCCTCCCCCTGTATCAGCTCCAGCATCACGGCGCAGGTTTGCTTGGTGGTAGCTGACTTTATGGCATCAACATTGTCTTACTCTACATTTATAAAACCAGCTGGCAGAGGCGCATATGGCTGTTGGAATTTAGGCTGACCAGTAGCTGCCACCATAGCCAGAGTCCGACCGTGAAAGGAGTTAATGGTGGTAATAACCTCATAGGCTCCATTCAGGCGGAGCTTCCCATAGCGTCGGGCTAGCTTCACCGCTCCCTCATTAGCCTCAGCCCCACTATTACAGAAGAAGACCTTATCCAGACGGCTATTTTGAACCAGAAGCTCAGCCAGGCGAACCTGGGGGATGGTATAGAACTGGTTTGACGCCTGAATGAGTGTATGGGCTTGCTCAGCTACTGCCTCAGCAACTACCGGGTGGCAGTGCCCCAAACTATTGACTGCCCAGCCACCGACAAAGTCCAGATACTCCCGACCATCTTCATCCCACACCCGTGCCCCCTGTCCCCTAACTAGGGTTACTGGTATACGCTCTACAGCGTTCATAAAGTATTTGTGCTCAAGCTCCTGCCAGTTACTCATTTTCCTAACCCTATTGTGAGATTGTTTGTCAACCTCACCCCCTTTATCCCCCTCTCCTTCAAAGGAGAGGGGGAAGGTCTTCTTGATAGAGGCGAAGCCTCTCTCACACTCTCTATCTTTGACTAGTTGCCTGTATTGTTGTGCCACCACCACCCCCCTCAATCTCCCTGAGTAAGGCGTGCGGCTGTCTACCGTCTATGATGCGGGTAATGGAAGTGTTGGACAAGGCTATCAGGCAGGCTTTAATCTTGGGAATCATCCCTTCCGAAGCTATCCCTGAAGCCACCAAAGCTTCAGCCTCCTCAGGTGATAACTGAGACAGTAACCTGCCTGAGCGGTCGCCGATACCCATTACATCAGTTAAAAAGATAAGCCTTTCGGCACCAATAGCCGCCGCAATTTCACCAGCCACAGTATCACCATTAATGTTAACTATTCCCCTCGTTTCGTCTGGCTTATCTGAGGAATAGAGACCAAGGGGAGCAACTACTGGAACATAGCCTGATTGTAAGAGAGCCTCCAGAGGAGCCAGGTTTACTTTTTCCACTACACCGACGTAGCCTAGCTCTGTGTTCTTAATCCTGGCTTGAATAAAAGCCCCGTCGACACCGCTGATACCTATCGCCTGTCCCCCCAGGTCGTTGATAGTGGCGACAATCTGCTTATTGACCAAGCCAGCTAGCACTGAAATCACCACCTCAAGCGTCGCCTTATCAGTTACCCGTTCACCGTTGACAAATTGGCTGGAAACCCCTTGCTTTGTCAGCCAGTCACTGATTAGTTTACCACCGCCATGGACGACAACTAATGATTTACCCTGCTGCTGGAGCTTAACTATGTCCTCAATAGTGGTATCGTGACTACCCAAGGTAGCACCACCGAGTTTAACTACAATGACTTTATCCAACTTAACTTACCCCTTATAGACTACTATCAGGTTGAGCTTTTTTATCTACCTCACCCCCTTAATCCCCCTCTCCTTCTCAAGGAGAGGGGGAAGAGGCTTTAGAGAGGGGCGAAGCCCCTCTCTTACCTACACTCCCCCTTCCCTTAATAAGGGAAGGGGGTCAGGGGAATAGGTTGCTAAACGACATCAGGTTGTGTACTGACTATTGATAGTTACATATTCCTCAGACAGGTCACACCCCCAGGCAGTAGCGGTAGCCGTGCCTAGGTTAAGGTTCAAACTTATCGGCACCTCACTCCCGTTTAGTGCTTGGGCTAGCCTCTGCTTGCTAAAGGGCAAAGGTCTACCTGATTTCACCAGGCAAATCTCTCCTATTTGAAGGTCAATCTTTGATTCCATAACCTCCGCGCCACTTCTTCCTGCCGCAGCCATAATGCGTCCCCAATTAGGGTCACCGCCATGCACCGCTGCCTTCACCAGGGGCGAGCTTACTACTGTCCTGGCAGCCAGCCTGGCCTCGGCAGCGCTAACTGCCCCATTGACGGTAACCTGAATAAGCTTGGTAGCCCCTTCGCCGTCACGGGCAATAGACTTAGCCAGATAGATACAAACCTTATCTAGAGCCTGCTGAAACACATCAGCTTGTCCACTACCTGGTGACATGGGTTCATTCCTTGCCCGCCCGTTAGCCATTATTAGCACCATGTCATTGGGACTGGTGTCTCCATCAACTGAAACCATATTAAATGAAATATCTACCGCCTTTCGCAGCGCCAACTTGAGAAAATCTAGGTCTACGGCAGTATCAGTGGTCAGCAAACAAAGCATGGTCGCCAGGTTGGGATGGATCATTCCTGAGCCTTTGGCTACCCCGCCAATGATGAACTCACCTCCATCGATTTTAACCGCTACTGCTGTCTCCTTAGGCATGGTGTCAGTAGTTATCATCGCCTCTGCCAGCTTATGACCACCATCAGTGGAGACAACAATCCGTTCTATACCGGCTCTTATGAGCTTCATCGGTAACGCCGGACCAATCACCCCGGTGCTGGCTACCAGGACATCCTCAGGCGAGAGCCCCATAGCCTCAGCGGCAAGTTCAGCCATCTCAGCGGCATCAGCCAGACCTTGCTCACCAGTAAAGGCATTGGCACAGCCGCTATTTACCACTAATGCCCTTGCTCTCCCGACTTGCAATCGCTGCTGGCACAGGATAACCGGGGCAGCTTTAATCCGGTTAGTGGTAAATAACGCCGCCGCTACACTTGGTACTTCTGACCAGAGGATACCAAGGTCTAAGTGGTGCTTGGCTTTCCTATTTATCCCGGCGTAGGTAGCGCCGGCGTGAAACCCCTTTGGTGAAGTGACGGTACCTCCGGGAATAAAATCAAGCTTGGCTTCCATTAGCCAAACTATATCACATTTAACATAAAATTTGAAGGTAGTCTTACCATCGGAACATTGGATGACCGAAGCGGGGGATTTTCGTTCTGCAGTAGTATACTGGCTGCCGAGCCTGGATTCGAACCAGGGCTAAGGGATCCAAAGTCCCCCGTGCTACCACTACACAACTCGGCATTCCGTTTCTCATTGGTGCCGAAGGTCGGACTCGAACCGACACGGAGGTTGCCCTCCAACAGTTTTTGAGACTGCCGCGTCTACCATTCCGCCACTTCGGCTGGAGCGGAAGACGAGATTCGAACTCGCGACCTCCTCCTTGGCAAGGAGGCATTCTACCGCTGAACTACTTCCGCCTTATATAGTGCCGAGGAGGAGATTTGAACTCCTACGAGCTTACGCTCACCACCCCCTCAAGATGGCGTGTCTACCTATTCCACCACCTCGGCATGAACTGGCAGGAGTGGCAGGATTCGAACCCACGACCTGCGGTTTTGGAGACCGCTGCTCTACCATCTGAGCTACACTCCTACAATAAGATATATTACCACAAATTGTGGCAAAAATTAACTGGTATGTCAGTTACCTCGACAGTCAATCTTCGTCCTTTTCGATTTGCTGGAGTCTGGCATCGCTAATGCCAAAGTGGTGGGCTATCTCATGCTTTACCACTCTCTGTATTTCAGCCGTGATCTCGGCATCATATCTACATTTGGCCTCAATTGGCTTGCGGAATATGGTTATTTTGTCTGGCGGTACCATTCCATAGTGTCTACCCCGCTTGGTCAAGGGTACGCCTTGGTAGAGGCCGAGCAAAGTCTGGCCATGCCGGCGATGTGCCTTAGTCAGTTGCTCAGAGGTCGGCCAGTCTTCTACCACCACATCAATATTGTCCATTTTGGAGGCAAACTCCTCAGGCAAATCTTCAACTACTCTTGCCACCAGCCACTCGAACCGTTCTCTATCCATAGTATAGCTCCGATGACGCTATGATAGAATAGCGCAACAGTCCGCCAGAGGCAACTTTAACTTGTAGTCAGTATCTCTTCGGGCTCCAAAGTCGTGACTACATTGCGCACCCCCAGGGCTTCGTGATGCAATTTACCATTCTTTGGGTCAATCTAGTGTCTGTACTCACTTCATAGGGCTGTTCACTGTCTGCTTTACACCACTGAATGAGCATACACGGTTGATAAACTAAACGAGCTGGGATATAATATCCCGCAAGACTTTGTCCTTCACATTCAAGAATAATGGCTAGATTGTAATGTTGGAACGTCTGCTATCACAAAAGAGAGCCGCCATCTTGGAGCGGTGGTTCGGGCTCATATTGGACACTTACCCTGCTGACAGCTCAAGCTTCTTCAAGCGGGAGAAGGACAGGTTCGTCAATCCGGTGGGATGTACTATTTCCCAGGAAATAGAGGCTCTATATGATGAACTACTCCAGGGGATGAATGCTGACAAACTCTCTGCCTCCCTCGATAACATTATCAGAATCAGGTCGGTCCAGGATTTTTCTCCCTCCCAGGCCATTGCCTTTGTCTTCCTTCTCAAGAAAGCGGTAAGAGAAGAGTTGGAAAGTGAGATTCGGAAGAATCAGCTCTTTGAGGAGTTGTTGAAATTTGAATCCAAAATAGATAAATTGGCTCTCCTCGCCATCGACATATATGCGAGATGCCGGGAGAAGATCTACGAATTGAGGGTAAATGCGGTAAAAGCGGAAACAGAGCGGGTATTCAAAGTGTTGGAAAGAACAAGTCCAAAGTGTGACAGACGGGAGAGGGACACGGGAATAATCGAATGAACGCCTTGTATTCTCTCTTTGGAGTGCTAATACTCGTCCTAATCAGCTTCATTGGAGTCTGGGGACTGGGCTGGTATTCCCTCTTCGGGGTCATAATACCCTATGTCGCCATTGCCACGTTTATCGTCGGACTTATTTATCGCGTCCTAAAATGGGCAAGGGCGCCTGTTCCGTTCCATATACCTACTGTCTGTGGACAACAGAAATCTCTCCCTTGGATTAAAGCCAATAATATTGAGAGCCCTAGTAATACTGTGGGCGTTATAGCGAGGATGGCGCTTGAAGTGCTTTTTTTCCGTTCCCTGTTCAGGAACGAAAAAGCCGAACTGAAAAGGGGTCAAAAGCTTGTATATGGTCCAAACAAGTATCTCTGGCTAGGGGGGCTAGCCTTCCACTGGTCTCTGTTCATCATTCTCTTCAGACACTTAATATACGTCACTGAGCCTGTGCCTTCCATCGTGCTGTTCGTTCAGGATATTGATGGGGTTTTCCAACAAGCTGAACCGCCGACAATCTGCATAACCGCTATCGTCATCTTGATAGCCTTGACTTACCTCTTCATTAGAAGGGTTATCTATCCGCAAATACGCTACATCTCCCTTTCCTCTGATTACTTCGCTGTTTTACTGCTCTTGGGTGTGGCTATTTCCGGCGTTCTCATGCGACTCTTCTTCAAAGTGGATGTTGTGGGGGTGAAAGAGCTGGCTATGGGAGTGCTCAGTTTTCATCCCACCATCCCCGAGGGCATCGGCTTGCCCTTTTACATCCATCTCTTCCTTTCCAGCACGCTGCTCGCCTACTTTCCCTTCAGCGCGATGATGCACGCCGCAGGAATCTTCCTTAGTCCTACGAGAAACTTGAAGAATAATAGTCGCGTGCGTCGCCACATCAACCCCTGGAATAAACCAGTCAAGGTTCATTCCTATGAGGAGTGGGAGGACATATTCCGGGAGAAAATGAAAGGGGTTGGATTACCCCTAGAGAAGGAATGACAATGTCCGAGGAAGTATCAACACCAGAGGAACTACTACAGATAGATTACAGACCTCCCCAAAAGAGTTGGCTGGAGCCGACTGTTGACTTCAGAAAGGGCACCTATTGCTACAGTGCGCTAGCCAAACATGAGGAATATCTTGAGCTCCCGAACCCGAGGGAGTGGCACCCGTATGAAGAGGACTGGAAACTACCGGAAAACTGGAAACAGATAATATTGTCAGGAATGAAACAGCGCTTGAGCAAGTACCGTTCGTTTCAGCTCTTTCTGGATATATGCGTAAGATGCGGTGCCTGTGCTGACAAGTGCCACTTCTTCATCGGCTCCGGAGACCCCAAGAATATGCCGGTTGTCAGGGCAGAACTTCTAAGATCTGTATACAGAAAAAACTTCACGCTGGCAGGAAAGCTATTTGGCAAGTTTGCCGGGGCTAGAGAACTTACCGAGGATGTACTCAAAGAGTGGTTCTACTACTTCTACCAGTGTACCGAATGTCGCCGCTGCTCAGTCTTCTGCCCATACGGCATTGATACCTGTGAAATAACGATGATGGGCAGGGAATTGCTCGATCTGGTTGGTTGCAACATAAACTGGATCCTTGACCCGGCGGCTAAGTGTTACCGCACGGGAAACCACCTCGGCGTTCCTCCCCATGCTTTCAAGCCAACCTTAGAGGCCGCTGTAGATGAGGTAGAGGAGATAACCGGTATTAGGGTGGAGGCACCCATCAACCGGAAAGGCGCTGAGGTGCTCTTTGTCGCGCCGTCGGCTGATTACTTCGCCATGCCCCACTGGTTTACCCTCTTGGGTTATCTTATGCTTTTCCACGAAATCGGACTCGACTACACCTGGAGCGCCTACGCCTCTGAGGGTGGAAACTTCGGTCTTTTCCATTCGGCGGAGCTAGCCAAAAGACTAAACGCCAAGATATACGCTGAAGCCGAGAGGCTAGGGGTAAAATGGATACTTGGCGGAGAATGTGGCCATATGTGGCGGGTCATCCACCAGTATATGGACACCTTCAATGGCCCCGCTGATTTTCTGGAGGAGCCAGTATCACCGATAACTGGCACCAGGTTTGAAAATGCCAGATCCACCAAGATGGTTCATATCTGCGAATTTACTGCCGACCTTATTGCCAACAATAAATTGAAATTAGACCCGAGCCGAAATGATAAATGGAAGGTAACCTTCCATGACTCTTGTAACCCGGCTAGGGCCATGGGGCTCATTGAGGAACCGCGGCACATAATTAAAAATGTATGCAATTATTTCTACGAGATGCCGGAGAATACTATAAAGGAGCGAACCTTCTGTTGTGGCAGCGGAGCTGGTCTAGGTTCGGACGAAAATATGGAAATGAGGTTGAGGGGAGGCTTTCCCAGGGCAAATGCGGTAAAGCATGTTCATGAGAAATACGGAGTGAACCTACTGGCTTGTATTTGTGCCATTGACAAAGCTGCCTTCCCACCCCTCTTGGGATACTGGGTTCCCGGGATGGAAGTCGGCGGAGTTCATGAGCTGGTAGGGAATGCGCTGGTAGTGAAGGATGAGAAGGAGAGAACCACCGATCTGCGTGGTGAAGCCCTCAAGGGAACGGAGGGAAAAAGGGATGTATGACGCCGATAAGATCATCCCCGGACTAATTATCTTCTTTTGTTTAATAACCCTCCCCATCTGGTATAGCGTGGTTAGTGGGAAAATCGCCTACACACCCGAACTCAAAATCGTTACCGAGGAAAAGCAGTGCATAGAGTCGACAGAGTGGATGAGGAAACACCACATGGACTTGCTGGTCGACGACTGGAGGGAATCGGTTGTTCGCGAGGGTACTAGAACTTATGTGGCTAGCGACGGGAAGGAATATAATATGAGTCTTACCGGCGCCTGCTTGGACTGTCATTCGAACAAGGCTGAATTTTGTGACCAATGCCACAATTACGTGGGGGTAAAACCTGGCTGCTGGGATTGCCACATCATACCTGAGGATATTATTGGATGGAAGTTGACAGAAGAGGATTCCTAAAGATAGCTGGACTCGCCATGTTGGGGCTTGCCGCCAAGCCAGCCCTTGATGTGCTTTCCAGGCTCAAACTGGTGGAGGCTTCACCGACAGCGAGAACTTTAGTAGGAAAAAGATGGGCTATGGTCGTCAACCTGAAAGCCTGTTTGGCAAAGGATGGATGTAGACAGTGCATAGATGCTTGCCATCATGTCCACAACGTGCCTGATTTTAGCAATCCAAAGGATGAGATCAAATGGATATGGACTGCTCCGTATGAGAAGGTATTCCCGGAGCAAGAGCATGAATTCATTGAAGAGGGTTTGAAAGGCAGCCCCGTTATCCTGCTCTGCAACCAGTGTGACAATCCCCCTTGCGTAAAGTATTGTCCTACGAAGGCAACATGGAAGAGAGAAGACGGAATCATTATGATGGACTATCATCGGTGTATTGGCTGCCGTTACTGTATGGCTGGATGTCCCTACGGGGCAAGAAGCTTTAATTGGAAAAACCCCGATCCTTTTATTGACGAGATAAATCCGGACTTTCCAACAAGGACTAGAGGGGTTGTGGAGAAGTGCAACTTCTGTGAGGAAAGGCTCGCTGAAGGTCTTCTTCCAGCCTGCGTGGAGGCATGCCCAGAAAAGGCGTTGGTTTTTGGTGACCTGGAAGACTCCGACTCAGAGGTAAGGGAGGTTCTTCACTCCCACCACATTATTCAACGCCTACCTGAGCTTGGAACGAAGCCTAATGTTTATTATGTTATCTGAGGTCAGGGCCGTTTTACTGAGGAAATTAGAGGCTCATCAAAAGGGGAAGTAGGAGGTCAGAGAGGCTGTCGGGTTTTAATAGCAATTCTGGGAACTGTAACTTACAATGATCTACCTTTCGAAGGGGGTGTGATGGACACAAAACACTTGGCATTGGAAGAAGACGCCATTTTGTTCGAGCCCATCAGAAAAACTGGGAAGTCTTTTTACATCACCCTCTGTGTTCTCATCGCTGTCTTTCTATTGTCGTTATTTGCCTATATTAACCAATACCGCACTGGTCTTGCCGTCACTGGCCTTTCGAGGCAGATCTTCTGGGGAGTCTATATCACCAATTTTGTCTTCTTCATCGGAATCAGCCATGCCGGGACACTCATATCAGCCATCCTCCGTGTCACGAAGGCAGAATGGCGAAGACCAATCACCCGAGCTGCAGAACTCATTACCGTCATAGTTCTTTTCTTCGGTGTGGCAAGTATAATAATCGATTTGGGAAGACCTGACAGGCTATTACACCTCCTCAGATATCCTAATTTTCAATCCCCTCTGCTCTGGGATGTCGTATGTATTTCCATCTACCTCACAGCCAGTTCCATCTATCTTTACATCGCTATGATTCCGGATATTGCCCTTCTTAGAGACCGTGGTGGGAAACTGAGATGGTTTTATCAGCTCCTCTCCCTTGGTTGGGAGGGAACGGAGAGACAGCATGCCCTTTTGGAAAAGGGTATTACCTGGGCGGCCATTCTCGTCATCCCAATCGCGGTCTCTGTCCATACGGTGGTTTCTTATGTCTTCGCTATGACTATCCAGCCGATGTGGCACAGCGCCATCTTCGGCCCCTATTTCGTCGTCGGTGCCATCTTTTCAGGGATCGCTGCTATCATTGTGGCAATGGCCTTGATCCGAAAATTCTACCATCTTGAAGACTATTTGCAACCAATCCACTTTAACAATCTTGGAATTCTGCTTTTGGTGATGGCACTGTTTTGGTTCTATTTCACCCTTGGAGAGTATCTCACCGCCTTTTACGGCGATGAACCATCTCATATGATCATCTTCTGGTCTAAGCTTACGGGGAGGTTTGCTCCCCACTTTTGGGCAATGTTTCTACTCTGTTTCCTCATCCCCTTTCCCATTCTCTGTTTTAGTAAAACCCGAACAGTTATTGGCACAACCATCGCCTCAATCTCCGTCATAATAGGTATGTGGTTAGAGCGATTTACGATTATCGTCCCCACATTAACCAGCCAAAGACTTGCTACGGAGCTGACCATTTACATTCCCACTTGGGTAGAGTGGTCGATACTGGCAGGCTGCGTCTCCTTTTTCGTCCTCCTATATATGGTCTTCACCAAGCTTTTCCCTATTGTCGCTATATGGGAGGTGAAGGAAGGGAGGGAGAAGAAGATGGCTGAATTTCGAGAATGGATCAAAACCCGCCCTCCTGGGGAAGGTGCTGAACTAGAAAAAGAACTTTGAGGAGGAGTTTGCTTTTTTGTTACCTCTGACCAAAGAAGTCCGTTTAGTATTAAAACAGCCAGAGAAGAGCCAGCCCTGACCTTGTCGGCAGACAGAGAATTATGGAAACACATTACTGTTGACGGCAGAAGGTAAGACAACTATAATCCACTCACATAAGGTGAAGGGCTGGAAGGGCGCTGACAATTAGTAACTAATCCAGGCTGAGGCATAGGGGGTGTTGGGCCATGCCGTTTCGAATTGGACCTTGGGAGATTGGTCTTATCTTACTGATTATCCTCATCATTTTCGGGGTAGGTAAGCTACCCCAGGTTGGAGGTGCTATTGGTAGGGCGCTACAGGAGTTTCGAAAAGCGCGACGTGGTGAATATGATGAGGAAGAAGAACCAAAGCCTAAAAAGGGTGCCAGTAGGAAGGGAGTCAAGAGCCAAGGCGGAAAAACAGAAACCGAGCATAAAGATTGAACTGACGGATATTTTGTGCGGCATACACCGGGAGTAGGCTAGAGGAGGGGGAATGGATTTTTGGGGTATCGGTGGCTGGGAAGTATTATTAATTCTCATCATCGCCCTGATTATATGGGGACCAGGAAGGCTAGCCGAGATTGGCCGGACACTGGGTAAGACGGTGCGTGCTTTGAGGAAGGCAACATCTGACCTAACCAGGCAAGTAAGCAAGGAGATAGAAGAGGAGAAGAAGGGGCCCCCACCAGGGGAGCACGGCGGTGATTAGCCTAAAGGCAGGGAAGATATTGCGGGAATGGGTAATGACAAGAAGTTGAGTGTTCTCAAGCATCTCTCTGAACTCCGGCGCCGCCTAATCAGATGCGTTATTGCTGTATCAATTACCAGCATTATATCCTTCATATTTGCCAAGCAGATTTTCCACATTTTGATTCTACCGACAGAGGGGATTAACCTCATCTATATCGAGATGACCGAGATGATTGGCACCTATATGAAAGTGTGCCTGGCTAGCGGCATCATCCTGGCCATGCCTTACCTAATCTATCAATTACTTATGTTTGTTTCCCCAGCCCTTACTCAGAAGGAAAAAAAGTACGTTTTCACAGTTCTCCCCTGGGTAACGCTTATGTTCATGGGGGGTGTTGCCTTCGGCTACTTTATTCTGGTGCCGCCGGCAACCAGATTCTTGATCACCTTCGGCAGTGATATCGCAGTTCCTCAGATTAAGATTGGTAACTATATCTCGGTAGTGACCAGACTACTATTGGCGATTGGTCTTGTTTTCGAGATGCCCTTGGTGACGACCGTTCTGGTGAGGCTGGGTGTTATCACGCCACAATGGCTTTCCAGTAAGCGGAAGCTGGCAATTATATTTGCCTTCATTCTGGCTGCCATAATTACCCCAACATTTGACCCGATAAATCAGAGCCTTGTTGCCGTTCCGTTAATCGTGTTGTATGAGATGAGCATATGGCTAGCCAAACTTGTCCAGCGAAGGCGACCCCAAGTGGTTACGTCTTTACCTACTCCAGATTCGTAAGACACTATTTTATGATTAGGGAGCTAGAAGCAGCTCCAAACTGAGAAGGCGGCAAATATACGCCTTAATAGGAGATTAAACCTGTGGAGACAATACAGCTAATAGCTTTGGTTATCTTCTTAGTAACCGTTGGCTTCATTATTTGGGGCAAGATAGATAGGGCGGTTATCGGTATCATCGGTGTGGCTTTGATGGTATTGCTTGGCGTGATGAAAGAAACGGAAGCCTTTATGTTTGTAGACTGGAATGTCATTGCTATTCTTTTCAGTATCTGGGTCATTGCCGGTTACTTTGGTAAAACCGGGATACCCCAGTACCTAGCCTTAACCATGTTAAGGCTCTCAGGTAACAATATAGCCCTGTTCTTGACTCTTATGGGAGTTATTTCAGCTTTCATTTCCATGTTTGTCGACAATGTGGTCGTGATATTGATGATGGCACCGGTAATTCTATATGTAACCACAAGACTGAAACTGGCTTCTTTCCCCTTCCTTATCTTTTTGGGATTATCGGCTAATTTTATGGGCACCGCATTATTATTAGGCGACCTGCCACCTCAAATGCTTCATTCCGTTGCCGGCATAGAATTTCCTGAATTCGTCTGGCAAATGGGAAGACCCTCATCCTTCCCCATCCTGACGGTGACATATCTGCTGGCTACCTTTTTATTCTATCAATTCAAGTTTAAAAAAATGTATTCCGGAATTGCCATTGATAATGCCGCTCTTGGAGAGATGGCCTCTACCAATCCAGCGGAGTACATAAAAAATAAAAAATTTGCTCTAATAGTAATGGGGGTTTTCCTAGCTACCATTCTAGGCATGGCCTTCCGGCAGCTTACTGGTTTACATCTTGGGTTTATCGCCCTTATCGGGATGATTACATTAGTCATTATAGTGGAAATATTCCAGAAAAAACTGGGAAGTCCCGACTTTGAGAAAGTAATTGATGAGATGGATATGAGAACTCTGTTTTTCTATATAACGCTTTTCGCATTGGTTGGTGGGATTAACCATGTAGGCATAATTAAAATGATTGCTGATGCCATGACACCTTATATCCAGAGCAACCTCATTCTGGGCACTACACTTGTTTACTGGGTAACGGCTCCTATCGTGGGCATCGTGGAGCATGATGCCTATATCCTCGCCTTCTTGTATTTAATCCGTGACGTAGCCACCTCAGCCGATATTAGCCCCTGGCCCCTGTGGTGGGCAGTACTGTGGGCAGGTACCCTAGGAAGCAATCTAACTATAGCTGGTGCCCCAGCCCTTTACGTTGCCCAGAGCATCTGCGAAAAAGAGGACTCCTGTAAAATAGGTTTGAAGCAGTTTTTCAGTTATACCGTACCTTTTGTGGTGATAACCCTGGCAATTTGTTTTGTCCTGGCGCTAGTTATCTGGATTATCCCTTTCACCCTTTGAAAATCTAAGATAGAGATGCTTACCCCTGAAGAAGGCAATCAAATACACAAAGCAGCTTATCCTAACGATACGACAGCTGCTGGCATCCTATCCGCGACTACTGAGACAGTTTAAGATACTTGCCAAAACATGTCAATAGACACACTATTGAGTAGCGAGGTGCGAAACTAGTCTCCAAGTTAACATCAAGCAGAAATTTGCCAGAGGTGTCGCTTTGAAACCTTTGGACTTTTGGACACGCTGGTGTGAGGATAGAGACTGAAACGGCAGACTATTTGAGCTGGGTAGGATTCGGAAGACTGATTACTTGGCTCCCCACAGCTCCTTGCCCAGCATGACCAGACCAAGCCCACTGATGAGGCGGAGCCGGGTATTGATAAGCCGGCGGCGGATAAGTCCGGCTAAGCGTTTCATCAACTCATAGCCCAGGCTAGGGT
>Ga0114919_10002106_pt1 | contig 16062 bp, 17 predicted proteins | sample BlataG_FD_88682 | JGI IMG/M metagenome (GOLD analysis project Ga0114919, IMG submission 88682) | Deep subsurface microbial communities from Black Sea to uncover new lineages of life (NeLLi) - Black_00105 metaG | ecosystem: Environmental > Aquatic > Marine > Oceanic > Sediment | place: Atlantic... | reverse complement strand
ATTAATATAAGTTGTGTTACTTATTAGCTTAGCTTAATAGATATAACCCCAAAGAGAAAACTTTTTAATTTTAGCAATATGTTTTTGTTCATGTAAGAAATAAAAGTTGGTTTCAGTAGTTGTATCATCCATTTTATAAAACTCAACTAAGTAATTATCTTTCACAGTAAAACATCTATATCCTATATTTGCTAACATTTCTATTATTTCATTTGGATGATAGTTAAATTTAGATGACCATTTTCTAAGCATTTCAGTATATATAATTGGTTTATCTCTTTTTATAGTTTCAATTCCACCTTTAAATACTAATAGTTCAGCACCTTCAACATCACATTTAATAAAATCAATTGAATAATTATTCATAACCATAAAGGTATCTATTCTTTGAACTATACATTTAACTTTCTCAGTAGTATTAACATTCGACAAATTAGCTAATGATGCATTACCAGAACCTTCTTTATAGAAATAAAATTCAATTTCTTTTTCTTCATTTGAAAAACCAAAATTAAATATTTTAATATTATTAAGTTGATTCATTTCAACATTTGTTTTCAAATAATCAAATGTTTTAGGTATAGGTTCAAATGCTAAAACTTTAGTATTTTTTATTGCTTTAGCTATATTTAACGAATACCATCCAACATTTGCTCCAATATCAAATATTGAGTCTCCTTCATCAATTAAATTCATCACCATATTGAAATCGTTCTTTTCATAATAACCAAAATTTAATATTTCTAATGGTGCAATTCGTTGGTCGTCTTTATCACATATCATTTTAATAGAATTAGTTTGAGATGTTATAATAACATTATTTTTAGTTATTTCTATCTTTTCAATATCTTTACCTTTAATAAATTCTTTATATTTAAATAAAGAACAATGTATGTTATGCATAATTTGGATATATTCTTGTTTATCAATTTCATTATTCTTATATTGTTTTTCAATATCAATTAGATTCATAATGATTCAAAGCTCCGTATTGTTCTTGAAAATCCATTTTCGAGTGATACTTCTGGTTTCCATCCAAGATTTTCAATTTTAGTAATATCAGGTATGAATCCAGATATGCTGCTCTTTAAATATGTAACAGTAGAAGGTTGGTCTTTTATTATAACTTTTAATCTTCGTTCTGGGAATAATTCTACTAATATTTTTGCAAGATTACTTATGCTTATTGTACAAATTGGATTTGCAACATTATACGCTTGTCCATTTTCACCTTTTAAAAGTACAGTAAAAAATGCTATAGTTGCATCTGATAAATAGCAAAATGTTCGAATCGTTGAACCATCACTTGTTACTAAAATATCTTGATGTTTTACAATATTAGATACAAAATCTGCAAATACTCTACCATCATCTAAACTCATACCAGGTCCGTAAGTATGAAATAACCTAATTATTTTTACTTGTATCCCAAATTGTAAATTATAAGACACACACATTGTTTCTCCTGCTCTTTTACCTTCTGCATAGCAGGACCTAACGTCTGTTGGATTAATATATCCATACATGTCTTCTTTAACAGGCACATGAAGATTTTCCATGTTACCATATACTTCGCCGCTACTGAAAAATAAAAAACTGTCAATATTTTGCGTTTTTGCATATTCAAGAAGATTATATGTTCCTATAACATTCGCATTTATAGTACCAACAGGGTCTTCACCGAAATACTTTGGACTTGCTTGGCTAGCAGCGTGTATAATGTAATTCATTTTTACATCTAAATTAATTGGTTCAATAACATCTTGAACAATTAATACTAAATCTTTTCTATTTTTATAATTTGAGAATCTAAGTAAGGCTTTCTCTTTATTTCTCACGAGTGCATAAATTGTTGCTTGTTCCTTAAATTTGGTTTCATTTAAAAATAATATAGTTTCAACAATATATGCAGGTAAAAACCCATTCGCACCTGTTATTAAAATATTTTTACCTTCAAGAGCATTAAATTGAATATCCGTATTTGTAATTAATTTTAAGTCTTCTTCGATAGTATTATTTTGCATTTAATCACCAACCGGTTTAACAATCATTTCTTCATTGAATTCTTTCCTATTCAAGAATGGATACATATCCTCAAGTGGTTTTGAAATCATTGTACCATCGGGTTTTTTTTCTGATACAACTTTAGGTAAAAAAGCTTCCATCGGGTCTGATATAATTTCAATAATAAGTGGACCTTCTGAATTAATAGCTTGTTTAATCATGTCTCTTATATTTAAATGATTTTTAATTTTTATTGATGGAATACCATATGCTGAAGCAATCTTAGTAAAATCGGGACATGAAACACCACTATTTGGTTCAGAACCCACAAAAAAGCCATCAAAGTAAGTTGTTTGTGTATTTTTAATACTTAAATAACCTTCATTATTAAATACGAATAATTTTATGGGTAATTTATAATGAACAATTGTTTGAAGTTCTTGAATATTCATTTCTAGTCCACCATCACCATGAGCACAAATAATTCTTTTATTGTTATTAGCAAAACAGGCTCCTATTGCAGATGGTAACCCATACCCCATAGGAGAAAATCCACCATTGGTAAAAACTCTTTGATGTTGTTTTAACTTAAAAGCAACAGTAGAAGCATAAAATGTGACTCCTTGGTCAGTAATAAGTATATCATCCGAATTCATTTCTTCTGATAATACTTCAAAAAAATAATATGAATCTACAAACATTGTTTGATGTTTCCAACCACCAGGAACTGCTAGATATTTTATTCTCCAATGATGACATTTATCAATCCATTTTGAATTATCATTATTATAATTATTTTCCATCATTTGGTTTATATTTGTTAAAAAAGTTTTTAAATCTAAATTAATTGTAAGGTCTGTTTTTATTGTAGAATGTTTTAATTGATTATCATCAATATCAACTACTATCTTTTTTGCATCTCTTGCAAAATATTCTGTAGTATACCCAATCGTTGGGAAGGATAATCTACTACCAAGTACTAAAACTAAATCTGCATTTTGAACTGCAAAATTACCAGCTCTTTGACCATTTATACCAATTCTTCCCGCCAGCAACTCATGGTCATCATATATTAAATCAAAACCATTTTTTGTAGTAACTACTGGAATCTTATATTTTTCTATAAATTTAATAAATTCAAGTTGGATATCAGCAAGTCGTATTCCATGTCCTGCTAAAATAATAGGTCTTTGTGCTTCTTTTAAACATTTCACAACTGTTTTTATTAAAGGTGTTTCTTTATGTTTTAATATTGTGTTTCTATGAAATTCTTCATTTGGATTAAAGGAAATTAAATTATTTGGGTTAATCATTTTTGATTGAATGTCTATAGGGATATCTACCCACACTGGACCAGGGCGACCACTTTTGGCTAAATAAAGTGCCTTTTCCATGTGATAACGGATTTTTAATTCATCTGTTACTGTCACAGCATATTTTGTAATTGATTCTACAATTTTAGTAATGTTTGATTCATGAACACCGTGTTGTCTTAATCCTGTATTTCCAATTAAAAATTTAGAATTAGATTGACCAGATATAAACATTACAGGGATTGAATCATTCCATGAACACCCTACTCCTGTAATAGCATTCGTTCCTGCTGGACCAGTTGTTACAAGTGCAACACCTAAATTGCCAGTAATTCTTTGATACCCTTCTGCAGACATTGCTGATGCTTGTTCGTGGTGGTTACATACATATTGTACATCTTTATTGTGTCCTAACGAATCAATTAAATACATTCCACTGCCACCAGAAACCATAAAAATATGTTTTACTCCTTGCTTAGCTATAAAATTAATAACATACTCCGAAAGTCGTATCATAATTCATCACCTTTATTATAAAAATAATATTTAATTAAATTAAAACATTCAAATAACACATTTGCATCAACTTTATAACAAAGTAATTGTATTCCAATTGATTTAAAAAACTCTAATTCATCTACGTTATGAAACAATGCTCCTGCTATTTTATCATTCTCTTTTATTATTTGTGTACATTCTTTAAGAGTTTTAATAACAATTGGATGTGTAACATCGCCTGGAATTCCATACACAACAGATAAATCGTATGCACCAAGATAAATTAAATCAAGATTTATATTATTTATAATTGCATTTATGTTATTCACACCGCTATGTCCTTCTAATATTATAGCAGATAATAGTTTTTCATTTTCAATACTTGTATGATTTTCTTTTAAAGTATATCCACCAGCTTTTGTGTACGGAGAAAATCCTCTTATTCCAATAGGTGGATATTTCATATATGAAATTGCTTTATTACAATCGCCAATAGTTTCAATATGAGGAACTAATATACCATTAGAACCTATATCTAATGCTTTTAAAATATCTGATTCATTATTATTCTGAACTCTTATTATAACTTCACATCCTTCTGCTTCGGCAGCCATTATCATTTGTGAAGCAATATTAAAATCAATAACTCCATGTTCCATATCAATAATAATAAAATCTAACCCACTTTTAGCAAGAATATTTACAACGTTTGGTGACGGCAATGTACACCATGTTCCTAAAACAAAGTCTCCGTTTTTTAATTTATTTTTTAATGATATTTTGGTCATGAAATCACCTAATTAAAAAATCTTTCTATAATATGTTTTATGTGATGTTGGTGTAATAATAGAAAGGGGTATTCCTTTCGATTGTAAAAATATATCAACTCGTTTCATTTCTTCCATTAATTTTTCATATCTAAACGAAGCTGTTATTCTATCATCTACAACATCGTCTTCATCATAAAAATATACCATTTCCTCATTATTTTCATTTTCATAACCATCCATACCTACAACCATAATTTCTTTGGCTCCCATTTGGTAAGCAGTTATGATAGCTGAAATTGCAACATTTAAATTGACTATTTGTTGTGTAACATCATCAACTGGTTGAGAATCATAATCGCTTTGTTTAATTTCAATATATTCTTTGTTTCCATTATAATTATCTGTAACTAATTTTACACCAAAGAAAGTAGGAACAATAAGTGTACTGTTTTTACTTATTGATGATGCATACTTTAAAAATCTTTTTCTACTAATAAAAATATGATATGTTGGTTCATATATTCTTTTTAAATAGTTACAACCAATCGTTATGGGTTTATGTTTTGTAATAAATTCTTTTATTGTTTGTTCATATTTTACAATAGAAGGTCCATTAGCAACAATTAAAAAGTTTCTACCCATATGTTTATTTATAATTTTTGTTTCATTTAACGAAAATGCATCTACGGATGGGAAAATTTTAATTTGATTTTCTATTTCCGTTATTATATCATTAACAGATTCTATCGTAGGAATGTAGAATCTTTCTGTCATGGACGCTTTAAGCTTTTCTTCAGAATATGAAACTGGACATTTTGTTTTAATATGATTAAGAACATTCCATATTTCTTCAATAGTATAATTTTTACTTTTTAATAGTGAATCAGTATAATATGGATGAATATTCTTAATCCCACCAAGTAAGGATTTAAGAGTATATCCCCATTGGTAATCTTTTGATAAATTTAAATAAAATCTATCAATGGCATCCAAATATGGTACAGGATTATATTTATTGTTATCAATTTCATGCAAATAACCGATTAAAATTTCAATTGGTAAATTACCAGCACCACGCCCCATTCCATATATTGTTCCATCTACAAAACATGCTCCATCTTCAATAGCTTTAATAGTATTTGCAAATGCCATTTGTAGACTATTGTGTCCATGGAACCCAATATCTTTGAATCCTATATTTTTTAACTTACTAATGGATAATGAAATATCTCTTGGTATGAAAGAACCAAAACTATCGACAAAATAAACAGCTTGAAGATATTCTTTATTATTCCAATTTTTTAAAATATCAAATTGTTCTTGTCTCCATTCTGAAAAAGTCATTAAATTTAAGAACACTTCATAACCTTTATGATAAAATTGTTCTGTAAAATATATTGCTTGTTTTACATCATTAGGATAAGTGGCTATACGTACTCCGCTGAATGGTGTTTTATTTTTATTACATTCAGGAGTTTCAACACTATCATCAAATTTATTTGCATCAACCATATACAACAATTTACATTGGTCTGAATATTGTAATAAATTAGATATATAATCTTCATGACAACTACCATATTGTCCACGTCCGGTAATTTTCTTTGATGCTTTATAGCCAATTTCAAAATAATCAACTCCACTTCTTAAAGCAGCAAAATACGATGATTTTACACAATCATCATTAAATTGCCAATTATTTAAAAATCCACCGTCTCTTATTGTACAATCTGTTATTTTTAAGTTCATATTTATTCAACTACCATTTCGTTATAATTATTAATAACATACTTTGTTTCGGCTAACAATTTGTTATAAGATGTTTGTCCTGTTGCTATACCAATTCCTGCTTTAAGTTCAGCTTTTCTGCTCATAATAATATCTACTGGGGCATCTTCAATACACACTGTATTTTCGGGTTCAACATTTAGTGTATTGATTGCACTAATTGCAGGTATACCGGAAAGTTTAGAATAAGGTATAGTTTCCCTACCAATTAATAAATCAAAAAAAGAATTTAGTTTAAAATAATTTATGAATTTTTTTGTGTTATTAACACTGTCGGCTGTAATTATAGCTGTTTTAATTCCATTTTCTTTTAAATAAATTAAAACATCCATTGCTCCAGGAATGATTTCTATGTAATCATATATTTCATTTATGAAATTTGAATGCACATCGATAAAAAGAAATTCAATTTCATACTTCGATATTTTAATATTACGTGCATCAAAAAAGTTATATATTATTTTTATAACTCTATCTCTATCAACAAGACCTATTGGACCTTCGGGTAAAAGCATTTTATTTTCTAATGAATATCCCATTAATTGACATAATGTGTTATGGTTTTGAAAAGATTTAGTTAAATTTAATTTTTTAATTAATGCATGACTTCTCATTTCAATAATTTTTCCCCAATATATATGAGTATCAATTAATGTACCATCTTTATCAAACAAAACACATTCAACATTTTCAATATCCCATTTAGGTGTTTTTATATTTATAGACATTTTAAAGATTTCTCCATAAGATTTTTGGCTATAATATAAGCAGCATTGAATGATTCCTCATCTTCAAAAAAATCATCTTTCTCAATATAAGGCTTAACTATCTTTCTTGCATAAGAACCAATTGCAACGCCATTAGCATGAACTCTAAACATTTTGGCTAATTCTGTTGTTTTACTGTTGGTTCCTCCAGAAAGTAAAATCCATACTGGTAAGTTTGCTTTTTGTACGATATCAGCAGTTGCAATCGCTTGTAATGTTGTATTACAATTATCATCTACTCCACTCATTGGAGCCCCATCACATTGAATTATTGTTGTAAACTTTTCTCGAATACTTATAAACCGATTTATTCTATTTATGAGTTGAACATCTCCAAGATGAGACCTGTCTAAGCATAAACTTAAAATTCCATTAAAATTTTTATTAATTGTAACCCACTTATTAAATGCTTCGTTTTCATCATCAGTTACAGCGTGAAGTTCAATTGAATCAATACCTAAATTAATAAGTGAAGGTAATACTTCATCAAGAGATTTATTTTCTGTTGTAAAATTAATTGCATTTACTTTACATGCTTTTTCACACAAACCACATCCTATACACTTATGTTGGAGCACAACATAATCACTATTTAATAAAGACATAATAGCACTTTGTGGACAAGTAGAAAAACAGTTATTACATGATAAACATTTATCATTGTTAATGTGAGCTTTACGAACATGAGGGTCACCGCTTATACCTACACTAACATTCAAATAATATTCATTCCAGTGTTCTTTTGGAATTATGCGTTCAATACCTTTTTTAGCAGCTATAACCACATCTTCACGAGCAGACAGGTCAAAGTAGTTTGCTCCTGCTTTTGCATAAACAGCGACAAGTTTTTCAACTTCGGATGAATCTTCATTTCCAGCACCACATACTAATTTAAAACATTTCTTATTATTTAATACATTAGTTAAACTCATTTTAATACCTCTAAATTAAATTGATTAACATAGTTTCTCCAAAATTCAGATTCATTTATTATATTTTCATACTTTGTTTTATAAGTTATATATTTTTTATCCAAATTCATCATTTTAAAACATTTCGCTGCAAAATAATAAGCAAATGCGTGGTCACTTTTTACTCTTATAGTATTTTCAAAACCTTCTAATGCTTTTTCAAAATTCCCTAACCTAAAGTCACTATTTAATACAAAATTAAGTTCAAGATTTAAAGAATAAGCCCTTTCTTGAATATATTCTGGAGTAAAATCTTCAGTTTCAATAACTGCGTGTTTAAAATCAGAATTGATGTAATTACCCTTAAGATAATTATTTTCAACACATATATCAAACATTTCACTTCCAACAAGAGGTGTAGCAATATAAATTCTAAACCAATTTGCATCTAAGGTTTTTAAAAATGCCCTTGTATCTTCAATATCTTGTTTTGTTTCTCCTGGAACACCCATAAGAATAAATGCATTTGTATCTATACCCAATTGACGACAGTCAGTAATCACATCTTTTACTATTGAAAGGTTAATGGGTTTATGCATGATTTCTTTTAAAACTCTATTGCTGCCTGATTCAATAGCTAAAACAAGATGAGTGACACCAACACTTTTTATAGTTTCAAGCATTTTTCTATCAAGTGTATTAAGAGCTAATCCATTTTGAAAAAATACTGTCATTTTTAATTCATTTGTAGTGTTAATTATTTTAAAAGCTCTTTCTTTGTCTACAGTAAAATTATCATCCTGAAAACCGATTCTTTCTGCACCGTATTGTTTTTGAAGACGAACCAAGTCTTTTTTTACACGTTCTACACTGTGGTAACGTATCTTTCTTCCATGGACTGTATGAGATGCACAATAACAGCAATGATGAGGACATCCTCTTGATGTAGAAACATGGAAAATATTACTTGTTTTATTAAAAGATGCGTAACTATTAATAGTTGGACTTAATGCATAATCACTCATATTTAAAAGACCATAATCATAAAATGGTATTTCATCAAGGTCTTCAATAAAATCATATTCAAACACTTCTTTATTCTCAACTTTTTCTTTTGTAATCCATGATGAATTAGTATTTAAAAACATCTGTTTGTTTGTTGACCCGACAAGTCCTAATAAAGGTTTTTCTCCTTCACCATAACAAAGAGCATCAAATGAATTACTATCTCTGAATATTTCTTTATACATATTAGTAGGTATTCCACCTCCGGCTGTTATTAATGAATTAGGAAAGATTTTTTGTACTACATATGCAATATCTATCATATTATGGTATGAAGGTGTAAATAGTGTGGATATTCCTATTATGTCTGGTTCATAGTTAATTAACTCTTTTGATGAAAGAAAATTGTAAAACATTTCTGAAAAAGAAGTATATTTAAAATTTTTTATTTTATTTAATATAATATTAAAGTCTACAAGTTTTATTTCTACATTTGAGTATTTCTTTAAATATGCACTCAGAGATAATATACCTATAGGCATATCAGTAATTACATTTCCATAATTTCCAGATTTTTTTACCACTGTATGTTCACTAAAAATAGGATTAATGAAACTATCATAACTTATATACGGTGGAACTATAAATAATATTTTATTCATATTTTATATCTCCGATTTAGAGCTTATTTAAGCTATTAATATATTTAACCCACACATTACTACCAATTTATTATTAAAGTGCTTAGAATGTGCTTAGAATTGGCTGTAAAATGGTTTCAATAATATAAAATAAAGTAAAACCATTTTGTACTTGTTATTAAATTATATTTTTATACCATTCTATAGTTTCTTCTAATCCTTTATCAAAACTATATTTTGGATACCAGTTTAATACTCGATGTGCTTTTTCTGCAGATAAGTATTGGTGTTTTATTTCATTAGTTGCTGTTCCTGTAATAATAGGAGTAATGTGTTGCTGTCTCATTTGATTAATTATTTGATTAACTAAGTCTAACACAGTAAGCTGAATTTCATTACTAAAATTAAATGCTTCTCCGTGTATTGGAAGTGTATACATTTTTTCTGCAAGATGTATGTATGCGAGTGCTCCGTCTTTTACATAAAAATAATCTCTAATTAATGTTCCATCACTACGAATTATTGGTCGTTCACCATTAAGTATTGAACGAATTGTACCAGGAATTATACGGTTAAAGTTAAGGTCTCCTGGACCAAAGAAGTTACCGCATCTAGTAATACATACTGGAAGTTTATATGTATTATAATATGTTTGTGCTATTAAGTCAACACAAGACTTCGATACATCGTAAGGATGAGTACCTTTTAAGGGTGTATTTTCATCATAAGGCAGTTTAAGTTGGTCACCATAGGCTTTATCGCTAGAAGCTATCACAATAGCTTTTATAAGTGTGTTACGACGACAAGCTTCAAGTAGATGATACGTTCCTCTTATGTTAGATTCAAATGTTGAAAGTGGATTACGATTTGCAGTACCTACTATTGTTTGAGCAGCAAGATGAAATACTATTTCTATTTCATGTTCGTTAAGTGCTCGTTCAAGTAAAGCATAGTTTTCAAGTTCACCATGTACAATATTAAACTTATTTTTAAATAAAGAATCCCATAACCGTGATTGAGAAATTGTATCTCTCATGAGAACGGTGATATTTGCGCCTTTATTTATTAATATTTCTATTAGATGTGAACCCACAAGCCCAGTAGCTCCTGTTACAAATACATTTTTATCTTTCCAATTTAAAGTATCCATGGTCTATCTCCTGCATTCCATTGTTTATTAATTTCTTCAACTTCTTTATACGTATCAATAGCAACCCAAAAAGAACGATGCTGATAAACTGCAAGTTCCCCTAAGTCTGTGAGTGATGGTAATATATCTTCTTCAAATATTGAATTATTCTCAAGTAAATCAAATATTGTTGATTTTAATACATAAAATCCACCATTAATTAATGGTTCAGATTGTGGTTTCTCTGAGAAGGATTTGGCTATACCATCAGAACGTATATCAAGTAAACCAAAACGTGTACGTGGTTTTGTGCCTGTTAGAGTAACAATTTTATTTTTTAAACGATGATATGACAATAAAGCATTAATATCTATATTAGATAGTCCGTCTCCATATGTCATGAAAAACTCATCATCACAAATATACTTTTCAATATTTTTAATACGCCCTCCAGTTGGTGTATCTTCTCCAGTATCTGCAAATGTTATATTCCATGATGGTAGTAGTTTTGGATAAAATATAATTTCGTTGTCATCTATGGATAATGTAAAATCATTAGAAAATGATTTATAGTTTAAAAAATATTCTTTAATCATATTAGCTTTATAACCGAGACATAAAATGAAATCATTAAAACCACAATGGCTATATGTATTCATTATATGACATAACATCGGAATACCACCAATTTCTACCATAGGTTTTGGTTTATATTCTGTTTCTTCTCTCATTCGAGTACCTTTTCCACCGCATAAAATTACTGTTTTCATTTTAATCACTTAATAGTTTCTACTTTTATTTTATATTTAAAAATCAGCAGATAAATTACTATCCGCATATTTATATCCACAATTACAATATCGCTCTTTATGAAAGACAAAAATATTATTCATCTATGCTCACTTTTTCTCTTTTTTAATTTCTTAATTTTATCATTCATATCATTATTCATAGATATATTACAATGTTTAGTTTTTCCGTTTCTCAAATCTTGTGTAATTTTTTATACAGCCCTTTCATGTTTATAATTAAAAATAGTCGTTAATTTTTTAATCGAAACACCTTTTAGATATAATTCTCTAATTTTATTCTTTTTCTGTTTTGTAGTTAAAGTTAATATTTCGTACCTATTATTAAATTCTATTTTTATAGCTTCATAATATGTACATTTATTATTTCTACGTATTTCATCCAATACATCAACATATTCGCTTGGAATTGATATAACTTTTGACATTATTTCACCTCAATATTAATACTTTCCTGTGTTACGATTTTAGGGTTTTTCATTTTATTTCTTTTAGTCATTTATACATTCTCTTGTTTATTTGTTTATCTCCCTATATGTTTGTTGTATATACTTGATATTAAACCTTTTGTAAAATATATTCCAAAGAATGTAGAATATATAATTAAATATATAAAATCATTTATTGATTTTAATTTGTATAACATAAATCTTATTGTAATTAAAAACAAATAAAACAAAATAATAGTTATTAAAAATGTTGTTGAAACAAATATTGAAAATATTATTATAGGAATAAACACTGCAAATAATATGTTAAACATTATGTATAATGTTTGATGTATTAATTCAGATTTATTTGATAATTTTAAATAATTTGGAATTGTTCTACCATACCACTGTGCTTGACTTTTTAATTCTTTAAAAGTATGTGGGTAATGTCTTCCAATTGGTAATGTAGAAATTTTGATATCTGATGTTAATTTAATATCATGAACAAATAAACGGTCTTCACCAAAACCAAGTGATGTATTGAATCTATGATTAGCTATAAATGAACGATGAAAAATATATGTTCCACCGTTTATTATTCTTGATATAAAACATTCTAAAGGAGTATCTTTAATTATAACAAATGGAATGTATGTAACTTTTGAATTGATGTTTAATAATGTATTTGTATATAAAAATTTCATATCAGAATCAATAAATATTAAATAATCACCTGTAGAATTTTCTATACCAATGTTTCTTGCATTTGCAGGACTATGTGGATTGGGAAAATCTGATTCATGAAAAATTTTTACTAATGGAAATGAATTTATAATTTGAATCGTTTCATCTATACTACCACCGTCTATTACTATTGTTTCAATTGACTTATATTTCAAATTTGATATGCTTGTAAGTAATGAAGAAATAGTTGCCGAAGAATTTAATGTGGGAATAATAATTGTAATCATAAAATTCATATCCTGTATTTAATACTATTTTATTTCTGCTAAATAGCTAAATAATCACAACTAGATATTTTTATTGCATTATATCCAAATGATTCAATTACATCCATTACATTATCATATTGTTCATCTGTAAATGCTTCAAATACTATTTTTGGATGAAATTTATTTAATGTATTTCGTGAACCCTTTAATACATTAGTCTCAGCGCCTTCAACATCAATTTTAATTACATCTACACGATTTAGACTTGTTGTTAATGAATCTATTGTTACAGTATCAACACTTTCAAGTGTATCAGATTTCTGAGTCATTACAGAACCTATACCATCTGAATCAAAATATAATTTAAGTTGTTCTGCTTTGTCCCAACATGCAGCATGTATTATACGCACATTATGAAGGTTATTTAATTTAACATTATAATCTAAAATTGAGAATGTACTATATGCTGCTTCTATTGCAATTACTTGTTTTGCTCCATTAATAGCTGAATATATTGTGTGCTTTCCTATATGAGCACCAATATCAATAAATATACCATTTTTTACATTAAACAAGTGTTTAAACTGCTCTTCATGAAATAAAACTAAAAATAAATCTTTAGTATTTTTTCTACAAAAATATTTACAACCATTGATTGAAATAGTTAAATCACATGATGGAACATACATCTCATTTAATAAATAATAGAATATAGCTTTACAAATAACAATTTTATCTGAAACAGTTTTGCCGTTAATAGATATTAAAAACTTCATTTTATCTAATAATGTCACTTTAAACATAATTATAACCTCACTGTTTATCTTGAATTTGTTTTAATGTTTCCTTTATTTCTAATATATCTCTTTGCATTGGACTGTCATTTAAAGTATATGCCTGTCTATTTGCAAATTGAACTATAGATGGATAAAGTATCGCATGAACAAACCAAAGAGCAACGAATGCTATTACAAATACTATAAGTAAAAGCGCAGGTAATGAAATGTGATACTGCCAGAATGATTGATATGCTGTTATGAATGTATTAATAAACGTTATTAAAGTAACAAAGACGAATGTTTGTAATGTTACAGAATACAATCCTCCTAATTGACCAGTATCTACTTTATACTGTTTCATAACAACATTATATATTGTTTTTAGTATTTCCAAAATAATCACTCCTCTTGTACTATTTGATTTACAAGTGTGTTAATTCTTAACTTTAATACTTCATAATCAAATCGTTGAGCTTGTTTTTCGCATGCTTTTCTATATTTACTTGGATTAGTTGATATCAAATTAACAGCATCTATAATTTCTGACACTGTTGGTGTGACAAATATTCCAGTATAACCATCTATCACAGTTTCCAAATAACCACCTTCTTTAACTGCTACGACCGGCTTACCTGACGCCATAGCTTCTAATGGAGTTATACCAAAGTCTTCGTCTATTGCTGTGGTGATATAACCTATACATTTAGAATATAAGTCTCTAAGTTCATCTTCTGTAACTACATTTTTAAATATTACATTTGAAGAGGCGTTATCAACAATATATTGCATACTTGGATATATCGTACCAACAACAATTAATTTACGCTCAGGCATAGCTCTAAACGCTTCAACTTGTAAGTCAACACGCTTCCACCTATCAATTCTATTAACTGATAACCAATAACCATTATGTATTTTATATTCATATTTTTCAGTATGAATACATGGATATACTACTTCAGCACTTCGTAAATATGTTTTAAATATTCTGTTACGTGTGTTATTTGAATTACAAGCAAAGTTCTTTACATGTTGTTTAACAAAACGTCTGTCTCTCATTCTAAAAAACCATATACCAATAGAATACACTAACGATTTTATTCCATGTTTTGTACTCATTGTTTCATAATACATATCATAAAATGCCCTACGTGGAGTATGTAATAAACATAAATGTGGTACATCATTATGTAAAAAATACATAGACATATCATCAAGTGTTATGTAAAAGTCATAATCTAATTTTATTTTTTTATACACCATAGAACCAATAATTTGTTTCATTGGTTCATCATGTAAGTTTTTATTAAGAAATTCAAATTTAACATTACCAGTATCAAACGTTTTATCTACCATAGATTTAGAACCTACTGAAACTATTGTTGCATCTAATGCTTTAGCAATATCAAGTGTAAATTTTTCTGCTCCACCAACAATAGTAAAATCTAAACAAGTTAAAAGTGCAATATTCATATTAACTACTCCTTAAATGTCAGTAACATTCTCCATCTACCACAATAAGGTCCAGCATTTGTATTACATGTTGGATGGTCGTGTTGATATAATTCGCATGTTTCATAGAATCGACATTTACCATAAAACAGTTCTTTTAATGGATTTTTTATATTTTTATATATTTTCTTAATATTAAACATTTTAATCTCCTACGTTTATAATTTGATTCTAAGCCATTATTATAATTAGCCTATACATAGTATTAAAAACATAATAAAAGCCTTAGAATAGCTTCAGATTGGCTTCAAAGTACTTGTCTATACATTATTAACTTCATACTATAACCTTTCCCTTTACTCTCGATTCAAACAAAGCATACTCAGGAGTGTTCATGCGTTTTATTTTCATTTTTATGTCTTTAAACAATTTAGGTTTGACTGTTTTAATACAATTACGTTCAGAAGCATTTATACTTTTAACACCTTTATGTTTAACAAATTCTTTTAATAAATCTTTAGTGTAATTGACAGTATTACCTTTAATTTTCTGTACTCTTAATCCACTGCGTCTACACGCAACTGCATATCCAACACCATTAACATAATCTTTATAAATAAAAAATGGAATATCTTTAAATTTAAATGGGAATCCTTTTACCGTTTCAAAAAAATATTTACCTTTATTAGATTGGTCTTCGAATAATAAATACCTATATTTTAATTTACTCATGATAATACCTCATTTATTTAAACACTTGTTAATTATTTTCCCAATTTTTTATTCCATTTAATAAAACAGTATATAATCCT
>Ga0114919_10002104_pt1 | contig 16072 bp, 13 predicted proteins | sample BlataG_FD_88682 | JGI IMG/M metagenome (GOLD analysis project Ga0114919, IMG submission 88682) | Deep subsurface microbial communities from Black Sea to uncover new lineages of life (NeLLi) - Black_00105 metaG | ecosystem: Environmental > Aquatic > Marine > Oceanic > Sediment | place: Atlantic... | reverse complement strand
TAACGTAAAAAAGATCTTTTTTAAAAAGATCAGCTCTGTTCCATAACTACCTGAGCTAAAAAGTAAAGGTTATCGATGTCCTGGCACAATCGGGTTATCGATGTCTTGGCACTTATCAGTTAACCATTGATTATTAACCATTATTTATTGAACCTTGAACCCTGAACCCGTGAACAGTTACAATAAACTGTTGATTTTAAGGTGCTGATTAGATATAAAAAAGCCTCCACTGAAATGGAAGAAGTCTGTTTAATGGGATTCAGTGGAGGCTCTGAGTAAGGAAAACTGGTGTCAGCACTCCTTCGACTCAATAAATACATATCAATAAAGCCCACGACGGTCAATCTAAAACCATTGGGCAATTTTAATCGTAGAGGTTTATAGTTATTACAGTACATTATATGAATTCCAAATTACAAAAGCGACGCTGTATCGGGCGATGGGTCAGGAAATTGTTGAATGATTGACGGTCAGAAAAAAAGCTCAATAATTCGGATGTTCCATGTTCATAAGAATTACGGCACCAAGAAAGCTCTCGCCAACATCACCCTTGATATTTCAAAAAACGAACTCCTTTTTATCAGCGGTCCAAGCGGAGCAGGCAAGACCACTCTGCTTAAGCTTCTATACCTTGGAGAAAAAGTATCAGAAGGACAAGTATTGATCGAAGGAATAAATCTCTCTAGAATCTCTAACCATCGAATACCGTTTCTCAGACGAAAGTTCGGGATAATATTCCAGGATTACAAGCTGATACCCACAAAAACCGTCTTTGATAATGTTGCCATTGTCCTTGAAGCAACCGGTAAAAAACGGCGCTTTATCGAAAAGAAGGTAAAAAGCATATTAAGAACCGTGGGTATGGAAGAAACGCTCCATTCTCTTCCCCCAAGTCTATCCGGCGGTGAACAGCAAAGAATAGCGTTTGCCAGGGCCGTTGTCGGTGACCCAAAAATAATACTCGCAGATGAACCCACCGGCAATCTGGATGAAGTATCCGCCGATATCATCCTTGAGCTTCTTAAAAGGTTCCATACCCGTGGCGCCACGGTTATCATTGCAACCCATGACAAGGAACTTATCCGTAAAACGGGTGGCAGGGTCATCCATCTTAATCAGGGGTATATGCAAAAAACAATAAATGTTTGAAAGTTGTTCCGATGATTCACAACTATAAAAGAGCGATACAGGATATCCGGGACCACAGATTCTTAAACTCAGTCACTATTATTACGATCGCCATTTCCATCCTTATTGTCAGCGCTTTTGCTCTTTTTTTTGTAAACGCCAATGAAATAATAAATTCATGGAAAAAAGGGATAAAGATCATGGTCTATCTGAAACCGGATACCCCTGAAACAAAAATTTCGGAACTCATACGTAAAATTCAGCACATGGATGGCATCCAGGACGTCAGATTCATTTCAAAAAATGAGGCCTTTCAAGAGCTTAAAAAACAGATGAAACGGCAGTCTTCTTTGTTTGAAAACCTAAAGGAAAACCCGCTTCCGGATGCGTTTGAAATTCTACTTAAATCATCTTTTCAGAACCAGGAAAAAGTTGAGATCCTTGCCACCAGAATAGAATCGCTTCCCCAGGTTGATGAGGTGGAATACGGACAGAGATGGCTCGGACAATTTACGAATTTTTTTAATCTGTTCAGATTAACCGGGTATGCAATGGGGAGTCTTTTCTTTATGGCCACCTTATTAATTGTGGCCAATACCATTCGTCTGGTACTTTATTCGAGACGGGATGAGGTCGAGATTATGCGTCTGGTCGGTGCTACCGATAGTTTTATAAAAGCTCCTCTCTACATTCAGGCCCTTATCCAGGGAGCTTTTGGCGGAATTATCGGTCTGGCCGTATTATTTATCAGTTTTTTGTTAATATCATCAAGTATGGGACAGGGGATATCTCCCGGTCTGTTTACGATTAGATTTCTTTCCCCCGGTGCTTTGTGTGGAATAATACTTGTCAGCATATTTGTGGGATGGATAGGGTGTTATCTTTCTTTAAAACAATTTTTAAAATAATAATATTTGCTGCCTCGGGTATCATTTTTGTGTTGCGGCCGGCTGATATTTTGGGTGCTGAATCCCATGAAGTCGGAATTGTCACCGCAAATAAACTTAACGTACGCCCTGCACCCACAATAATGAATAGCCCTTTGGAATTAATCAAAAAAGGCGAAAAGGTTAGAATTCTCGAACACCTCAACGGATGGCTAAAAATTAGTTACCAGGGTCGGGCCGGTTATATTCGAAATCTAAAACAGTATGTTCGCATTATATCTATAGTTCCCACAGGGAAAAAGAAAAAAAACGGGGATAACGGCGTCGACATTAAACGGTTCAGGAAAGAAGCTGAAGATATCAACCGGGAGATAGAAAAAGGCAGGCATAGAGTTCTGACGTTCACAAGAGAGGAATCCGCCATAGTTAACAGACTGAACGATATTGATCTGGCCCTCAACCAGGCAAGAAAACGTGTTTCGGCTCTCAGGTTCGAACTTGCCGCCCTCAGAGATAAAACCATCGAAACTACCCGGGAATCCGACAGCCTCAAAAAGAGGATTGAAGCCGACGAAGATTACATATTCAAACGCCTGGCGGCGCTTTATAAAATGAACTGGCTGGGCAGTATATATGTTCTGGCTTCAGCTCAATCCATGTATGAACTTTTTAAACGCAAAAAGTCCATGGAAATTATTTTAGCTTATGACGAAAAAATCCGACAGAACCTTCTGGACAACAAGGCAAAGCTCCAGCAAATTCTGGTCAGGCTGAATTCCCAAAAAATGGAGAAGCTTTCTCTTGAAGCAGATTTAAAAAAACAGATTGCGGTTATGTCCGATGAAAGAGTGAAACGTTCAAGCATCCTTGTCGGCATCCGCAACAAAAGATCACTGGAACTGGCGCTCCTTGAATCTCTGAAGCAGGCTACAGCCAATTTGAATCGGGCAGTTAAATCTTTAAACATAGAAACCGGCCCACTAAAACAGAAAAAAAATATTTCACCAAAAAGCTTTTCTTCACTAAAAGGATTGCTTAATATGCCGGTTAAAGGTAAAATAACATTTTACTTCGGGCCGCATAAAAACACAAAACTTGATGTGGTAAATTTTCAGAGCGGTATCGAAATAAAGGCAGACAGAGGCGAACCGATCCGCGCTGTTTTTGACGGACAGATCCTTTATGCCGACTGGTTCAAGGGTTACGGAAACATGATAATCATTGACCATGGGGAAAATTATTATACGGTTTATGCCCATGCTGAAGAACTGTTTGCGTCAAAAGGAGATACCATAGATATGGGAGATGTTGTTGCCACGGTTGGAGATTCAGGGTCTATGATAGGCCCGAGCCTCCATTTTGAAGTGCGCCATCACGGAAAACCCGTGGACCCGTTAAAATGGATTAAAAAGGGTTAATACAGATGATAGTGTCCATCCAGAAATGGTAGATTTTGGTTTCCGGCAAGGCCCGAGCGAGTTTTCAACCGCAGGCATAGCGCGCTATTTCGAGGATTGAAAACGAGGGAGAACGCCGCCGGGGGCCGAAAGATGCCGTTTATGGGGGACACTAAAGATAAGGAGTAACTAAATGAGCATCAAGCAAAAACGAAATCTCAATCTGTGGTTAATAATACCCATAGGCGTTGTATTCTGGATCATAGGATTGGGTTTCTACCGTGATTTTTCAGCCAACGGAGAAGAGACGTATAAAGGCCTGAAATTATTTTCCGATGTGATTGAACTGGTTGAAAAAAACTATGTTGATCCGGTGGATTCAAAAGAAATGATCGAAAAGGCTATTCAGGGTATGGTCCACAGCCTTGATCCCCATTCTTCCCTGCTGCCCCCTGACGACTTTAAAGAGCTTCAACTCGATACCCAGAGCGAGTTCAACGGAATCGGCGTTAGTATAACCATGCGAAACGGATTCGTCACAGTGGTTTCGCCCATCGAGGGAACGCCGGCCTATAAAGCCGGAATAAAGGCCGGTGATATAATCATCAAGGTTGATGGTAAACCGACCATGGAATTACGACATGCCGTAAAAATGATAAGAGGCCCCAAAGGAACTGAAGTTGTTGTAACCATAAAACGGGAAGGGATTAATGAATCAAAGGATATCAAGCTGATTCGGGATGTTATACCCGTTGAAAGCGTAAGATCCATTGTCTTAAAACCCGGATACGGATACATCTGGATCACAAATTTCAGGGACAATACGACGGAGGATATGGTAACAGAGCTAAAACGGCTCGAATCAGGAAAAATACCTTTAAAAGGGCTTATCCTGGATCTTCGCGACAACCCGGGTGGACTTCTTAACCAGTCTATCAAGATCTCGGATCTTTTTCTTGAAAAAGGAAAAATTCTTTCGATCAAAGGACGTCTGGAAAAAAATACTCAAATTTTCGAAGCAAAACCCAACGGCTCAGATCGAAGTTATCCCATGGTTGTCTTGATTAACGGGGGAAGTGCCAGTGCATCGGAAATTGTTGCCGGTGCGCTTCAGGATCATAAGCGTGCCCTTATACTGGGAACCGATTCCTTTGGAAAAGGCTCGGTCCAGACCGTGGAGCCCTTAAGAGACGGTTATGGCCTGAAATTAACCATCGCCAGATATTACACCCCCAGCGGGCGGTCGATCCAGGCCAAAGGGATTGAGCCTGATATAATTGTAAATAAAAGATTTATTAATCAGGATGACATAAGTGACGGAGACCATGGAATAAAGGAAAAGGATCTTAAAAATCATCTCGAAGCAAATCCCGATCGAGGTCAAGGCGTCCAAACAGAACCCGGGGAAAAAGAAGGGGACAAAAAGAAACGGAAAATCAACACCCCTGAAAATAGATACGGTCATCTTAAGGTCGAACAATTGCTGTCTGACAATCAGGTCATGCGCGCCCTTGACATCCTGTTAAGTTATGAAATTTTCAAGGGTAGCAACAAGTAAAGTATGGCTAAAAATAAAATCCGACGGCGAAACACACCCAAAAGAAAACCGACCCAAAAAACCAATCTAATGAGGGCCGTTGCCGGACTTGGCGTTCTGATAATTCTTGTCATTATTGCCGGCGTTTTTGCCCGTCACTTATTATTACGAAAGCGCCTTGTAGAACCTGTTGTAAAACCCCGTGCTACAAAAATACCCAGGTTTGAAATCTATCCTGAAAAGGAGGTGCCGCCTCATAAACCCATACCAAAACCGGTTCCCGGAATACCAAAAGAGTTGCCTAAAATAGCTATTATTATCGATGACGTCGGGTATGACAGGGAAATAGTGGAAAAATTCCTCGGGCTCAACGCGGTTTTTACGTTTTCCATACTTCCTTACAGCCCTTTTCAGAAAAGCATAGCCAGGTCCGTACATTCAAAAGGGTTCGACGTCATGCTTCATCTGCCCATGGAACCCAATGAATATCCCATGGTTAACCCGGGGCCCGGAGCGCTCCTGACCTCAATGTCTCCGGATCAACTCATCAACCAGCTCGACAGGGACCTGGATTCTGTTCCTTTTATTCAAGGGGTAAACAACCACATGGGTTCAAAAATGACCACGGTTTCAACCCAGCTATACCAAATTTTTTCCGTTCTGAAAAAACGGAAGCTCTTTTTTATCGACAGCCGTACCACAACCGAGACATTATGCAAACCATCCGCTCAGTTGTTACAGGTGCCCTTTGCGCAAAAAGATGTGTTCCTTGATCATATCCAGAACCCCGATTTCATCCGGAAACAAATACACCGGCTCATACATATTGCCAACAGTCATGGTGAAGCCATCGGCATCGCACATCCCCATGACGTCACGTATGATGTTCTACGGGAAGTACTCCCTGAATTGAAAAAAAAGGCGATTCTGGTTCATGCTTCCGACCTGGTGCATATTGCAAGTTAGGCTCTCTCATAGCCATGGTCTTTTTTTGTATGCCATGGATCGACTGCGGATGCAAGGACCCTGTTATCTGAAAAATGGGAAAAAGCCTTAAACAAAAATTACCGTCTATAGACTTTGATTTCAGGCAGTTAGAAATATTTTGCCGGGTGGTTGAGCTAAAGAGCTTTTCAAAAGCCGCCGATGCTGTTTTTCTGGCACAGCCTTCGGTCAGCGAAAGAATAGCCACCCTTGAGGACAGGGTTGGGACTCAACTTCTGGATCGCTTGGGGAGGCAGGTGGTTCCCACTGCGGCAGGAAAACTTCTTTACAAGCATGCGTGTTTGTTGCTGGATATGAAAAAGGATGCTTGTAATGAAATACAGGGTTTTCTCGGAACAAAACAAGGGGAAATTCATATCGGCGGCAGCACCATCCCCGGAGAATATATCTTTCCTAAAATATTAGAAAATTTTCTGGAAAAACATCCGCTTATGACGGTTGCCTTGACGATTTCAGACACGAGTGATATCGAAAAACGGGTTGTGAATGGTGATTTTGAACTGGGCGTCGTTGGATCGAAAAGTACGAATGACCGCCTCATATGTCGCGAGCTGTGGAAAGATGAACTGGTATTGGCTGTTCCCACCAGGCATAAATGGGCCGGCAAAAAGCAAGTTCCCTTTGAAGATTTATCTAAAGAACCATTTATTTTAAGGGAGACCGGTTCGGGCACGCTGAAAATCATCAAAGAGTATCTTAAGGTGCCGGTGGCAAAGGATATCAATTCCCTTAATATCGTAGCGCGGTTGGGTTCCTCTACAGCAATCAAAGAAGGGATAAAGTCGGGCCTTGGCATATCGATTCTGTCATTAAGAGCCCTTGATACGGAACTTAAAACAGGAATACTTAAGGCCTTGAAAATAGAAAACCTTAGCATGCAGCGAAAATTTTATCTGATCCGGGACAAAAGAAGAAACGTTTCACCGTTATGCCGGGCTATGCTCGACTTTTTAGCATCCACTTCCGAAAATTAAGGCAAGCAGGCATTTTAAGGAATCAGAAAATCATGTCACAAATGGCACCGCCGATTTATTTGGATTATAACGGGACAACACCGATCGACGCTCAAGTAATAGCGGCCATGTGGCCGTTTCTGGAAATAGAGTTTGGAAACCCTTCAAGCGGTCACTGGTACGGCATTGTTCCTAAGAAGGCGGTTGAAACCGCACGTAGACAGGTCGCAGAACTTCTGGATTGCAGCCCCGGTGAGATTATATTTACAAGCGGCGGCACTGAGTCGAATAACCATGCGATTACGGGAATTGCCCGTGCTTTTCGTGTAAAGGGAAACCATGTCATCACAAGCCGGATTGAGCACCCGGCAGTTCTGGAAGTATGCCGCTTTCTGGAAGGTTTTGGATTTGAAACAACCTATCTGCCGGTTGATAAGCAGGGCCTTGTGAGCGAGTCGGATGTTGAAAAATCCATCAGACCCGAGACAATCCTGATTACCATTATGCATGCCAATAACGAGGTGGGAACCATTCAACCGATTGAAAAAATTTCCAGGATCGCGAAAGAACATGGTATTGTCATGCACACCGATGCGGCTCAATCCATCGGTAAAATCCCAACGCACGTGAGCAAGCTTGGTGTTGATCTTCTGTCTATCGCAGGCCATAAAGTATATGCTCCCAAAGGTATTGGCGCCCTTTATATCCGGCAATCCGTAACGCCGGAAAAATTTTGCCACGGCGCAGGCCAGGAGATGGGTCTTCGGGCCGGCACTGAAAACGTATTTGGAATTGTCGGTCTGGGAAAGGCCTGTGAAATTGCCGCCCGTGATTTGAAAAAGAGCATGGAACATATGAAAATGCTGCGAGATCGGCTGCATGATGGATTATTTTGTGAGCTTGGACAGATAAAACCAAACGGGCATCCGGATAAACGGCTGCCCAACACCCTGAGTCTTTCGTTTAAAGGGCTTGAGGCCGACAGGATTCTCGAGGAGATCGGGCTTAAGGTGGCGGCTTCCGCCGGTGCGGCCTGCCATTCGGATACCGTGGAAATTTCCCATGTTCTCCAGGCCATGAAAATTCCGTTAGACTGGGCCAAAGGAACCTTGAGGTTCAGTGTAGGACGGATGACCACTGTTGAGCAAATTGACAAAGCCGTTCGGGTTGTTGTTCATGCCGTGAAAAAGCTTCGAAGTGCTCCTCCAATTTAGAATACTTCATCACATGCTTCTTCGGTTTCTTTCCAGGTTATTACCCGGTTTCATGAATCGGTTTTCTCTATGAAAACCACCCTTAAGTATCGGAATATCCAGTTTGACAAATCGTAATATCCTTTGTAATTATATTTTAGTATTCAAACTGTTGATTTCGTCCGAAAAACGGGGAGAAGGTTCGATTCAATCCATGTTTTTGGCGCTATTTTTCAGAAATAAATTACAGCCTGATGAACATAAAACAGAAAATTCAAAAAAAAGAGGAGAAATTTGGGTAAAGCAGTCTTAAAGAAAAATAACCAAATTCGTCCTGAAATGACCGTGCTGGATGTTTTATCCAGGTATAGAAAAACCGAGGAAGTGTTTAAACTGTACGATAAGCAGGCCGGTGAATGTATTTGCTGCCAGGCGCTTTTCGAACCCTTAAAAAAGGTTGCGGTAAGATATGGTTTAAACATGGAAAAATTTCTGACAGACCTGGAGGCGGCGGCCGGTCAAAGGCCGGCAACGCCGAAACTGGCCATGTGCAACTTTTTCTCAAACACGGACAAGCTCAGAAAATTTGCCCATGAATATGGTTTTTCCGGCATTGATTTTTCTTTTGACCTGCAAAAACTCCCCGGGACACCCGCACAGGAATCAAAATGGGTTAAGGATATATCGGCCCTGGGTCCCCTTGAAGTTCGGTACCACTGTCCATTTGATCGCATAGACTTGGGCCACGACGATCCCGAGAAAGCCCAAGCGGCTAAAGACCTTTTCTGCAGGGTGATCCGTCTTATTTCTAAAGTGGGGGGAAGATACATAACCCTGCACATTGGCCTTGGCCATGACTCCACGGAACCCCTTTCCTGGGAGACCACCATCGATAATTTAAGACAATTGGTTGACTACGGCCGAGCCATGAGCGTGAGGGTTTGTCTTGAGAATCTGGCATGGGGGTGGACAAGCAAGGCAAATCTCTTTGAGAAACTGATTCGCAGAAGCGGGGCCGATGTTACCCTGGATATCGGGCATGCGTATGCGTGCGAATCTGTGCAAAGCCAGCAATATACCATTAAAGATTTTGTCACCCCCCATGCGGACAGGGTATTTAATGCCCATATTTACCATACCGAAATTCCGGGCCAAGGGCATATTCCGCCGGAAAAAAAGGAAGATATTGAAGACCGTCTTTCTCTCCTAAAAGCGATTGGTTGTGAGTGGTGGGTTATCGAAATAAGGGAAGTTGAGGGACTGTTAAAAACCAAGAAGATCGTGGATGAGTATCTGGCACAAGAAAATTTCAACAGTAAAACAAGAATAAATGCTCTTTAAAAAAAATGTATTAATTTAGTGTGATGTCGAAAGGATTGCCCGACGTGATAGTGAAAATTCCAAATAACAAATCTCAAATAGCAAACAAATAACAATGACCAAAATCCCAAATTACAAACAATTGGCTTTGGGTCTTATTTGGACTTAGGTTTTTCTTTAGAATTTGGAGCTTGTAGATTGGAATTTATCTGAGATTTGATGTTTGTAATTTGTTATTTCCGGTTTATCCGGGTTAGGTTATTAGTGTTTGGAATTTGATGCTTGATATTTGGAATTTATTTGGAATTTGATGCTTGGAATTTGGGATTTCAAAAATTCCGTGAACGGTTACTATCTTTCTGACCAACAGTCGTAATTTAACGTCTCGGAAATTCTGCAATTGGTTGAAATTAAAGAGGAAAAGATATGAAAGAGATCGACGCCAGGGGGCTGGCATGTCCGGCCCCGGTACTTCAGACAAAAGCGGCTGTCCAAGAAGTGAACCCGGATTTAATCAAAGTTATGGTTGATAATGAGGCTTCAAAACAAAATGTTTGCCGGTTTTTAAAATCCCAAAACTTTGACACCCATGTACAAAAGCATGGAACGGATTTTTATGTTATCGGGAAGCGTGAAGCCGGTATTTCTTCCAAAGATTCGACCCAAGAGAGAGTAAAAGCCCATACAAAGAAAATCATGGTCATGCTGGCCACGGATCGCATGGGGTATGGTGATGACGGGCTTGGGTTAAAACTCATGATCAGCTATATCAAAACACTCAAAGAGATGGGATCCGAGCTATGGCGGCTGGTCTTTGTGAACAACGGTGTTAAACTCACCATTGAGGGTTCCGAGGTATTGCCGGTTTTAAAAGAATATGAAAATCAAGGGCTTCACATCCTTGTCTGCGGCACCTGCCTGACCCATTTTGACCTTCTCGACCAAAAACAGGTGGGCGAGGCCACGAATATGCTCGATATTGTAACCGCCATGCAACTCGCGGACAAGGTAATCAGCATTTAACATGGGTGTAAATCAAGACCGTTTGTAAACGCTGATCCTTGCCTATTGACAAACCGTGGCTCCGATGTCAGGTTTCAGGTGTCAGGTGTCAGGTTTCAGGATTAAGGGGGAAACGAGGTGACCCATAGCAATTATATGGACGTGGAGGATCTTGTGGTCTATAAAAAGCTGTGTCGGTTACACATTGATGTCTGTGACTTGACGCACAAGTGGCCCCATGAAGAGAAATACGAGTTGGGAAGCCAAGCCAGGCGTTCCTCAAACAGCGCTCCTGCCCAACTCGCCGAAAAAAATGATGATCGGCATATCCGTAATAAAATTGAAGGGGTGAATCGCGCCAGGGGCGAAGCAGCTGAGACCATTCACCATCTGTTTATGGCAAAACTCAAAGGGTACATCACGGAAAAGGTGTATTTAGAAATTCGGGGTCGTTTCAAAGAATGCATTCGTATGTTGAATGGATTAGAAAAAACATTGGAGCGAAAAATACCAGAGCGAGAACGCCGCTGGCAGTTAGCTGAGGAAACGGCAGTGTTTGGCGTAAATGATGAATCGTTCCCTCAGGGCTGGCCCATTACTACCGAACATGCTTCCTGACACCTGAAACCTGAAACCAAATAGCCATGGCAATCTTAGCAAACAACAGTCTTGATTTACACCCATTTAGCATTAGGTAGATTATACCGATGAAAGATCCAAAAGCAAAGCCGCTACGCCTCACGGAAACCGTGGCAGGATCCGGGTGAGCGTCTAAATTGCCTCCGGGGGACCTGGACAGGGCGCTTTGCGGTTTTGAAATTCCCACAGATTCCAACGTGATCGTGGGGTTGGAAAAGGCGGATGATGCCGGCGTATACAAGGTGTCGGATGATCTTGCCATTATTCAAACCGTGGATTTCTTCACCCCTATTGTCGACGATCCTTACGCGTTCGGACAAATTGCAGCGGCAAACGCGTTAAGTGATGTCTATGCCATGGGCGGAGTGCCCAAAACCGCCATGAACCTGGTGGCCTTCCCGCTCAAAGACATGGACCTGTCCGTACTCCGGCAGATCATCCAGGGCGGACTGGACAAGATGAGGGAGGCCGGCGTGGTTCTGGTGGGCGGTCACAGTGTGGAAGACAAAGAACTGAAATACGGCTTATCCGTTATGGGATTTATCCACCCCGATCGAGTGCTTACCAAGAAGAATTTAAAGGCGGGGGATCGCCTGATACTGACCAAGCCGCTGGGCACCGGCATTATCAACACGGCCATCAAGGGCGGACTGGCTTCAAAAGAAATTACAGACACCGTCACCCGTTTAATGGCCACACTCAACAAGGATGCGGCACAAATCATGGAACATTACCCTGTGCATGCGTGCACCGATATTACCGGGTTCGGGTTTTTAGGCCACCTGGCCGAGATGGTTGTGGATTCCGGGACAGGAATTCGTATTCAGGCGAACCGCGTGCCGATACTGCCCCAAACTCTTAATTACGCCGGCATGGGTCTGGTACCGGCAGGCGCATATAAAAACAGAGAGTTTTTTGAACGCCATGTGGACTTTGCAACCGGGGTGGATCCTTTGATTCAAGACATCCTTTTTGACCCTCAAACATCCGGAGGACTGCTTATAAGCGTCGAGCGTCACAGGGCTGAGGACCTGCTTCAGGCATTGAAAGAAAAAGGTATTCATGATGCCGCCATTGTCGGACAAGTCGAGCCCGAACCCAAAGAACGAATTGTCGTCGAGTAAAGCAATTCCCAGGGCAAACGCATTTAAATCCCAATACAGGAAGAACGCTCCACGACGGCGTATATCTCTTTCCAAGAGAAACACTCCGTCGCTACGCTGCACCGAAATCAAATGTGTTTTCCCTGAAGTGATTCCTTTTACCAGCACCCAGTATCCAGTATCCAGCATCAGGCATCCGGTATCCAGTATCCGGCATCCAATATCCAGTACCAGCTTATTTAATACCCCAGGTACTTAAGCAGCAATTTAACCAGCATTTGTTATGGAATCGTTGGATTTTATACAATATTTTTATTTACAGGCACACAACATATAGTAACTTGGCTTGATAAAACACAATATGTTCTAATTCAGCACAATTATATATAAATTATATATAATTGTGCTTGACATAGATCATTTAGAAGCCCATGATACAAAAAAAAACTGCCGCGTGACGATTTGAAAAAGATGCTTGACATTTTAAAAACCGGTTGTTAAGGAAATTCGTAGTTCTCTACCTGTGTGTTTGCAGGTAGCTATTTAAATTGTTTTATCGTGTGGGAACCCATTTTCTCATGGGGTTCCGTTGGGCACGGAAAGGAGGTGAACCGGGAAAAATAAAAACGGAAATTACTAGGTAATTATTAGGTTAACGGTTTTATTTAACGTCATTAAGGAGGAAAGTTAAGATGAAGAAATTTATTGTACTTTTGGCAGCATTTGCCATGGTCTTCGGATTTACAGCTAAAGCCATGGCTGATGCAACTTTGTACGGCAGCGCCCGTTTCGACACTTTCTGGCATGATTATGACGAGGAAATTGCCGACCAGTCCGACCTTGACGACGACGAGGATCTGGAATGGCAGATGGGAAAGCTGTCTCGCTTCGGAGTCAGTTTTAAACAGGGTGACATTACAGGCAAGTTTGAAGTGGATGCGAGGGCCGGTTCGGTACTCACTGGGACTAATATGAAAATTGAAGATGATTCCGGTTCATCCTATCATGGCAATATCAGACTGCGTCACCTCTGGGGTGCATGGAACTTTGGTGCCGGCGAGCTTTGTATCGGACACAGGCATTCTTTGTATACCTACTACGTCAGTCAATTCGGTAACGATGCCGGCGCCGGTATGGCACATTTCGGCGGTTATAATTTAAGGTATTTCCGGGCTTCCCAGATTCGCCTGACCTTTGGCAATTTAAAGATCGCTTTTCTGACCCCGGACACCAGCTACAAACCTATTAATTATATTACCGGCAAAGAGGAAAACTTCCTTGATACAGATACGACACTTCCCAGGATTGAGGTCGCCTACACCCTGAAACTGGAACCGGTTACGCTCGATTTTATGGGCGGCTATCAGACCTTTGAGGTCACAAATACAGACACTGAAACTGACGAAGACGTTGACTCCTTTGTTGGGCTTGTAAAAGCCACCGTCAATTTCGGTCCTCTTTATGTGAAAGGTCTGATCAGGTACGCGCAGAACGGCGGCAATTACGGTATTTGGACCATTTGCGAGGAAAGGGCCGCGTGGTATAACGATGATATCGAGGATGTCGAAGCTTGGGGCTATGGCTTGGGTATCGGATATAAAATTTCCGATATGGTAACAGTTGAAGCCGCCGTTGCAGGAACCGATGCTGAAAATGATGATTTACCCGGCAAACCGGATGACGATGCGACATCTTACGGTATCCTGTGCAAAATCACCCCTGCACCGGGGGTAACCATCCAGCCTGAAATTATGATAATTGATCAAGGTGATACTGAATATACATATAGGCAATCTAAATACTATCCCGGTGATGATCAGGGTGAGGAACTCAGAGTCGGTGTGTTCTGGAAAATCGACTTCAAGTAATCCTGTGATAACAGTTTAACCTTCAACAAAAGAACCCGGAGCGGCAATGCTCCGGGTTTTTTTTGTTTATAAAAATTGATGAACTCGCAAAAAATCCCAAAACCGTCATGCCGGACTTGATCCGGCATCCAGAAGTAATTGAATTTACTGGATTCCGGCTTTCGCCGGAATGACGACAAAAGCAAATTTCTGACTTTTTACGAGACCGTCAAAATTGATGACCGGTGACTACTGCAGCTCATACGCAATCACCTTGCTTTTGGCGTCAGTCAACACTATGGATCCGGTTTTGATGACAAGGGCGGCCACCAGTTCCTCATTCCCGTCATTGTCGAAATCTCCGATGGCAAAATCACTGAAATAGCCGGTAAGCTTGCGGGTTCTCCAGTAAACGGCAAGCCCGATCCCGTCCCAGGAACGGACCTCGATTTCACCCTGCTTTAATGCTCGAAATGAAATCAGCTCGCTGAGCTTTTCATTCTTAACGGTAATCACTTCATTTTTTCCATCCCCATTAATGTCCATGATAAGGATGCGCATGGGATAGTAATCTTTTTCTTCAAATTCGGATGTCAGGTTGGAGGTAATAAAATATTCCATCCTCCTCCCGGAATGTTCGCTGTCTTTCCATGTCTCTTTTCCTGACAAGGTGGATATCCTCAGATAATCGAGGTCATTATACGTTACGATTACTTCGGTGTCATCGTTCATGGCATCTCCGACGGCAAAGCCCATGACATTGGTCCGACGGGGATGCATCACTTTATCGGCAGGCACGTATTCGGAATTTTCCCAGATCATTTCATGGATTTGACCGGTAAAAACACTGGAGGTTTTTTGATGCTGTCCGAGCAAAATTTGGCCCCGCTCCGGGTAATCAACCACCCTGAAGTGCCAATGACTTCCCGTGACAATCTCATTATATTTCTGTCCGTCGAATTCCAGTACAAATGAGTTGACCATATTTCTTTGGGGATTCAAACTGGTTACAAAAATCTCCGGGGTCCCGTTGGCGTTGATGTCCGCCACGTCAACCCCAATAAAATGATTAAGACTCCCCTCCGCAAGGGTCTTTATTTTAAAGAACCGCTTTTTTTCAAACCGGTACGCCTCCACAGCATGCTCTGATACAATAATGGTTTCATTCTTCCCGTCCCTGTCGATATCTCCGATGGCAACACCGTTTATCCGGTGCTTGATACTCCTGCTTCTCCAGAATTGAGCCGATTGGCTGCGAGCCGCTTTGGAGGCCAGAAATCCTAACCCGGGGGCGGGTTTTTGGGTTTCCTGCGTGTCAATGTCTTGAAAGCCGTTGGCAAACAATTTTTCCGGGTGCGCCCGAACGTCGGTTTGATCTTCCGGGGGTTGAGTCTGTGGAATCTGTGACGTGACAATAACTTTCTGTGACGGCATGGCCCGGCCAAACACTTTTTCATTTATATCCGTAGCAAAAAGGTTGATTTTGGGGATTACCTGGTCCATTCCCTGGCTCTGGTTGAAAAAAGTCAGAACAGGTTTGGCTCCTGAAACATCCACCATTTTGGCATCGATGCTCACGCTTTCTCCGAAAACCGTAAGACTGCCGAAAAGCACGTAATTCACACCCAACCGGCTTCCGATTTCCCGCGCCTTGCTTTCATTCATCGGGGGTGAAGCCGTTTTTAATACCTTGGCGATCTCTTCACGGCATAATACGACGACTTTGTTTTCTACGGAAAGCCGGGAGGTGAGCATATCCACAATGCCGTCTCTTAAAAACGACAAATCCTTTTCAGCATTAATTTTAAAGGGCACTATCGCAACCCGATCGACTTCGGCAGCTACCGATTCAAGACTACCGAACATCATGACAAAGAACATCATACTCATCAAAAAACGCTTTAAGATTGCATTCGATGTTGTTTTCAAAAAATCCCCCTTTATTTCTTATACTGTCTGTATTATTTAATAGTCTCGTAAAAAGTCAATAAACATCATTTTTTTGTCATTCCGGCGAAAGCCGGAATCCAGTGTTTTCAGAAACTTATGACTGACCTGGAC
>Ga0114919_10002100_pt1 | contig 16083 bp, 12 predicted proteins | sample BlataG_FD_88682 | JGI IMG/M metagenome (GOLD analysis project Ga0114919, IMG submission 88682) | Deep subsurface microbial communities from Black Sea to uncover new lineages of life (NeLLi) - Black_00105 metaG | ecosystem: Environmental > Aquatic > Marine > Oceanic > Sediment | place: Atlantic... | reverse complement strand
CCGGTAGACTCAAATTCTGTTTCCAACACCTGCTCGTATGACTGGCTGGTACCTGTGGTCGATTCGAACCAATGCCTGGTACGCATCAGCGACGCTAATGATGCGAGCATCTATGATACCAGCGACGTCGTCTTTACAATCTATGAATGCAAGCTCACCTTTGACCTGAACCACGATTGCTTTGTGGACTTTTTGGATTTTGCTCTTTTAGCTACCGAGTGGCTAAAGTGTGGAAACCCGTTCGATCCCAATTGTGTGCAATAGACAGGCTTTTGTCACACGGTTTTCGTTGTTAAATTTACTCGGGGATAAATAAATTCATCCCTGGTCTGAGTTTGTTTGCATCTTTTAGACGAAGGCAGTTGGCGTTAAGAATCTTTTTTTTTCGGATTTTGAATTTTGGTCATCTGTGTTTGTTTCCACCGTCAGGTGTCCGCCGACAGGCGTCCCCGAGCGGACTGCGGAGGATTTCGAAACGCCTGTTTAGAAGGGTATGTATCCATATTCGATATTAATACTTGGTGTCTTGGTGGCAAGCTATTTGCTTTTTTGCTTTTTGGTTTTTGCACCGAGCAGCAATACCGGTGCGGCTATCGCGATGGACGAATAGGTACCTATAATGACGCCGAGACCAATCGCGAAGGTAAATCCTCTCATTCCCTGGCCGCCAAAAATATACATTATCAGCACAACTATAAAGGTTGTGAAGGATGTTAAAATGGTTCTGGAAACAGTTTGGTTAATACTGTTGGTTATTATCTGCGGATTCAGCAGGCCCTTTTTGCGGTTTTCCCGAATACGGTCGAAAACAACAATGGTGTCGTTAAGCGAGTATCCGATGAGTGTCAGGAAAGCCGCTATCATTGCCAGGTCGATTTTGAAATCTCCGATTAGGAGTTTTTCGCCGATTAGTGTTGCTGCGATATAGGTGCAGGCCGTGACGGCGCCGAGCGTGATGCACATATCGTGTACCAATGCCGTGATTGCGGCAAGGCCATAGCGGACATTTCCGAATCGAATCCAGATATAAGTTACAATTGCGGTCAATGACAGGATGATAGCAATCAGCGCTCGTGTCTTTGCTTCCGCACCGACTGAGGGGTCAATCTGGGTTACTCGTGGCAGTGAGGCTGCCAGTTCGGTTGCACCCAGCAGTTTTTTTCTTTCGTTCTCAACAAACTGGGTCCATTCCTGGTCGCTTAGCTCTCGTAAACCCGCTTCTGGGTGGACACTGAGATAAACGAAGGAGTTTACCGGCTGATTCGAATCCGCTATATCATCAAGCTCTGAATCCAAAATCTTATAGGGATACCGGTCAAGGTTCTGCATATCCGGCTTGAATCGCAAATCCGCCAGGCGAGACTCGATTTCTCCGCTTGTGGCGGCCCTTTCGATTTCGCAGGTAATTCTAATACCGCCCAGAAAATCAGCGAGTTCGGGGTAAGAATCTATAAGCTCTTCGGATATTTTTTCCTGCGAGGTGATTTTGGGTCGAAGACTTTGCTGGATTTCCAATTCGTCTGCAAAAGCAGTTAGTACTGAACTATTAACAATTTCATCCACTGTCGGTTCCGAGATGTCGGCATCTGGAAAAGCTGTAATGAGTATATCTTTTACCAGAGATTTTCTCATCTGGCTTGTTACTATGACAAATACAGCGGGACTGCTGGTGTCCCCTATTAGGCGCAGATTGTTTAGTTTGCCGCCAAGTTCAGTCTCAGCTTTTCTTATCGCTGATGTTACAGTCTCGATTGTTTGCTGGCTGTTTCGTGGGAAAGTTACGGTAACAGTGGTTTTGTTTGTTTCAGTCGTGTTGATTTCATATTGCTTACCTGATTTTCCGATGCTGTAAACGTTTGCTGCTGCAAGGGCGGGGTTGCCCAAATCCGTTCCTGCTTTGTGGATTCTGTCCTCTACATCCTGTCTGGTAAGGTTGACTCCCTCTTTTAGATTGATTTGGACAGAAGTTCCACCGGTAAACTCGATATCGTATTTATTGTTTTTTACATCGTCCCTTGTAAAGAAGACAAAGAGCCCTGCTCCAATAAGAAGAGCTGAAACTCCAAAGAAAACTGGTCGCAAGCCCATCCAGTTCACATTTGGCTTGTGTATCAGGCGCAACATAAACAAATGGTCCTTGATAATTCGCCGCCCTAATAGAAAATCAAAAATCACTCGAGTTACAAATAATGCGGTGAACATACTCGATACGATTCCGAGCATAAGCACGATAGCAAAGCCCTTTATCTCTTCCGAAGCGACCCAGAAGAGGATCGCAGCAGTGATGAATGTAGTGAGGTTGGCATCGAGAATGGTTCTAAATGCCCTCTGGTAGCCGTTCCTTATGGCAATTCTCAGGGACGAGCCTCGCTGCTGCTCTTCCCGGATTCTCTCAAAAATCAGCACGTTGGCGTCAACACTCATACCAATCGTCAGTATCATCCCCGCGATACCGGGCAGCGTGAAGGTTGCCCTGAGCAGTGCCATTGTTGCCAGCACAAAGAGTAGATTCATTAACAACGCGACATCGGCGATTGAGCCGGAAAAAGTGTAGTAAACCGCCATGCATAACACGACAACCACCAAGCCGATTAGACCGGCTTTGATACCCCGGTCGCGATTGTCGGCGCCAATGGATGGGCCGATTGAGTTTAGGGAGATGGGCTGTTCTTGTAATCTGGCAGGCAAAGAACCGGCGTTCAGCTTGTCAACCATATCTTCAACTTCTGTTTGAGTGAAGCTGCCCGTTATCTGTCCGCGTGTCGATATTCTTGACTGAATGTTTGGTGCTGATATTGCGATGCCATCGAGCAGGATACAGAGCGGCCGACCTATATTGTTTCCGGTAACGTTTGAGAATAACTTTCCGCCTCTTTCATCCAGCGTGAAACTGATGGCTCTTCGGCCATATTGGTCCTGTCCCGGTGCGGCCTTTTCCAGTTTCCATCGCCTTTTGTCGGAACTATGCAATATGGTTTTATCTGCTTTATTGCTTGCCAGGATGTAATATTTGTTGCCAAATGGGGCAAAAATTGAAGGCCGCTCCTGTGCGTCAGCTGCGCCCCACTGCTCGATATTTTCTATTTCGCACCATACATATTTGTCATCTGAGGCATATTTAGGCCCTTTTTCTGTGAGGGTTTCGATATATCTGGCCATTTCGTCCATGTCTATCTCAGGGTGTCCCTGGGTTGGCAGTATTCTAAACTCCAATATGCCGGCGCCTTTTAGCATTCGCTGCAGGTCTCTTGGGTCGTCGAGCCGGCCTTTGAAGGGCCGATACTCGTCGTACGCTGCGACTACGTTATCGATTAATTCGGCCCGGTCAGCAAACTCGACTTTAAGTTCTTCAATGACCTTGTTTCTTTTAGCTGACTTGGGGTCTATTTCGAGGACAAGGTCAATCTGGTCTTCAGTCAGGTTTAATTTATCGATGTTTTTTTTCGCATTTTCGTATTGGATATTTTTGCCGTTTTCCGGAGCGGTCAGCTCCTCGACGACCTTGGCCCATTGAGCGTAGGTCTCCACGTACCTGGTCAACAGGCCGAGAGGGTTCCCATTCTCCAAATCACTGGAAAATGGGGTCTCCGGATTATCGTCAGAGCCGAGAAAGTCACTCAGCGATTCTTTTAGTTGTTGCTCATCCAGGTTCATCCAATCGCCGCGGTGAAATTCTATCTGGTCGAGGTCAAGCCCGGCAGATGATATGGTATTTTCCATTGCTTTGAGTTTCGAAAAGAGCTTATCTCTTCTATCTCTCAAATCGTAGCGTTCGTCATAGGCGGCGGCGAGGTTATTGAGAATTGTCAGTCTGTTGGGGTCGCCCTGAGCGAATTTTTCGAAATCTTCGGCCCGTTTTTCTTGCGGCTTTGGGAGGGAGCGCATAATTGTTGCAAAGTTGACATTTTCGGCCAGAAGTTCGCTCCTGGCTCCTTCAAAATTCTGCCGTTTCACCCGGGTTTCTGCGTCTGCCAGCGGCATTTGTATCTCAAAGCGGGTGCTGCCTTGCGGGCGCCATACAAGGTTCTGGATGTTGGCGGGATCTATTCGCCTTCGTAAAACCGTTATCATATCGGTGGACAAGTCTTTCTTATCCTCTGGTTCTATCCCCTGAGTATCAATTTCATACAAAAGAGATGTGCCGCCTGCCAGGTCGATGCCGGGCTTTAAGGTCTTGCTCGGCGGATATAAAGTCCAGACTGCAACCACCACCAAAACAATAATTAAAACAATCTTCGGTGTCAGATTCTTGCCCATAAATTCCTCTATCCTCGACCCTCGCTACTTGATACCCGATTCTCGTTTTGGTCTTACGAGCATCGAGCATTGAGCATCGAATTACTTATCTTTCGACAAATTCCTGCCGATTGCTGAAGAGGCAATTTTTATTTTCGTATTATTGGCCTCATCGATTTTTAATGTAATCTCGTCATCTTTGATATCCACGACGGTTCCAATAATTCCGCCGATGGTGCGGACCCTGTCATTTTTTTGCAGCGTTTGAACCATTTGTTTGTGCTGCTGTTGTTTCTTCCGAGGCCCTCTAAAAAGCAGAAAGTACATCACTACGAACATTAAACCAAGTAAAATCATCGGCGAACCGAACAGCCCTGGTGCTTCTTTTCGAGTTGCAGGTGCATTAGAGTCGGGCACAGTAGTTATTGCTTCCCCTTCCTCAGTAACCGGAGTTGAAATAATGCGTGAAGGTTCCTCCTCACCTTGTGTCTGAGATAATATCCATATATTGTTCATTTTCGTTTTCCCTTCATCATATCGTATCTCGTATTGTGCTAACCGGCGGTAAACTTGTCCCCGCAAAAGCGGGGAGCCGCCGGCTAAATAATAAATACTAACGACTTTTTACTTTTTATCAATAATCAATAGTCAATAATCAATTCTTTTTGCCCAGTCAGCAAATTCGTTTTTCTCTATAGCTTCTCTTATTCTGGCCATCAGTCGCTGGTAAAATCTTAGATTATGCAGCGACAGTAAGATTGGCCCGAGCATTTCTCCAACGTTAAAGAAGTGTCTGATGGTGCCCCTGCTAAAATTCTCGCAGCAATAACAATCGCAGCCGGCTTCGACCGGTTCGGCCTCGTTACTATGGGCGCTGTTGCGAAGTCGCAAAGGCCCGTTCTCGGTAAAAGCAAACGCATTTCGACCGTTTCGTGTGGGCAGAACACAGTCGAACATATCGACGCCGAGCCTGACGGCGGCGATTATTTCAGCCGGCGTGCCGACACCCATCAGGTAACGAGGCTTATCTTTCGGCAAAAGCTTTGTTGTATGGGAGACCGTTTTTATCATATTATCCTGTCCTTCGCCCACACTTAATCCGCCGATAGCATATCCTTCAAAATCCAGTTTGACAAGTTCCGAAACGCAGTGCGTTCGCAGCGGCAGGTCTATTCCACCTTGGACGATGGCGAACAGCATCTGATTGTTGTTGCCGTGGGCCCGCTTACACTGCTCGGCCCAACGGATAGTTCTTTCCACCGTCTCTTTTAGCTGCGACTCGTCGCACGGAAAAGGTGCACACTCATCTAAACACATTATTATATCCGCACCCAGTCGATTTTGCATCTCGGTGGCAATTTCAGCACTTAAATATATCTTTGCTCCATCTATATGGCTGGCAAATTCGACTCCATCATCGCCGACTTTGGTCAGTGCGCTCAGGGAAAAGATTTGATAGCCGCCACTATCGGTCAGTATCGCTTTGTTCCAGGCCATAAATTTGTGCAGTCCACCGAGCACCTCCACGACATCGATTCCCGGCCGCAGCAACAAGTGGTAGGTATTTGCCAGAACAATATCAGAGCCGGTCTCTTTGAGTTTCTGCGGTGTAATTCCCTTTACCGCACCGACGGTACCGACCGGTATAAACACAGGCGTCTCCACCTTGCCGTGGGCGGTCGTTAACGAACCTCGCCGAGCTGCACAGCGACTGTCCTGATTGAGAACTTCAAACCTACTCATCTCAAATTAAAATCAAATATCGAGCCAAACATGTCATTCTGAACGAAGCGTTAGCGAAGTGAAGAATCTCCTTCATATCGCAGGTCAGATCCTTCGCTTCGCTTAGGATGACGATAATCGAGCATCGAGCATCGATTTTTTATTTCTGATTTTTTCGCTTTCAATAGACTCTTACAATCTTAGAGCCGGGGTAGTAATAGTAAAGTATTTGCGTTGCTGTTTTTCCCTCTCTCGCCAGCCCTTCTGCGCCGCATTGGCACATCCCAACGCCGTGGCCCCAACCTCTGCCGGCTAAAAATCTCCATTTATCTCCCACACTGATGATGTGGCAAATTGAGCTTTTTAACTTCCGGCCGCTTGGGTCGAGGGACAGACGAAAGTCCTCGGCCCGCAGAAAATCACTCTTGCCGGTCGAGCCGATGAGTTTGACCGAAGTCAACCGCGAAAATTTTCCATGGTAGCCTTGATAGTCACTTTGTCTGGCCGGACTGATATTTGTAATTTCTCCGAGCTGCTTTAGCTTTGGATACCTCTTTAACAGCTTATCTGTAACATCGGCCTTATCGAACTCTAACGTCGGCCAGAAGAAGAACCTCGGTTTGGCCACATCCTTACAATAGGGGCAGGCAACGCCGACCAGTGGTTCGAATGAATCGCCGAATACGTTTTTGCTGTTTTCTGTGTGCCCGCCGCAGGTGGAGCTGTAGTAAGCAGGGAAGAGCCCTACGGTGCCATCGGGGTGATTGCAGACTAAAACCCGGCCCAATGTTGTGTTGACGACATTCCAAACAGCAGCCGATTCGGCCCCTACGCCGCGATAAACTTGGTTTGCCGCTGTTTTCCTCACGTCCCAGTTGCGTTTGCTGCCAAAATGCTTTTTGATATACAAACAATACGTTCTCGCAGCGACGGCTTGTGCCTGCAGTGCCGCAGGTTCCCAATAATCAGGCATCTCGGCACCCACTACGCCGGCCAAATACGGCTCAAGCGGAACGAGATTTATCGCATCAAAATAATTGCCGTCGGCATTGATTATGAGCTTTAATTTGCCGCGATAATCGTCGCCGTTCAGGTTGAATATGTACGGTGCCTCGGGCGCAATGATTATCTCGTTACCTGTAAACGGCTGGCCCGCGATGGTAATTCCGCCGGCAGATATTGTCACGTTCATAGGTACATCGATTTGGTCAGAACGCCCTTCCAGCGTCTGTGTTTGGGCGTTGAGAACACCGAAAGGCGAAGGAGTCCTCAGCGTGCAGGCTCTTGTCTTTTCAACAAGCAACACCCTCACCCAGAACTGAGGTTCGATATCCATCTGGGGTGTGGTTCTGATGAGCTGCCGCCCCTTGCAGCCGCCAAGAATTATCAGACAGAGTGCACAAGGTACAAGCGCAAAAGCCACTTTTGCTCTGGTGCCCTTATGCTCTTGTGCTCCTATTTGACGCTTCACGCTTCTGTGTTCTTTAATCCAGTGAGCGCAGGGACAGTCCAAGGTCGCCGATGGCCTTTTTGATTTCATTTAAGCTTGTTACGCCAAAATTCTTACAGCCGAGCAGTTCGGCCTCTGTTTTGTGTGTCAGGTCACCAAGTGTGTGAATATTGAGCCTTTGCAGGGCCTTTCGAGCTCGCACCGACAGGTGAATGTCATCCACAGTTTTGTTCAAGAGTCTTTTGTCTTCATCCTCTTCGACAGTATCTTCATCGGCTTCTGCTGAAATCGGTTGTTTTTCCTCCAGAGCCATACCGATATACAATCCTCTTAATTCGAGGACTTCTTTGATTTCTCTAAGCGAGGTCTCGCCGAAGTTTTTATACGAGAGCAGTTCGACTTCGGTAACGTTCATAAGGTCCTCAAGTGTGTTGATGTTCATTTTTCTGAAGCAGTTTCTGCTGCGTACCGAAAGCTCAAAATCGGAAAGTGGGGTCTCAAGAATCTGGGTTCTACGGTCTTTTTTCTTCTCTTTTTCTTCGTCGTAGAACATTGTCTTTGAGCTTTCGATGTCTTTCTTGAACAGGATTGCTCTTTGATGATTTGGGTAAGATTTCAGAACCTTATCAACACATGTACCTGCTTTATCAAATTCGCCCATATCTTCGTAGAGCACGGCCAAATTCAACAAGGCACTTACATAAACGGGACTGCTCGAAACAATTTGCCCGTAGTAGTCGATAGCTGCATCTTCATCCCCGGATAAATCACAGCGAAAGGCCAGGTGGAAAAGGGCCTTTTGGTGATTCGGTGATAGTTCCAAAGCTGTCCTGTAATTGTCCATTGCCTGTTCATAAAGGCCCTGGCTTTCCTGAAGACAGGCGAGCTGGTAGTGATATTCGGCACTTACATTTTCAAAATTCGCGCAATTTTTCAGTTCCTTGGCTGCGGCATCAAAGTTCAATGCGTAACGATACGTGGCCACTTTCTCCAAGTTTATGCTTAATGGGTCGGCCTCGTAATCGATAGCCTTTTGTAGCTTTTCGATTGCCTCATCGAAATTGTTCACTCGCCGAAGGGCAAAACCCAGGTATATGAATTTTTCTTTGCAGTCCTTGGCTTTTTTAAGTTTCGCCGCCGCCTCGGCGCATCTGCCCAGGATAAAAAGCCCAATCCCCACCGCCAGAGCAGCCCTCTGACCACCTCTGTCCAGGTTATCCTCCACCTGCTCGCTGAAACTTATCTGGTTTCTTTCGCTGGAATGGACGAATTCGGAAAGCTTCTCAATTTCGTCCATAGACGGCAAACTACTGCCGAATAACTCAATTCCCAGCTCTTCTATAGTCGGTTCCATAAGCTTTCGCTCCTTATTCGCATTTCCCAATACGTTTCACGCACGACGAAAAGGCATTATAATACGAAATGTAAAGTTTGCAACAAATTTTTTAGTCGTTTAGCCCCCACCCCTGTGGTGCATATTTAGCCCTGCGTTTTACGCGTGGTTTTTCCCTCGTCTATGCAATACTCACAATTACAATACGAAATCCGCACACAAAAAAGGCCGAGCAAAACCAGCCCGGCCTTGTTGGTTGTGGATGTGTGCTTAGTCGATTTGGCGCGGCGATCCGTGATTGCCGTGTACAACACAGCTTGATTGGCCGTCGATTTCGCGGAACATTATTATCATATCCACCACCATTCTGCCGTTCTTGAATCGCAGAGTGCAAGGGACAATCGGGCCTATATCACCCTGGCGCGGTGGTCCCATTTCGACCAGCTCAGTCAGGCCGTCATTTCTGCCGAGATTACTGTCAAGCTGTTCATCAGAGTGGTTAGCAAGAAACGGCATGAGCCTGCGGACTGTGTTGTAGTCTCCCTCCGCTACTGCTCTCCAGAACCGCTGTAGTATTTGCCGACAAGCCTGCTCCTCGTTAAGACCCTCGGCAGACATTCCGTAGTTCGGGTCGTACAGCGGTGAGCTAACCTCGACGACATCGGCATCATCTGGCAGGTTTGGATCGAACATTTCATCCGGTAGCTGTTTGTAATACACGATTCTCCAAATATCGAACTGTGGCATTGCTTCGTTAGAACTGTTTTGCCACTGTTTCAGACGCACCAGGAGTTTGGTTTCGGAATCAAATTCCAGCCACCATGACTTGTTCTTCTCCAGTGAGCTGCACGTAATAAAAATACGGTCTTTGCCCGTATCAGCGTCTGTTCCGTATAGCTCGTTCCATGTCCCGGCAGGCTATCGCAAACGTTTCCTGTGCGGCATCCTCAGACAACTGCGCATCGGCAAGCACCGAATATGCCAGCGCGACCATACAACTGTAGTAGCGCTCGTAAAGGGCAGCGAAGCTGTCCAAATGGCCATTTTGTGCCGCTTCAACCAACAGTTCTTCTGATTTAACAACCACCTCACGCCTGCCAATTCGTATAAATTTGCTGTTCAGCTTCTGTTATATAGTGTAATTTCGCCCTTAAAATGTGCGCAAAAAACAGGGTTTTTGAAAATTTTGTTCCTCTTGCCGGAGAAACACACATTGAAATTTATCTATTCGTTATGTAAAATTCGTAGTATACTTAATCTGCAAGGTGATTATAGAGAATTTATTGCCAAATTTCTTCCGGAAGCCGATACTATAAGTAAGAATCGATTAGAGAATTATTTATTGACCTTTGAATTACTAATGAAACTTGGGTGGCACCTTCAAACTTGTTTGGGGGTGGCTAATGCCTTATTGGAGCACCCGGAGTTAATTGTCCGTTCCATTTGTTTTTCAAATTTCAATAGGAGAAATCCATGATGGGCGATTTGGGTGAAGTTCTTTTGGCTGCTGTTTTTTTGCTCTGCAGCTTTGCGACAGTTTTTGCCCTGGCAGCGTTAAAGTTACAGATTGAGCCAGCGAAAAAAGTTTTTCTGTGGGCCAGACGAGCAATGCTTACCGCCGTTGGGCTTGCCGTAGTGACACTCGTTTTGCTTATGGTTGCCTTTCTAACAGATGATTTTTCAATTGCTGTTGTAGGGCAATATAGCTCAGCGGGCCTGGATTTTTTCTATAAGCTAAGTGCCGTTTGGGCAGGCTCGGCGGGCTCGCTGTTATTATGGTCGGTTACTATGTTCGTACTGTTTGGTTTGTGGTTAGCCAGGACTGATTCAGACGAGCTTAAGTTTAACACTATCGCTTTATCTATCGGTGCCAGTGTTTGCCTGGGCTTTTCAGCGCTTTTAATATTTGTGGCAAAGCCATTTGCAAGCTCACCCGTAATAATAGACGATGGGATAGGCCTTAATCTGTTATTGCAAAATTTATGGATGATTATCCATCCGCCTTTATTATTTATTGGCTATTCGGCTTTTTTGATTCCATTTGTGATTGTTTTGGCCGCTGTTTTTGCCGGCACGGTGGGGAATTCTGAATTTTACAGGCAATTGCGGTGTTGGCTCTTAGCCGGCATTGGTTTTTTGAGTTTAGGTATTGCAACGGGCGCCAGGTGGTCATACCTTGAAATAGGATGGGGCGGATACTGGGCGTGGGACCCTGTGGAGAACGCATCGCTTTTGCCCTGGCTTGTAGCGGTTGCAGCCTTGCATGGCTTGGCCGGCATACGGCTTGCAAACAGATTCAGACTCTGGACTGTTGTGCTGGCGCCGGTGCCCTTTATTCTGTGTTTGTTTGCAACTTTTATTACCAGAAGCGGACTTTTAGCATCTGTGCATTCTTTTGACCGGAATGTTATGTTCTCTGCTTTGTTAGCCTTTATTGGGTGCTGTTTGTTGCTGTGGGTGGGTTGCATTATTAAAGCAGCGAAAAATATCTCCATTAGTCCATCGCGGCTGAGTGCATTTGGTTCAGGCAAAGGCAAGTTGCTATTTTGGGCTAATCTTGTCTTCATTTCTACGGCTGTTGTTATTGGGACAGCTACGTTTTGGCCTCTGATTTGGCCTGTTATCAGGAAAGTTATGTCGATTCCGGATGCGAGCTTTACGCTGACGCGGATATTTTATGACCGGTTAATTTCGGGCGTTGGGATTCTTTTGGCTTTTTTAGTCGGGCTTACCGCACTAGCCAATTTGCGAGGACGCCGCAGCCTTCTACTACCGCTATTGAGCGGCAGCATAGGATTGGCGTGTTTTACTCTTGTTTATAAGTCGGGCGAGAAACAATTGTTGCCAGGCCTGGCTTATGGGGCATGTGCCTTTAGCTTTATCCCTGTTTTGACACAGCTATTATCTAACTTAAAGGCCCGCACAAAAATCAGCAGTAGTATTGCTCATTTGGGCTTGTTGCTTTTGGTGGTCACCGCCGGTTTTTCTTCGAAGGAGCAGGCCATTCGAGGCCTATTAAACACGGCAGGAACAATCACAATCGGCAAGTACGAATTTATTTATGATTCGTTTGTGCATAAGTCGTTTGAAGACGTAGTCAAAGTCGGACCTGAAATTGTCGTAAGAAAAATAACAAAAAAAGGTTTCGTGGAGAAGCTGTGGCCGCGTAAGTCAAATTCAAACAGTCAGAGCAGTGTTCAGGTAGCCGTATTATGGCCGCATAATAATTTGTATTCAAACGGCCAGACCTCAAGTGAAGTGGCCGTTCAGACACGCCTATTCGAAGATATCTACGTCTCATTTGATGGTGTTGGCCAGGACAGCAGAGTGCTAATAACGGCGAAGGTAAAGCCATTAATGTTGTGGTTATGGGTTTCTGCTCTGTTAATTGTGGCGGGCTTTGTCTTGGCACTGCTTGAGGCAAAAAAAAGCGTAGAACGAAAACTGAAAACTGTAAAACCTTAACTGAAAACTTAAAAGACCAAAGATGAAAAATGCAAAACCACAACGGGAAATTTAGATTCTTCGGCCTTGCCTCAGGACAGAACGTAGGTTTCGCATTGATATTTATAATCGCTTTGCTCACAATGTGTTACAATCGCAAAATGATAAAGGTCAAAAGCAGCTAATAATGAAGCTCGTTCTGAATAATGGGTAAACACGACTGACAATGCAGGTTCTTACTGTTGCAACTCGCCCCGGGCGGCTGGCCATCGCCCAGACTGAGATTATCATCTCTGCACTGAAGAAAATTTATCCGGATATACAAGTAAGAATTAGAAAAATAACCACCAAAGGTGACCGGGACAGGCGAACGGCTTTATGGAATCTGACAGACACCGGCTTTTTTACCTCAAAGGTAGAGGAGGCTCTACTGGCCGGCGAGGCCGATTTCGCAGTCCACAGCTTCAAGGATTTGCCCACACGCCACCGAGATGAACTGTCTATAGCAGCAGTCTGCGAAAGGCACTTTGCCGAAGATTGTTTGATAGCAACTGTTCCTCTCAATTCAATCGAGCAGCTACCCCACTCAGCCAAAATAGGCACTTCAAGTCTAAGGCGGGCAGCCCAGCTAAAACATCTAATAGCCGACCTTCATCCCCTGCCCATTCGCGGTAATGTCCAAACCCGAATAAAGCGCCTTGATGCCGGCGAATTTGATGCCATTATTCTGGCAAGAGCGGGCATAGAACGGCTTGGCTTGGCAGAGAGAATCTCCTTGTGTTTCGACCCGACCCAATTCATCCCCGCACCCGCCCAGGGCGCCTTGGCCGTGCAAACAAGAAGCAATGATACTGCAACAGGAAAGTTGATTGCCGCCATAGGTGACCAAAAGGCCAGAACCATTACTTATGCAGAAAGAAAGGTTCTGGCCACGATGCAATGCGGATGTCACGCCCCGGCAGGCGCCTTTGCAAAAATCACCGATGCTCGTTTAGAAATCTGCGCATTTATTTCGGATTCGGAAGGCAAAAATTTTATCAGACGCCAAATCACCGGCCCGGCAACCCAGGCCGATAAACTGGCCGAGCAAATCGCCAAGGACCTCCTCAACGCCGGCGGAAAAGGTATGGTTATGTAAAAACGCTGAAAAATAAATTATAACCGTTGACGGCTGACCTCATGGCAAACGAGGATGAAGGTCAGTGATGTATAGTCAAATAGAATTGATATGCGAAAGTATGCTTAAGCGAACCTGCATATCGGGAGGTAATCACCGATGAAAAAAATTGTGCTGTTCTGCGTCGCGTTGTCTGTTTTTGGGGTTGCTTCGGGCCAATACACCCCGACAGCGGACTATGCCGTCCAAAAAATCGAAGGATGGAAGGTGCTCGTGAACAACGAGCTGTTGTCCGACCACACCCAACTCGCCGACGATGTATTGAAGCTGCTGAAGCACCAGCTTTATCAGATCACGCGCGTGGTACCGGATGAGGCCTTGAAGGAGCTTCGTTGCGTGCCTATCTGGGTTGAGTACAAGGCTCCACGGCATCGGTGCATGTGCTACCATCCGAGCAGACAGTGGTTGAGCGACAACGACTTCAACCCCGACAAGGCACGCAGCGTCGAGATTGCTAACGCTGAGAATTTTCTCAAGTGGACCATCGGTCAACCCTGGATGGTTATGCACGAACTGGCTCATTCTTACCATCATCGCATCCTCGGTCACGATAATACTGAAATCCACGATGCCTACGAAAAAGCCGTAAAAAGCAAACAATACGAGTCCGTTCTGCATATTTCCGGCCGGTCGAGACGTTCTTATGCGCTGAGCAACGACAAAGAATATTTCGCCGAATCAACCGAAGCGTTTTTCGGCACTAACGATTTTTATCCCTTTGTTCGTTCTGAACTGCAGGAACACGACCCGCAAATGTACCGACTGCTAAGAAAGCTGTGGACAGTTGAATGAAATTGAGCGGTATTGGCTGTCACCTGCATTCTTTCAACCCGACAGTCTATGACCTGCAAAATCATAACAAAGGGTTTATGTATTGAACGGTTTCTATGTTTCCATCAAATTTAAAAGCCCACTTGCGGCAATTCTCAAAAAGCTAACTTTTTGTTCAAATTTCTGTTTTTTGCCTGCTTGGGCGCGTAAACCTGCCCGAAAAGACTCAAAACAGTAGCGTTCTCCGCATATATTTGGTATCCTACCGTGATGGAATAGATTTATAGCGTATGCTTCGCTACTACTTTTTTATCAGTGAAATCTGTGGTTGACAAAGGCATTGTATATCTCGTTGGAGCAGGCCCTGGAAGGGCCGATTTGATTACCGTTCGCGGCGCAGAGCTTCTCGGTGCCGCCGACTGTGTAATCTGTGATAGACTGGCCAATCCGGCTTTGCTCAAATTTGCCCGGCCCGATGCCGAGATTATACACGTCCCCAAACGCATTGGCAGCGATTCTTTTACCCAGGAAGAAATCAATAACCTGCTAATCGAAAAAGCCGGCACCGGCAAAACTGTGGTGCGATTAAAGGGCGGAGACCCCTGCATCTTCGGCAGATGCGCCGAAGAAGCTAAAATTCTTGCCGAGGCGGGAATCGATTTTGAGATAGTGCCGGGCGTAACCGCTGCTATTGCCGCCGCCGAATATGCCGGAATTATGCTCACCGACAGAAGCTACAGTTCGCAGGTGGTTTTCGTTACCGGCCATGAGGCAGACGCAAAGCAAAAAAGTAATATCGACTGGAACCTGCTTGCTAAATTCAACGGCACCATTGTCTTCTATATGGCGATGGGCAATCTCGATTTTATTGTTGCCCGGCTGATAGAAAACGGTATGAATGAAAAAACACCCGCCGCCGTAATTGCCGATGTCACCTTGCCGACTCAAAGGACTGTGCAAGCTCCACTTCGCCGGCTGACTCAAAAGTGTAAGCAGCAGAAAATTGGGCCGCCGGCTATTGTCGTCATTGGTGCCGCTGCCGTCAGTGACCCGAAATTGAACTGGCTTGCGAAAAAGCCATTGTTTGGCAGGAGCATTGTTGTAACGCGTGACACCTCCGGCAACGCCGATTTCGCCGCTAAAATTATCGCCGAGGGCGGCAACCCAATAGAATTTGCAACAATAAAAATTAAGCCTTTGACGGAAAGCAACCGCTTTCTGCGGACACTTGCAAAACTCCCGCAATATGATTGGGTAATCTTCACCAGCGCCAACGGCGTAACCGTCTTCTTTGATGCCTTGCAGAGCTTGGCAAAGGATGCCCGCGTTTTTGGACATTCGAAAATTGCCGCCATAGGCAGCCAAACCGCCGCCACATTGGCTCAATTCGCAATAAAGCCCGATTTTGTGCCGACCGTTTTTACCACTAAAGAACTTGCCAAGCAGTTAATCGGTCTTACGAATTTACAAGGCAAAAAAGTCTTGCTCTTGCGCTCCCAGCTCGCCTCAAACGAGCTTGACCAGCTGCTTATCACAGCAGGCGCTCAAGTCGATGATGTGCCTCTTTATACAACTGTGACGGAAAAAAGTGAATGTAGCTGGCTAACAGAAAAAATTACCAGCGGCACAATCAATTGGCTCACCTTTGCAAGTCCTTCTTCAGCTAAGGGATTTTTCGAACAAATCCCGGCCAAGCTGGTAAACTCAAGTGACGTCGCAGTAGCCTCGATTGGCCCGGCAACTTCCGGGCAATTGAAAAACCTTGGCGTAAGACTCGATACTCAGGCTGCCGACCATACCATTGATGGCTTGCTGGAAGCCATTGTAAAGAAGCAAAAAACGTAAAACCAAAAACTGTGGAATTTAATAATTTTAAATTTTTAACCATAACTTTTAGCTCTTAGTTTTCAGCTTTTAATTTCCAATGATAAATATCTCAAAGTTATATTG
>Ga0114919_10002098_pt1 | contig 16092 bp, 18 predicted proteins | sample BlataG_FD_88682 | JGI IMG/M metagenome (GOLD analysis project Ga0114919, IMG submission 88682) | Deep subsurface microbial communities from Black Sea to uncover new lineages of life (NeLLi) - Black_00105 metaG | ecosystem: Environmental > Aquatic > Marine > Oceanic > Sediment | place: Atlantic... | reverse complement strand
GCAAATATTACCAGCCAGACTGAAATTGTTAGATACCTTTTCATAATTTTTCCCTTTCTGATATGTGCAAAAACCTCAAAACCTTCATCAATAACAAAAACTTTATTATTTAACAAAAAAACGAATCTGTCAACATTTTATTCTTCAATTCCGACACAATACAAGAATTAATTGACTTGTGCGAGCAATTTACTAAAATATTGTTTCGTGAATCGCGAATCGAACCAGCAATCGCAATTCACAATACGAAAATGATTTCAGAAACCGATAGGTTCCAGGTCGTGTCCGAAAAAAAGGAAAGCTGCGGGTTATTCGGCATCTTTGGTGACGGAGAAGCCGTTCAAAAGACCTATTTCGGTCTGCACAGTCTTCAGCACCGCGGCCAGGAATCAGCAGGAATCGCCTCGAGCAACACCGACTTAATCCGCTGTTACACAGGCATGGGAACGGTAAGGAGGGTCTTCCGCAGCGGCTCGGACCTTCTGGAGAAACTCCGCTCACCGATAGCAATTGGCCATGTGCGGTACTCAACGACAGGTCCCAGCAAGGCCGTTAACAGTCAGCCGCTTTTGGCCGAATACTCCCGCGGACAGGTGGCAATCGCTCATAACGGCAACCTCATAAACGCTTCGCTGCTGCGGGACGAATACGAGGCACACGGCAGTATCTTCAAATCGACAAGCGATACGGAAATAATCATTCATTTGCTTGCCAAGCCGACCCACGTTGCCAATCCCGATCCATTGTCGCATGTATTGAACCACCTTCAGGGAGCATATTGCCTGCTGTTTCTTTTTGCTGACCGGATTGAGGCGGCCCGAGACCCTTGCGGCATCAGGCCTTTATGCGTCGGCCAAACCGAAAAAGGAAGCTTCGTTGTTGCCAGCGAGACGTGCGCCCTCGATGCCATAGGGGCAAAGTTCATTCGCGAGGTCGAACCCGGCGAAATCGTTCGGCTCGACAAAAACGGCCTCTCCAGCAGGTTCTTCGTCAAGCCTGGGACGGTCACGCCGGCCCACTGTATCTTCGAACATATTTATTTTGCAAAACAGAACAGTACATTTTTTGGCGAAAATGTACACGAGTTTAGAAAAAAGCTCGGAAGACAACTGGCAATAGAGAAGCCAGCCGGCGCAGATGTAGTAATACCGGTGCCGGACTCAGGAACATCGGCGGCAATAGGATACGCAGAACAAAGCAAACTGCCGTTCGATATGGGGATTATCAGAAGCCACTACATAGGCAGAACATTTATTTCACCGGACCAAAAATTAAGGGAGCTGGAGGTAAAACTTAAGCTGGCATTGGTAAAAGAAGTCGTGGCCGGTAAGCGCGTCGTTGTGGTAGACGATTCAATCGTTCGAGGTACAACCACAAGAGGCAAGATTAGAACACTACGCCAGGCAGGAGCAAAGCAAATCCATATGCGGGTGAGCTGCCCACCGATAAGATTTCCTTGTTTCTATGGTGTAGATTTCCCCACCACAGAAGAGCTGCTGGCAAATAATCGCAATCTGGAGCAAATCAAAGACTTCCTTGAAGTGGACAGTATCGGTTACCTGCCGCTGGAAGGGTTGCTTTCCTGTACATCACTGCCTAAAGACCATTATTGCACCGCCTGCTGGACCGGCAAATATCCAATTCCGGTAGATATGACGTTTAACAAGGAGCGCCATTAGACGTATATGTTCAATGAAAGCGGGCTATGAAAGAGAATTTGTGACAATTTTTGTATTTTTATGAAAATTGAGCTTGACAAAATGAATATTATGGGCGATAATGTAGTTACATCCCTGGTAGTTAATCTATCAGGCCCCCGGACATGGAAACATGTCCGGGCTTTTCTTTTGCGCACACCCAATTAACCCAAAATGAATCGATACTGCTTTTACATAGACGGATTCAATGTTTATTACTCGCTTAATACAAGGCGCTTTCGCAAATATAAGTGGCTCGATTATCGAAAGGTAGCGGAAAGCATCGCAAGGACAGGAGATAGTGTTACTGGTATTTTCTATTTTACGACCTTTGTCGAATGGAAACCGGCTTCTGTAGCTCGCCATAAGCAATATATCAAGGCTCTTCGTTCCGTTGGAGTTGATACGGTATTCGGCCGTTTTATGCAAAAGAAAGTAAGATGTCACGTATGCGGCAGATATTACAAGACACGGGAAGAAAAGCAAACCGATGTCAACATTGCCCTACGTCTGTTATCCGATGCAATAACCGACACTTATGATCGCGCGGTAATTGTCTCTGGTGATACGGACCTTGTTCCCGTTATTGAAGCTGTACATAGAGTCTCTCCGGATAAAGAAATAGGAGTTATGTTTCCGCTGCGTCGCTACAATAACTCCTTGGAAAAAGCCGCAGATTTTGCTATAACTATGCGGGAGAAAATGCTGAGCCGCTGCCAGTTCCCTGATAAGGTTAAAATAGGTAGTACGACAATTGAAAGGCCCGATAGCTGGCGTTGATAAGAATATTAGACACAAAAGGAAATCTTAAGCCTCTGTGGGTAGCTCATTTTTATTTTTGAGCTTGTTCGATAAATGAGTAAATACATCAGCTACGAACAGTCCGGAGTGAGTATCGATGCCGGGGACGAGATGGTCCGGCAAATCCAGTCCTGCGTTGCCAGCACATTCGGGCCGCGAGTCATTGAATCCGAGAACGCATTCGCAGGGATGTTTCGGCTCGACTACGATGAGAAACTCTTCAAGCGAAATTACAAAAACCCTGTCCTTGTCGCCTGTACCGATGGCGTGGGCAGCAAAGTTAAATTAGCCGGCAAAATAAAAAAATTTGACACTATCGGCATTGATTTGGTGGCGATGAATGTCAACGATATGCTCGTACAGGGAGCTGAGCCGCTGTTCTTCCTCGATTATCTGGCTGTCAATAAGCTGGAGCCGAAGATAATCGCCGAGATGGTAAAGGGCGTTGCCGCCGGCTGCCGCTTAGCCGACTGTGCACTTATAGGCGGCGAAACCGCTGAAATGCCGGATACATACAGCAAGGGCGATTTTGATATGGCCGGGTTCGCCGTTGGAATAGTCGAGCGGAAAAAAATCGTTACCGGAAAAAACATTAGAAAGGGTGATGTAATACTTGGCCTGGCCTCAAGCGGGCTGCACAGTAACGGCTATTCGCTCGTTCGCAACATCTGCTTCAAGAAAGCCGCTCTGAAAATGACCGACACCTTAGATGAAGTCGGCGGCGCCGTGCTCGGTGACGTTTTGTTGGAACCGACGCGAATTTACGTCCGGTCGATAGTGAAGCTGCTTTCGAAGTATAAAGTCAAGAAGGTCGTCCACGGTATGGCACACATTACCGGCGGCGGGCTGGTGGGAAATATTCCGCGAGTGCTGCCGAAAGATTGCAGCGCGGTTATTAAAAAAGCGAGCTGGCCAAAGCACAAGATATTTTCATTCCTACAGAAAACAGGACCCATTGAAGAGAGCGAAATGTACAGGGTCTTTAATATGGGGATAGGGTTCGTGCTGATAGTGGCTGAGGACTTCGCCAATTCGATAGCTAAAAAGCTCTCGCGTTCCGGCGAGAAGGTCTATAAAATAGGCCGGATAACAACAGGAACAGGCAAGGTTGTCCTTAAATAGATTATGGATGGCAAAGGATAACCCTCACGACTTAACAGCGTCGAAGAGCGTTCCAAATGAAGAAAATATATCACAAAGGAGGTAAAACATGAGTGGTATTTTTGGAGTAGTCTCGAAGAACGACTGCGCAGAAACTCTTTTCTACAGCACAGATTATCATTCGCATCTCGGAACCGAGTACGGAGGCTTGGCGGTGCTTGGAGAAGATTTTACCCGACAGATACATGACGTGAGCCAGAGCCAGTTTAAGTCAAAATTTTATGACGATTATAAGCGAATGAAAGGAAACAAGGGCATTGGTGTTATCAGCGGCTCTGATGAACAGCCCATTTATCTAAACTCAAAATTCGGACCATATTGTATAGTAACAAATGGAATCATTGAAAACTCCGAAGAGTTGGCGGCAAAGCTGTTGAAGAAAGGAATCTCCTTTAGCGAGGTAAGCAAAAAAACGGTTAATACCACAGAGTTGATAGCAAAACTAATCAGCCAGGGAAACGATTTAGTCGATGGCATAGAGAAAATGTTTGATGCGATAGAAGGCTCCTGCTCACTTCTGCTGCTCAACCAAGCCGGAATATATGCAGCAAGAGACAGGTTTGGATATACGCCGCTTATTATAGGCCGACGGGCAGATGCATGGGCGGTAACCAGTGAGACCTGCGCCTTCCCAAATAATGGCTTCGAGATAACAAAATACCTCGAGCCGGGAGAGATAATCCTGATAAACGAAGATGGGATAGTGCAAAGAAGACCAAGCAAGGGAAATGTAAACCAAATCTGCGCATTTCTCTGGATATACACCGGCTTTCCCGCGTCAAGCTACGAAGGTGTAAATGTAGAAATTGTCAGGGAAAGATGTGGCCGCTGCCTTGCAAGACGTGACAAGAATATTAATGTCGATATGGTCTCAGGAGTGCCTGACTCCGGCTGTGCCCATGGATTAGGATATGCGATAGAATCCGGCAGGCCGTTCAGGCGGCCGCTTGTTAAATATACGCCGGGATATGGCAGAAGTTATACGCCGCCTTCACAGCAGACACGCGACCTCATCGCAAAGATGAAACTCATCCCCATTAAAGAGGTAATCAAAGGCAATAGCATCGTTGTTTGCGAAGACTCTATTGTGAGGGGGACGCAGCTTAAGAACTTCACTATAAAGAAACTCTGGGATTGCGGCGCCAAGGAGGTGCACGTAAGACCCGCCTGTCCGCCTTTGATGTTTCCGTGCAGGTTCAATCTTTCCACACGCTCTATCCATGAGCTCGCCGCCCGTAGAGCCATTCGCAGCCTGGAAGGTCACGACCTGAAAGATGTGTCAGAATATATAGATGCAAACAGCGAAAAATACAAAAGAATGGTGGAATGGATTGCCAGGGATTTAGACGTTACAACACTTAGATATCAAACTGCGGATGACATGGTTCAGGCTATCGGGCTGCCCAGAGAAAATCTCTGTCTGTACTGCTGGACGGGCGAATGTCCGGCACCAGCACGTCCAAAATCAGCGATAGATATAGTGGCCGTAGAGAAAACTCCGGAAAAGAAGGCAAGAGAAGCAAAGGTTCCACTCTAAGCGTGATTGTATAAGGTAATTCTAAAATTTACGGGCGCGCGGGCTTTGGATTGAAAATCGAAAGTCACAAATCCAAAATAAGCTACGCTAAGTTCGCTGCATCAGCGGGCATTTACGCCGGCTTCGCCCTCTATTTGTATCAGCCGCATTTCGAAAAGTCCGGTCCGCTACAGTACCTTGTGGTCGTAAATGTTTGCCTGGCGGCTATGGGCTGTTTTCTGCTAAGTCGGCGGTGGATAGCTTCATTCCGGGGCTCATTTTTTGCAGGTGCAGTTTACGGCTTTGGGCCTTTTGGGCTCGGCCTATCAGTTTACCACCCGACAGTCAGTCTTTTATTAGCAGGTATACCGTGGTTGTTTTGCCCGGCTGCGCTTTATTCTAAAAGAAAGTGGCGGTGGGTAGGTGTGCCGCTCTCAGCTCTGCCGTTTTTGGCTATAGTGCTGGCCTTCCAGGTATCCGCACATTATCGCCTGTTCCCAATTCCAATACACACCAAGTTACATTTGGCCGGTCTGACCGGACTGTTCGCTCCGCTTGTTGCGCTTGAGCGAGCGATGCCTTTAGTCGGCTTCTACCATGTCCCTATAGCCGCACTGCTGCTCGGTTTCGCTATACTGCTGAAGGCCCATCGGTTCGGCATAATGGCAATCTTTGCCGCCGGCACAATACCGGCTTTCTGCGGTCCTTTTCTCAACGTCAGCCCCATTATCTGGCTTATCATCCCTGTCCTGTGCTGCTCGGTCGTGATTGGTGTGGGGATGCAGGGAATTGTGTCGGCCGGCTATACCGACAGAAAATGGGTCCTGATTACCGCAGTGATTATGTCGGCACTTGCCATTATAGCGCTACTTCTGGCGACAAAATACTACGACATATTTGCAGGGCTTGGGGCAAAATACGCAAGGCTTTTCATGCAAACTGCAAAAATGTATATACTCGGTGCAATTGCGGTAAGCGTGATATTCTTTATGGCACGTGCAAAATTACGGCACACTTTTCTGCGCTGGGCTATTATCTGCTCAGCAGCCGTGGTAGATATATTTCTTAGCGCAAGATTTATCGTCGACAGGCTCGGCTAACCGGCGACTCGAACGACGAGCATCGATTCACGAGCCGAACGTCTCTCGCTCGACCTGGCCGAGGTAGAATCGGCCGTCTCTCTGCATAAAATTAATGATAGCGTCAAACTGCTGGTCTATGAAACGAGTTTCGTTACAGACCATTGCAACGGCGATGACCGCAGATGTTTTATTGTCCTGATGCTCAACCTCCGCAGCGGAGACATTGAACCTGCTCTTGAGTCGGCCGAGCACACTCTTGACGATACTCCTCTTTCCCTTCAGCGAGCTTAACCCCTGCATATGAAGTTGAGCTGTCATCACGCCGACTATCATAGACTTACTTTCCGACTTGCTTTTTTAGTCTCATCTGACGTTGTTATTGTAGTTTTTTTTAATGGGATTTCAACTCTTCTCTTTATGTTTTAATTTGTGCGACAATTTGCCGAGTCTGGGGTGATTGAGCTTTGTGGGCTTCTTTGAATTGCAAAGCTGCGGCCTGGTTTTGCTTTTTGAAAAGCTCATTGCCGGCAATTATCTCCTGCAGGGCCTTCGATTTTGCCTTAGCCTGTTTCAGGAACCGTACCGCCCTTGTGCCGTACACCCCGCCCAACAGAGCACAGATGCCAATAGCCAGCTCAAGCGCATTATCCGCCATCTGCCATGCATCGGGCCTGTCAGCCGATTCAGACAAAGCCGTCCTCGCAAGCTGCCAGTTCGATTCGGCCAGAATTTCTTCGGCAGTATCGGCTTGTGGAAATTCTTTCGGCAGACCGTAATAAGAAGGAAAGGCCCTGCTCTGAACCTGCGACAGCTTAGTCAACGCCTGCAGTTTTTCCGAGCCAGCCTCGTCCCTGGCGGTATCGGCGGCTATCGTCGCTGTACGGTTGTGCAGCCAGGCGTTTTGCTTTTGGGCCTCGCCTGGTGCAAAACGCAGGCTGTCACAGCCACACACTAAAAAGCACGGTACAATTAGTGTCGCTAAAACCTGTCTCATCATTTCTCTCCTTTTATTCGTGATTCAGAAACACGTTCCTCGAGCGCTCTCAGGCGGTATTCGTATGAGATACTTTTGCTCCAAAGCGATTCCAGTTTCCCCTCAAAATTCTGTTGGCACTGACACAGATACGTTACATCACGCTGCAGAAGGTCGAGCTGCCTTTGCAAATTGACCCAGCTGCCCACAATCAAAGACGCCAGAAAAAACAACTGAACCAGCACGGAGACATTTATCTGCCGATTAAACTCCCAGCTTCGTGGCTTTTCAAATTTGCTATTAGCTTCCATTCGTTTTTCTATATTTCCCATCACTTCTGGAAGGTCCTGCCCTAATCGCTCCGGTTCAGATGAACGTCCCTCATCTTTTGTCTCTCGTCTGTCATTTCCCATTTCACAGCTCCGCATAGAAAACGTTCTTGTTACCTGCCCTAATCATTACCGCGTATGTCCCCGCAGCAAGCGTTCCCTCTTGAAGAAATAATTCAGCCAGATTGACCGCCTGCATTTGCTGTCCGATTTCTACCGGCAGCGACCCGGCATCGCCTATCTCCACAACGACGACATTATAGACATTGTAGGAGCTGTGGCTCTTTACCTTAATCGCCCAGCCGGACTCTCTGGCACCGGGTGAAGTAACAATCGATACCTCCCGCACCCTCTGTGAACCTTCTCTTCCAAGCCGCTCCAGAAGCTGCCGGCTGTTTACGTTGTCCATCTCGTTACTCATAGCTGCGGTATCCTCTTACGAACGATTTTCAAATTCGTACACTGCTTTGCAAAATCCATCTGCACACGCTCTATCCAGCTCCTGCTGCGGTTATCACTCCTGCAGCCCAGCAGGTCCCTGCTCTCAGGATTGGTTGTAACCTTGTCACCGATTCTGTAATCAAAGACCAGATGCGGCGTCTGCACATCGAACCTCTCGATAAGCTCCGCACCGGCCAAGGCTCTTTTACGCACGAATTCATACAACGCGGCAGAATCGTCCACATCATCAGGGACGCCCAGCGTGTCGTCTCCGGTATTTGCAAAAATGCTCTGGCCTGATACCTTACGATACTTGAACTGACGAGGCAGTGTAATTATATGTTCAACAACAGGGGCCGTTGAACCGACAGGACCATCTGCTACCACACAATTTAATCTCTCGTCGCTGATTACCGACGCGGTTATCCTGAACTTCAAAACGCCCTTAAGGGCTGCTATCCATGTGTTAGCGTCAAGACGGTCGCTGCTAAGCCATACTCCGCATTCATTGAGCAGGTTATTAAAAGCGTAAAGGTACTGCCACCAGTGCAAACCGTTATCGAACGATACCTGCAGAAAATAACCTAAAGACTTGCCCTGTTTGTCGGTGGTTAGAGCCGGCCTGAAGCGCCTGCGGCGACAGGCAAAATTACCGCTCCCGAAAATCTTTGAAAAATCAAACGCATCGCCCTCATTGTATGGAGCGCCGCTGTAGTCGCCCGCCTCATTCAAACACCACTTACGATACACATCCTTCACCTGATGAAAATCGGGATTGGTCGAAGGCGAGAACTTGTCATAATCAGTATCCTCATCGGCAGGGTCCCAGGCCCTTACCAGCTCGAAAGTCGCTTCATAAATTTTGAAATCACCCTGGCCTATATACTTATGTGTAACCGGCCAAAAATTTCTCCTGCTGCTCAGAGCTGCGATATTTGTCTTATGTGTACTAAATTGCTCTCCCGCCCGCTGGCAATTTAACTCAACCGCCCTGCCTGTACCGCTCTTATAGAACACAATCGCCTGACCGGGGCCGGTCGGCACAGCTCGTGGGACGAATTTGAAGCTCAAACCAATCCTCTCGCAGCATCGATGCAGGGCTTCTATCAGATTCAAGCCGGTAACATCAAGGTCACGAGCCGTTTGGTTCTCGGTCAACGCTCGCAGTTGTTCAATGCCCGGCGTTTGCAATTGGCCGCCCGGCAAATATTCGCAGAGCAGGTAATCAATCACTTCGGCATAGCTCCAGAGCTTGCCTTGCGACGGCTCAGCACAAAAGGCTCTATAGCTATTGCCATTAACTTCTGCAGGCACAGGATTAGCATTGGCTATGCCGTCCGGATTGAACGCGGTATCAACGCCGGCTAAAAACAAACTCGAACCGTCTGAATTACCAACTCGCTGACCATAGACGGTGACACGCTTTAGATTTGCGTTAAAATCCTTAGCTACGATTTCCATCCTTTCTCCGTTGGGCCCTGTCCGTGTCTCGATGCCCTCTATTTGACCCTTGAAGAGAGGAAAAACAAAAGCCGCTGCGCCTGGCGGGATGCCGTTATAAATTTGCCGGATGCAAACACTATTCCCCATTGCCAGCTCTGTTTCGATATCCTCACTGGCCAACAGTTCATCGCCTTCGTACGCAGCCTGGTTTACAGCTAATCTGGCCCAGCTAAACTCCGGCCAGCCACTGCGCACAACCTCTATCAGCTCAAGAAAGGGGCATAACTGGCCGCCGACCAAAATTGAGACAGAAGCGGCGGGAAGTGCCAATCGCATTTCAGTTGACTGGAAAAAGTCAATCCTGTTGGACATAAGAACCTCTAAACAATCTGTCATTTAATTAACCTGTCATCCTGAAAGAAGTGAAGAATCTCATCGTTCTTGTCCAAGACCAGACCCTTCGTTTGCGCTCAGGGTAACAGCAGTATTATTCCGTTAGGCAGCTTCGACACTCAAAATCTCAATTGCGTCAGGGCTTGTGGTATCAAGCTGAATTTCTATCTGGGCCGATGAAGCATTCTCCATCCCGGCGGCGTCTTCAGCCCTTATGGCAAACAAATACTTGCCTGCATCGAGTGTGCCGCTTTGATAGCTGTAAAACCGCCGACCGGCGTAGCTAATCGTGGCAATTGCGTTTTCATAATCGATTTGTCCTGTACCAGCATCATAATAAAGATTGAAACACACCGGCGATGACTGCTGTTCGATAGGGCAATAATACCAAACAAGCTGTATCTTATTGCCTTCCACCTGCTCGGCCCTTGCCTCAAAAATATTATTGGGCTGCGGCTCCGCCAGCTCACCACTGGAATCTATTGAAACCTTGACCGCAGCAGATAATGTCTGTTCCTCACAGCCGCAATTATTGGCCCAACTAACAACGTAAAAATATATCGAGCCGCTATTATGAGAAACGTAGTTGGGCGGTGAAATTTCAGAAGCCCCGGCCTCAGCTACAGCCAGTATGTTCATAAGGTCTATCAGGTCCATGCTGGGTCCGCGATAGAGCACAGAGCAACCGGCAGCGCGAGGCCAAAAATCTCCACCGGTCAAGCCCATCCCAAGCTTAACACCATTCGGCGAATCACCTTCATACAAGCTGTCAAAGAATTTAGCATCCATCTATCAAGCAGCTCCAGGCTCTCTGGCCAGCTCACTGGCACCATCCGTGATGGCGAGGGCCAGAATCGTGTTGCCGGAAGAATCCTTTATTGCCATATCGCCCGTGCTCTTATTCTGGCTCATTTTATTAACCAGCCGCATCAAGGCATAAAAATCCAGCCGAATCTCGACAGGAATATACCGCTCAGCATTAGATAAGTTGTTACTGCCGTTTTTGTCGGCATCTATAACACCCACGACATCGCCCGCATCGAACGGCGCTGTTTCGTAAGCAACGCTGAATTTGTACCAGCCGCCGCCGATTTCGCTAATTGTCGGAGCGCTGTCGGATTTGTCGGCGCCTGCCAATGTCTTTAAGCTTTCAAAGTCCATTTGGGCCGACACGCCGGTCAGCGGCTCTCCATCCTTTGATACATAAAAAGGGATTTCTATCGCCGTATTTGCCATCTCTTTTAGCTCCTATCGAAAAATTTGCATCCTGCCAAGATTGGCCGCTTTTGCCCGCCTTGCAAACTCGTATTCTTGTAAAACAGCTCCCATCTCAGTTGTATTACCAGCTATATCAGGCTTGCCCCCTCGCAGCACATTTGGCTTCCGTGGTCTGAAGTTACCATTCGCTGCATCTATAAGGTCTGGATCCTCTTCAATGGCATGTTCCGGCTTGCCGGCCCCGCCCCAGCGACCCGATGCACTCGGCGCCCCATCCATAGCCCAAAGACAGCTATAATCACTATATACAATACTGCCAAGTATACGGTTAATAAACTTGCCAGTTGCTTTAGCGTGTAAAACACAGATATTATTAAACTCCATAAGCCCCGACCTGTCATAACTGGAACAGTTAATTTCTATCCCTTTAGCCACGTCATAGAATATGCAGTTGACGATTGTCATAGATTCCGAACTTCCTACGAACCGAATGGCTGCAGAAGTCGGCCCCGAATAAAAAACACAGCCATCCGCCTTAAATACTGCACTCCACACGTACAGAGCAGGGTAATTTACACTTTTGCATACTGCATTGAATAGCTGTATAGTCGAAGCGGTGTTTATAGCATATGATACTGAAGATTCGTAATAACCGCCCTCGACAAATAGATTATGTAATCTATAAGACGCGCCAATACCATATTTACAACCAATTGACTTACAATCTCTTAAGATATGATTATAGTACGTAGTGGCTAAATCTCCAGAATAACAGAAGCCATAATAAGCAGCGGAAGAATTTGCGTCTTTCGCATAGATATGTCTAAACTCAACATTATCAATAGCATCAACATATATGCAGTGACAAGACTGACCATTCCCATCAATAGTAACATAAGACCCATCAGCAAGCTCTGCACCATCACCATCATCAATACCGATTATTCGCTTCCAGGTGTTTGCTGTTAAGTCTCCGCCTCCCGCGTCTATATCTATTGAATATGCAGCAGTGAATGTTTCGTTCTTGTTTGTCAGGATATAAACGTTGTGCGGAGAGGCGGCATTCGCATCGGTATCATCGGAAGCATTTTGAAGACAATCAAAAGCTCCACCGACTTTTACATCACAGGTAGTATTAGCAGTCCAGTCTAAATCGATAACAATTGTATTCTGAGATGGAGTGCCAGGATAAACCTTAGTTACTTCATATCTTCCGTCTAAATACGTATCCGCAAACGCAACGTTCGCTATCTGACCAACCTTACAACACTCTCCAATCGTTGAGTAACTGATGGAAACCTTACCGTTTGACATGGACACATTACAAGCTGTCTTACTTCCGTTCCAAGCCCCAGCCGGTGATACCGGCTCGCCATTAGCTCCCATCACGTCCGCTAAAGTCTTGCTCGGATTTTTCAAATCCCCCCAGAACTCCTTCGTGCAGCCGCCACCGGCGTACTGGTCTCCTTCTTTGCCGCCTCTTCCACCGACAAAGAACACCGCGTCTTTTGAGTCGAAAATTATCGGCATTACGGTCTTCCCTCCAACCAGATGGTTACGTAGGGCTTGTCGCCTTCCCTGCCTCGTTCAGCTTCCCAGTTTGGAAAGTTCGCATCGAGCCATGCCTTGGCCGTTTGCTTCAATTGCTCCATATTCGCTTTATCATCACGATTACGAAGGGAAACAATAACTCCGCGTTTCATGTTGTTGAAAAACGTAACGGTAAAATCGTGTGAACCAAGTAAATCTGCTGCTTGATTAAAACGCAGTCGCCGAACCTGTTCGATGCTGTAATTACCACCAAGGGCTATCTGTTTCAACTTTTTGTAGAAAGGATGATTGTTCATTTTTCCCCTGCCCTTTTATGCTTCCTCTGTCCACGTCCCATGCTTGGCAATGGTTGCCCAGTCACCGTTCGAATCGGCAACAAGCGTCAGGCATTCACCTATCGCGTCTGCTGTCTTGTATTTATCAGCCGTCAGGCCGCTGTCGTCCCGAATGGCTGCGGTCCCGGGGTCGACCCGCAGCTCCTGGGCGGCCTGGACTGCGAATGTGAATATCGTACCTTCCGGCGCCGATACCGGCAGCGTGAGAGTAACCGTGCCTGTGGCGCCTAAATTCGTGTGAACGCTGCCGGATTCCTCCACTGTCAGTGTATCATCTGCAATATGCACCTCGTTCGTCTTCTTCACCCCCCCAGCCTCATACGGCATCACAAAATTATGACCCACGCGGCAATCGGTTATCGACTCGATGTCCCCATCTGATGTGCTTACTATCGCCAGGCGGATATGAGGTGTGGTTGCCATATTAGGGAAGCTGCTGTATTCGTCGGTAACAAGATTGCCGACCGAATCAAGATACACGTAGATATCCGCCTTATCATCGCCTAAAGTATTACCCGACGAGCCGTCATAGCTGACCATCTCCGTACCCAACCAGAACTTGCCGTCTTTGACGCCGATATCCAGTCCGCCCTCGTCATAGACTCGCAAATCGTTCGCCCGCCGTGCTGCAAGCAATAAACGATACAGCAATTTTCTAAACTGCAGATAATACGGCGATGTGCCGGTGGGGATATACTCAACACCAGTCTCAACGTCAGATTGTATGTTTGATAATTCATTATCAGATGGATATACTTCAGCCATAATACTCTCCTTGCTACTCTTTCATGATATACTTAACACTAATTGATTCGTCTGCTTATCGAATGAAGAAATGCTTACCTGCTCGGCAGGGCTTGCTGCTGGTATCACCGTGACTTGGCCGGTCTCGCTTCCGATGCTTTCATTACCCGCCGCGTCAAAAACTTTGACTGCAAACTGATAAATTCCAACACCCAGCGCCGGGCTTGTCCACTCTAATAAATCCGCATCAAGGCCAAACTGACCATTACCAAAATTACCCTTTCCAAAACCTACCGCAGCCGCCGAGTCATAACCAAAATCACCTGCGCCGAACCTGCTCATACCAAATCCTGCTTTATCCCGGAGGGACGGCCAGATTCTCACCGGCGAATCATTAAGAGCCTCGTCATAGTCGATTTCACCCGTACCGTTGTCAAAGTAGATTTGAGCGGTTGCGCCGATAGGCAAACTCTGACAACGCAGCATACTGACCCTCACCCGGCCACTCTGGCTAATTGACGAATCAAATTCACTGCTAAAATCAGTAGCCGCTTGCTCAGCCTCAATGGCAAAGACTTCAATCCGAACCGGTGACTCTAAAGAGGTAGGTATCTGAACAATCATTTGTCTTTGCTGACCGTCAATCGTCGCCCCCGCATACTGGCCGTTGACATAAATCTGATAAAACTTATCAACCCAAACAGACCGCCACTTTACCAAAACTGTCCGTGGGTTTCCCACATACCCGCCGTCCGACCAAACGCCGCAAGGCAGCTCATACGCCCTCACTTTTTCTATCCCACTGCTGATAAGTGTCATTATTACTGAACCTTTAACTGCGTATAAACGATTTCATAATCAACTGCCATACCACTGCCGCCTGCTCGCTCGCCGCGCACCTTGAAAACATCCATCCGAAGATTATCAAACTCTTCTCCGCTGTCGGTTACCAACGTGTGCGCATTGCCATCCATATAGGCCGATATTGCGCTGATTATCTCATCCAATTGCGCCCGGCTTTTTGCCCGCAGCACGCCCTTCTGTTTTATCTTCCTGCTGCGCCCGCCCATATCAACACTAAGCACACCGTCCAGTCCCGGCAACGCTCTCTCTATCGAAGCGCGGCTGACACTGTCCAGTTCAATCTCTAACTGCTGCTCGCCAAACAAACTTTGCCCATCCAAAGAGGTGCTCATTTTTTTCCTTTCGCTTTTCTAATCCCGCACCAACCTTATAGACGCTCCAACCCTGGTGACATCAGCTGCTCCGTCGGAGCCAATGTCAATACTAAGCCGACACCGTTCCCTTGCCCTCTCAAAAAGCCTCTGATAGTGCAGGCTTTTCTTCCAGAAATTCTCATCTTTTACCTTACTGGCCAACATTGCATAGACACTTGAGATGACTCCAAAAGCCGACACCCTTTTTAAAACATCCGTATCAAGAACATCCTCAGCATCATAGATACTTGCAGGATTACCCGGCCTAATACCGAAATTTTCTGTTAACCGAAAACCAGCTTCACCGGCCTGGGGCCCGAACGTGCTGACGCGGTAGGATATACCAGCAGCTGCCGGCGGCGCTACGGCAGCATCATCTGAATCCGATCTGATTACTGAAACGCTAAGCTGCGTTGCCGAATCCACAGAAACTATCTCGTACGCACCGTCCAGTGAACCATCTCCGGTTTGCAGATATACAACCCCCCCTGCTGAGACCTGCGCACTTACAAAATCTGCTCCACTTGCGGTAAATGTCGTCCCGCTGAGCGTCCCGCCTGTTCCTGCTGCCAATACCTGCCCCGACGGGTGTAATTCTCCGAACAGTACGGGCTCGTATTTCAAAATGTCCACATCGTTTGAAAAACTAACCATTGTCTTTTGTCCCTTTCTTGCGTGAGCGGGCCGGCCAGGTGCCCAAAGGACTGTTTCCCCTTTGGGCACCCACACCAGGACGCCCCCACCTATTAGGATCGCGTCCGATATCGAAGCCCGCTGTTTAGCTTGTACTTAGGTCGCGAATAAGCCCGTGTGCCCCTTCGTTCTTGAGCTCCATGGTATATTCGCCAATCAGCTCGCCGCACTCGTAGTCACCGCTGCTTGCTAATGGCTTGAAATGGAAGCTCCGTCCTGCCAAAGGCAGCACGCTGATGCGAGAAGAATCCAAAAACAGTGCAGCATCCTGCGGTATCCATCGCGACGTAACAATTCTGCAGATACCGAAATCACTTTCGTAAACACTAACCATATTAGTGAAAGTGGTATCGTTAGCTGCGTAGGTTCGGCTATCGGCACAGAACGCGTTTATCTGTCGCTTCTGAAAACCGCCGACGACAATCAAATCCACATTGCCGTTACTATTGTCCCATATCTTCCTGAGCACGTAATTGACCTTGGTCTCATCAAGGCCGG
>Ga0114919_10002096_pt1 | contig 16100 bp, 15 predicted proteins | sample BlataG_FD_88682 | JGI IMG/M metagenome (GOLD analysis project Ga0114919, IMG submission 88682) | Deep subsurface microbial communities from Black Sea to uncover new lineages of life (NeLLi) - Black_00105 metaG | ecosystem: Environmental > Aquatic > Marine > Oceanic > Sediment | place: Atlantic... | reverse complement strand
TCTCCCGGCTGCTCTGCCCTTCGGTTCCGGCCAGCTCCTCGTCGAGGAAGCCGAGGTCGGCGAACATCTTCAGCGTCTCGTTGGCGGAGTCCTCATCGAGGCGGGTGAGGGCAAAACCCGCGTGCACGATCGTGTACTCGCCGCGTTCCATGTCAGGGAGATACGCCAGGCACACCGTCTTGGTGGTGCCGCCGAAGTCGACCGTCGACATCCGGGTTCCCGACTCCTCCCAGATGTCGATCACTTTGCCGGGGATTCCGAGACACATGGGGCGCTCCTATTCCCGGCCGTGGCCCTGATGGCGGCGGCAATGGTGGCCTGGCCCAGCGCCAGGCCGCCGTCGTTACAGGCAACGATACGGTGACTGAGCACCTCACAACCACTCCTGGTCAAAGATTCCCGCAGTCCCCGCAGCAGGATCTGATTGGCGAACACTCCGCCGGTCAACCCGATCACCGCGGCGCCGGCCTCCTCGGCGCAATGCCGGGCGGCGAGGGTGGTAGCCCGGATGACCGCCTGGTGGAACCCGTTGGCCAGGTCGGCGCGCTCAACCCCGGACCGTAACCCGTCGACGACGCCGACAATCACCGGCGCGGGATCCAGCACCCCGCGGTCAACGTCGAAGTCCAGGCCCACGTCACGCCCCCCGCGGGCGAGGTGCTCGAGTTCGACCGCGGCCTGGCCTTCGTAGCTGACCTGCTGGCAGACCCCGAGCAGGCTGGCGACGGCATCGAATAACCGGCCCATGCTGGTGGTCGGCACACAGCCCAGCCCGCACGGGATCTGCTGACGCAGGACACCCAGTCCGGCCTCCCCCACCGCGGCCACCGGCGGCAGGTCCGGCGCCCAGTCGATGCCGGCCCGGACGAGCAGATCCAGGGCGATCCGGGCCGGGTGGCGCACCGCGCCCTCACCTCCGGGGAGTGCGAACGGCGCCAGATGCCCGACCCGACTGAACTGGGCGGGATCACCGATCGCCAGCAGTTCCCCACCCCAGACCGTGCCGTCAAGTCCGTATCCGGTGCCGTCGAAGGCCACCGCGATCATCGGGGTACCCAACCGCTGGTGTTCGGCCAGTAGCGAGACGGCGTGCGCGTGGTGGTGTTGCACGGCCAGTACCGGTCGACCGGCGGCGACGCGCCGGGCCCAGGCGGTGGTGGCGTATCCGGGGTGCATATCGCAGGCGATCACGGCGGGGTGCTGGCCGGTCATGAATGCCAGATGCTCCAGCGTCGAGGTGAAGCACGTCTGGGTGCGCGGATCGGCCATGTCCCCGAGGTGCGAGGACAGGTGGGCGTGGCGGCGTCCGTCGATCGCGCCCGCCATCAAGACGAAGGCGGTTTTCAGATCGCCGCCGGTGGCCAGCAACACCTCGTCACCGGAACCGGCCACCAAGATCGGCAGCGGCGCGTAGCCGCGGGAGCGCCGCAGTGGCATCTGCTCACCCTGGTCGTCGATGGTGACCACCGAGTCTTCGCACGGCACGTGAATGGGTCGGTCGTGGGTGAGGACCGCATCGGCGAGACCGTCGATCCAGTCCAGATCTTCATCCCGGTAAACGATCGGTGAGCCGCCCTGGTTGGCCGAGGTCATGATCAGCGGCGTATCGCCGAGCTGGTCGAACAGCAGATGGTGCACGGGTGAATAGGCCAGCATCACCCCGAGGTCGCCCAATCCCGGGGCAACCGCGTCGCTGACGACGGTTCCCCGTCGCGGCACCAACACAATGGGCGCGGCCGGGGACGTCAGTGCCACGCCCGCGGCCTCGTCGATCTCGGCGATGGCGCGCGCCGAAGCCAGGCCGGCCACCATGACCGCGAACGGCTTGGCAGGCCGGTTCTTGCGATCCCGCAGCATGTTCACCGCCGCGGCGTCGTCGGCACGGCAGGCGAGGTGAAACCCGCCGATTCCCTTGATCGCGACCACTCTCCCGCTCAGCAACGCATCGGCTGCGGCCTCGATCGGCCACGACAGCCGGGGCCCGCAATCCGCACACGCGATGGTTTGGGCGTGGAATCTGCGGTCCCGCGGATCGTGGTACTCCGCCGAGCAGGCGTCGCACATCGGGAAACCCGTCATCGTCGTGGTGGGACGGTCATAGGGCAGGTCGGTGATCACGGTGTAGCGCGGCCCGCAGTTGGTGCAGGTGATGAACGGGTGTCCGTAGCGGCGGTCGGCCGGGTCGCGCATCTCGCGCAGGCAGTCCGCGCACATCGCAATATCGGGGGGAACCAGGGTGCGCGAAGCGTCACCGGTCTGGCTCTCGACGATCTCAAAAACTGTTGCGCCGGTGAGGCTGACGGGAGTGACACTCAGGGTGTCGATGCGGGCCATCGGCGGCGGTTGGTGTCGCAGCGCGCTGACGCCGGCGTCGACGTCGGGCGCGGGGCCTTCGAACTCGCAGTGCACCGACCCGGCGTCGTTGTAGACCCACCCGCCAAGCCCGTGCTCGGCGGCGATCCGCGCGACAGCAGGACGAAAACCCACGCCCTGCACCACGCCGGTGATGTCGAGGCGAACCCTTACGGTCACCGCGATGACGCTAGTCGTAGGGTTGCGCCGATGCATGAGTTGTCCCTGTGCCGGGCGATCGCCGCGGTGATCAGGCCACACGCCGTCGGTCGGCGGGTCGACGTGGTCCGGGTCCAGGTAGGTGCGCTGCGCCAGGTGGTGCCGGATTCGCTGGCGTTCTGCTGGACCATCGTTCGCGACGACGAGAACATGGCGGATGCCGAATTGGAGTTGGAGTTCGTTGCGGCCGAAGTGGCGTGCCGCGGTTGCGGGCAGCAGTCCAAGATCGAATCCCGGTGGTCGGTGGCCTGCCCGCGGTGTCAAAGCGCCGACGTGGCGGTGGTGCGCGGCGAGGAGTTCCTGGTGACCTCCGTGGACGTGACCTAGCCGGGGGTCCGGGAACTAGAGTCTGGAGAATGGGCCGATTCCACCGCCACGATGACGGCACCCAGCACGATCACGAGCACGCGCACGATCACGGTGATCACCGCGGATATGCCACCGGCACCGAGCGCATCGAGGTGCTGGAGGCGATCTTCGCCGAGAACGACAACCGCGCCGAAATCAACCGGACGGCCTTCGAAAGCAACGGAATCCGGGCGCTGAATCTGATGAGCTCACCGGGATCGGGCAAGACCACGGTGCTGGCGGGGACCCTGGATGCGCTGGCCGGCGAGTTCGCCGTGGGAATCGTCGAGGGCGACATCGCCACCGATCTCGACGCCGCGAAACTCGGCGGGCGTGGCGCGCAGATCTCGCTGCTGAATACCAGTAACGGCTTCGGCGGTGAATGCCACCTCGACGCTTCGATGGTTCACCGGGCGTTGGACGGCCTCGACCTGCCCGCCTTGGACCTGGTGATCATCGAGAACGTCGGAAATCTGGTGTGCCCGGCAGAGTTCGACGTCGGCGAACACGCCAAGGCAATGGTGTACTCGGTGACCGAGGGTGAAGACAAACCACTGAAGTACCCGGTGATGTTCCGGTCCGTCGATGTGTTGCTGCTCAACAAGATTGACCTGATTCCCCACCTCGATGCGGACGTCGACACCTACATCTCCAGGGTGCGGGAGGTCAATCCCGGCGCGCGAATCCTGCCGGTCAGCGCGCGCACGGGCGAAGGAATGAACGAGTGGTTCGACTGGCTACGCGAATTTGCAAGGCCGCGGTAGCCGCAGACTCAGCGCCGACCTTCGATGATGAACGTCGCCTCCACCTCGGCGGTGATCGTGATCTCCTCCGGCCTCAATTCGAACTGCGGTGACTCCTCCGCCGGTGCCGCCATCGCGCGGGCCAGGACAATTTTCTGTTGCGGTCGTTCGCCCAGGCCGGGGTCGCTGATCGCGAGGACCGTCACCGGGCCCAGGTCGAGCGCGTCGGCGTAGTCCTGGGCGCGAATCTGCGCGTCCCGCACCGCCTTGCGGCGCGTCTTGCGTTCCACGTCAAGTCGTTTGGCGTCGGTCAGCGTCCAGTCGACGTGGGAGATGCTCAACCCGTCGACGCCGACGCCCCAGGCCACCCACGCGGCCAGCGCATCGAAGTCGGTGAACACCGCGGTGATCGACACCACCGCAGTGTGCACCAGCGGAAGTCGCTTGCCCTCCCCGCTCCACGGCCGATGCGACCCGATTCGAACCTGGTCGATCGCATACCGGGTCACCGGGCCGCGCTTGGGGTGATGCTGTGCCTCAACGGATGCGGTGACCTCTGCCAGCGCTCCAGTCACCTTTCGGAACACCGGTTCGGCTACCCGGCCCTCGGCGCTGAGCACGGCGTGCAGGGTTGCCTGCTGGGGAGCCGCCAGCACCGAGTGCGAACCGCGCACGGTGATCTGCACTGCTGGCGTCTTCCCGGCCGGCGACTTCCGAGCCGACGTGTTCCTGGCTGTCATGGATCGCAGACTATTTGATCAGCGGATCCCGCGGCATACCGAGGATGCGCTCGGCAATCTGGTTGCGCGCCACCTCCGAGGTGCCGCCGGCGATCGCCATCCCGCGGGCGCCCATTGCCGCCCGGGACGCCAGCGCGCCCTCGCCGTCCTCCAGTGCCAGATCCGGTCCCACCAGGGCGGCCGCAATGGCGCCCTGTTCGTGGAAGTGATCCGCCAACTTCAATTTGGTGATGTTGCCCTCCGGACCGGGTTCGGCGCCGGAAATGCTGCGGGCGACCCGGCGCAGGTTGAGTAGCCGCAGCGCGTGATCCTCGGCCAGGAACCGCCCGACCCGCGACACCGCGCCGATCACCGCGTCGCCGCGGGTCTGGGCCAGGTGCATCAGCCACGCCGAGGCGGGTGCGATTCCGCCGCCCCCGCCGCCGATGCTGACCCGCTCGTTGCCCAGGGTGGCCCGGGCCACGGCCCAGCCCGCATTGGGCTCCCCGACGACATCCTCGTCGGGCACGAACACCTCATCGAAGAACACCTCGTTGAAGTCCGAGCCCCCGGTGATCTGGCGTAGCGGCCGCACCTCGACCCCGGGCGCCTTCATGTCCAGGATCACCATCGTGATGCCGGCGTGCTTGGGCACGTCGAAGTCGGTGCGGACAGTCGCCAACCCACGCTGGCAGTAGTGCGCGCCGCTGGTCCACACCTTTTGTCCGGTGATCTTCCAGCCACCGTCGACGCGGGTGGCGCGGGTCTTGACCGCCGCGGCGTCCGACCCGGCCGACGGTTCGGAGAACAGCTGGCACCAGACCTCGTCCTTGCGGAGAGCCTTTTCAACGAATCGGTCGATCTGGGAGGGCGTTCCGTGCTGGATCAGGGTGAGGATGACCCAGCCGGTGATGCCGTAATCCGGCCGGGTGATGCCGGCGGCGGCGAACTCCTCTTCGGCGAGCAGTTGCTCCACCGCGCCGGCGGACAGGCCCCACGGCTTGGGCCAGTGCGGCATCACGTAACCGGTCGCGATCAACTCGTCGAGTTGGGCCTTCTCGTCGAGTTCGGCGAAACGCTGCGCTTCGGCGCGGATCTCGGTGCGCAACGCATCGGCTTCCGGCGGCAGGTCGAGACTGTTGGCCCGGGTGATTCCCTTCACCGTCAGTTCGAAGACGTCGGTGGGCGCGCCGTCGCCGCCGAAAATGGCCTGCACGGCCAGCGCGCGACGCAGGTGCAGATGCGCGTCGTGTTCCCAGGTGAACCCGATGCCGCCGTGCACCTGGATGTTGAGTTCGGCGTTGCGCACGTACGCGGGGAACGCCAGCGTCGCGGCGGCGGCCGCGGTCAGGCCGAATTGCAATTCGTCGTCATCGGCGGCACGCGCGGCGTCCCAGACACAGGCCAGCGCCGACTCGGCGGCCACCAGCATGTTGGCGCAATGGTGCTTGACGGCCTGAAAGGTCGCGATAGTGCGGCCGAACTGCTCGCGGACCTTCGCGTACTCGACGGCGCTGTCCACACAGTCCGAGGCACCACCGACCGCCTCGGCGGCGAACAGGGTGCGGGCGCGCGCCACTGCGCCGTCGCGGGCGCCGGGGAGCAGACCGTCACCGACGGCGACGTCGGTGAGGGCGACGCGACCCGATCGGCGGCTTCGGTCCAGGTTCTCCGGCACCTCCACCGACACGCCGTCAGCGTTACGTTCCACCACGAGCATGTCGTCACCGACGCCTAGCAGAAGCAGATCAGCTAGTCCCGCTCCGGCTACCACCCCGGCCCGGCCCGAAACACGACCGCCTGCCAGCGTCAGATCACCTCCGAATCCGATTGCGGCGGTGCGTGATCCGTCGATCAGGCCCGGCAGTAACCGGGCCTTCTGCTCTGCGGTGCCGAATGCCGCCACCACCGAGGACACCGTGGTCGTGGGCACGAAAGGTCCCGGCGCCGCGGCGCGGCCCAACTCGTCGATGACCACCACCAGTTCCGGTAGTCCATAGCCGGAACCGCCGTACTGCTCGTCGATGTGAAGGCCCAGCCATCCCAGTTCGGCCAGCTCTGACCAGAACGGCGGCCGGGTCTCGGTGTCGGCGTCGAGCAGAGCACGCGATGCCAGCCGGGCTTTCTGCGCGGTCAGAAACGAGCGAGCGACGTCGCCGAGTTCGCGGTGGTCGTCGGTGAGTGCAATGGGCATCGGTCATCTCCTGGTGTCGGCGGGGTCAGCGTTCGGGACCGCGTCCTGACCGGCACGTTACCGCCCGGCCACCCCGCGCCGACACCCCGTCCGGGTGGCCGTCATCGACCGGTAATCGCCCGCCAGGGAGTTGCGGCGGTAGATTTCCTCCATGGCGACGAAGCAGTCGGCGGGTTTGCGGATGAGTGCGGGTGTGGCCGCTGCCGCGGTCGGCCTGGGTGTGGCCCAGTTGCTGGCGTCTTTTTTCTCCCCGGCCGCCGACGTCCGCACCGCGGTGGGCACCGCGGTGGTGAACCTGACACCGGGTCCGGCCAAGGAGTGGGCCATCCAGACGTTCGGGACCGCCGACAAGTTGTTCCTCGCGGTGATGGTGATCCTGGTTATCGCGGCATTGGCCGCCCTCGCCGCACGCTGGGAGCGCTCCCGGGTTCCCCTGGGCAGCCTGTTCTTCGTCGCGGCCGGTGTCATCGGCTGCGCGGCGGTGCTGGCCCGGCCCGGCGCGAGCCCGGCCGATCTGATCCCCACCCTGGTCGGGATCGGTAGCGCGATCGCAGTGCTGCGCCTGCTGACCTCGGGACGCATCCGCGAGGGGGTCGACGGAACCGCCGGGGCTGACGGGGTCGACGGGGCCGACCGGGTCGACGGGGGTCGGCGGCTGTCGCTGGCGACCTTAGGTTTCGCCGCGGCTGGTCTGGTGACCGGAGTGGCCGGCGCAGTGCTCACCCGCCTACTGCGGTCGGTATCCGGTGACCGCGACGCCCTGGCGCTGCCCACGCCGGCGATCGCACCCCCGCCGCCACCGGCCGATGTCGTTCCCAAGGGTGCCGGTATAACGAACTTCATCACCCCGAACGACGAGTTCTACCGCATCGACACCGCATTGAGCGTGCCGCAACTGTCTCGCGCCGACTGGCGGTTGCGGATCCACGGCATGGTGGATCGCGAGGTGACCTACACCTTCGACGATCTGCAACGCTTCGAGCCGATCGAGAAGACCGTGACGCTGGCGTGCGTGTCGAATCCGGTCGGTGGCGATCTCATCTCCAACGCGACCTGGGTCGGATACCGGGTCCGGGATCTGTTGCGCGACGCCGGGATTGCCGCCGACGCCGACATGGTGTTGTCCACGTCGATCGACGGTTTCACCATCGGAACACCGGTGGAGGCCCTCACCGATGACCGCGATTCACTGCTGGCGATCGGGATGAACGGGGTGCCGCTGCCCGTCGAGCACGGCTACCCGGCCCGCCTAGTGGTTCCCGGGCTGTACGGCTTCGTGTCGGCCACCAAGTGGGTGGTTGACCTCGAACTGACCCAGTTCGACCGCGCCGAGGCCTACTGGACCAAGCTGGGCTGGTCGGCGCAGGCCCCGATCAAGACCCAGTCGCGCATCGACGTTCCCCGTAGTGGTGCCCGCCTGTCCGCCGGGCCGACCACCTTCGGCGGGGTGGCATGGGCGCAGCACCGCGGCATCGAGGCCGTCGAGGTGCGCGTCGACGACGGTCCCTGGCGGCCGGCGCAGTTGGGTGCGGCCTACTCCAACGACACCTGGCGGCTGTGGAGCTTCGACTGGAACGCCACCGGAGGCCAGCACACCGTTGCCGTGCGCGCCACGGATAACACCGGCGCGGTGCAGACCGGCGATCAGATGGGCGTGATTCCCGATGGTGCCACCGGCTGGCACACGGTCTCCTTCGACGTGAAGTAACGCCCTACAGTCGGGCGAAGTCTTCCTTTCCGCGCTCGAACTCGGCCAGCATGTCGGCGGTCAGTGTGGGCCTGACCTGACCGATCGCGTTGAGATAGTCCTCGGTGGTGGCCGGGCGGCCGCCGCCGTCGCGCATCTCCCGCTCGAACGCCGCCTGTGCACCCTTGCGCGCGGCGAACTCGATGTCGGCGGGGGTGAACAAGTCCGATGCGGTCGCCAGTCGTTCCACGTCCACGCCGGCATTGGCCGCGCCGAGATAGCGAACCCATACCGCGCTGCGGGCCGGCTGATCCGGCGGTCCCACCGGCAGTACGTAATCGAAGCGGCCCGGCCGCAAGAACGCCGAGTCCAGCGAGTGCACGGCGTTGGTGGCGCAGACCAGCAGCCGGCTGTCGTGTTGGCGGAAGGCCGGGATCAGTTTGAGCAGTTCGTTGGTCACCCCCAACTCTGCGGTCGAGGCCCCCGAACGAGCGGTGGCGATCTCCTCAACCTCGTCGATGAACAACACCAACTCATCGAGTTCGGCGAGTTCGGCAAAGGCCTCCCGCAGCGAGGCCGCGAGCCCACCGGTGCCGGTCGCGGCCAACCTCGACGGAAACAACTCGACGAACGGCCAGCCCAGCCGCGACGCGATTGCCTTGGCGAAGCTGGTCTTGCCGGTTCCGGGCGGACCGAACAGGATCACCGCCTTGGGCGGCCGCACTCCGTAGCGTTCGGCAACGTCGGGATGGGCCAGCGGGTCGACGATGCGCCGTTCGATGATCTGCTTCTCCTGCTCCATACCGGCGAGATCGCCCCATAGGCCGGGAGGCAGCATCAGACCGCCGAGTTCGTCGAGCAGGTTGGCCTGATCCGGGCCGAGATGTTCGATCATCTCGTAGTAGATCAGTCCTTCGCGGCGGCTGTAACCGGAGTTCTGCAGCGCCACCGCACCGGTAGCGCTCTCCGGGAGCACCGCGCTGATCCGGCGCACACCCTGGGAGCGCAGGCGCCGCTCCAGATCACCCAGCAGTGCGGAACCGACGCCGCGGTCACGCCATCGCGAGCCGATCGCCACCAGCATGATCCAGGCGCGCTCGCCCTGCAGTTGCGCCACCGCCATGCCGACGACCTCGTCGCCCACCTCAGCCACCACCGCGGGCTGGCCGGCCCGGGCGGCCGCCATCACCTCGGCGACGCTGAACACCGGTTCGGCCGTTCCAGGGCCGCGGCCCTGGTCCCACACCTGAATGGCCTGATCCAGGTCGGCTTCGTGGTAGTCGCGCAAACGCCACGCCGGCATAGCCCACCTCCTCCTCGCCCATGTCCTGGGTCCTCGGATGTGAGCATGCCTGGTGCGGGTGGCACGGGTACCCCGGTTGGCCGATTCACTCGCCGTGGGGTGACACTCATTTTTGAGCGCGCCCGCATCGACTGCCACCCCGACGTCGAGGAGATTCCTGAATGGACCTGAGTTGGTCGGCCCAGGATCTGGAATTCCGCGCCGAGGTGCGGGCCTTCCTGGATGAGAACCTGACCCCTGAACTGCGGCGTGCCGGGCGGTTGACGACCAGTGTCTACGCCGACCACGAGGCCTCGATGGCCTGGCAGGCGATCCTGCACTAGCGTGGCTGGGCCGCACCGGCGTGGCCGATTGAACACGGCGGCTGCGCGTGGACGTTGACCCAGCACTACATCTTCAGCCGGGAATCCACCCTGGCCGGAGCGCCCGAACTGTCTCCGATGGGCATCCGGATGGTCGCCCACGCAATCATCGCCTTCGGCACGCCCGCGCAACAGGACTACTTCCTGCCCCGGATCCTGACCGGCGAGGTGTTCTTCTGCCAGGGCTACTCCGAACCCGAAGCCGGCTCGGATCTGGCCGCGCTATCGATGGCCGCCGTCGACGACGGCGAGGACCTGGTGTGTACCGGCAGCAAGATCTGGACAACCCATGCCGGCCAAGCGAATTGGATCTTTGCACTGGTGCGCACCAGCCGCTCGGCCCGAAAACAACACGGGATCACCTTCGTCCTGATTGACATGACCACACCCGGTATCGAGATCCGACCGCTGGTAATGACCTCCGGGGAGCAAATCCAAAACCAGATCTTCTTCGACGCAGTGCGAGTGCCCAAGGCAAACGTGATCGGCGCGATCGACGACGGTTGGACGGTGGCCAAATACCTTCTCGAGTTCGAACGCGGCGGCGGTGCAATGGCACCGGCGTTGCAGGTGATGGCGGAGTCTATCGCCGAGTCGGCCCAACGGCAGCCCGGTCCGTCGGGCGGGATCCTGCTCGACGATCCGGTGTTCGCGGCCAAGCTCGCCGACGCGCGAATCCGCGCCGAGGTACTCGAAATTTTGGAGTACCGGGTGCTGGCGGTCGTGGCCGCGGGCGGCAACCCCGGCGCGGACTCCTCAATGCTGAAGATCCTGTCCACCGAACTCAGCCAGGAGATTACCGAACTGGCCATGGCGGCGGCGGGTCCGCGCGGCCGGGTGTACCAACCGCATGCCACCCTGCCGGGTGGGCCGGTGGCGAGCTTCACCCCGCCGGCCGACGACTACGTCAGCGGCGAGGCGTGGCAGGCGGTGGCGACACTGCGGTACCTCAACGATCGAGCGGGATCGATCTACGCCGGCAGCAACGAGATTCAACGCAACATCCTCGCCAAAGCAACCCTGGGGCTGTAGGCCGACCGACGTGAAGGGACGCCCGTGGATTTCGCCATGAACCCCGAGCAGGACATGGTGCGCGTCGGCTTGAGCAGGTTTCTTGCCGCGCGCTACAGCCTGGACTCCAGTCGCGCCGCGGCAAAAACCGACCCCGGCTGGCAACCGGAGATATGGCGCGCATTCGCCGAGGAACTCGGCATCCTGGGCGCGACGCTACCCGAGTCGGCCGGCGGCAGCGGTGGTCGCGGCACCGAGGCCATGGTGATCTCCGAGGAACTCGGCCGCGCACTGGTAATCGAACCATTCATCGATACGGTGATCGTTGCCGGCGGACTCCTGGCCCGTGCCGGCGGCAAGGCTGCGACCGCGGTACTCGCGCAGGTGGCCGCAGGATCGGCGATCGTCGCCCTCGCCGCAACGGATGCCGACTCCGGCGATCGCTGGGATGGGTTGTCCACCACAGCTGTTTGCGACGGTGATGACTGGCTCATTTCGGGTTCGAAGATCGTCGTCATCGCTGCGCCGTTGGCTACCCACCTGCTGATCACGGCGCGGGCCGCCGACCACGACGCACTGTTCCTCACCGAATTCGATGCCACCGCTCCCCCGGGTGGCCTCACCGTGCATGCCTACCGCACAATCGATGACCGCCGCGCCGCCGATCTGGTCTTCGATGACGTGCGACTGCCCGCTGAGGCTCTGCTCCAGGCGGACGCGGCGCCCTCGTTGGCCCGCGCCCGCGACGAAGGCGCGGCCGCGGTGTGCTCCGAGGCGGTCGGGGCGATGCGCAGAGTGCTCGCCGACACCGTGGAGTACACCAAACATCGTCAGCAGTTCGGCCAACCGATCGGGAGTTTCCAGGTGCTCGCCCACCGGATGGTGGACATGTACATGGAACTGCAGCAGGCGGTATCGGCGGTATACCTCGCGGTACTCAACCTCGATGAGGAACCCGATGTCCGGGCCCGCGCGGTCTCGGCGGCCAAGGCGACCGTCGGTCGGGCGGCGCGGTTCATCGGCCAGAACGCGGTGCAGTTGCACGGCGGCATGGGCATGACCGAGGAGTTGGCGATCGGGCACTATTTCAAGCGGCTCACCGCACTGCAGTACGAGTTTGGATCCACCGACTTCCATCGGGCCCGCTACGCCACGCTGACGCGCCCGCACGACACTCAAGAATGAAGAGTGACGCCTAACGCGCAGCCAGGATTTCCGCAACGGCTTGCAGGGGAGCGGTGCTGACACCGATCCGGTGGGCGAATGGAAACGCCAGAGCGACTACGACGGTGATCGACAACGCCGGGATCAAGGCCCACACGTACATCAGGACCGGCCGACGCGCCGTCACCGTCGTGAAGCCGACGACGGCCGCGACCAGCACACCGGCGACCACCAGCAAGATCCCCAAGACGCCCGGAAGGCTGCGTTGCGCTACTGCGGAGACCATGGCCGCATTCGTGCCGAGGGTGCCCGCCCGGGTCACCAGGCTGTTGATTTCCTGCACTGCCGCAGTCGAGCTGAAGGCATAGGTGTGCAGAGCGTCTTCGAAGCGGTCCAGCGCGGCGGCCGAGGGCAGGTTTGCGGTGTCGCCGCGAATCAGGAATGCGTCATCGTCGGTGGCCACCATCGTCGCGTACGTCCTCAGTTTCTCCATTAGCGCGGCGGACTCAGTCCGGTCGGCGATGTTGTTGAGTCCCCAGGCCATCTGCTGGATGGAGGCTGCCTGCTGTTCGACCGCCGCCTGGCTGCTGGACACAGCTCCCCAAGTGACGGTGATGGCGAAGCCGACGAAGAAGGCGAAGGTGGCGGCAAGTCCGGTCGCCAGACTATTGGCCTGCTCAGCGAGTTCGGCACAGGTTTCCTGGTCACAGCGGCGCCGAACAACCCGGCGCGAGAGGAAGATCACAGCGCAGAACAACAGCAGCAGGGCCATCATGACCGCCCACAGCGGAACCGCGATGATCAGGTCTCTCATGGGGGGAAAATATCAGTCGCGGCTACGCCCCCGCCCGGAACGATGCGCAGGCTGATCGCGTTGAACCCATGGGGGTACTAGGAGAGGGAACATCATGCTGAACAAGATCGTCGGGGCACTGGGTCAGGTCGCCGGGGCCGGGGGCTCGATCGTTGGAATCCGGACCGGCACCGCCGAACCGTCGTTCACCGTGCAACGGCGGGTGCGCGGCGTGGAGATCCGCCGCTACGGCCCCCGTATCGCCGCGGAGACCACGATCGACGCCGACGAGGAAAAAGCCCGCAGCGAGGGCTTTCGACGGCTGGCCGGCTACATCTTCGGCGGCAACACCACCAAGTCCAAGATCGCGATGACCGCACCGGTGGCTCAGCAGCAGAGTGAGAAGATCGCCATGACCGCCCCCGTCGCCGCTGCGCGCGATGACCGTGGGCAGTGGGTCATCCGCTTCTTCACTCCCGCCGAGTACACCATGGACACCCTGCCGACCCCGAATGACGACCGCGTGCGCCTAGTCGATATCCCCGCGGAGACGGTCGCGGTGTTGCGCTATTCCGGGATCGCCAGTCCGGCGGCGGTGGCCACGCATACCGAGGAGTTGCTCACCACACTGCGCGACAACGGTTTCGAGCCCAAGGGCGAGCCGTTCTCCTGGTTTTACGATCCGCCGTGGACGGTCCCTTTCCGGCGCCGCAACGAGGTGGTCGTCGGCGTGGAGAACACCGGCTAAGAGTCCTCGCGCGGGGGCAGGAAGAACTGCGTCAGATCATCGAGCACCATGGTCGCGGACGAGAAATCCTGGCCGGCGGAGTACCTGCTCGGGGTGACGACCACCGGGACGCCCGCCCCGGTTGCCGAGGCCACTCCGTTGTGGGTGTCTTCGAAGGCAAGGCATTTCGCCGCCGGCAGGCCGAGCCTTTCCAGCGCGGTCCGATAGACCTCGGGATCGGGTTTGAGCGCGCCGACGTCTTCGCCACACACGACGGCATCGAAGGAGTCGAGCACCAACTCACCTGGAAAGCGCCGCGCAAGGGCCTGAAGGTTGACCCGACTGGTGGTCGTGGCGATGGCCAGGCGCACCCCGGTTCGTCGCGCCGCACGCAGCAGGTCGGCGACGCCCGGTCTCAGGTCAATGGGCGAATCCGACATCACCTCGGCGAAGTGGGCGTTCTTCGCCCGGTGCAGTCCCGCGCTGACTTGGCCGATTTTCGCCTCGGTGAGGTCGGTGGACCGGGTGAGGAAGTGCTCGATGCGCTGTCGGCCGCCGGTGACGAGCAGCAGATCGCCATAGATCGCCTGATCCCAGCGGTACGGCAGGCCGGCGCCGGCAAACGCCCTGTTGAAGGCCTCGCGGTGCAACTCCTCAGTCTCGGCAAGTGTGCCGTCGACGTCGAAGATCAGCGCAATGGGCATGCCGACGTCAGCCACGGCGGCGCCACGCCCCGACCGCCGTCGGGAAGTCGAGCAGGCTGTCGATGACGACGTCCGGTTTGAGATCTTCAAGTGGGCCGCTGCAGTAGCCACCGCGCACCGCGACCGAGAAAACCCCGGCCGCTCGCGCCGAGGCCACATCCGCGCCGCTGTCGCCGACCATGACCGCGTCGATGGGCGCGACGCCCACCGCCGACAGCGTGTGCAGCAGCATGTCGGGTTCCGGCTTCGGCGCCAGTCCGGCCGGATCGCCGCCCACCGGATCGTCGAGCCCGACCTGATCACCCAGGATGATCGCGAAGCGATCCGACAACCCGAAATGATCCAGCACGATCGTGGCGGCCGACTGGATCTTGTTGGTGACGACGGCGACGGCGCAGTCGGCGGCGGCCAGGGCGTCGAGGCATTCGACCACGCCGGGCAACAGCGTGGTGTGCCCGGTGAGGTGACGGGGGTAGATCTCGAGCATGTGGTCGATGACGGCCTCGAACTCCGCCGGGTTCGGCGTCTGTCCCCGGGCCTGCAGGGCTCGCCGCACCAGCACCCGCAGTCCGTGTCCAACCATCACGCGGACGTCGGATTCGCTGAACGGGGCGAGGCCCTCAACCGCCATCAACTCGGCGACCGCCAGGGTGATGTCGGGCACCGAGTCGATCAGGGTTCCGTCCAGATCGAAAAGGGCCGCCCGGGGCCAGACCGAATCCACGGTCAGACCGCCTGAGTCACTGCGGACGGTCCTGGTCGGAATCGAGGCCACCGGCGAATACCCGGCTTCCCCGGATATCGGCACCGGTGATGGTGGACAGTTCGTCGACGCCGATCGGCGGCGGGGTGTCGCTGAACAACCGGTTGGCCTGACGCATCCGCGCCCGATCGAGGGCGTTGCGAATCGACCGGGCGTTGGCGAAATGCGGCTGCGCGCGGCGCAACTCGATGTAGTCGGTCATCGCCGTGCGCGCGTCGGCATCGAAGCGGTAGTTCTGTTCGGCCAGCATCGATTCCGCGATCGCCAGCAGTTCGGCGTCCTCGTAGTCGGGGAAGTCGATGTGATGTGCGATACGGGAACGGAAACCGGGATTGGACCCGAAGAACTTGTCCATCCGGTCGGCGTATCCAGCAAGGATCACCACCAGGTCGTCGCGCTGGTTTTCCATCACCTGCAGCAATATCTCGATGGCCTCCTGGCCGTAGTCGCGTTCGTTGTCCGGCCGGTACAGGTAGTAGGCCTCGTCGATGAACAACACCCCGCCCATCGCCTTCTTGAGAATCTCCTTGGTCTTGGGCGCAGTATGCCCGATGTACTGGCCGACGAGATCGTCGCGCGTTACCGAGATCAGGTGCCCCTTGCGGACGTAGCCGAGCCGGAACAAGATGTCGGCCATTCGCATCGCGACGGTGGTCTTACCGGTGCCCGGATTGCCGGTGAAGCTCATGTGCAGTGTCGGGGTGGTCTGCGACAGGCCCAGACGCTGACGTGCCCGGTCGACGATGAGCAGTGCCGCCGTCTCCCGGATGCGCCGCTTGACCGGCTTGAGCCCGATCAGTTCGCGGTCGAGTTGGTCGAGCACCTCAGCGACCCCGGAGTCCCGAAAATCACCGGCGAGGTCGACGGCCGTCGGCGCCGGGGTCTCGCCGTCGGTCATCAACGCTGCGTGGTCAAGGTGACATTCACCGTCCGGCCGGCCACCTCGGTACGCGTCATCGTGAAGGTCGGTTCCACGGCCGGGCGGTTCACGATGAAGCTGAGCCGGACCGT
>Ga0114919_10002095_pt1 | contig 16101 bp, 21 predicted proteins | sample BlataG_FD_88682 | JGI IMG/M metagenome (GOLD analysis project Ga0114919, IMG submission 88682) | Deep subsurface microbial communities from Black Sea to uncover new lineages of life (NeLLi) - Black_00105 metaG | ecosystem: Environmental > Aquatic > Marine > Oceanic > Sediment | place: Atlantic... | reverse complement strand
TTAACGCAATGCAGCTATATTGATGGGATGATCAAAGGCGTGCAGGCAGGAAATGTTTGGGATGCTTTAGAAAAAGTTTTAGGACTTGAAAAGGTTGGGCAACAGCCTATACAGCAAGCGCCCCCACAGCAACCTGCGCCCCCACAACACCTCTACGGAAGTTCCCATTGATTTCCGATTTAAATTTGGTAAACTAGAGGCGTTGTTGGCAGGTATTTCCATGTTTTTAATTTTCTCAGATTTGCACATATACACCCATAAGGGAAGAAACAATCGTCTTGAGGATTGTATAGACGCTTTGAAATGGGTTTTCGATGTGGCTAAAGAAAGGAAAGTCTCTCATGTTATTTGCGTGGGCGACTTGTTCCATGACCGCCAAATAATAGACATTTTAACCTATCAGACGGCCTTTCAAGTCTTTGCTGACAATAGCCAAGAAGATTTCCAAGTCCATCTTCTGATAGGCAACCACGATTGCTGGTACTCAGATAAGTGGAATATCAGCAGCGTAGTTCCTTTATCCTCTGTGGACAACATTTCTGTTATATCCGCCCCCACCGAAGTTACGATGGACGGACATAATGTTGCATTTTTGCCTTATACAAAAAATCCCGCTCGTGATTTAAAAAATGTTGGGGGCGATATTTTATTTGCCCATGTTGCGATTGATGGTGCATTGTGGAACGTGTATGCCAATACTCGGGCCGATGTCATTATTGAACACGATGGGGAAATGGAGATAGTATCGCCCGATATTTTTGACAGATGGAAGAGGGTCTTTTTGGGCCATTACCATGCCGAACAACAACTGTCGGACACCGTGGAATATGTTGGTTCTCCTCTCCAATTAACCTTCGGGGAAGCATTCCAGCACAAACACATTATATTATACGACCCAGAAACGGACACCAGGGAATACATCAGAAACACATTTAGCCCTCAACATTTTATTATTCCAGAGGCCGATTTGGGGAAATACGACCTGAACAAAAATTTCGTGAGGGTCATCGTTGATGATATTTCGTCTTCCGACATAATAGAAACAAGAGAAAGGTTGTTGGCAAAATATGACGTTGGTTCTTTGAAATTTGAGCAAAGGCCAAAAGAAATACAAAGGCACATAATTGCCGATGCCAAGGCAATTCTTTTTAAAGAAGAGGATATGCTTGAAAGGTATATCGAAGAGGTGGGCACAGACGGTCTAAACAAGGAAGTGTTGCTTAAAATTGGAAAATCGATAGTCAAGAAAGTAAAGGGAAAACAGAAATGAAAAATCCTTGGGGAGAAATAATGAAAAACCCTTGTGTTAAAAAAGACGACAAACAAACACAGTGCGCTCGATGTGGCAAAATCATTCATATTTATGAACACTTTTGGTTAACCAAATACGAAGTCATGCTTTGTGATGAGTGCTATAAAATTTTAATTGGAGAACCACATTGAAAAACCCTTAAAAAAACGACACAAAAAACAGAAATGTTTCTATTATGGTGGAGATAAATTTTACTTCAATCCCGCACTCGTTGTAATTTGTGATAAGTGTAAAAAATTAAAAGATGCAAAACCTAGAATTTAAATATATAAGAGCCAAAAACTTTATATGCTTCGGGCCTGATGGAATAGAAATAGATTTAACCACTGGTAGCAACATCATACACGTTACCGGGGAAAATTTAGACCAGAAAGATCAAGAAGACGATAAAGTAGGTAGCAACGGCTCTGGAAAGTCCTCAATCCCAGACATACTTGTTTATGCGCTTTTTGGCAAAACAATTAAAGGTCGCCGCCGTAAGATCAATCACTCCGATGTTGTCCACCGACTGACCGGAAAAGGTCTTGAAGTCGAAGTTCACTGGGACAACTACAAAGTCATACGCACGCGCGATCCCAACTCGATTGAGTTTTGGGTCAATGAGGATGGCAAGTGGGTTAACCAAACTCCAGGCGGAAGACCATCCAACACCCAAGATGAAATTGAGAAGCATTTAGGGTTAAATTACGACACATTTCTAAATGTCGTAATCTTCACAGATAGCCATGAGGATTCGTTTTTAGAAGCGGATACACCAGCAAAGCGCGAAATAGTAGAGAACCTTTTGTCTCTCGGAGTATATCGGGAATACTTTGAAGAGGCTAAATCCATGAAGAACAAGGCCAAGGATGTTGTTAATGATCTTGGCAATGAATACGAACGGCTATTAAAGGCATATGAGCAAATTGAAAAGAGGGTTCGAAAGGTAGAGATTGAGTCCAAGGATTGGAAACAGGCACAAATTGAAGAATTTAATGAACTAATCAAACGGGCAAAAGCCAAGAAGGTAGAACTTGAGTCAACGGATGAAGGATTCCTACTGACTAGATTCAAAGAAGCACAAGCAAAATTAAAGCATTTTAATGACCAAACACCTGTGCTTTATGACAATCTAGCCAAGTTAAATGCGTTTCTGGAAAAGGCAGACACAAAGCAGGAAGGTTTGCGGGAAAGGATGAATGCGTCTAGCAAAGAACTTGCCAAGCTAGACATATCCAAAGTCTCGATAGAAGAGGGTATGCAAAAGGCAAAGGATGAGATTAATAGGTTGTCAGGCGCGGAAGAAGGTAGCCGTTGTCCAACCTGCTTGGGAGTTGTTAATTCTGAAAACTACCAGCATGTGGTTATCAAAAGACAGGAAGAAGTAAGTAATTATGAACAACAACTTATTAAACTTGAAAGCCATATTGATAAGTTGAAAATAAGTTTCGCTCAGATCGAAGAGGCTTCTCAAAAGTTAGTTGAGGGCATCGTATTGGCAAGACAGAAAAGAGAGAAAACCTCTGACAAGCTGGTTGAGATAAGAAACGAGATCATAGAGCTACAAAAAGTCAAAGAGCCCAACGTCAAGACTAGTCACAGGTTGCTTGAACAGGAAATATCAGAGATTAAAAAGCAAGCTATAGAAAAAAGAGATAAAATAAAAGGCCCCAGCCCTTTTGCAGATATTATGCGGGATTCTCAGAAGGAACTAGAAGAAAAGGACAAAGAGTGCGGTTTAAAAAAGAGGGAAATTGAGAGGGCAGAAGCACTTCTTCCATATTACGACTATTACAATACAGCCTTTGGAGATGCTGGCATTAGGAAGTTTGTGATAGAGGATATCATCCCCTCCTTAAATACACGAATTGTTTGGTGGCTGCATTTCCTGTTTAACAGCAAATACACGCTTAAATTCGACAGTCAACTAAAGGAAACCATACAAACCAACCCACCAGATGGAAAGGATTTTGTGTACAGGCTCTTGTCCAGAAGCCAAAAACGAAGAATGAACCTTACCGTATCTCAATCCTTTGCAGACGTTATGATGATTGATGTTGGAATCTCCCCCAACATCGTTTTTTTGGATGAGGTAAGCAGCAGCATTGATTCAACCGGAATTCTAGGCGTCTACAACATGATCCATGAATTGTCTAAGAACAAAAAAGTCTTTGTCACCACTCATGACCCGGCATTGAAAGAGCTTTTAAATGGGTGTGAAAAATTAAAGCTCCGATACGAAAAGGGTGTAAGTAGGAAAATTTAAATTCTTTTTTCTATTGAAATAGTACGCAATTGTAGTATACTTGAGACTTATCCAATTTTAATATTTCTGGGGTGGATAATTTTTAAATTGATAACGCTTAGATATCAGATCGCATAATTTGGAAAAGATAAGAAAAGAGAGTTTGAATGTCAATAAAAGCACTTCAGGAATACACCTACGTTAGCAAGTACGCAAGATACGATGAAGGCAAGAAACGAAGAGAAACATGGAATGAAGCGGTGGATCGTGTACGGGATATGCATCTCAGAAGATATCCACAAATAGAAGAAAATTTAAGATGGGCCTTTGAACAAGTGCGCGATAGACGAGTGCTTGGCAGTCAACGCGCTCTTCAATATGGTGGCGAACCCATAGAGCGTAAACATAGTAGGATTTATAATTGCAGTAGTTCGTATTGTGACCGAATACGGTTTTTTCAAGAAGCATTTTGGTTGCTCTTAGCTGGTTGTGGTGTGGGTTTCTCAGTTCAAAAACATCATATCAATAAACTTCCAGAGTATAGTGGAATTGAGCCAATAGGAGAAAAGGTATTTGTCATTCCCGATACCATCGAGGGCTGGGCAGATGCTTTAGGCGTTCTCCTATCGACATACTTTTCACATCCAGAATACCCAAATTGGTTAGGTCGCAAGGTTGTTTTTGATTATTCTTTAATTCGACCCAAAGGCTCTCTTCTAAGTTCGGGTGTCGGAAAAGCCCCCGGACCTAGCCCACTCAGACGGTCTTTGGAAATTATAGACCGACTTCTAATCCAGAGACTTTTGTTAGAAGAAAGAAAAAAATTACGACCTATCGATGCCTATGATGTCATGATGCATGCCTCCGATGCTGTTTTAAGTGGGGGCGTGCGCCGAAGTGCTTGTCTAGCTTTATTTTCCCCAGATGATAAGGAGATGGCAACAGCCAAAATTGGAAATTGGGTAAACGAAAATCCACAAAGAGCCCGATCAAATAATTCCGCATTGCTCCTTAGAAATGAAACTTCTAAGGAGCAATTTTTTGAATTAATTAAAAATGTTCGTGAATTTGGGGAACCAGCTTTCATTTGGGCAGATTCTATCGAATACATAGTTAATCCCTGTAGCGAGATTGGAATGTTTCCCGTAGATCAAACAACTGGTAAATCTGGTTGGGCCATGTGCAATTTGACGGAGATCAATGGTAAAAAATGTGTCGATGAAGAAAGTTTCCGAATAGCAGCAACAGCGGCCACTATTATTGGAACGGCACAAGCTGGTTATACTGACTTTGAATACCTTGGTTTAACAACAGAAAAAATTGTAAGGAAAGAAGCATTGTTGGGTGTTTCAATTACTGGAATACAAGACAATCCTGAAATCCTTCTTGATGCAGCTATGCAACGTAAAATGGCAAAATTGATTGTAAAGGTAAATGAAGAATTTGCGGAAAAATTAAGAATTAATCCAGCCGCTCGTTGTTGTACGGTGAAACCCGCTGGATCAACAAGTTGTATCTTGGGCACTGCAAGTGGAATACATCCACACCATGCCAGAAGATATTTTCGAAGACAGCAGGCTAATGAAATGGAAGCTCCATTACAACATTTCAAAAAAATTAATCCATTAGCAGTAGAAAAGTCCATTTGGAGTGCCAATGATACAGATGAAGTTATTACCTTTTTAATTGAAGTTCCAAAAGGAGCAAGAGTTAAGAATGATTTACCAGCACTAGAAATGTTGGAATCTGTTAAGTTAACTCAGCAAAATTGGGTAGCTTCTGGTAAAGTAGAAGAAAGGTGTATCCAGCCATGGTTGAACCACAATGTGAGTAATACAATTTTAATTGAAGAAAATGAATGGGAAGATGTAGCAAGTTATATTTATAGAAACCGTAAACACTTCACAGGTGTTTCCCTGCTCCCCATGTCTGGTGATTTGGACTATCCACAAGCACCAATGGTTACCATAAGAGATCATAGAGAAATTTCCTCACTTTATGGGCCAGCTAGCATGTTTGCATCGGGCTTAATTGTCGATGGGCTTAGGGTCTTTGATGAAGACTTGTGGAAAGCCTGTTCGTTGGTTCTCGATCCAAACCTTCTGGAAAAGCCAAAAGAGGTGAAAAGAAGGTGTAATGGCAATGGACATGCCGTGAATATGAACAAATATCGCATTTATCAAGCGTCAATGAATATTTATGAAGAACAAATAGACTGGGTTCGCCGTGCTAAACAATTCGCAGATCGGTATTTTGAGGGCAATGTAAGAAAAATGACGTATTGCTTAAAGGATGTGTACAACTGGAAGCAGTGGAATGACCTGAAAAGAGAGTATCAAGACGTTGATTACTCAGAATTGATCGAAGAAGAAAATAACGTCAAAATCAATCAAACCATAGCCTGTGCTGGCGGGGCCTGTGAGCTAATCTAAGGGGCGTTTTATTTAATACCACTCCAAACACCATTAAATAAAAAACGGCCCTGTACGGGCCTCTGAGGGCCTCTATTGGGATTCTCAGGCTATTAGGGCGTGCCTATTCTTTCAATAAACGAATCTGTACAATCGGTGGGCTATAATTGTCCTCCAAGTGAGCTTCCTGTGGTTGAGTGTGCAAATTGCAAACAACCAGTTTGCGGAAATTGCATACATGGACACGATTGGAGGCAAATTTTTAACATGCTCAAAGAATTGTTCATCTACTTCGTTGTTACACAGACAGCACTTCATTTTTCCTCTTCTTTGAAAAAAAATTCATCTGGCAGAGAAAGTAGGAAATCTAGCTGTATAATTAACCACCGAACGCCATTTTTATCTCCATAATTCATGGAGTAGGCAGGAAACAAGGATGGCTTGAACCATCCTTCTATATCCGTGACTTTGATGATACAAAACCAGGGTAGTCGCTTTCTCTTCCAGCAAATTAAAGGTTTGCGGCCAGACCTTCTTGATTCATCTTTGACTTCTTTGATCCATTTTTCTAATTCGGCGTTGGTTTGGCCTTTTGCTAGGATATTGTGGAGTACAATGTCATCATCATAGCCATCTTTGGCTTCAATGACCCATTGGAAATTCTCGGGACAGACAAGATCGCCAGTGAAGGTGTCCGAGGCGTGTTTTGGGAGGTAGGCAGTTTGGCTCCAGCGATTACCAGAGCCTAGAGTGCGGCTGAATTCAAAGCCGAATCTCTTTTTTAATTCTTTGCCACACAACAATTCCCCCCTCTTGCCCTTGGCTTTAGAGTTTACCCTTTTCTTTTTCTTGGGCGCAAGAATATCATCCACTTCTAAATCGTCAAAGTCCATGCATTAGAAGAGTAGATTTTTTAAATTTTCTCCCAAGGGGGTTGAAGTGGTGGCATCTTTTCCCACATCTCTTCCTGGCGGTTTTCAGTAAAATCTTCTCCGAAAACCTCTTCAATCAACTTCCACTCCTCTTCGTCTATTCTAGCCTCTTCATCTAAATCGGGTTCCGGGGGGCTTCCATCAAACTGTTCAATAAACAGCTTCTCACATTCCCGATTTACTCTGTCTTTTTCTTCTTGAGGTATTTTATTGTCTGCTTGCTCTTGTTCCCAAGTCAGATAGGATTTTTTCCAATCCTCATCAGCTTTGGGATATACCTTTTCTGCAAGATCACCAACAGAGGAAAGTCTATTTAAATCATACAGAAGGCCGCACGTACATGGGGAGTGCCCATATTCTTCTTTGGCTTGGTAAATGTCACACATCATCAAATGTGTGACAAATCCATCCTCCGGTGATTCTTTATAAGCGAAGTAACGATCTTTAATTCTCTGCAATCTTTCTTTATCTGTCATTTTTCTCTCCCAAGAGTTTTGCTTGACCAGTCTAAACGACCTTCACCAGACTTATTTTTAGGATCACTGTCTTGTGGGATTTCTACATAAAGAGAAGTGCTACTGTCTTGTATTTCTATGTCAATATCTTCGGCACACAAATGGTAGTCTATAAAATTCTTTCTACCATTTTCATCTTTTTCTTCATCGTAAATTCTAAAGAAGTGTTTTCCGGTGAAGGGGCTGTATAATAAACATCCCTTCTTCCCGATTGCGGGAGTTTCATTGTCTTTCATGTTTGACAGTCTTTCATGTTTGACAGCCTAGACAGGCCATGCTAGAGTTACATAGGTGGCATCGGGGGCATATTCCCCGGCATTGGAGGCGCGGGGCCTCCTGGTATTGGTGGAGTTGGCCCAGGTGGCATTTGTCCTGGCACTCCTGGTGGCATTGTACCTTCTGGGGGTGGTTGTTGTACAGGGGTCTTTTCTTTTTTTTGGTCTTTATGGTGGGGCTTGTCAACCGCTTGCTCTTTTGCACCCTTTTTATCGGTGGACTCGTCCCCAGGAGTACCGGCCTGATGAACTGGAGTTTTTAAATTCTGTAGAACGCCTTGAAGTTCGTCTGCACCACTCTGTATAATGGGCTCTAATTCGCCCTTTTCATCAATGGCTTTCATTAGGGCAACCCCAACTTTTTGCAACGTCTTTAAATGCATTTGTTCTCTCTTGTGCCAACTGCTTTGTATGATTCGTTTAATCATTGTGGCAAGACGCTCCACATGCTTGATTACCTGTCGCTTACCCATGTTGGGGGCTTCTTCTCCAAGGTGCGCGGCAGCATTTGCTATGTCCCCGATCCTTTGACCCAGGAGAGCCCTGCTTTCGTTTAGCAAATATTCTTTAAATTCGCCCATTGTATTTCCCTTTTTCCTAACTGACATTGGTATATAGCCCGATTTAGGGTATAATTTGTGGGGCGTATTATTATAGTATCGGAAATTTAATGTATAAATGTTCCATTTGCAAAGCCGAACTTGAAGCCTATACCAGCGCTTTTGAAGACGATCCATGGATCGATGGCCGAAAGCACAAGGACATTTGCCACTGCTGCATGTGTGTTCCAAAAATGTACCACTACGATGAAGAGAAGGGCGTGCTGACTACTTACGATGAAATGTACTACAAAAGGCTTTGCACCGTCGAGGAAATCATGGAGGATGGATTTGAAAAAGCGGAAGCCACAAGATCATTACGAGCCGTCAAAGCATTAATAAGAAAACGAAAAAAGTAGCATTTATACTATATTCGATATTAGAAAAGGAGCAGAGTATGGATTTATCTACTATTTGGGTTGTTGGAGCGATTGCGATATTTGGAATAATGGCTTCGATAGCCTTTGCGTTAAGCATTTTAAGCATAGCCATGCACAATACAAGAATGGCAGTTCAAGTAAAGGTTCTGCCGCATCTGGTTGACTTGGGGCTTGTGGACGGACGACACGGCCAACACACTATTGGCGTAGAAATAACCAACATGAGTGAGTTTCCCATTACAATTAAAGACGTGATGTTCAAAGGTCGTAATTTTTCAATAGTTTTGCAGCCAAACAACTTCTTAAAAGGGTCGATTCCCATGAGGCTGGCACCCCGAGGAAATGCGGTTTTAATTTTAACTAAAGAGATAGCAAAACAAATGTCTGATCTAAGTACGGCCAAGGTTACGGTCAGAACAGCTTGCAAGAATGAGGTTTCAGTGGCTTTTGCCATGAAGACCGACGCCGAACAGGAAGAAATTGATGTTTTGTCTGGTAGGGAGAAGTTAAAAAAGAAGGGTTGGTTTTCCTGGCTTGGTAAAAACAAGTTGGAATTCGATCCACAAGAGCCGGAACCAGAACCCGTTGAGATTGAAGAAGATGTTGAAGAGTTTGAAGAAGAGGACGTTGAAGAGTTTGAAGAAGACGAAGACGATTTCGACATCGATTTGTCAGATGAGTTTGAAGACGAAGACGAAGAAGACGAAGAAGAGGACGACGATGAATTTGAAGTCGAAGTTGACGATGCAGTATCCCGGCGTGTAAAAGGAATGTAAATAAAAAGCCACGCGCACATGGTGTGCGCGTGGCTCCTGGCGCGGGTGGCGACAAACATCATCCGGTTAGAATTGCGATTGCCTCCAGAGTGGCTTTTGCCTTTTGGACGCCACCCATTTCGGAAATGTCATCCAAAATCTTTCTTGCCTTATCGACACCACCGGCTTGATCCACGAAAGATTTCGTGGCGGTGATAGCAGACAGGCTCACCTTGTCGAACTTCTTCGGACTTCGCGCGACCTTTGGCGCTCCAGAGCGTGGCGCGTCCTTTGAATCGCTTGGGATTTCCCCAACCCTTCTCATTTGGCACTTGACCGAACTTACCGTTCCCGGCTGGCATTTTCGGTAGCCTTTTCCACGAAGCAACTTTGCCGTTGCTGCCGGTAACGCACCAGGATTCTCCCTTAGAATTTCCCTGATTGCATCGGCTTGACTCTTTGCCATAATTCAACCTCACTTTGTAAAGGAGCTAATGGGCTATTTAATTATGGTTTTCTTTTATACGCCTGTGCCACAAGCACAAATCGGCATTTGCCCGGTAGTACAAACAATCCCCTATGGAGATTATACGCAGCATTTTACGATTGTCAAATAACATTCCCATAAATGGTTGCCACAAAACAACTTACGACGACACCACAAAACCCCCCAAATGGCGCAAAAACAACCCCACCATGGCGAGGAAGTACATAGTGGGGCGCTAGATGCGGCTACAAGCCGACTAGCCAGAAGTGTTTATGTAGTCGATACGTTCAGCCGTATCGTAAACCAAGGCAACTTTGTATCCATGTTGAAAGACATTTCTTTCGTAAAGTCGTTGACTTTCTTCTCCAATTCAGATTGAAGTGTGAATCTGAAAACTCTAGGGAATACCCTGTTGATGTCCTTCAGAGATGAGTTTACTCCCATCATCTGCCGTTCTCCGTGTTCTTCTTTATTTTTAATATGGCACTTAGCGCACATAAATTTCTCCTATGTTAGGTGTGAATAAATTAGGATTTAAATGACTAGGAGCGTGACCGCTCAGGTAGGTTAGTCATATATTTGTAGTTGCTGGTTGTCACCGATGTACTTGTTTCCGCCGTACTCCAGTTTCGCCCAGACATTGTAGATACCATTTTCTAAATCCGTGGTATCCAGTTGGTAGTAGCCGTAACATTTCTCTCGGTGATCTACCGGCTCATCTTCAAAGACCGTCCTTAAATCCTTCTCCGCCGGAATGCATTCACCACAATACATTTCCATTGAAAGCGTCAGGTCTGAAACTATGGCAATGTTTTCGTAAAATTTAGCCAAGTCGGATGCTCTTGGCACGTTAGGCACAATTTCCACGCTTAAATATTGAATTGAGCCTTGTCGAATTTTGTTTGGCATTATTCTAAAATCGAAGTTGTACACCACAGGGAGTGATGTTGTGTACCAAAGGTCTGGTAATATTTGGAATGTGTGTTCATTACTTCCAATTACATCTTCACGTTTGTTCCACTCTTCGTAATAGCTATACCAAATGTCAACATAGTTTCCTATTGTGTAGCTTGGCGAAGAGGTTGGAACTACCAACAAGTATTCACCAGTTTCAACGTGTGTAACGGCTGTTCCTGGGAATGTTTCTACCAATCGTCGTCCGTCAGGATTTGATTCGGATTTTAATTCAGTATCAAGGAACCAAATCTCCACCCGATCTATTTCGTATAAATCGGATGGGTTGTTGGAGTTAATGGGGAATAACCGTAAATTAATGTCATCACCTACGATAGGGTCTTGCAGTCTTTCTTTTGCCATATCTTTATTTAGTATCGAGGCGCAAATACTAAGCCTCCGCACTGGCATAATTTGTCTTATCGTCTTCTGGACTTGGCCTTTCTTTGCTCGGCCTCTATTGCTTCTTTTTCTTTTTCCTTTTGCTCTATAAAACGGTAAATTTGGAATTTCCTCTCAGGCATCGGCATTCTATAAAATTCTGACCGCTGCTGACGCAAGTGGTACATAAAGAAGAAAAGTTCTTCTTGCAAGTTTTGCCAAAGATCAATCGAAGGGTCGTTTAATTCGTTTCCTTCTTCGTCTCTCTTTGGCGCGGGAAGAAAAAATTCGCCTCCATCGGTAAATCAATTTTAAACTCGGCCCAACACATGGGACAAGACAATCCAATTTGCGTATCAACACCAAACGGGGGATTGTTTAGTAAGTTCCTCAAGTGAGTTACATCGCTAATCGGCAGTTTTTTAATTAAAGTTTGAATGTCGTTCTTATCGGTCATTCCCTCTACATCGTTCAACAACTGCGCTGTTCTAAATGTAAGCGTGTCATCGGATTGTTCTGCGTTTCTTGTGGCCTGCTCACGATGTCTCTGCAAAGCGACTTCATCCTGTCCATTGGACAAGCGATAACTAAATGTAAGTCCTGAAGATGGCAATACTCCACCCAAAGTTGTTGGGTCGAAATCCTCTGGGCATCTTGTAAGTGAAACGTCGTTGTTAAGGTCTATTGTGTTTTGGAATTGGTGTGTACACTCTGGACACTTAATTTCCACATCATAATCTTGTCCATAGGACATGCCACGAAGGAAGATTAACAGATAGGTTCTATCTGGTGTCAATAACAGTTCTGGATTGACCGTCTCCCTAATGCATCTCTTAAAGATCATGTTAATGGCCTGTCCGGTACGAACGTATTTCGGTGTTGCCAAAATTTGTTCCTCTTCGCCGGTCATGTGTCTAAGGTGTATGACTCCACCTGGCAAATCTCCACCATAACCAATTCCACCGGATGGCAATACGACCTCATCATAATGCACCGCCGAAGAAATTCGTTCTAACAAATCCTCTAATTGCGCGGAGCCCGTTGTTCTTAATTGTGGGGCATATGCGGTTTGTGCTGCGGGTTGCCCATCGTCTATTGCTTGTTGCTCGGCCAAAGCCTGTCTAAATCCCGGTGGCATATTCCCCGAAAACTTAGTCATTTCTTCAGTGGCCATTGCAGCCCTTTGTACTTGTTCTACTTCCTTTAACGGATTTATGCTTGGAGGCGCTTCATTAACCTCTTTTGCTAAATCGTTTGGGTTAATTTTCTTAGGGTCACTCATTAATTACTCCTTGATACTAATTTAAAATACTCAAAATTACTATAGTATGATCTCTATAAATCCCGACAACATAGAAGAGTTAATTTTCTACGATAAAAATGTCCAAAAGCTGTTGCCTCGCTACAAAAACTTCTTTGACCAATGGCAAATGGCCCAGCGAATCCCTGGATTGCAGTCTTTGGGCAAGCGAACAATTTTGGAGTTATTGAATAGGCTGTCAAATGAGGATGTTGAGATTCTTGAAACATTATTTAAAGATAGGATTAAAGTCGAAAAATTAGACTATAACATAGTCAAAAATTATAAATTCTCTCTGGATGAAATTCAAAATAGGATATGTGAAATTGACCAAAATGGGTATATGGCAATATCCAGGGGGAAAGATCATGTATATATATGCTTATGGAGGTAGATTATGGAACTTATTTTATTATTTGCACTTGGCACCATCGGGCTAACCCACATTTTATCGGATAGTGATATCTTCCAGCCGATTAGAGAAAAGATAGCGGCAAACAAGAAATTACGATGGTTGTCCAAGCTAATTGAATGCTACCAATGCTGTGGTTTTTGGGCGGGGCTCTTTGTTGGTCTTTTGATTTTTGGGCTTAACCCACCCATTGTTTTGGTGTGCGGTTTTGCCTCTAGCTTCTTGGCTAGATTAGGTGGAAATTATTTAGATTATTTAGACTCTCTAACCAGCATAGACTTGGATGACTTAAATGAAAAGTAAACAAAGTGCCAAATTATATCAGTTTTACTGCGAAATTTGTAACTGGAAGAAAATTACGGATGGATCAGGGACACAAGAACTTGTGGAGGTTAAAACGAGCCCCATTCCAAGGGGCGTTCCAAAACGTGACCCAGAGTCGGGTAAGGTTATAACACCAAAACCAATAAAGCAAAAAAGAAGATTTAAATGCCCACAATGCGGGCGATTAGTTTTTGCAAAATTACTTTCGGGTACTCCACAAACACAAACCGAAGAACCGGCCCGTAATTTCATGGAATCCCAAGAAGAATTGCTTAAAAACATTATTGATAGGCTGGATCAGGTATATGGCGAACAAGATAACCCTGCTTGATATAAAACACGCACTCCAAGATGCGCGTTTCAGAAAGACCCTTCCAGACAGTATGGAAAAAGAACTTCTGGAATATAACAAGAATAGAAACTGCCCCTGTAATACCAAACTTTATAGGCGAATAATAAAAGAGGCCAAGCAACAGTTAAAAGCGTATTTCCCAGGCAGGGAAGTAATTAATGAAGAAGAAGAGATTAAAAAACTAGCAGAAAACCACTGGATTGTCATTAATTGCCACATCAACGAACTAGAGAAGAAGTTGAAAAAACTCCCGCCCGGTCGCAAGCAAGTTGAAGTAGCTAGATACGAAGATCAGGTTACGGCCATAACAAATGAAATCGATGTGATTTATTGATTATCTTCTCCTATCGTTAATTGGTTGTCTAGCAGTTTTAAGCAGCTATCCATCATCTTCTCTGGATACTCTTTGTATTTGTCAATGTCCATGGGCCACTCATCATCCTTCAACCGATGCTGGCCTAGCAATATGGCATTCTCATAGAATTTAAACGCTTTCTTGTATTCTCTTAACAGAGAATAGTGGATGTCTCCAAGAAGACACCAAAATTCAGCCATTAAACAATTCGCGCTTAAACACGAAAGAATCTTTTCTAATGACGTTTTATAGTCCTTCCGATAATGGCATTTCACCAATGCGTAGTAGTATTTAATCATTGCCATATTGATTAAAGCCGTTCGCTCACGAAATAGGTAATACTCTGCAACACGTTCAAATTCTGGGTAGTTTTTTTGGGAAAGGTGCGTTAAGGCCATGTAATAGTGTGGTTCGTTGGCTGTTGGACGGGACTCTTTCCACTCCGATATTAGCTTTAATTTGTCGTATTGATCCTTTATCACCTTGGAAAGGATTATGCCATCTGTATGAACCGCTGTTTTGTCTATTATCGTTTCATATACTGGATTCACAAATTTTAAATTCAGCTTTCTATCCCACAGCCTTGTCTCCTTACTTACGTTTCCTCCTTGAATTACAGTAAAATTAAACGACCCTGGAGGCCCACTCGTGCATTTTAATATATTTTTGTGACCAAATCGTAATGTTTCCCATGGTTCCAAAAAGAATTGCCAATCATTTTTTGCTTTTTGAATAATATTATTTCTAATTTGATCGAAATTGGTGGCACTCGACCTTTGAGGCCAAATTCCCATTTTTTGACAGATATGTACGGTTTTGTCTGTGCTTCCCAAGTCACAAATTAACACTTCCCCTTTAAGGGACAACATAGATTCTATGCACCTTTGTATGGTTAATTCGTTATTTTTTGTCAAAATGTGCGTTGTTATCATTGATTAGCTTCTCTAATGCTGCTGCCTCATTTGGCCGATTATTTTCCTTGCAATGCTTGGATAAATTTTCATAACCTTTTTTGGTGTAAGGGTTTTTTAAAATAAAAAGCAAAGATTCTATAATATTCATGACGATAATGTGGTTAATAACCAGATATACAATAAATAGGTTTTTCTTTATTTTTGGGGGATAATTGAGTACCGAATACTTAAACAATAGAATTCTTGAGAAAACCATATCAACATTTCAGCGATCTAAAAGAGAAAAAGTAAAATACAAATTATTAATAGAAGACATTAAAAGCGCAAAAACCCGCATTAATTACAGAAAAAACAAAGTGACCAAGAGAGAATTGGGTAAATCCCTTGTGATAAAAGAGAAAGAATATCTTCAAACTCTTGATGACTATCAGGAATCTCAACTTATGTTGGCGGATGCATTTTATACACTCTCTGAGAATGTAGCTAGGTTTAGCAAATTTAATTACATCGACATTGATGATGCAATTCAGGAGGGAGTATTGATTTGCTTTGAAAAAGTAGATCGTTTCGACCCAGAATATGTTGGGCCAAATGGAAAAAAGGCCAAAGCCTTCAATTATATGACCACATGCATATTAAATCATTACCGACAGCTTTATAGAAGCGCCAGGCATTATAATGATTTAAAAAAGAGGTATTTGGATTTTATACAAACACAGTTGTACAATGTCTTGATTAGGCACGGCAATGGGCGCGTAAACCGCAGCCATCACAATAATAATTATTATGACAAATAAGGCTTGCGCCCCTTACCCAAATACTCTAAAATACAATTTAATTAGAAAATTACCTAGACTCGCTAAAAATAAAAAATATGAGACACTGTAATTCGTTAGAAGAGGTTGAACAACAAGAATTAATTAGAAAACTTGTTGACAATGGGTATGGAGAGCTTATTGAAGCATTGCTTTTAAATGAAAACAAGGTTTATACGAAAAAAGGCCGATTAAACAAAAGCGGGGCATGTAGGGTTTTGGGATGGAAAACAAAACAACTTGAAGATGCCCTAAAAGGCTGTCGGGAAATACTGAGACATGATTTCCCAGAAGAAGCTGCTAAATTTGGTTACTAGGTCTTTTCCCAATATGCTCGATCATAGCGAAGTGTTATTTCTGTTAATAACACTTCATTTTTTCCCACATGCAATTCCCCACATTTT
>Ga0114919_10002094_pt1 | contig 16102 bp, 13 predicted proteins | sample BlataG_FD_88682 | JGI IMG/M metagenome (GOLD analysis project Ga0114919, IMG submission 88682) | Deep subsurface microbial communities from Black Sea to uncover new lineages of life (NeLLi) - Black_00105 metaG | ecosystem: Environmental > Aquatic > Marine > Oceanic > Sediment | place: Atlantic... | reverse complement strand
GAACCGGCCTGGGAATGCAGCGACTGCGGGCGGAACTGCCCGACCGGGTCACCGCCGTCATTGGCCAGAGCGGGGTCGGCAAATCATCGCTCCTCAATTGGCTGGAACCGCGACTTGCCTTACCAGTGGGCGATGTCAGCCGGGACAACGACAAGGGGAGGCATACCACCACCGTGGCGCGACTGCTGCCGCATTCACACGGCGGCAGCTTCGTCGACACGCCAGGCGTACGGCAGTTCCAACTCTGGGAGACGGTGCCAGCTGAGGTGCCGTCCGCCTTCCGTGACCTTCGGCCGCTGGCCAACCACTGCCGCTTTCCCGACTGCAGCCATTCGCATGAAGCTGATTGCGCCGTCAAAGATGCTGTTGCTGATGGCCTGCTTGACACCCGGCGTTGGGAAAGCTGCTGCCACCTGACCGCTGGAGCGGAGGATACCGCCGCGTGAGCCTGCCCGAGCGAACGACCGGCGTTGAGGCCGAGCCAACGGTGCTTGTCGGCGTCTATCTCAGCCCCCCGGCGGATCCGTCCGACCCACTGGCGGAATTGTCAGGTCTGGCCACGACGGCCGGAGCTCATGTCGTGGCCGAATTGATCCAGCGACGCCATGAACCAGACCAACGGACGTATCTTGGGCGGGGCAAGCTGGTTGAACTGACGGCCCTTGTCGAGCACCATGACGCCGACGTGGTCATGTTTGACAACGACCTTTCGCCGGCCCAGACCCGCAACCTTGAGCGCGAACTTGGCTGCAAGGTACTCGATCGGTCCGAGGTGATCCTCGATATTTTCGCCGCCCGGGCCCGCACCTATGAGGCCCGACTGGCTGTTGAACTGGCCCAACTGGAATATTCCCTGCCACGGCTGAAACGAATGTAGACCCATCTCTCGCGGCTGAAGATGGGCATCGGCATGCGGGGGCCTGGTGAGAAGCAGTTGGAGGTTGACCGGCGGCTGGTTGAGAAGCGAATCCACGACCTGAAACTAGAACTTGCCACCATCCACGCCCGCCGCGAGCGACAGGTGGCCGCCCGGCAGGAACAGATGACGGTTTCGCTGGTCGGCTACACCAACGCCGGCAAGAGTACGCTGCTCAACGCCCTCACTGCCGCTGGCGTCCTCGCCGAGGACAAACTCTTCGCCACCCTCGACACCCGAACCCGCCGCTGGAAGCTTCCCAGTTGGGGCCCCGTGCTGCTCAGTGATACCGTCGGGTTTATCCGCGACCTGCCGCACCGGCTGATCGCCAGCTTCAAAGCAACGCTTGAAGAAACCCGGCAGGCCGACCTACTGCTGCACGTGGCCGACGCCTCAAGCCCATTGGTCGAGCAGCAGATTGCGGCGGTCAACGGGGTGCTGGAGGAACTCGGTGTCGACATGAAGGACACCCTACTGGTGCTCAACAAGGTTGATGCGGTCATCGATCGGGTGAGCCGTCAGCGGCTCCTTTCCCGCCACCCTCACGCGATCTGCATCTCAGCCAAGTCGGGTGAAGGGCTCGACCAACTCGCTGAAGCTGCCAGCGCAGCGCTTGGCCGTAGTTTTTGTGACGTCGATGTCGAAACGGACGCTGGTAACGGCCGGCTGCTGGCCTGGCTGGCCGCCCACGGTGAGATCCTCTCTCGGCAGTTTGGGGAAGATCGAATGACCATCCACTGCCGGGTCCCGCAGGCGGTGGTAGGCCGAATCAATTCCGCTGAGGCAACGGTTCGAGATCATGCTTCGCCATCTTCAACGGTGGCATCACCTGACGATTCGCGGTCCGCACCGGCAGCGGAAGCTTCATCAGTCTCCCCGCTGACGGAAGCTTCCTGACGTGTTGCAATTCCTGCGGCGTCAGCTCGCCGGTCTGCAGGGCATCCTGACCGGTGGGACAATCAGACAGAAGCGTCGAGCTCCTCGCCGATCGCGAGCAGATCCTCAGCATCGAGCCAGTGATCATTTGCGGTGAACAGTCGGGCGATGGCAGCCCGATGGATTTTCATCTTGGTGCTGCCAACGCCAAGAGCGCCATAAACAGTCATGCCGCCTCTCGTGCGAGCCTTGTCGGTTGGCTCAACGCCGGCCACCCCAGCGGGTGGAACCGCGTTGAGATCAATACAGACGCGGCAGCCAGCCGCCTGGTTGAGCTGCTCAGCTGAGAGCAGCTCCACGCCGGCAGCACCGGCGGCAATGATCAGGTCGGCTGAGCCGACCAATGCTGGCAGCTCCGCGTTGGCCGCTGGAGTGACGGTGGCTGCGGGCTGCCGAGCCTCGATCACTGCACAGCAGGCGGCCGCGCGGTCAGCGGAGCGCGAAACAAGAGTCACCTGAACACCCTTGCCGGCAAGCAGGCGACCGGCCCGTTGCCCGACCGGCCCTGTCCCCCCAAGCACGACAGCCCGCAACGTGCTGGCTGCTCTCGGGTCGGCCAACGGTAGATGCCGCGCAGCCGCGACAACGGCCGCGGCTGCAGTAGTGTTCGCGCCGGCAGGGTCGACCAGCACGCTGACCCGCACCGGACCAAAGAAGGTCTTTGCCACCTGCTCGGCAACCGCTTCGACCGCCGGGACGTTCGAGCCGCCGAGAAAAATGGCGGTGGCAGCAAGGTCCGCGCCGCCCCGGGTGAACATTGCGCCATGTACCAGCGGGGTGACTCCGGACGGCGTCACCCCAGCATGCCGCAGCAGGACTTCGGCCCCCGCATCGACGGCCACGATGGCGTCAAAAGGACACGGCTGCGAGTCGACATCGAGTTGGAGGAGAATTTTTTTCATTCGGTGGGGCGTTTGCAATGTGAAAGGCGGCCTGACCGTGTCACCCTTTGGTGTTCTTTTTGTGGTAGTCCTATCATTTCGCAAAAACGGGTGAGGGCTGCTTCACAATCGACACCGAGCAGGATGCTATCCCCCAGCTTGCGCTGGGGGCTTTCGTGGCGCAGTTCGGCAAGGCGGCAGAAGCCATGGAGGGCAATGCTGTTCGGAACGGCGGTTGCGGATCTCGTCTGTCGGCGCGAGGAATTTCCTCGGAAGCCCCGGGCGCGAGCCCGGGGATCGACCGGAGCATCCCCCAGTTTGCGCTGGGGGCTTCCGTGGCGCGGTTCGGCAAAGCGGCAGAAGCCATGGTTGGCCCTGCACCACCAACCCGCAACACCGAGCAGGATGCGAGGATCGCCGGCTCGGTGAAACCTTGGCTTTCACCGCAGCCGGCCAAGGTGGCGGGGGCCATGGATGGCCCCGCCACCGTAAAGTCAGAACCCGCGAAACGGATGCGCGGCTGCGTCCTTCCCAGCCAGCATTTCGTCGGCAGTCGGCTTGCCTTGCATGGCATTGACGATCGAGTCGATCGTAGCCTTGTAGTTGTTGTCATAAATCTTCTTATCATCCTCGGCCAGCCAGTGAATGAAGACACCGCAGACAATCACGAGGTCCTCGGCCTGATCCTTTGGAATGACTCCACTCTCAACGCTGTCGGCCACGGCCTTGGCGACTGCAGCCTGAGCCGGACCAAACATCTGGACAGCCTGCTTGGCCCCCTTGATGGTGACCTTGGTAATCATCACGGTTGCGGGCTTGACAGCCAGATTGGGTGAAAGCACCGCCAACAGGTTCGAATGTCCCTCGCTTTGGCGCGCCAGTGCATTAGCAAAGGCGATGCCAACCGGCCCGTCCTTGCTGCCGATCAAGAGATCAATATGGGCCACTTCGTTACCATCACCGGCCAGGGCTTCACCAATGAACATCGACATGCTCTGTTTCTCCTCGCATGAATTTGAATCGTCCAGTTTTGCTGCAGACCAGAAACCATCCGGGCCTGTTGTTCGCAAAGGTAGCCGATTGGACAACGACCGACAATGAACCAGCGTCTCGACGGCCACCGATCGGATTTGGTCATTTGACAACACCCCGCTATGCACCATGAATACAAATTTGTTGGTGATTGGTGCTAGCGGACGATTTGTGGCCGAATCGGCGGCTCGGGCCGGCTGGCGGGTTGGGGCGATCGACCTCTTCAACGATCACGATCTCAGGAAGGCCTGTTGCCGGACCGCCCGGCTCACACCCGGTGAATATCCCGCGGCGATTCCCGCTCGGGCAGCGGAGTTTCCACCGGGGCCGTTTGTCTACGCTGGTGGCCTCGAGAATCATCCCCGGGTGCTGGCCGAGTTGGCGATCCACCGGCACTTGGCGGGGAATGAGCCAGCAGTACTCCGTACAATCCGGCAGCCGCCCGAGTTGGCGGCCCTCGCTGCTGCGGCCGGCTGGCAGTACCCAGAGACTCATGCCACCCCTGACGGGCTGCCGACCGACGGCTCGTTCCTCCGTAAGCCACTAGCAGGTGCCGGAGGGCACGGAATCACCTACTGGACGGAAGAACGGTTATCGGCTCCGGCAGCCTACTGGCAGCGGTTTGCCGAGGGAGTTTCCCTGTCAGTGAGTCTGCTGCTAGGCCAAAAGCCTCCGCAAATGCTCGGGCTCTGCCGGCAGTTCAGCGGCCTGTCATGGTGCCATGCGGCACCGTTTGGCTTTTGCGGCGGCGTCGAACTGCCACTGCCGCCGCCGGATGCCCCGCTGCGGCAGTCACTCGAGCAACTCCTTCAGCAAATCACCGAACGAACACAACTTGCAGGCTTGGTCGGTGTCGATTTTCTTCTCCCCCGAACGCATGACGGGCATTCGCCCAAGCCAATTCTGATTGAGATAAACCCACGGCCGACAGCAACCATGGAGCTCATTGAACGACGAATTGGAATCAGCTTGGTTGCCGCTCATCTGGCAGCCTTTGACTGGCAAAGCCCATGTCCGTCACCGCCGCCTCAGGTCGGCCATGGCAGCTGGGCCAAGGCCATTCTCTTCGCGCAGAATTTCGTGACCATTACCAGCGAACTCGACCAGCAGCTTCGCCTTACAGTCGATCAAACACGAACGGCTGAAGAGGTCGCCCACCCCCTGCTTGCCGACCGCCCAGTCATCGGTAACCAGATCGCTCCCGGCTCACCGATTCTCACGGTCTTTGCCTCGGCAGCCACCCCAGCCGCTGCAGTTCGTCGGCTCTGCCACCGTGCTCGACAGCTCAACAAGCTGCTGCACTCAGCTGCGGCTACCGGCACTGGGATTCAGCCAGCCAACCGGCGGGGCAGTTCGGATGCGTCGGGCATCGCGAGGAACTGCATCAGATAAGCGTCTTCTGTGCTGTCCTGATAGAAATCGCGGAGAACAGTTGTCGCCCGGAACCCGAGAGAGCGAAAGAAGAGCTGAGCCGGCAGGTTGGTTTCCCGAACCTCCAGCACGATCCGGTCCCGCCGTTGCGGCGTGAGCTTGGCGATCAGCTTGGTCATCATGCCGGTGCCGATGCCAAACCGTCGATGTGAACGAGCGACCGCAAAATTCAGCACATGCACCTTTGCCCGGTGCAGTTCATACAGCATAAAACCAACCACCCCGCCCCCCATCTCGGCCACCATGCCGATACAGTTCCGCTGCCGTAGGCAGCGGGTGAAGTCGGCGTCAGCCCAAGGAAACTCGAACGACTCCTCTTCGATACAGAGGATCTCAGCCATATCGCGGCGAATCATCCAGCGGATCTGAAGCTGGTCGGGGGTGGGCAGGCGGCGGCCGCGGGACGTCTTCACGAGATTTCTCCGTCGAAACGATGCATCGATGGATGAGCCCACTGCATGCACCTGCCAGTTGGGCCCATCGGGCGGCGGACGGTAGCAGGTTTCCAAGGCCCCTCCAAGACCGCTCAAACTGCCACGCGGCGTCGAGAACCAGTCCCCAAACTGCCTTGACCGGACTGCCGGAGAATCCTATTTTCCCGCGACTTTCTGATGCCCCACCCGCCCGCTCAGCGCTGCGGAGCTTACGCCGGACAATCGCATGTTTTCACCTCCAGCAGCCTCCACCAGCTCAGCTGGCCGTTTTCTTGGATCGCTCGGTCTGGCTGGCCGTGGAAAAAGTCCTTCCTGGCCTTGGTCCAGTCGGCCAACGCCTAAAACCGCCATGGGTTTTCAGGGTTGCCGGCCGCCGCGTCCCGCGGTGGGAGCGTCATTCCGTAGTCTGCTGGCAGTGGCCATGGCCGCCTGCGGCTGTGCCGGCCCCGCAATCCGCAGCCAAAGTCCTGAACTTGAAGCGCTGGCAGCAGTTGAGGCGGCCACGCAACTCGTAGGCGACTACACCTCGCCTTGGGGTTTGGGAAATCAGCGGATCGAGCGGGCTGCCTTGGTGACCGGTCTGTCCGACACCGGCTGTGACCCGCCGCCTGATCCGCGTCGCCAGATGCTGCTGGAAGAGATGCAGGCTCGCGGCGTGATCGAGCCCAACCGGTTGCTCGCTGCGCAGTCCACCGCACTTGTGTGGGTGAGCGGGAACCTGCATCCCGGCATTCGCAAGGGTGACCACTTCGATGTCTTGGTCGAAGTTCCACCCGGACACGATACAACCAGCCTGGCTGGCGGTTACCTGATGGAAACGCGGCTCGTTGAAATGGCCATCTTGGGAAATCGGATTCGCGACGGGCACACACTGGGCCTGGCAGAAGGCCCCATGCTGGTCGATCCGGTCTCTAGCGGCACACTCGATTCCGTCGCCACGCTACGGGGCAGAGTGCCGGGTGGCGGTGTTGCCCTAACCGACCGACCAATCGGTCTCTCAATCAATCCCGAACACCGCTCGGTCGGACTGTCAAAGCGGATCGGTGACTGCATCAATCGCCGTTTCCATGCGATGATCCGCGGTGTCAAGCGGGGTGTCGCCACCCCCAAGACCGATCGTTTCATCGAATTGGAGATCCCCAAGGTCTACCGAAATAACCTGGCCCGCTACGTGAGCGTAGTCCGCTCGCTCCCCATCGCCGAACCGGCTGGCAACCGTCACGCCAGGCTGGAACTCCTCGCTCGCCAGCTGGCCGACCCGGTCACGGCACCGCGTGCAGCCCTCCGACTTGAGGCGATTGGCAAGGAGGGCATCGGTGTCCTCAGGGAAGGCCTCGAGTCAAAAGATGCCGAGGTCCGCTTCGTCGCCGCCGAAGCTCTGGCCTATCTCGGAGAATCACTGGCTGCCCCCACACTCGCTGAGGCCGCCCGCGACCTCCGCAGCGCCCGCCCGAAGGCACTGGCGGCACTGGCGATCGTGGATGACGCCAACGGCATCGACGCCTTGCGATCGCTGCTGGGAAGCCGCAGCGCCGAAACCCGCTACGGCGCCTTTCGGGGTCTGGCCATGATCGACCCGCGACTGCCAGACATCAGTGGGGAGTCACTCGACGAGGTCTGCCAGTTCCATGTGCTCGATGTTCCGGGCGAGCCGTTGATCCACGCCACCCGGGCCGCGCGGGCTGAAATTGTGCTTTTCGGGACTTCCCATCCCATCGATGACGGTCTTAGGGTCGAGGCTGGACCGGCCATCGTCGTGGTCGTCACCGGAGACGAGGCAACCGTCAGTTGCTTCCGCCCCGGTGAGTCCGACCAACAGCAGACTGTCGCCCCCCAGGTTGAGCCGATCCTGCGAGCAATCGTCAAATTTGGTGGCAGCTACCCGGACCTTGTGCAGTTTTTGCAACAGGCCACCGCCCAACGCAAACTCGACAGCCGGCTTGCCTTCGATGCGATTCCGACTGAGTTTGATGGCCGCCTGAGCATTCACGAAGAGGTGGCCGACCGCTCACGGGAAATCGCGCCCTCTGAAACAGCGGAACCAGAAGACGATCAGCATGACAAACCGTCCGGCATCTGGCCTACGTTGTTCGACACCGCGAGGCTGGAACCTGGTTCATGATCACGCTCAAGGCGCTCGAACTTTTCGGCTTCAAGAGCTTTGCCGACCGGACTCGCTTTGAATTTCCGGCCGGCATTACGGTCGTCGTGGGTCCCAACGGCTCCGGCAAATCCAACGTTGTCGATGCAATCAAATGGGTTCTTGGCGAGCAGTCGGTCCGGAACCTGCGGGGCCGGGAATCAACCGATGTCATTTTTGCCGGTTCAACCGCCCGCAAGCAGCTCAATGCGGCCGAGGTTTCGCTCGTTTTTGACAACACAACCCGTGAATTGCCCGTCGAGGCGGACGAGGTCCGGATCATGCGCCGGGTCTACCGGAGCGGGGAAAGCGAATACCTGGTCAACGGCGGGATCAGCCGGCTGAAGGACATCCGCGAAATCCTCAGTGGCACTGGTGCCGCGACCGACTCTTACAGCGTTATTGAGCAGGGCCGGGTTGATGCACTCCTCGTCGCATCAGGCAAGGAACGCCGAGCCGTCTTCGAAGAAGCCGCCGGCATCACCCGATTTCGCTCGCGGCGTGCCGAGGCTGTTCGCCGACTTGATCGTACCGAACAGAACCGGCAACGGCTCGCGGATATTGTCGGTGAGGTCGGCAGTCGGCTTGAGACCGTCAAGGCACAGGCCTCACGGGCCCGCCGCTGGCGGCGGCTGAGCGACCGGCTCCAGACCTTACGGTTCACGGCGGCGGCTGCCGATCTGGCCGACGTCACGGCCACGCTTGAGAAGGTTGCTACCACCATTGCCGACACCGACAAGATGCTGCGGGAAGCAGAACAGCAACAGGCAGAGGCCACCGCGCAGCTCAATCAACTCGGCCATGACGAGCGACAGCTTGACCCCGAACTTACCGCCAGCCGACAGCAGCTCACGCACGATCGCGAGCAGGCAGCTGCCGCCGAGGCCCGCTGCGACGCGCTCCGTGGCCGTCGTGCCGACCTTGAAAGCGAGCTGACCGCCGCCCGCCGGGCGGCGGCCGACGCCGATAGCCAACTCCAGGCAGCGCTGACGGCAATCGCTACAGCCCGCGCTGAGCAGGACGCAGCCGCCGCCGAAAGCGAACAGCTCGCCGCAGCCCTCGAGCGGCAGGAGCAGCAGGCAGCCGGCTCCCGGCAGGATGCCTCTGCCATCGAACGAGAACTGGCTGAGCTGCGGCGGCGAATCGACCGGCAGCAGTTCGACCACCATCAGGCAGGGCTGGTTGCCGAGCAGCGACGGGATGCCGCAGCAGCAGCCCTCCAGCACGTCGAAACCTGCCGCGATGAAGTCGGAGCCGGCTGGTCACGAGTCAAGCAGCTGGAGGAACTCATTGCCTCGGCCGAGGGCACTCTTGTTGCACTCGAACACCGTGCTGCTGAACTGACCAACCGCCAACGGCGGCTCGAAACTGAGCAGCAGTCGGCGGCAGCGGCCGTCGAAATAGCCTGGCACACGCTCACCGACCACAAGTCCCGCCTTGAGGCCACCCGTGATCGCCAGCAACTGCTGGACGAGTTGATCAACAGCCACGAAGGCCTTTCAGCAGCAACTCGCAGCCTGCTGGAACAGTCAGCGCAGGACATTCCCGGTCTCCTCGGCCTACCGGCTGATCTGATTGTGGCCACAGCCCGCTGGGCCAATCTCATCGACATCGCCATCGGGATCCTCGGCGAACGCCTGGTCGTTGCCGCCATGCCTGAACTGCTCGATTGGCATGGCGACTGGATAACGACCGCTGCCGCAGCAGATGTTGCCCGGGCAGGTGGCCGCGTCGGATTCATCGCCCTCGACCGCCTGCCGGAACCTCCCGCTTTTGAGCCTTCATCCTGCCCGATCGACACCACTGGACTGATCGGTCGGCTCGACCATCTCATCACTGCAGATCTCACCGAGTACGACCCCACGTTCATCGGGTCAACCATTCCGACACCTCCTGCCTCCGCATCAGATGCCGACCCGGCCACCGCGCGACTGCGGCGGTGCCTACTTGGCCGAGTTTGGGTTGTCGACTCGTTGCCAACAGCCCGTCGGCTGCTGCCGGCAATTCCAACCGGCATTCTATTGCTGGCCGAAGATGGTAGCTGGCTTTCAGCGGAGGGTGGCTTTGAGACTGGTTCCTCCGGAACCGGAACCGGACTGATTAGCCGCCGAAGTGAACGCCGAGAACTCGAGGCCCGCCAGCAGTCGCTCGAAGCCGAAACGGAGGCCGCCACCAATCGACTCAGAACCGCCCAGCGACAACTCGAAAACTATCGGAACGAGCAGCAGCAACTGGCAAACCGGCAGCAGGAACTTGCAGCTGAACGAGCAGCCCAACGCAGCGAACGGGACCGACTCGATCGGGAACTCAATGGGTGTCGTCAGGCCGTCGATCGCACGCAGCACCAGTTGCACGAGGCTGAGGCCAACGCAGTCGCCGCCGCCGACGCGGTCCGTACCGCGGCTGCGAATCAGCAAGTTCTCGAAGGCCAGCTGGGTGCTACCACCAGACAGATCGAATCAACAGAGGCCAGTCTTGCGGCCATTGATCAGTCGCGGGAAGAGGTGCTTGCCGGTGTCGCCCAGCTCCAGCGTGACCACGCCAACTGCCGAGAACGGGCGGCCGCAATCGCAGCCACACTGACCGCCCGCCTCACCACTGCCGAGACCAGACGGCATGAAGTTGCAACTGCACTCGATCGCAACCTGGCGATTGAACGTCGGCTTGCTGAGGTCGATTTGGAACGCCTAACCGCCGGTGACCGGTTCGCCGCAGCCTGCCTTGCCGCCGAATCATCAGCCCGCCGCGTGCAAGAGGTTGCTGATCGGCAGGCCGCCATCCAGTCTGCCGAGCGGCTGGCCACGACCACTCTTGAATCAGCCCGTCAGACGATCCAGACCGCCGGCGAGCGGTCCCATGCGGCAGCGCTTCAGCGTGAGGCGGCCAGCCACCAAAGAAGCCGGGTGCTCGAACGGCTTCAGGATGACTATCAGATCGACCCCGATGCCCCCCTGCCCCCGCCGGCAACGACTGACTTCGAGGGCGAGCCAATCGACGTTCCAGCCGCTCGTGACGAGCTTGACGCCGCCATTGACGAAGTCCGCCGCAAACTCGGCTCAATCGGTTCAGTCAACCTCGAAGCCCTTGCCGAGGCCGAGGCCTTGGCTGAAAGACTGGCGGAACTGGAAGGCCAACTGACCGATGTCACCGAGGCAAAACAAGCGGTCGAAAAGCTGATTGAACGAATCGACGAGGAGAGTCGTCGCCTGCTGGGCGAAACAATCGAACGAGTTCGAGGGGAATTCCGTGAGCTGTTTGAACGGCTCTTCGGTGGCGGTCAGGCCGACATCGTGCTTGACCCTGACATGGATCTGCTGGAGACGACCGTCGAGATTGTTGCCCGCCCGCCGGGTAAAGAGCCCCGCAACATCTCGCTGCTGTCAGGCGGTGAGAAAACCATGACCTGCGTCGCCCTCCTGCTGGCCATCTTTCGGTCGCGCCCCAGCCCCTTCTGCGTGCTCGATGAGGTTGACGCCGCCCTCGACGAGGCAAATGTCGACCGATTCGTGGGCGTCTTGCGGGATTTTCTCTCCGCAACCCAGTTCATCGTCGTCACTCACTCCAAGAAGACCATGGCAACCGCCACGACCCTCTACGGTGTCACCATGGAAGAGTCGGGCGTTTCCAAGCGTGTGGCGGTTAGATTCGAGTCAAAAGAGGCCCCGGCAAGGTCGGCAGCAGCCTGATCAGCGGCGTGACCAGATTCTTCCGGAAGAACGGCTCAAGTCTCACGACGTGATCTTTCGATCTACCCTCTTGGACGGTCATGTTTCCTGAGTGTCCTGGTGAAAGCTGGGACTGAAGGATTTCATGACGCAGGGGGGGATCCTGCGGGTCTCGGCATTCGCCGGACTGTTCGACCGAAAGGTCGGCGGTCAGGCGGGCGGACTGCCTTTCTCACGGCCCCCACTGCGTACCACCGTCCCGTCGGAAGCTGGTGACGCGGCCTTCCCGATGGTTTGAACCGCGTCGGGGGGGCCGTGTCTCGACACTCATCGCGAGTGCGGGCTGGCCAAGGATGAGTCCGGACACGAAGATCCAATGGAGTCCATGTAATGAAGGTGTTTACAACAGGCCAGGTCGCGAAGATCTGCAAGGTTGCCCCGCGGACCGTTAGTAAATGGTTCGACTCGGGCAGGCTCAAGGGATACCGCATCCCCGGGTCGCAGGACCGCCGCATTCCGCGGGAATACCTGATCAAGTTCCTCAAAGAGCACGGCATGCCGCTGGGCGACCTCGAGGACGAAGCCATGGCCAAGGTGCTCATGGTCGGTCAGGACCAGTTGCTGATTGAGAACCTCAAGCGGCACCTGCCAGCCGAGCAGTCGTTCAAAATTCAGGTGGCCGCAAGCGGTTTCGAAGCCGGCATCCAGGCTGAGAGTTTCCATCCCGATTGCATCGTGGTCGACTACGCCATCGGCCGCATCGATGCCCAGCAGATCTGCCAGAATCTGCGACGGAACGCTGAGTATGCCGACACGATTGTGATCGCCCTGCTGCCAGATGATGGCTCGCAGATCACGGTCGATCGGGCTCACGTCAACGAGAGCTTCAAGAAGCCCTTCGACGTGGCCCTGCTGGCCGAGCGGCTCCGGACGCTGATCGGTTCACGCAAAGAGCTCGTATAACGCGGGCTTTCCAGCGACTCCATGCCGGGGGCCGGTGTGCCAACAAGGTGCACCGGCCCCCGTGTGTTTTCGTGAGGAATGCAGGTATGCTCGCGGAGATGGAAAAAAACCTGCACCCTATTCAGATGATCGACGTCGGCGGCAAGCCAATCACGCTGCGTACTGCGACGGCCACTGGCCGGCTCGTGATGCAGCCGGCCACACTGGCCGCCATCCGTGAGGGCCGGTTGGCAAAGGGTGATCCCATCGCCACCGCCCGACTGGCTGGCATCATGGCGGCCAAGCGAACCGCTGACATCGTGCCGCTATGCCATCCGCTGCCGCTGGACGGTGTGGATGTCAGCCTCCAACTCATTGCCGCTGATGAGGGGGGGGCTGCCGTAACCATTCGGGCAACAGTCCGGGCAACCGCCAAGACCGGTGTTGAGATGGAGGCTCTCGCAGCGGTGACGGCTGCCGCCCTCACGGTCTACGACATGACAAAGTCACTCGACCGGGGCATGACCATTGAAGCCATCCAACTGGAGTCAAAGACCGGCGGTAGCCGCGGTGACTATGCCCGGTCAGCCGGTGCCGCCGACGGCGGCCCTACGGCTGCTCCGGAGTGACCGTTGTCCGGCGGGCCTCAGCCAGGATCGGCTCAAGTTCCTCGACAAAGTCCCGCACGTCCTTGAACTCCCGGTACACGCTGGCAAATCGGACGTAGGCGACCTGATCGACCGCCCGCAGCAACTCCATCAGCCGCCCTCCGAGAATGCCGCTGGGCACCTCGCTTTCATAACCGCCATAAAGTTCGGTTTCGAGCGTGGCGATGATCCCCTCGATATCTTCCTCCGTGACCGGCCGCTTCCAGCAGGCTTTAGCCAGGCCCCGTTTGAGTTTGTCGCGATCGAAGGGCTCCCGCTCACCATCCTTCTTAATCACCGACAGGAACTGCCGCTCAGCCCGCTCGTAGGTTGTAAACCGGCGGCGGCAGCCGAGACACTCGCGGCGACGGCGGATGCTGGCCCCGTCATCCCCGGCCCGGGAGTCAATCACCCGGTCATTATCGGCACGACAGAAAGGGCAACGCATGGCGGTTCCGAGGCTGGGGTAAAAAAGCGAGTCAGGTGGGGGGCAGCGGTGCCGGTCCATCGACAACGGCAGAGTCGGCGGACGGGTGCTGGCGGGCCAGCTTCCAGTCCCGTCGCTGGCGTGAACTGGGAATGTTCATGCCCTTGCGATACTTGGTCACGGTGCGGCGGGCAACCGTAATGCCCCGCTTGGCGAGTTCCTCGACCAATTCATCGTCGCTGAAAGGCTTGTCCTTGGGCTCTTCTTGGACAATCTCCTGCAGCTTCATGCGGACGGCATCCCAGGCCACTTCACCGCCATCGGCACTAACCGTACCGCCGACGAAGAACCGCCGCAGCGGAAAGAGGCCGCGCGGAGTCTGCAGCCATTTGTCGTCGACCGCCCGGCTGACGGTAGTGACATGCATGCCGATCCGGTCGGCAATCTGCTGCATCTTGAGTGGCTCAATCGCCTCGGGCCCCTCGCTGAAAAACCTGGTCTGGTGATCGACGATGGCCTGAGCGGTCTTCAGCAGCGTGCTTCGCCGCTGCTCAATCGCCTCAATCAGCCACTGAGCGGAATTGATCTTTCGCTTAATGTATTCCCTGGTCTCCGCATCGGTGCTGGCCGCCTGCAGCATGCCGCGATAGGTCGGACTGATCCGGAGATTGGGCAGGTCGATCTCCTCCAGCCGAACCTTCCAGCTGCCATCGGGCTGCTGTTCGGCATAGACGTCTGGCTTCACCGGCGGCACGAATGGCAGGCTGAAGATGGCCCCAGGCTTTGGCTGGAGCCCGTGCAGGGCCTCCCGCAGCGATTCGATCTCCTCAATCGAAAGGCCCGTCTTCCGCTCAATCAGTGGCAAGCGGTTGGCAGCAAGGTTTTCGAGATGATCGCGGATCAGCTGCCGCAACTGCGCCGCATGCGGCTGCCCGCCATCAAGCTGAAGCAGCAGGCACTCTTTGAGGTCACGGGCCCCGACGCCAGGCGGATCCATGCTCTGTACCACTGCCAGGCCCTGCTCAAGGGCGGCCAATTGGGTTGCCCGGAATGCCTCCGGATCGGCCACGGCAGGCTGACCCGCCAGATCGGTCGGCACCGGATCGATCAGTTCCTCAAGCGGCATCGCCAGATACCCGTTGGCGTCCAGATTGAAGATCACCTTGTCGGCCGCCTGTCCGACCTCGGGGGTAAGGTCATAGTTGGCCAGTTGCTCATGAAGATGGTTGAAGAGCGTCTCGGGCCGGTCCTCCATGTTGGCCATGGCATCGAGATAGCGGTCGGAGGCCTCATCGATGCGGCCCGCCGAAGGCCGGCGGCGATCCTCGTCGATGTCGGGGTATTCGTTCGACCAGTCGTAGGACCGTTCAAAGTCGGCCTGATTGGCATGCTCCTGATCGACCACCAGCGGCTGTTCGTCCACCGTCTGAGCCGGCGGCAGGGCCTCCGGCTCGTCCTGCCCGCCCGCCTCAGCCTCGGGCTCGACCAGTTCCAGCGTCTCGTTGTTCTGGATTTCCTGCTCGATCCGTTCCTCAAGAGCCATCAGCGGCAGCTGCAAAATCTCCATCGACTGGATCATGCGGGGCGCAAGCACCTGCTTCTGCGCCATCCGCATTTCCTGCCCGAAGGACATCCGCATCGACATTGAACCGCATCCGTTTTTCGGAACCGTCAGAAACTGCCAGACACCCTCTCTGGCTGCTTTCCAAGCATACCATTCTCATCCTGCGACAGCCGGGGCCAAATCCCCGTGGGAAGAGGACCAGCACGCTGGCCGGACAAACTCGCCGCGGGGAACGAAGGAAGCTGGGAGCGGAAGCGACCGGACCGGCAGCACGAGTGGGGCAACCAGCCTTAAAACGGCTGGCGGCCAGCGATCGCATCGGCAAGCATGTCGCGGTTGGCCTGCTCCAGCGAGGCACCCACGGTCAGGCCGCGAGCCAACCGGGTGATGGTCACCGGCAGGCCCGCCAGCCGCGAGGCGATCGCCAGAGCGGTGCCATCACCCTCAACATTCGGCGTGGTGCCCATGATCACCTCGCGAACTCCCCCCTGCTCAATCCGCTTGATGAGCGCATCAATCGAGAGCTTTTCCGGGCCGACACCTTCCAGGGGGGCGAGCCTTCCCTGCAGCACGTGATAGAGCCCACGGTAGCTGCCAGCCTGTTCGATGGCGAGCAGATCACGAACCTGTTCCACCACGCAGAGCAGCCCGGCATCACGGCGGCGGTCAGCACAGATCTCGCACTGCTCGGCCTCAGTCAGATTAAAGCAGATACGGCAGGGGCGAAGGTTCTCCTTCACCGCCCGAATACTTTCCGCGAAGGCGATCGCCTCATCGTGCGGCATCTTGAGCACATGATAGGCAAGCCGCTCGGCACTCTTGCGGCCGATGCTCGGCAGGCTGGCAAAGGCCTCAATCAGCCGGCCAATAGCCGATGTCGGTTCAGGCATCAGGCGTCTCCGGCTTCATGAACGGGCGGGGAGTCTGCGTCAGGTTCGGCCGCTTGAACAGTTTCAGGGGGAGGCCGCCGGGGTGGCTCCACCTTGCGGATGGCTGCGTCGAAAATGGTTCGGGCATGGCTGACGAGGGGATGGTCCATGGTCTCGCGGAGCAGGGCTGCCGAAGAAAGCCCGCGGCCGCGGCTCCG